>Ga0316208_1000018_pt1 | contig 309445 bp, 297 predicted proteins | sample 3monopyrite_MG_FD_204944 | JGI IMG/M metagenome (GOLD analysis project Ga0316208, IMG submission 204944) | Microbial mat bacterial communities from mineral coupon in-situ incubated in ocean water Damariscotta River, Maine, United States -... | ecosystem: Environmental > Aquatic > Marine >...
ATTCAACTCACAAACTACACTTAAATGAATTCACTGAATATTATTTTCAGCAAGAAGGATTTTGTGTGGAAAATAACCACGAATAAAGCTACAAATTGCTATTTGACAATCCTATGACAGGATTATGGCAAGACCTCTCAGAATAGAATTTTCTGGTGTTAACAAAAACCATGGAGCGATATGGTTTCGTTGAATTAAAAAACAAAAATAGAATAGTTAAGCCTGTTGCTAAGGCCATTGAATTTGAAATCCACGCTGCATAGCGAGTTCTCAATGTGGTCACATATATTTTCTAATTTGAGCGTCCGCTTTTGGTCGTAAGCAGCTTTGCATACCCTCGCACTTAAATCCCCTCAATCCCGATCCCTCTCCATGCGTCGCACAACGTATTTCTCCAGCTCAACCAGAAATAATACAGAAGAAGTGAGCATTATAATCTGTAACCAGAGTGTGAAATCTATTGCCGTTGTGCCAAACAAAGCCTGCATTGGTGCAAGATAGGTAAAACCGAGCTGGAAGGTGATCAGTACAGCAATGGCAATCAACACATAACGGTTGCCGGTTAATCCGCTGCGTTTAAATATTGAGTTAGTGATATAACGGGAATTGAACAGATAAAAAATTTCAAACATAACCAATGTATTTACCGCGACAGTACGCGCATGCTCGATGCTGGCGTCTTGTTGCTGCATCTCCCACAGAAACATGCCCATTGTTCCTCCCATCATAATGAAGGAGACAAAGACTACTCGCCAAATGAGGTGACGGGTGAGTATTGGCTCACGGGAGTTGCGTGGCGAACGTTGCATGACATTTCGTTCGGGGGGCTCAAATGCCAGCGACAGCGCCAGGGTTACGGCCGTTACCATATTTACCCAGAGAATCTGCACCGGCGTTAATGGCAGCTGATGAAAACCAAATAAGACGGCGGCAAGAATAATCAGCGCCTCACCCCCATTGGTTGGTAAGATGAAGAGGATTGCTTTCTTAAGGTTGTCGTAAACCGTGCGTCCTTCTTCTACCGCGTGTACAATAGAAGCGAAATTATCATCAGCCAGTACCATCTCGGCGGCTTCTTTGGCTGCCTCTGTGCCATTTTTGCCCATGGCGGTACCCACATCGGCACGTTTTAAAGCCGGGGCGTCGTTTACGCCATCGCCGGTCATCGCCACAATCATGCCCTGTTCCTGCATCAGTTTTACCAAAAGCAGTTTGTGTTCAGGATTTACACGGGCAAATACATCAATGTTTTTCACTTGTTGCCGTAATTTATCCTCGCTCATTAAGTCGAGCTGCTGCCCGGTGAGTACATCATCGGCATTGATGAGTTTGAGCTGCCGGGCGATGGCAAGCGCGGTGGCGCCATGGTCGCCTGTGATCATTTTTACCCGAATACCCGCTATATCACAGGCTTCTACTGCCTCAATTGCTTCTTCGCGAGGCGGGTCGATCAGGCCAAACAAACCGAGCATAACAAGGCCGTTTTCCACGTCACTGAAGGTGAGTTCCATTTGCTCATGGCTTACCGGCTTGAAGGCAATGGCTAATACCCGCTGGCCTTGCTGTGCCATTGTTTCAACCCGGTTCAACCAGTAATTTTTGTCCAGAGGCCGGTCGTCATTAATCGCTCTTTGATATGCACACATTTCTAATACGCGTTCAGGCGCACCTTTGAGAAAAATGAAGGCATCACCTGTGTGACTGTGGTGAAGCGTCGCCATAAAACGATGGTCTGATTCAAACGGGATAAGATCAGTGCGCGGATATTGTTTGGTCTCAATCTCAATATCCAGTCCGGCTTTTAAGCTTGATACCAGCAATGCGCCTTCCATCGGGTCACCATGCACCAGCCATTGACTGTTTTTTTGTTCCAGCGATGCGTCATTGCAAAGCATCGCCGCTCGGGCCACTTCCTGCAATATCGGTGTTTCGTCTGCCAGCACATTTCTGCCAGACAACGACACAGCACCGTGGGGATCGTAACCGGTGCCATCCAGCTCAAACAGGTTTTCGGCGGTGGATATGGTGCGCACCGTCATTTCGTTTCGGGTCAGGGTGCCGGTTTTGTCTGAGCAAATCACCGTTACTGCTCCCAGTGTTTCAACCGCGGGTAATCGGCGGATAATGGCGTTGCGCTGGGCCATGCGTTGTACACCGATAGCCAGCGTGATGGTCAAAATAGCCGGCAGTCCTTCCGGAATCGCTGCCACTGCCAGGCTTACGGCGGCAAGGAACATTTCAGCGGCAGCATAATCCCGAACCAGGAAACCGAAGGCGAAGGTAATAACCGCAATGCCGAGAATGGCCAGGGTCAGCCAGCGGCTAAACTGGGCCATTTGACGCAGCAGCGGGGTGGTCACTGATTGCACTTCTGATACCAGGGTGCTGATGAGGCCAATTTCGGTATGTGCGCCGGTGGTCACCACGACGCCAGTAGCCTGGCCATGGGTCACCAGGGTGCCTGAATAGGCCATGCAACGTCGATCACCGATTACACTTTCCTGTTTGACGGGGTCGGTCGTCTTTTCTATTGCTATCGACTCACCGGTTAGTACCGACTCCTGAATTTGTAATCCTTTGAGACGAAATAGGCGTAAATCCGCAGGCACCTTATCGCCTGATTGCAACAGGACGATATCACCGGGCACTAATTCGTCAGCTTTGATCGTGGTTTGTCGGCCGTCGCGCATCACCATTGCATTTGGAGAAAGCATTTGCCGAATCGCTTTCAAGGCATTCTCGGCCTTGCCTTCCTGCGCGAATCCGACCAGGGCATTTAGGATAACGACGGCCAGGATTACACCGGCATCTACCCAGTGCCCCAGCATGGCCGTGACGGCGCTGGCGACCATCAGCACATAGATTAATACGTTGTGGAACTGGCAGAGAAAACGTATCAGTGGACCCCGTGTTTTTGGTTCGGGAAGTCGATTTAGCCCATGTATAGCCCGCCTGTCAGTGACTTGTGTTTTTGATAAGCCGTCTGCTGTGGTTTGCAGTGATTTGAGGGCGGCGTTTGCGCTTTCGGCGTGCCAGCTTTCTGGTTTCAGGGTTGGCGTATCTGTTTGGGTATTTTGGGTTTTGTGTGGCTTACAAGACCTGCGCGAGTGGCGGGATTGACGGACAATTACAACGCCCGAAATAGCCATAATAGTCAGTATAACGAGGGCGATTAACCATTCGATAACAGCGGCATTAAATCCCCATAGTAGCTCATCATTCATTGGTGAATACTCTTATTGGTACTATTATTGGTACTATTATTGGTACAATTATTTTAAGGCCTGCGTTCTATCAATAAAATGCGTCAAACAGGAAAAATGGTTGACTCTTCAAATAGTTAACTGGCACCTGGTGACAGCTAACGAGTCACCATTATCATTATTAAGCATATCAGAAAAAAGTCGGGCAAGCCGCGCAAAACAGATTACCCTCGTTATTTAAATATTTGGGTATATAATTTATAAATATAGATAGCCAGGGAAACTCCTCACCATTGCATACGGGCAAATAACCGATGAGCAATGATTCACGGGATACGTATGGAAACCCATGACTTTTTTCTTTACCTGCTAATCGTTCTCCTGACTGCACGGATATTCGCCGAACTGGCGACACGTTTGCAGTCGCCTTCTGTGATCGGCGAGTTGCTCGCCGGTGTTGTTTTAGGGCCAAGTCTGCTGGGCTGGGTTGAGCCGGTCGAGGCCATTAAGCTGATGGCGGAAATCGGTATTATCCTGTTATTATTCGAAGTTGGACTGGAAACCGATATTAAACGCCTGGCGCGCACCGGCGTTAAGTCTTTTGTGCTTGCCCTGGCGGGTTTTGTGTTACCGCTGGTATTTGGGTTTGCGCTGGGTTACTGGGTATTTGGTCTGTCGATACTGATATCGTTATTCATCGGCGGCACGTTGACGGCCACCAGTATCGGTATCACGGTGCGGGTATTGTCTGATCTCAAGCGTCAGCAATCGTCCGAGGGGCAGATTGTGCTGGGCGCTGCCCTGCTGGATGATGTGTTGGGCGTGGTGCTGTTAGCCCTGCTTTACGAGTTTTCCCTTGGCGGTGGTGTGAGTTTGCTTAATGCCGGCAAGGTACTGATGTTCGTCGGCGCGTTTTTTGTACTGGCACCCATCGCGGCCAAATTGATTTCGTTGATCATCAGGCGGTTCGAGGCGGTTAGTGAAATTCCCGGTCTGCTTCCTACCACTATTGTGTCCCTGGTGCTGTTTTTTGCGTGGCTGGCCTATGCGATGGGGGCGCCGGAATTGCTGGGTGGTTTTGCTGCTGGCCTGGCCCTGTCGAGACGTTTCTTTCTGCCGCTCGGTATCGCCCTGCGCGCGGATGAGCATTTCGCGCATCGCATAGAAGATCAGATGAAACCCATTGTTCATCTGTTTACACCGATATTTTTTGTGTATGTGGGGCTGTCTCTTAACCTGCGTGAGATTGATTGGGGTTCGCCCTTTATCTGGATTTTTTCGCTGAGCCTGCTGATAGCAGCTATTCTGGGTAAGCTTGTGGGGGCATTTATGATTCAAGAGCCCTGGCTTGCGCGTTGGGTGATCGGGTTGGCCATGATACCTCGTGGTGAAATCGGCCTCATTTTTGCCGAGTTGGGAAGAGTTAGCGGGATATTTAATAATGAGATTTATGCGGGTATGGTGATTGTTATCGCACTCACTACGCTGTTGCCGCCCTTTATCATGAAGTGGTATTACGGCCGTTACGGTGATCGCTTGCAGGCACTATCTTGCGAGAGAGGTAACCAGGCTCGCGAGAGAGGTAACCAGGCGCATTTCCGAGAATGAAAAGTCTGCTGCGGAAAATTCATGTTGCTCATATTTTCCGTTCATTTTCGTTGAATAGAATGACTGTTCGCCGTGTTTTTGGGTTCATCCAGAGGAGGTGAATAAAATGAAGAGATTTAATAATATTCTTTGCGTGGTGGAAAGAGATGCGGGAAGCAAATCTGGTTTGGAACGTGCGGTTGCACTGGCTGAAAGTAACCAGGCGAGCCTGACGGTTGTTGATGTAGGTGAACGCGTCAGGGCCGGCATTGGGTTGCCTGGAGGCAAGCTGATTTCTGGCGACCTGCAGACAGCAATTGTCGGTGCCCACGAGCAGGATCTGGCCGCGATTGTCGAGCCTTACCGGGCGCGAATAGAGATAAAAACCAGGGTCTTGATCGGCACGCCGTTTCTGGAAGTGATTCGAGAGGTTTTGCGTTTCGACCGTGACCTGGTGATTAAAAGCGCGGAAACCTGGGACTGGCATGACCGCTTATTCGGCAGTGACGATATGCACCTGTTGCGCAAGTGTCCGTGTCCGGTCTGGCTCATCAAACCCGAAGCACCGAAGCGCTTTCAGTGCATCCTCGTGGCGGTGGATGTGGATGATGATTTTCCGCCAGGGGAAATGGAATCCCGCCGTGCACTGAATCGTCAGCTTATCGAAATGGCCAGCTCTCTGGCGCTGACGGATTTTGCAGAACTGCACGTCGTGCATGCCTGGGATGCGATGGGCGAGAGCGCCATGCGCGGTGGGTTTATGGAAACCCCGGAGAAGAAGATCACCGCCTATGTTGAGCAGGAGAGACAGCGTCACATGACCAATCTGGATCAGTTAATGCGCGAAGTGGTTGCTTTTGTGGGGCAGGATTCGCTGGATTACCTAAACCCCCAAAAACATCTGCTAAAGGGCTGGGCTCGCAAAGAGATACCAGCGCTGGCCAGAAAAATCGAGGCTGACCTTGTTGTCATGGGGACGGTCGCCCGTACCGGTGTACCGGGGCTTATTGTGGGCAATACGGCGGAGACGATTCTTAATCAGATAAACTGCTCCGTGCTCACAATTAAACCACCGGGCCTTAAAACGCCAGTGACCTTGGAAGACTGAGCGCTGAAATCCAGCTCGATTGGCGCGTTTTTCCGCTAGTTTTCGGTCAGTTTTGTCGATATTGATACCTGGGTATGTTCATTTCAAAAAATCTGGTTGAGCAGATGGTGGGAAGTGTCGGGGTCGTTAGCGAGCCAGGTAAAGATAGTACATTTGGGTTAAAATTGTGCGCTTGTTCAACATAATGGGGTATTTGAGGTGCCAAAGACCGGTATTAAACTGATATCATTGAACGTTTGATTAAACAGTGCCCCAAATATAACCATGAAACGAATTGCAGCTAGTCAGTGGCAGGATAGTTTTAACGAGCAGGAATCGCAGATAATTCAGACCGCCTTGAAATTTTCGACGACGGGTAAATTAAGCGAAAACGATTCCGCCGATCGTGACAATATTGCCGACGTGCTTGATCACATTAATGTTGACTATCAGACAATCGCAGCAGCCATATTGCTGGTCGGGTTACAGAATAAAGCCTTTGAACTGGATGATTTATCTTCTACTTTTGAACTCCCTGTTATTCAACTGGCAGACGAGTCGCGGTCTTTAATTTACGAAGAAGGCCTGTGGCTGGATAAGCTGGAAGATGATTTTGCTGAACAGGATGTCAGTTCCCATCACATGATGTTGCTGGGCATTATGAAAGATGCGCGTGCGGTTTTTATTCTTTTGGCCAAACAACTGATTCGCATGCACAGTTTGTCGTCCCGCCCGGAGAATGTGCAACGCCGTATTGCAAAGGAATCCCGTTACATTTTTTCACCGCTGGCGAATCGTCTTGGCATTGGTCAGTTAAAATGGGAGCTGGAGGATCTGGCTTTTCGATATTTACATCCGCAAGAATATAAAACTATCGCAAAAGCGCTGGAAGAAACACGGGTTGACCGTGAGCAATACATGGCCGCCATTGTTGCCATGCTGCAATCAGCGCTTGATGACGCTAACATTAAGGCTGAAGTTTATGGTCGACCAAAACACATTTTCAGCATCTGGCGAAAAATGCAAAATAAGGATCTGCAATTTTCAGATTTGTATGATGTGCGTGCCATGCGCGTCATGGTTGATGACCTGGCCGCCTGTTACAGTGTACTAAGTATTGTGCACGGCCTGTGGGAATTTATTCCACAGGAATACGATGATTATATCGCGGCGCCAAAAAATAATAATTATCAGTCGTTACATACTGCCGTTGCCGGTCCGGCGGGTAAAGTTGTTGAGATTCAGATTCGTACGGAAGAAATGCATGCCCACGCCGAACTCGGTGTAGCCGCCCACTGGCGCTATAAAGAGGGTGGTAAACACGACGAAAATCTGGAACAGCACATTGAGTCATTAAGACGGGTATTAAGTGAAGATTCTAACAATGACAAAGCGACAATAAAAAAACAATCGCGCATTTATGTTTTATCACCGAAGGGTAACGTGATTGAATTGCCAGCTGGTGGTACCCCGCTGGATTTTGCCTACCACATACACACCGATGTCGGCCACAAGTGTCGAGGTGCAAAAGTGAATGGCAAAATGGTCGCGCTGACCACGCCACTGCAAAGCGGACAGACAGTTGAAATTATTACCGCAAAAAATGCAAAGCCGAGCAGAGACTGGCTGGTTAGTCATTTTGGATATTTAAAATCATCTCGTTCACGGGCAAAAGTAAAACACTGGTTTAAACGTGAATTTCGTGAGGAATATATTGCCACAGGTAAAGCGGCTATCGTAAAAGAAGCGGGTGTTTTGCCGGCAAATAGTGTGCTTCAACCCCAGGTAAAAGCATTTAACTTAAGTCAGGTTGATGATGTTTATGCGGCAATCGGCCGTGGTGACATTGGCGTTCAGCACGTCTTAAATGCACTAAAATCCCCTGAAACGGATGAAGAATCAGCCCCGCCAATACTGCCAAGAAAGCATAAAGAATATACAGCCACCAATGACATTGAAGTGCAGGGTGTTGAGGGTTTAATGTTGTCGCTGGCACGATGTTGTAAACCCATGGCCGGTGATGAGGTGACGGGGTTTATTACAAAAGGGCGGGGTGTGACCATTCATCGTGCCGATTGTCGAAACATCGAAGAAATGAAACGCCGTTTTCCAGAACATTTTATCGACGTCAACTGGGGTAATATTGAAGGAAGAATATACGAAGTTGATGTTGAAATACTGGCGATGGATCGATCAGGGTTATTGCGTGATGTTACCGCACTGCTTGCCGGTGAAAACGTCAATGTCAGCGGTGCAAATACGTACACCGATAAAAAACTCCAGCAAGCCAGAATGCGCTTGAATATTGAATTGAATTCATCGGAACAATTGCCGGGCGTGTTGGCAAAATTGCTTAACCTGCGCGGTGTTTTTGAGGCTGTTCGTGTAAAGTAAAAAGTAAAAAGTAAAAAGTAAAAAGTAAAAAGTAAAAATGAAAAAGAAAAATATTAATGATTTGTTGCAGGTCATGCAGCAGCTAAGAGACCCGGTAACGGGTTGTGTCTGGGATAAACAACAGACCTATAAAACCATCTTGCCTCATACGATTGAAGAAGTTTATGAAGTGGCTGAGGCCATTGAAACAGAAGATTTTGACGAGCTTCCCGGTGAGTTAGGCGATTTATTGTTTCAAATTGTCTTTTACTCTCAAATCGCTAAAGAAGAAGGTCGATTTGATTTTGAGCATGTAACACATGCCATTACCGAAAAAATGATACGTCGCCATCCGCATGTATTCTTTGATGAAAAATTTGATAAAAAGTTTGATAAAAAGTTTGATGAAAAATTTGATGAAAAGTTTGATAACAAGTCTGGTGAAAAACCGGATGTTAAAGTCGAATCAGTTGAAGCCCAGTCAAAATTGTGGGATGCCATTAAGCAACAAGAACAAAATAAGAAAGAGCAGAAAAATGAGCAGAAAAATATGACAGACGACAGTGCGCTCAGTGGAATAAACAAACATCAGCCGCCAATTAACATTGCCACAAAAATACAAAAAAGGGCAGCAACAGTGGGTTTTGACTGGCCCACACTGGACGGCCCGCTGGCAAAGATAAGCGAAGAGTTTGTTGAGGTTAAAGAAGCCATTGCCAGTGGCGATGAAGCGGCAATGAAAGATGAACTTGGTGATTTGCTTTTTGCAGTGGTGAATTTGGCACGACACTTAAAAATCAGCCCCGATGAAGCGATAGCATTGACCAACAAAAAGTTTGAAAGCCGGTTCAGAGAAATGGAAACACTCGCAAAAAATAACAAGCAGTGTTTTTCAGATTTGTCATTGGAAGAGCAGGAAAAACACTGGGTAGAAGTAAAACAGCGTAACCGTGACTGATTCAATAAAAAAATTAAAGCAAGATCTCTCTTCATGTCTGCTAAAAGATGTTTTTTTTCTGGCGAAAAAGCTTGGCGATAAAAAACCGGATATAAAACGTCTCTCGGCAGCAGTCGAAACCTCCAAATTGCGCGTGGTTGAACGTCAGCGTGCCGTTCCTGATATTGAATACCCTGAAGAATTGCCGGTTACTGAGCGACGGGACGAGATCAAGGAACTTATAGAAAATAATCAGGTGGTTATTTTAAGCGGCGAAACCGGGTCAGGAAAAACCACCCAGATCCCGAAAATTTGCCTCGAGCTGGGTTTGGGTGTAAGGGGCTTAATCGGCCACACCCAGCCCCGCCGAATTGCTGCACGCACTGTGGCAAATCGTATTGCCGACGAATTAAAAACCAACATTGGCCAATGTGTGGGTTTTAAAGTACGGTTCAGCGATCACGTCAGTGATTTAACCCACATTAAATTGATGACGGACGGCATTTTGCTGGCCGAAATTCAGTCTGATCGCTATTTATTGCAGTATGAAGTTATCATCATTGATGAAGCCCACGAGCGCAGTTTAAATATTGACTTTATTCTGGGTTATCTCAAGCTCATTTTGAAAAAACGACCAGATTTAAAAGTCATTGTCACTTCGGCGACGATTGATACTGAAAAGTTTTCAAAACATTTTGATAATGCGCCGGTGATCGAAGTGTCTGGTCGAACCTATCCGGTGCAGGTGTTGTATCAGCCGTTAAGTGATAAAAGCGAAAAAGAGCAGGATGCAAATCTGCAAGCGGCCATATCCGATGCGATTTTTGAACTGAATCGCGGCCAGCAGGGCGATACGCTGGTGTTTTTACCGGGCGAGCGCGAAATTAGAGAAACCGCGGAATATCTGCGAAAACATCACCCGCCGCAGACCGAAATTCTGCCGCTGTTTTCACGTTTATCCGTGAAAGATCAGGAAAAAATATTTAAATCCCATCGTGGTAATCGCGTCATATTGGCCACAAACGTGGCTGAAACTTCACTAACGGTGCCGGGCATTCGTTATGTGGTGGATAGCGGTCTGGCGAGGATGAGTCGGTACAGTATTCGCAGCCGAATTCAGCGTTTGCCGATTGAGGCAATCTCTCAGGCCGCGGCTAATCAACGAGCTGGGCGTTGCGGTCGTGTATCTTCCGGGGTTTGTGTGCGGCTGTACTCAGAAGAAGATTATTTATCTCGCCCGGAATTTACCGACCCCGAAATATTACGAGTGAATCTGGCCAGTGTGATTTTGCAAATGTTGTCGATGCAAATTGGTGATGTTTTTGATTATCCTTTTTTGAATAAACCTGAACGAAAACACATCAACGACGGCCTTAAATTGTTAGAAGAGCTTGGTGCTGTTTCGGCTCAGCGGCAGGTGACCGAGATTGGCCGAAAACTGGCAAAGCTGCCGGTAGATCCTCGCTTAGGAAAAATGTTAGTCGAGGCCGATATAGAAAACAGTTTAAAAGACGTGTTAGTGATTGTGGCTTTTCTGTCAATTCAAGACCCCAGAGAACGGCCCTTTGACGCCCAGCAAAAAGCCGATGAATTTCATAACCGATTTTCGGACAAACAATCTGATTTTATTGCAGTGTTAAAATTGTGGGAATACACTCAGGAACAGGCTAGGCATCTTTCACAAAACAAATTCAGGAAGTTGTGTAAAAAAGAATTTTTGTCTTATATGCGAATCCGTGAGTGGAAAGATATTATCGTACAGTTAAAAACCGTGCTTGCTGATTTGAAAATGAAGGTAAAAGATCAGGAAGCCAGTTACGCCGCGATCCATCGACCGCTATTGTCGGGTTTATTGAGTAACATCGGTTTTAAAGCAGAAGATAACGAGTTTTTGGGTACTCGTCAGAAAAAGTTTTTTATTTTTCCCGGGTCGCATATCCAGAAAAAACCACCTAAATGGGTGATGGCATCTGAAATTGTTGAAACCCGACGGAACTTTGGCCGCAACGCCGCAAAAATAGAACCGGAGTGGATTGTTGCCCTGGCCGGACATGTCGTCAAACACCATTATTTTGAGCCACATTGGCAAAAAAAGAGTGGGCAGGTATCCGCGTTTGAAAAAATCACCTTATATGGTTTAATCATTATTTCAAAAAATCGGGTTAACTATGGTGCGATTGATCCCGTAGAATCCCGTGAAATATTTATTCGCAAAGGCCTGGTTGAAGGTGAATTGATGCGTTTGCCGGAATTTTTAAAACATAATCTGGCGCTGGTGAATGACATTGAGTTATTGGAACACAAATCCCGTCGGCCGGACATTCTTGTCAGCGATGATGAGATGTTTGAATTTTATCACAAAATTATTCCTGAAAACGTGTACTCGGCGCCCGGTTTTAATGCCTGGCTCAAAAAGCAGAGTAGCGAGTTCATAAAAAATCTGGAATTTAGTCAGACACAACTTATTCGCGAAGATGCGAATCAGGTATCTGAAGAAAGCTACCCTGAATCAATTTCTATTAACGGCTTTCGATTCTATTTGAAATACAGTTTTAATCCCGGTGTTGAGGGTGACGGTTTAACGGTGGTTGTGTCGGTTGGGGTTTTAACCCAAATGCAAAGCTGGTGGTTTGGCTGGCTGGTTCCAGGTATGTTGCAGGACAAGGTGATCGCCCTGATTAAGTCTTTACCTAAAGCGTTACGCCGCAACTTTGTGCCTGTGCCGGATTATGCAAAAGCCTTTGTTCAGTCTCAAATACCTTACCAAAAACCCCTGCTTGAAGCCATCTGTATTCGCCTGACTGAAATTGGTGGTTTGAAAGTGACAAAGGCCGACTTTGATTTAAGTAAAATACCCACACACCTGCGGGCAAATTACGAATTAGTGAGCGAAAACGGAAAAGTGCTCGCCCAGGCGAATGAACTTGAGCAACTTCAAAACGAATACGCCGAAGTCGCCAGCAAGGCCTTCACAAAAACGCCCGTAGAGGCGCTTAAACAAGAAAGCATAAGCTGTTGGGATTTTGGTGATTTGCCTGACAGTCAGGTAATTGAATCGGCGCACGGCAGCTTTACCGCTTATCCTGCATTGGTTAACGAAAAAAATGAGCTGACGTTAAAGTATGTTGGCAGCGTCGCCGAAGCGCAGGCAGAAATGCCCGCAGGGTTGTTGAGTCTTTTAAAAATGACTATGCCGGCTGAAGTCAAAAAATTGCAAAAGAACTTATCACAAATCGATAAAATATGTTTGCTGTATACAAAAGTGAGTAATTGTAATGAGTTAAAAATCGAGCTGGTTGATCTTATTTTAGATGCGGTTTTTTTAAAAGAATGGCGAACAATTCGAACTAAATCATTATTTGATGAAATACTTAAAGCCCGGTTGCCTGATCTAAATCGAGTAGCAAATGAAATATGCAAAAATCTGTTAAACGCTTTGCAAGCCTTGCAGCAATGTAAAAAGCTGATGAAAAAAAATGCCAGCCCGTTTTATCTTGAAGCTTTGGCAGATATTAATGAACAGTTATCGTCACTGGTGTACCGACATTTTTTAACAGATATTGATGCGCCTGCATTGTCACATTTACCAAGGTATCTTAATGCGGTTGTTCGCCGTCTCGAAAAGCTGCCTAATGACCATCTCGCCGATAGAAAACAGATGTTAGAAATGCGGAAATATTGGACTAAGTATAAAGATCAGTTGGAAAACCTCGGGCAAGGCACAAAGTTACGCGAATTTCGCTGGATGATTGAGGAGTACCGAGTGTCTCTTTTTGCCCAAAACTTGAAAACAGCGATACCAATATCTTCAAAGCGGCTTGATGTTTTTTACCTTGAGAATTTCCTGAATTAAAATCCCCATTTTATCGAAAATTGACCTCATATTTTCTTTAAATTTATTTTGGGGGGCCGATACACAGAATTGAGCTTTCGTGTAGTCTGTAGTGCACAGTTTTTGTTGTCAATATTATTGTCAATAGCTTATTAGTAGATTCTGTTAGTACATAAAGATAAGTCACAATGAGGGGATGTATGCAATTCGTTAAAATGATTTTTTCTCGGGAGAGGGTATGAAGCTGGGAAAAAACTTTTTCGTGCCCCTTCTGATTTTTACTGTGCTTTTGCCGGGCGTGTTGATGGCAGCAGACGGTTTTATTTTGTCAGAGTCTGTTTTTCCGGAGGCCATGATATTGCTGCTGTTAGTATCCGGCTTCTATTACATGCGTCGTTATCGCAACGTAATATTGTCGTCACAACAGGTTACCGATAGACAGTTGGATACGGCTAACTTCAGTCAGTCACTTATCAAAATTTCACCTGATTCAATTGTTGTTGCAGACGAAAATTTACATATCGTTAATTTTAACCCGGCTGCCGAAGTTTTGTTGGGTTACGCGGCGGATGAAGCTATCGATTTACCCATTGTTGATACCCTTATTTCCGCTGATGACCAAACCGGCTTTTATCATTTTTTGAATTGCCGTAAAAACACTGATCAGCATGACGCTTCGTTACCCCCGGTTAATTTAACATTACTCAAAAAAGACGGTTCCGCTGCGATTACCTTTGTTCGTATGGTTGCTTCAGTTGATGCTGACCGTGTGCAATATATTTTCCATATTCAGGATAAATCAACATTAATGGAAGCGGAAAATAAACTGCATTTTGCCATCTATAATGATGAATTAACCGGTTTACCAAACCGCCACATGGCAACTCAGCACATCCATCAGGGTGTTGAAGATGCGAAGCGAAACTCCCGTCATCTGGTTGTAATGAAAATTGGTTTGGACAGATATAAACACATTAATGATTCTCTGGGCCACGATGCCGGAGACAAGTTGCTGGTAAAAATAGCGGCGAGATTAAAAGAAAGTATTCGACGGGGAGATCTGGTGTCCCGGATAAATGGTGATCAGTTTGTTATTACACTGGTTGATGTTGATAAAAATACAAACCTGGATAACCTGGTGCGAAATTACCTAGATGGTTTTAAAAAGCCATTTTGTGTTAATGAAAATTCACTACATGTTTCTGTCAGTATTGGTATTGCCTGTTACCCGGAGGATACTAACAATGTTGATGGTTTGCTAAGAAACGCAGAGTCAGCCATGTTTGAGGCCAAGAAAACAGGTGGTAATAGTTTTCAATATTATTCACGTGAAATGAGAATAAAGTCTAAAGAAAGACTCTATCTTGAAAATCAACTGCGTAATGCTATCGGGCACGATGAACTGGATGTTTTTTATCAGCCTCAGGTTGATTTGCTTACCGGAAAAATAGTCGGAGTAGAAGCCCTGGCGCGTTGGACACATCCCCAGCTGGGCATTGTGTCGCCGATTGAGTTTATTCCCTTAGCTGAAGAAATCGGTTTGATATCCGAAATCGGTCAGTGGGTGATGTCACGGGCCTGTACTGATATGGCCCTGGTCAAAAGTGAGCATGGTGAATCGTTGCGTCTGTCAATTAATTTGTCTGCACATCAGTTTCAGGGCGGTGACCTGGTTAAAACCATCGCCGACATATTAAACGAATCGCGTTTTTCACCCGACCATCTTGAGCTTGAAATTACCGAAAGCTTGTTTGTAGAAGACGTTGAAAACGTGGCGAATACACTTAATGTTTTAAGCGAACAGGGCATTCGTATATCCATGGATGATTTTGGTACGGGCTATTCGTCATTGAGTTATTTGAAGCGATTTCCGATTAATACCATTAAAATTGATCGTTCTTTTGTCAATGGCATTCCGGCAAATAAAGATGATTCATCAATTGTGCTGGCGACGATTAAGATGGCGCACAGTTTGAGTCTGGATATTGTTGCCGAAGGTGTTGAAACGGAAGATCAACTGAGATTCCTGCTTAATCAGAAGTGCGACAAAATTCAAGGTTACTATTTTAGCCGTCCTCTCAGTTATCAGGCGTTGGTGAATTTAATTCATGAAAACCGCCAAATTGAATTGCATCTGGACAAAATCTGCCTTATTTCCGGTCGTCGATAAAACGAAAGTGGACGTAAGCAGTTGTTTTATTAGTGCTGAACAATTAACCGTAATGCGGTATGTAGTTTGCATTTTAACTTTTCACTAACTGTTGTTATGTAATTTATTTACATAAAGAACTAAATAGTGAGACAGAAAAATGCGAAAATATATCAGACACCCTTCAGATATTCCAATCGAAATCGACCAGATTGAACCCCACGAGCACCTCTCTGAAAGCCTGGTAAATGTCAGTCTGGGTGGCTTGTCATTTCACTCGCCTGGGCGACTGGGGATTGGTAAGTTATTGAAAATAAAAATCCCCTTTGTCGAACCCGTGTTTGAAACCGTCGCAAAAGTTGTCTGGTGTGAATACAGTGAAAATAATTTTGAAATTGGCGTTGAGTTGCTTGATAAAGGTGATGCTTATCGGACCCGGATGATCGAACAGGTGTGTCACATCGAGCATTATAAGCGTGAAGTCGAAGCGATAGAGGGGCGTCATTTGTCTGGTGCGGAAGCTGCGGTAGAGTGGATTACCCGATTTGGTCATGAGTTTCCACGTATTGAGGAAGAGGAAATCGCTTAGCGCTTTGTTTTCTTCGTCGTTATTGCTGGCGAGCTGTGCCTGAATTCGTTAAAAACATGTTTTATTCCTCCCTAACTGTCTGGTATTTGTTAAAATCGGCGTTTTTTAGTCAGACAATAGAAAGAACCGGCCCACACCTATGAAAACACCTGAATTACTCTCGCCTGCCGGCACCTTTAAAAACATGCAGTATGCCTTTGCTTATGGTGCCGATGCGGTTTATGCCGGCCAGCCACGTTATAGCCTTCGGGTTCGTAACAATGATTTTAGCCTCGATAACCTCAAAAAAGGCATTAGCGAAGCCCATCGGCTTGGTAAAAAGTTTTTTGTTGCCAGCAATCTGATACCGCACAATGCAAAATTAAAAACCTATCTGGCCGACATGGCCCCTGTGGTTGAAATGAAACCCGATGCGCTGATCGTAGCTGACCCGGGATTAATTTTGATGGTCAGAGAGCGCTGGCCGGAGCAAACCATTCACCTGTCCGTTCAGGCTAACACAGTCAACTATGCGGCGGTTAAATTTTGGCAGTCGGTGGGTGTCGAGCGGGTTATTTTGTCACGGGAATTGTCGCTGGAAGAAATAGCTGAAATTAAACAACAATGCCCCGATATGGAACTGGAAGTATTTGTGCACGGCGCCTTGTGCATTGCCTATTCCGGTCGTTGTTTGTTGTCCGGTTATTTTAATCACCGCGATCCTAATCAGGGCACTTGCACTAATTCCTGTCGCTGGGAATATGGCGTGCATAAAGGTGAAGAAAATGACGCGGGTGATATTGTCAAAGCGCGAACATCAACACAAGAACGAATAGCGCAGCCGGTGATGTTTGATCCGAAAGTGGATAAAACCAGCGATGAAATTGTATTAATAGAAGAGGCTAATCGCCCCGGTGAGTTTATGCCCATGTTTGAAGATGAGCATGGTACTTATATTATGAACTCAAAAGATTTGCGCGCCATTCAGCACGTTCAACGACTGGCCGAAATTGGCGTTGACTCCTTAAAAATTGAAGGCCGGACTAAATCGCATTATTACACCGCACGTACCGCGCAAATTTATCGCCAGGCGATTGATGATGCCGTGCAGGGTAAAGATTTTAATATGGGTTTAATGCACCGCCTGGATGGTTTGGCCAACCGGGGTTATACCGAAGGTTTTTACCGTCGTCACGTACCGGAAGAATATCAGAACTACACGCAGGGTAATTCGATTTCAACCAAGCAAAAATTTGTTGGCGAAGTTGTCGCAGATGAAAGTGAAGACGGTCTCCTGGCAATTGATGTGAAAAATAAATTTGCGGTTGGTGATTCAGTTGAGCTGATGTTTCCCGGTGGCTCAACACAGTTTGTGATTGATGAAATGTACGATTTTCATGGCGTGCCGATGGATGTGGCGAAGGGCAGCGGCCATAAGGTGAAAATAAAATCAGCTGTAACCGAAGACTCGTCGTTGGGTTTGTTGATGATAAACATGGCAGAGTCTGAATAAATTTTCACAAAAGAACAGAAGTTAAGATGAACAGCTAATTTCGATTTCTCGTGCCCACTCGGGTGGGTGCGAGGCATATTCTTCATGCTCTGGTTGTTCATCAAAAGGTGTTGACAGTATTTTTTTGAGGCGTTTTGTTTCGCCGTAATCCCCGCTTTCTGCTTTTTCAATGGCAATTTGTGCCAGATGATTTCGTAAAATAAATTTTGGATTGACCGCATCCATTGTTTTTCTACGCTGCAACTCTGGTGTGTTTTCCTGCTTTAGTGCGGCGGCATAATCTTTCAACCATTGATCCATTCTTTCCCTATTGATAAATAAATCCCTTAGTGAAAATACGGTGGTTTGATCTGTTTCAAAATTGCTTAGTTTCCTTAATGTCAGGGTGTAGTCAACTGCGCTTTCCTGCATTTGCTCAAGCAGGTCTTTTATCAGGTTTAGATGCGCCGGTTGGTATTCCTTAAAACCCAGTTTTTCCAGCATCAGGTCGATGTAATGGTTTGAATAAGCCGCCTCGTATTTGCTCAGCGCCTGTTTCGCAGCATCAATACAAATGAGTGGGGTGAATGCCTCAGCCAGGCAGGTGAGATTCCACAGGCCGATATTAGGCTGCTGATCAAACGCATACCGGCCGTGAAAATCAGAGTGATTACAGATGTAGCCCGGATCATAATTGTCGAGAAAACCAAACGGGCCGTAATCCATTGTCAGTCCCAGTACTGACATGTTGTCGGTGTTCATCACTCCGTGGGCAAAACCCACCGATTGCCATTTTGCCATGAGGGTGGCGGTTTTAATGACAATGGCCTCTAGCAGTTCCTCGTATTTGGTATTGGATCTCTGTAACTCCGGGTAATGGTCTTCAATCAGGTGGTCGAGCAGCTGGGGCAATAGTTCGTGTTGATTGGTGTGATAAAAATATTGCACCGTACCAAAACGAATGTGGCTGGGTGCCATTCGGGCGAGTATGGCACCTTTTTCGATGCGTTCACGATAAACGTCGGTATCACTGCCAATAATGCAAAGCCCGCGTGTGGTCGGGATGCCTAAATGAAAAATCGCTTCTGAACACAAATACTCACGAATGGTTGAGCGCAAAACGGCACGGCCATCACCTTGCCGGGAAAATGCTGTTAGCCCCGCACCTTTTAATTGTAAATCCCATGTTGAGCCGTCAGTGTTGGTGATTTCGCTTAATAATAGCGCCCGGCCATCGCCCAGCTGCGGTACGTAGTGGCCGAATTGATGCCCGGCATAAACCGCCGCCAGTGGTCGTGTATTGGGTATGACTTTATTGCCGGACATATAGGCGAGAAAATCTGAATCGTGCTGCTGGTCGTGCGCCAGGTTAATTAAATTTGCCGCATTTTCGTTAAAGTCGATAATGTGGGCTTGTTTTAAACCGTCAGGCTCGACGTACTGAAAAAAATTTTCAGGCAGTTCGGCAAAACGCGGGTTATGGTTTAGCTCGTCAATGGTTTTCAAACGTTTTTCTCCTGCTCAGACAATAAACTCAGTTTGTTGATGGTTTTGAACCAGTGACACGATAGAAAACTTGAGTTAATGTGTAGGGTATTAGTGAATAATAACATGGAGATCGACAATGCGAGTATTTCTGGCTTTATTAGCGGTGATTTTTTCATCATCTGTGATTGCAACTGAATATTACCAAATTGATCGTAATCACACTTTTCCGCATTTTGCGATTGATCACATGGGTTTTTCTACCCTGTATGGTCGCTTCGATTTAACCACCGGAAAAATTATTCTCGATAGAGAAAATAACAATGGTTACGTTGATATCAAAATAGCCGCTGTATCGGTCAGCACTGGGCTCAATAAACGCGACAACCATTTACGTTCGCCAGACTTTTTAAACGTGATGGAATATCCGGACATTATTTATCAGTCACGTAATGTCACTTTTATCGGCAAGGACAAAGCTAAAATCGAAGGTGACCTGACCTTGTTAGGCGTGACCAAGCCGGTGATGCTGGCCGTTAACCGAATTCGTTGTGGTAAAAATCCGATTAATAAAAAAGAGACCTGCGGTTTTGAAGCCACTGCTTCAATAAAACGTTCTGATTTTGGCAGCACTTATGGCCGCCCGAATATTGGTGACAATATGCAGCTGTGGTTCGAGGTTGAAGCGGTAAAAGAAGAATAAGTCGTGTTATTTGTTTTGTAGCCAGTTTCGTTATCGATTTCGTTACTGCGAGGTTTCGTCTTCCTTGCCCGCCACTAAATTCGCCAGCGCGGCAAATTGTTGTATGCTCAGTGTTTCTGAGCGGCAGCCGGGATCGATGTTGGCGCTTTCGATCTCTTCCTCTGAAAGTGTTTCTTTTAAATTGTTGCGCAGGGTTTTTCGGCGCATCGCAAAACATTGCGTCACCACTTTTGAGAAGATTTTTTCGTTTGTGACTTCAACCGGTGGTTTTTCGTGAGGGATTAAACGCACGATGGCTGAGTCTACCTTTGGTGGTGGAAAAAATGCACCGGGCTTAACAATAAATAATTTTTCAACCCTGCAATAGTATTGCAGCATCACACCGAGTCTGCCGTAGGCTTTGGTATTCGGCTCGGCAACGATGCGCTCGACAACTTCTTTTTGTAACATAAAGTGCATGTCTTTTATTTGCGGCAAAAATGTCGTGAGATGAAATAATAGCGGTGTTGAAATGTTGTAGGGCAAGTTACCGATGATACGTAAATCGTGTGCTTTTTCAGACAGGGCAGCAAAATCAAACTGCATCGCATCAGCACTGTGAATCGTCAGCTCGCCTTTGTCTTTTAAGTTATTCTGCAATAGCGGGATCAGATCACGATCAAGTTCTACAACTTCCATTCTGCCGGTTTCTTCTAATATGGGGCCGGTTAATGCGCCTTGTCCCGGGCCGATTTCAACTATTTTTTCCCCTTTTTTGGGTGAAATAGCAAACACGATTTGATGGACGATGCCTGCATCATGCAGAAAATTCTGGCCGAAGCGTTTGCGTGGTTTGTGTTTCATATATTTCTACTTTTTGTTTTTTACAATTTGCAGCGCGGTTTGAATGGCAAGTACCATGCTTTGTGCGTTTGCTTTACCGCTGCCGGCCAACGCCAATGCGGTGCCGTGGTCAACCGAGGTGCGGGTAATGGGCAGGCCGAGGGTGACGTTGATCGCGTTACCAAACCCTTTGTATTTTAATACCGGCAGTCCCTGGTCGTGATACATCGCCAGAACTGCATCGGCTTTTTCCAAATATTTGGGCGTAAACAAAGTGTCGGCAGGGTATGGGCCACTGATATCCAGTCCTGTTGCCTGAAACTCTTTGATGACTGGCTCGATAATCTCCTGCTCTTCGCTGCCCAGGTGGCCGTCTTCACCGGCGTGAGGATTTAGCCCGGTGACTAAAATGCGAGGATTTTTTAAACCGAATTGAGATTTTAAATCGTGCGCTAAAATAGCAATGATCTGGCGGACGCGTTTTCTGGTGATGAGTGATGCAATTTGCATTAGCGGTACATGGGTGGTCACTAGCGCAACGCGTAAGCCTTCTGTGGCGAGCATCATTACGGGCAACTCGGCCGATGTTTTTTCGGCCAGATATTCGGTATGGCCTGAAAAATTAGGTTTGATGTGATTCAGAATACTTTTTTGAATCGGCCCGGTAACAAATGCATCGGCCTTTGTCTCGGCGTTAGTTGACTGGCAGGCCTGGATGCCTTTGTCCAGTACATCCAGTACGTAAGACGCATTGTGGTGATCCAATTGGCCTGCAATGACGGGGCAGTTTAATTTAACGGGCAATACTTTTAAGGTGCCTTGGGGCGTTATTCTTCTCGGATCGTTTAGCGAAACGGTTTCGATATTAATTTTAGCACCCAGCATATCTGCACGTTGTTGAAATAGCGCAGGATCACCAATGGTAATTATGTCGGCATCAAATTGTTGCCGGGCCGCAAAAATCGCTATATCGGGCCCGATGCCTGCTGGCTCCCCCGTTGACAGAATTAAACGTGAATGAGACATTATAAGGCGGTTGTTGAGTGACGAAATAGTGCGTGTATTGGCGGCATAGGTATTCGCAGAGACATGATTGACCGTTCCCTAAAGCGCAATTTTAATATCAACAAAGGCTTCTTCACGCAACTGGCGCAACCAGGTTTCGCTGGTTTCGGTAATTTTGCGCTGTTGAATTAATCCTCGCGCCTTATTTGTGGTGACGGTTTTGCTGTTGTCGAGTTTGCGTTTTTCGGTTACCTGAAGAATGTGCCAGCCAAACTGAGACTGAAAAGGCTCACTTACCTCATTTAGGCCGATTGTGTTCATCTCTGCTTCAAACTGTGGCACCATTTGTCCCGGGCTTACCCAGCCCAGGTCACCGCCCATGCTGGCGCTGCCGCGGTCTTCGCTGTGCAGTTTGGCAACGTCGCCAAAGTCTTCACCCGCAAGTATTCGGTTTCTTAAGTTGTTTAGGCGGTTAACAACATCTGTTTCAGTGGTTAATTCATTCGGGCTGATTAATATGTGCCTGGCTTTCGTCTGGGTGATGATGTGCTGTTCACTGGAGCGTTTGTTTTTGAGGAAAATAATGTGATAACCGCTGGAGCTGCGAATTAAGCGGCTGTGCTCACCGACTTTCATGTTGTCAATAACACGGGAAAAAAGCGTAGGTAGCTGCCCGGCTTTACGCCAGCCTAATGCACCGCCTTCTAATGCGTTTTGTCCACTGGAATAACTGATGGCTGTTTCCTGAAAATCAGTACCTTTATCAACGATGGCTAAAATATTCTCGGCCTTCTTTTTTGTTGCGGCAATCTGTCTGGCTGACGCGGCTTCAGGCACGGGGACTAAAATATGAAATACTTCATACTCTACATCGGCGTTGCCCTGTGCGGCCTGGGTTGATAAAAAATTATCGATTTCCTGCTGAGAAATATTGACGCGGTTATTGACTTCGCGCTGTCGCAGGCGGGCAAGAATCATTTCGTTGCGAATGTCTTCACGAAAACGGTTGAACTCATAACCGTCATTTTCCAGTGTGCTTTTAAACTGACGAAGGCTAAGCTGGTTTTGCTCGGCAATTCGGGTGAGTGTGGCGGCCAGCTCGTTGTCATCAACCCGTATGCCGGTATTTTTGGCGAGCTGCAATTGTATCTGTTTTACAATTTCACGCTCCAGCACCTGCGCGCGTAAGACGTCCTCGGGCGGGAGGCGAGTGTCTTGCTCCCGAATTTGTTTTTTGATGACACTGATTTGTGCATCTAACTGCTCGGTGGTGATAACGTCATCATTGACGATGGCGGCGATACGATTGATGGTTGACTCAGCTGCGACCACAGAGAGTGAAAATATAATACCAGCGATGCCGGCGAGTGACTGTTTAAAGATCATTTATTGGGTACCAAATACTTCGTCAGAAAATTGTTTATCGAGACTGCTTCCGATTCTTGTTAAACCTTTTAATTCAATTTGCAGGCCGACAGATGTGCGTAAGGTCGCGCTATCAGGCGAGGCATATTGTCGGCCCATAAATCGGATAGCCCAGCAGCAGCTATTATACTCTAAACCAAGCAATGCTTCGCGGGTTCGTTTACTGTTCAGCGAGTATAACCAGCGGCTGGCGACACGCCATTTGCTGGACAAATTAAGAATACCTACGACCGATGCCTGTTCAACCAGCTGATCACGGTAACGGTAGCCAATTTCTACCTGTTCATTCGTGTGCTTGTAATTTATCGACATATTTCCGTTATTTACACGCTTTTCGCCCAAAAAGTAATAGGCTTGTGCCTTACCCGAAATAGACGAGCTAAGCTGGGCCTTGATGCTGGCGGCATTTACCACATCATTTTTCTGAATGATTTTTTCACTGCCTATGCGTATCTGGTAATCAGATAGATAAAGTGCCTGTGCAACCGTAGCGGAAAATAGCGGGTTGGCCATGTTTACCTGGCTGTAGTTAGTGTTTACTGACCAGCTTAGCCTGTTTTCATCACCTAGACGGTCATTCCCCGAATATCGGTTGATGGTAAACAGCTGGTCGATATCGTAATTGAGCGAGCCGGTATCAATTAGCGGCAGCTGTGACTGATCTTTGTAGGGAATATAGGTGTATTGCAGTTCGGGCGACAGGGTTTGGTAGGCAGTGGCGGTGCTGCGTTCAAAAAATAAGCCTGTTTTGCTGTTAAATTGCCAGTTGACGAATGTTTTATCGGTTGGCGTAGTTGCTGCCGTGGCGTTAGACGATTGATAAAGCGCTGCGCGCATGCCGACGGTCGGGACAAAATAGCCGTATTGCCGTTTTAGCGGCATCGATAGACTGGGTGAAACTATTGCCCGGTGAATATAGTTTTCTGCGTTTTTTTGAAAGTAACTGTACTGACTGGTGTTTTGCCAGTGCAATAATCCGATGTTGCCCATTGTATCCAGGTTTAATTGTGGCAACAGGCGGTACGGCTCAACGTTGTTATCGAGCATTTGGTAATCTTGAACGGTCGTATTAAACAGCCAGTTCTGCCCGCGGGTTTCGCTGCGAAACACGCGGGATAAGTTGGCTCTATTAAGCGTGTTCAGTTCGGTACCGAGGTTTGCAAAATAACGTTTGTCGCTGACCTGCGTATATTCAACTTCATAGCGTGTGCTTTTGTTTATCTGGCTTTGTTGATTAAAGCTGAGCAGGCTTCTGTCTGTGCGGGCTTGTGTATCACCCGGTAATATCTCAACGGCCAGGGTGCCACTGGATTTTTTCTGCAAGTAACGAAACTCGGCGGCCATCTGGGTACCCCGGTTTTTGATTAGTCGGGGCGTTAGGCTTAAATCGTAATTGGGTTTGAGATTAAAATAATAGGGAATAGCGATATCAATGCCGTCGTTGCTGGAATAACGCGGGCGCGGTGCCAGGAAGCCGGACTTTCGGCCCTCAAGCGGAAAGCTGATGTAGGGCAAATAAAGCACCGGCACGTCAACAATTTCAAGGCGCATATTGCGCGCGATACCTTCGTTTTTTTGCGGATGCAATTCAATGGACTTGGCGCGAATCTGCCAGGCTTTTTTGTTTTCCGTGCAGGTCGTGTAGGTCGAGTCCTCCAGTTTTACTTCCGAATCTTTAAATAATATTTTACTGGCGACACCGTTGCTGCCTTGTTCCGGCAGATAATAACGGGTGTTGTTTGCAATGCCGGTATTGGTTTTAAGATCCACATCGAGGCTGTCGCTTTCAATAAAGATCGAATTGCCTTTGTAAGAAATATTCCCCTGAGCGGTTAAGCGATGGCGCTGACGGTTATATTGGGCCTTGTCTGTTTCTATGGACTGCTGACCGGTCTGGATGCTAACGCTGCCATCAATATCAAAGACAATTGCGTGCGTAGTAAGCACGTTATCGGCGGATAAATATAAGTTGTCGTCTTCCGTTGGTATTGCGCTGAGCTGGCTCTGGTTTGAAAGTGAATTTGTAAACGGGTTTTGGGACGCGCAGTGGTCAGGCCTGGGTGTTTCGTGTTCAGCAGCCATACTCACCCCGGCGGTGAGGCCGCAGAAAACAGCCAGGAGCAGGCAAAATGGCAAACGGCGAATAAAGTGGAAGGTCATTGAGCCTGCTGCAAACCGAAAAAATAATAGAGTGACGCATTTTAAGCTAAGTTGCGCTTGAAGCAAAATTTAAGCGGTCGGGTTATGTGAATGTTCAACCTAGAAAAATCAGTTGATCCACGAGCTAGAGCACAACTACTTGATTCGCTTGGCTATATGATAAAGATTTGATTCACCAACCAGGTGAACGCAAACTTCTTCATTACGCCAATCAAACCAATTACTTGCACTCTATTCTCGCGTCCAACTGATCTTTCTAGGTTTATGGGAGCTGGAGAAGTGACAATGATGTTTTTACGTAAAAGTTGTAATTGGATTAAAACTAATCAGATAGGATAGTGTGGCGAGTCAATATATTTGGAGGAAGGCGTTTTTTTTATATAATTAACTTGCCCCCTTTCTGTTCTTTCTCTTTCCTGCCCGTTTTACCTATAGCACCTCGTCAATCAACTGAATCCAGTGTTTCACCGGTATATCTGTTTTAGAAGACAAATGCATCTGGCAACCAACGTTTGCGGTGGCGATGACATCGGGTTGTTCGTTTTCGAGAGCGCTTAATTTATTGTTGAGCAGTTTCTGAGATAATACGGGCTGAAGGATGGAATAGGTGCCTGCTGATCCGCAGCATATATGGGCGTCATTAACGTGTGTTAATTTAAATCCGGCATCTTCCAGTATTTTTTCAACAAGCCCTGGTAGTTTCTGCCCGTGTTGCAATGTGCAGGGGCTGTGAAAAGAGACTTTTTTCGGCCGTGAGTTTAAATTATTTATATTTAGCTTTTCCTCAGCGATAATTTCGCTAATATCTTTGGCCATGTCACTTATGTGTTTTGCTTTTTGTGCGTATTTGGGGTCGTGTTGTAAAATGTGTCCGTACTCTTTTACGGTTGCACCACAGCCACTTGCGGTAATGACAATGGCTTCCGCTTTGTTATTGTTTTCTATCAGCGGCCACCATGCATCAATATTGCGACGCATGAAATCAATGGCTTCCTGTTTTGCTGATAAATGATGGCTCACTGCGCCACAGCAACCGGCACCGGCTGCGCTGATTAATTCGATGCCCAGTTTGTTTAGCACACGGGCTGCCGCCTGGTTTGTTTCGGGTGTGGTGACAGACTGAACGCAGCCTTGTAATACCAGCATTTTTCGTTTGTGCGATGATGTCGCGACGGATGTTGTTATGGGTTGAGTTTCGGGAATTTTTGTTTTTAAGGTATCAGGAAGAAGAGGTTTTAATGCCTGCCCGGATTTAAGTAAAAGAGAAAAGCGTGACGGGTACGGTAAAATCTTTCGTAACATTAAGCGCTGTATTCGCGTCGTTAATCCTCTGCCCACTTGCTGTTCAACTATCTCGCGGCCGATGTCAACCAGTCGAGCATATTGAACACCTGATGGGCAGGTTGTTTCACATGATCTGCAGGTCAGGCAGCGGTCTAAATGTGACTGGGTTTTTTCGGTTACCTTATTTCCTTCAAGTACCTGCTTGATGAGATAAATTCGTCCTCGTGGGCTGTCAAGTTCATCACCTAAGATCTGGTAGGTCGGGCAGGTGGCAGTACAAAACCCGCAGTGTACGCAAGAGCGCAGGATTTTTTCGGCTTCGTCGATGTCGGGGTTGTGTCTGAATTTATTGTTGATACTGGTTTGCATAAAACTAAAAACCTGAATAAAGTTTGCCGTGGTTTAAAATACCTTTCGGGTCGAAGGACTTTTTTAAATTCTGGTGAATAATCGCCAGGCCATCGGGAAGTGCCTGAAATACATTTTCTGTTTGCGTATGGCCTTTGAATAAGGTGGCATGTCCGTCGTGGCTTTTCGCATAATCGATGAGTGATGTGTCATTTTCATCGGCATGAAACCAGCGTAGGGCACCACTCCACTCGTAGAGACAGGTTTTGTTTTTCAGCGGCGAGGCAGTGGCGTCAATTGATACTCGCCATAAAGGTTTATCCGTTAAGAAAAATTCATGTTGCTGTTCTTTAATCGACTGCCAGAACAAATCGGTATTTGAAATGGCTTCGCCGCCAATGTTTTTAAATGCTGTCTTAACGGCTTTGTCTGTGCCCGAGAGTCGGGCAAAAAGTTGTGAGCCATAAAAACACGTGGCCGAAATTGGCAGAGATTTTTGTGCCCAGTTTCGCATAGTGTTGATAGCTTCGTTTTCGTTGCAGTTTAAACTCAATGTCATTTCAGCTTCTGGTTTGGGCAGGGTTTTAACGGAGCAGCTAAGGATAATGCCTAATGTGCCCATGGCGCCGGCCATGAGTCTTGAGACGTCGTACCCGGCAACGTTTTTCATGACGTTGCCACCAAAGGTGAGCATTTCTGCTTTACCGTTAATAATGTTGCAGCCTAATAAAAAGTCTCTAGCGGCACCGGCGTAGGCGCGCCTGGGCCCGGAAAAGTTGCAGGCAATGGTGCCGCCTAGTGTTGCGCCGGCAGAAAACTGCGGCGGCTCGAATCCCAGCATCTGATTTTTTGAGTCGAGCAATTGATTAATTTCGCTCAGGCTTGTACCGGCGTTTGCGGTAATAACAAGTTCGGTGGGTTCATACTCAACGATGCCACTGTGGTCTGATAGTTTGAGTACTTCGCCGGTTATATTATTGCCATAAAAAGACTTGCTATTGCCACCGACAATGTTGAGTGGCTGATTATTTTCGTAAGCGTGATGAACCTGTTCTTGTAATAGCTTGCTTTGATCGGTAGTCATTTTTAAAACCTGTCCAGCTCAGGAAATGCGAGTTGTCCGTTGTGCACGTGCATTGCGCCAAACTCAGCACAGCGATGCAGGGTGGGCACGGCTTTACCGGGGTTGAGTAAACCCAGTGGATCAAAGGCGGCTTTTACGGCATGAAACTGGGTGAGTTCCAGCGGCTTAAACTGCACACACATCTGGTTTATTTTTTCGATGCCGACGCCGTGTTCGCCCGTGATTGTGCCGCCGACTTTGACGCAGAGTTCTAATATTTTTCCACCAAATTCCTCGGTGCGTTCCAGCTCGCCGGGAATGTTGGCGTCGTATAAAATAAGCGGATGAAGATTACCGTCACCTGCGTGAAAGACATTGGCGACTGCAAGTTTGTATTCTTCGGATAAATCCGTAATGTATTTTAATACCGTGGGTAATTCTTTTCGCGGAATCGTGCCGTCCATACAGTAATAATCAGGCGACAATCTACCCACCGCAGGAAATGCGGCTTTTCGTCCCTTCCAGAAGTTTAAGCGCTCTGCTTCATTTTTTGCAATGCGAATTTCCGTTGCGCCGCTGTTTTTTAATGCCTCAGATACGGTGTAGATATGGGCTGAGACTTCTTCGTTGCTGCCATCAAGTTCGCACAACAAAATGGCTTCGGCATCGGTGGGATAACCGGCATGCACAAAATCTTCTGCGGCGTTGATGGCCAGCTTATCCATCATTTCCAGCCCAGCGGGAATAATACCTTCGGCGATGATCTCGCCAACCGCCTGTCCTGCTTTGACGATGTCGTCAAAGGCGGCCAGTATCACTTTTGCCTGTTCAGGCTTGGGTAATAATTTGACGGTGACTTCAACGATGATGCCTAACATGCCTTCCGAGCCAGTCAAAAGCGCGAGTAAGTCATAACCCGGTGAATCCAGGCCTGTGCCGCCAATGTTTAATAAATCGCCGCTCATGGTGACGATTTTTATTTGCTGGATATTGTGTACAGTCAGGCCGTATTTTAAGCAATGAACGCCGCCGGAGTTTTCTGCGACGTTGCCTCCAATGGTACAGGCGATTTGTGATGAAGGGTCTGGCGCATAATACAGTCCAAATTGATCAACTGCCTGTGAAATGGATAAATTTCGAACGCCCGGTTGAACGCGAGCAGTGAGTTTTTTCGGGTTAATCTCTAAAATACCGGAAAATCGGGCGAGGCCTAATAATATGCCGTGCTTATGTGGCAGTGCGCCACCGGACAAGCCGGTGCCAGCGCCTCGGGCCACAACGGGTATGTTGTTCTGTTGGCAGAGGCGCATAATGGCCTGCACTTGCTCGATGGTGTCGGGTAAAACAACGGCCAGGGGAATCTCACGATAAACCGACAGGCCATCACATTCGTAGGGATGTAAATCTTCCGCTTCATATAACACGGCTTCTTTTGAAACAATATCAGTGAGTTTTTTTATGACACCGCTTGCATCTATGTGTACATCAACTTCAGAGGATACGGACATTGTGATTTATTTTTGAACTCGGTTAGAAATAATAAAAGCGAATACCAGCAGGACAGTTAAACCTAACAGGTTAGCGGCAATTATTAAACGGAAAAAATAGGGGGTTTTAAGCGCGGGCGAGGGATATTGAGAAAAACCGTAATTTACGGGCATAAAAAAACCTTCATGGTTGCCCGCAAAGGTTTTTTAGAAAGATGCGTTTTGAAAAATTAAGCGACGCGAACTTCAGATGCCTGAGGACCTTTAGGGCCGTTCTCAACTTTGTAAGTTACGCTTTGGCCTTCGTTTAAAGAACGAAAACCATCACTTTGAATGGCTGAAAAATGAACAAATACGTCAGGGGTTCCATCCGCAGGAGAAATAAAACCAAAACCTTTGGATTCGTTAAACCATTTAACTGTGCCTGTTTCCATGTGTATACACCTCGGTAATTTATTTAAAGTAAAAAATATTGCAAATTAATCAAGGTATCGCTTTTTAGAAGAACACAATCACAATGTCGGACTGGATAAAACCATGATAACGTACAATTCACAATTTTCGATTACAACATAAAATATTCCCAATAGCCAAGTCTTTATTAGTGTTTTTTATGGTTTTATCTGCTTTTTTTCGGCGTTTCCGGCAGAATTTGTATGACTTGTGTCTGTTGGATTGGACAGGTGCCCGGTTTAACGTATTTGTACTTAGATCAATTTGAGGAATGATGAAAAAAACGCAACGCGAACGTATTATTAAGCGTCACCGCCATTCCGTCTGGATGCATGGACATAGTCCTCAAGCACTTTACTGGGGTAATGCTCAGGTGCAACAACTGCGTTTTGATGTATTGCTGGGGTGCGGGGTGAGTGAGGGTGATTCCGTGTTGGATGTGGACTGCGGCTTTGCTGATCTTTATGACTATATGAAATCAAAGGGGCTGGATGTAAACTATACCGGCATCGATTTGCCACCGGCTATGATCGACGGGGCAAAACAACGATTACCTGAGCGATAGCGTAAGTGTCCGTTTTAATCATAATTGACTGGAATTATAAATGATCAGTGCTATTCGTCACTCTCTAACCGGCAGCATCGTGAGGATAATGTGTCTTTGTTGCTTGCCTGGATTAACCTCAACCGTATTTGCAGATGATGTCAGTTCGGATGATGCTTTATTGGCTGATTTGTTTCAAGAGCTTGAACAGGTAACCGCCATTGCCACACGCACAAAACTGAACATCGATTATGTGCCGGGAATGGTGACTGTATTGCGCGGCAGGGATCTGGAACGGCAGGGGATTTTTACCTTGCTCGATGCTTTGCAAACGGTGCCCGGTGTGGAAATCACTATGAGCAGTGACGGGCAGACTAACTACGTGATGCGCGGTATTGGCAAAATCTTTTCTTCAGGAAAAGTGAAAATGCTGATTAACGGTCGGGCGCAAAATACAGCGATGAATGGCGGTAACGCGGTGCGGATTATTCCGATGCAGTTAGTTGAGCGTATAGAAGTGATTCGAGGTCCGGGTTCTGCTATTTATGGTGAGTACGCTTATGCCGGGCTAATTAACATCGTGATGCGTAAAGATACCCGTCTGTTTTTATCTGCCAATAGTCTGAACGACCAGCAAATCGGCGGAAGCTGGAGCAATTATGAGTCGGACGCGTCGATTAAATATGCTTTGAGCTTGTCGGCACTCGAAAGCGAAGGCAAAAGCGTGATTGCCGGCCCGGATTACCTGAAGGCCACACCTGCTTTTAGTGATATTTCTAACACACCGGGTTACAGCAACGAAGCTCAACGGCAAATGACCTCATCGCTTCAGCTCTCGTACAAAGGATTTTTATGGGATACGATTTTCCAGCAACATCAGATGGGTGATCTATTTGGTTTTCAAAATGCGCTGCCCGAAAAGGTAGAGCTAACACGAAAAACTGTGTCGCTAACGTCTGATATTGATAAAACGTTTAAAATCACCGAGCACCTGAGCGCGGTCGCTACAGCGGGTGCCCTGTTTTATAAACTGCGTAGTAAGCCTCATTATTTTTTACCGGTTGGTTTTCCGCATGCCCCGGTTATCGATTCGGTTACGGGTGAAGTTGACGACTCGTTTGAGCAGGGCGTATTAGGTAGCCCGAATTACAGCCAATACGAAACCCGAACAAATCTTGAGCTTAATTATACGGGTATTAAATATCATAATCTTCTTTTCGGTTTTCATGCCGCCTATATTAAACAGGGAGATACCTGGGCAAGGCGAAACCAGGAAATGAATAATGGTGTAATGCAGGAAATTGAGCTAAAAAACTATCGAGGCGATGAAAACTGGTTGAGAGAAAATAACGTCCGAAAAGTGACAAGTGTTTATGTTCAGGATCAATGGATGGTTACAAGGCCGTTAACTGTCACCTTGGGTGCGCGATATGATAATTATTTCAAAAGTGGTGATAGTTTTAATCCGCGCTTAGCTGCTGTTTACAACCTGTTTGATAATCATCTGTTTAAATTTCAATTATCCCGCGCATTTCGCCCGCCAAATTTTTTTGAAATGTACATGAGAAATAACATCGTGGCCGAAGGCAATGAAAATATTAAATCGGAAACGATAGAATCGGTCGAGCTGGGTTACATTTATAACAGGCTTAATACAACGTTTCGTTTGACCTCGTTTTATTCCCGACTGGATGATTTGATTACAATCAATGAGATAACGAAAAAATATGAAAATACCCATGCCGCTATATCACGAGGTGCTGAGCTTGAAATTTCTCAGACATTCTTAAATGTATTCCAGCTTGATGCAAACGCAACTTTTGTACGAATAAAGGATGAAGAAACGGATCAGGCATTTCCTATGGTGGCCAATGTGTACGGCTACGCCAGTTTGTCATATCAACCGATGGATCATATGACAGTGATACTGAGTGATCAATACGTGGGTAAACGAAAACGGGAAAACAATGATCCGAGACCAGCGATGCGTGATTATAATATTGTGAATCTCATTGTCAGTTTCGAAAATGTGATGCTCAAGCGAGCCAGCATAAATATGGGTATTAAAAACATATTTGACGAGCCTGTTTTGCATCCTGCCCCGATGGTGTCTTTTGATGGTAATCTATTACCATCGTATGTCGGTGATTATCCCCGGCCCGGCCGATCTGTGTGGTTGAATCTTGTGTATCATCTATAGGCTGCGTTGACCGGACTATGTTTTATCAAAGAATGCATTGTAGAACAACGCTATTTATCGCCCTGGTTTTGCTGAGCCTGTATTCGTCTGTTTTATTGTCCGATGATACGCGTGATCGTCGCGTAATTATTTCTGCCTCAATTTTTCCGCGTATCGTCGCGGTTGATCTTGATTTGGCTCAAAAACTGGACGCCTCGAAAAACGTGCGCCTGGGTTTGATTTATGTCTCGAATAAACTCGCAGCAGAGAAGATAGCCCGGCTGATGACACGGAATATAAAAAACATCGCCGGCAATAACATTGTTATTGAGCTGATAAATGTCACTGAATTTGATTTTGGAAATCTTGGCAGGTTAACAGGTCTGTTTTTTGTTCAGCGAGTCTCAGCTGAGCAGCTAAAAAAAATTTCACTGTATTCAAAGCAGTTTAATGTATTAACCTTTTCGCCTTTTGAAGGTGACATTGAACGGGGCGTTATGGCCAGTATTTTTGTTGGTGCAAAAATACGCCCTTATTTTAATCTCGCAAGCCTGAGTCGAGCAGGTGTCAATTTAAAATCAGCGCTTATCCGGGTGTCTAAAACCTATGAATAAGTTAACCACCAGATTAAATGCCCTTTATTTTTCCACCCTTTTGATTTTGATTTTTATTTTGGTTGTGGCATGGCAAATGGTGTTTATCCCTTTTATTGAGAAAAGCGAGCAAATCAAGGCTGATCTCCTGCTTTCGCCCTATGCGCCGATGTTTGAAACGTTGGTTGACGAGAAAAAATTTGATGAGCTTGATATTTTAATTGCGACGTTGATGCTGCTGAAAAATGAGGATAGCAATCAGCCGCTGATCCTGACTTTGTCGCTGGATTTGGCAGAAGGAAAAAATATCAGGCAAATCAACGATGACAGGACGAGTCTTTTTGTGAATAAAGTGGCACTTTTTTCACCTGCCACCTTTGAGTTAATTGGTAGCCTGGAAGTTGCCTACAATGACCACGCCTATAAGGAAATAGTAAATGACTTCAATTTGATTATTATTGAGTTTATTATCATTTTTACTTTTCTATTTGTTATCGGGCAGCGCTTACTAATACATTTTATTCGTCCGTTAAGTAAGCTTGCCCATTTTTTAAATGATGCAGATACGCTTAAGGCGGGATCATTACCGGAACAGGGGTCACATCTCAGTGCTGAAATTAAAAGCGTCTGGGATGCGACTAAGGTTTTATTGAATCGCATTCGCGAGCGTGAAGAGGAGCTTAAAGTGGAGCATGAACTGGCGCAGTCTGCTTTGCGTGAAAAAATAAATGCCGATTTAGCAAACCAGTCAAAATCTCGTTTTCTGGCAAATATGAGTCATGAAATACGTACCCCGTTGACCGCCATCGTTGGTTTTGCCGACACCTTGAAAAATTCAGATCTGTCACCGCAGCAACGTTTGTACTCAACAGGCGCGATTGTCCGTAATGGCAGTCATTTACTGGAAATTATAAATGACACCCTTGATTTGTCTAAAATTGAGTCGGATAAACTTGAAATTGAAAACATTAATATATCCCTGGTGAGATTGATTAAGGATGTTGCCGTGACGTTTGAGCCAATGGTAAAAGAAAAAGGCCTGGATTTTGTTGTTGATTATCAATTTCCTTTGCCGAAAAAAATCCAGACTGACCCTACACGGCTTCGTCAGATACTGTATAACCTGTTAGGTAATGCAAAAAAATTCACCGAAAGCGGTAGCATAAAATTAAGCGTGAGTTTTGATGTTGAAGCACGGCAAGTGATAATTTCGGTTAAAGACAGCGGTATTGGTTTAAGTGATGCCCAGGCGAAAAAAGTATTCAGTCCTTTTAGTCAGGCTGATGCTTCTACTACGCGTAAATACGGCGGTACCGGACTTGGTTTAACAATTTCACGAAAACTGGCAAAAATGCTGGGTGGTGATATACAGCTTGTAAACAATAAAACGACGGGCGCTACGGGTGCAGAGTTTGTTGTAACGATTGCATCCGGGGTGGCGAATAAAGATTTGGGCAAAGAGTCGGGCAAAGAGTCGGACAAGGCGCTGAATGCGTTTTATGCCAATATGTCGGAGTATGGCGAGGTGGCGCCTGCCATCGAAAATAATCTTGATTTGGCAGCGCTTGTGGGCAACGTGCTTGTCGCAGAGGACACAAAAGATATTCAGGATTTGATTCGTTATTATCTTGAGCCAACCGGCGTTGATGTGATGTTTGTTAATAATGGTGAAGAGGCGTTTGATCTGGCTGTTCGTCGGGGCTTTGATCTTATCTTCATGGATATGCAAATGCCGGTACTTGATGGTTTGGGCGCGGCCCAAAAACTCAGAGCCTCCGGTTTTAAAAACCCCATTATTGCCTTATCCGCGAATGTGATGCTGGAAGATCAGGATTTATACCGTGCTTCCGGGTTAGATTTTTTTCTTGCGAAACCGATGGATAAAAACGCCATTTATAGGGCAATTAAAAAATATGCACCTCAAGGCAGGGGGGCTATACGAACACAATCTATTGTTGACAAAACTGAGCGAAAGCGTCAGTCGCGTATTCGACTGGCCAGGCAATTTAAGGCGCGCTTACCGGCCTGGCTTGACGGCATATCCTCAGCCATACGCATTAAAAATCAAGCTGAGCTAATCCAGATTTCGCATGTATTGCGAGGTTTGGGGAGTAGTTTTGGTTATCCGGAAATTACAATTACCTCAGGCAAGATTGAAGACTCGGCGAAAAACGGAAATTTTGAGATAGCTGCGGCTCGGTATAGCGAGTTGGAAAATTTCTGTAACGAGATTGTGTTTAATTCTAAAGATGCTTGACAGATATAAAATGACGCTGTCCTATTTTTCACCTCAACCTGCATCGGGCGAGCTGCCGAATGTTATGCCTAACCCCTTTGATGATGAAATTCACCCACTTACCAAGCGGGCAGCTGAAACGTTGCAATCAATATTGCTGGCTGACTTTGGTTTGAATTCGTCGGCTGATGTTGAAGGCCGGCGATTCGGCGTATTGGTGGTTGAAGATGCTCGGGGGCAGGTTGGTTTTCTATCTGCATTTTCGGGAAAGTTTCAGGGCAAGTGGATAATGCCCGGTTTTGTGCCGCCGGCTTTTGACTGCAATGATCAAAATAGTCAGCCACCTGCTTATACAGATTATTTTTTACAAAATGCCCTCGGTGAGAAAAAATCCATCTCTACATTGTGGCGTAACGAATTCGGGAAAACAGAAATTTCATTAAAAGGCGTGGGCGACTGTGTCGGGCCGAAAATGTTGCAATATGCGTTTATTCACCATTTAAAACCACTGGCATTTGCTGAATTCTGGTGGGGGCTGCCTTCGCAGGCGCCGTTTTCCCAAGGTGTGCGTCATCATGGTCAGTATTATCCAGCCTGTCGGGGAAAGTGTGAGCCGATACTGGCGTTTATGTTAAACGGCTTAAGCGTAGCACCACAAAAAACCTTGGGTATATTCAGCGGTAGTGATGACGCCCCTGAGGTAATTTTTGAAGATGATGATTTGCTGGTGATCGATAAACCGACGGGTTTGTTATCGGTGCCGGGTAAGGCAGTGAAAGACTCGGTTTTAACTCGATTGCAACGGCGTTACCCCGAGGCGCGCGGGCCATTGTTATTGCATCGTCTGGATTTATTTACATCCGGTTTGTTGCTTGCAGCAAAAAATGAACACACTTACAAACTTTTGCAGCAGCAGTTTATGCAGCGTAGCATAAAAAAGCGATACGTGGCTGTTTTGTCAAAGTCATTGGCTAGAGACCAGCAAAGTGACTCGATGCCGAAGAAAGGAACGATTGCTTTACCCTTAAGGCTCGATATTGACGATCGGCCCCGGCAGCTTGTGTGTTTTGATTTTGGTAAGGCGGCGAAAACTGACTGGGAAATAATTGAAACTAAGGTCACTGAAAACAGAAAAATAATTCGTGTTTATTTTTATCCCGTTACAGGGCGAACGCATCAGTTAAGGCTTCATGCATCACATAAAGACGGCCTAAATGCGCCGATTGTGGGTGATGCGCTTTACGGGCAAAAAGCCGGGCGTTTGATGTTGCATGCCGAAAGATTGACTTTTATTCATCCCGGTACTGGCGAGACAGTAGAAGTTAATTCCCCCGTGCCGTTTTAATTGGTGTTCGATGAGAGAAGATTTAAGTAGTATGATAAAGATGTACTTGCGAGGTGATTGCCATGATTAAATTTTCAGCCGCATTAACCGAGTGGAAGACGCCGATGTTTTCCGATGCTTTTCAAACTGAAATTGAAAAGCTGGACGTCGACCAGCTGCTTCTGCAACAGGCGCTGCAAAACGGCAGTCACGCCAGTCGTGAGGCAATGAAAATTATTATTTTGTCGTCTACAGAAGATGATGCGTCAATTTACGTCAACATCGGCGTGTTTTATTCCAGCCTGATTCCCGGTTGCCAATGTGATGACGACCCTTCGCCAATGAATGTTGAAAATGAATATTGTGAACTGGCGTTTGTGATTAACAAACTCACGGCTGAGACAAAAATAGCCTTAATTAGCTGACGATATATTTTATGGCACTAGAATTTGTTGAACATATTGATTTTTTTTCGATGACTAACAGCAATGAATGCCAGCGTTTGTTTCATGGGCGAGGCCACGTTCATGAAGGGCTGGAGTACATAAATCTGGACTGGCTGCCGCCGGTGCTGATGATTACCTTATATCGTGAAGTTGGTCAGCAAGCGCTTGCTGATCTTGCCGGGTTGTTAATAAAACAAATGCCTGCCTGTGAATCGGTTCAAGTACAGTATCGTAGTCGCCCCCTTGCACCAGTCGAGGTGTTGACGGGCAGTGAAATTACTGAGCTCAATGTCACCGAGCACGGACTGAAATATCATCTGCAATTGGGTCGCGCACAAAATCTGGGTCTTTTTCTTGATATGTCCAATGGCCGAAAATGGATCACTGAACATGCAAAAGATAAAACGGTATTAAATCTGTTTGCTTATACCTGTGCGTTTTCCGTTGCTGCGTTAGCTGGTGGCGCACGCCACGTGTTTAATGTTGATAACAACAGGGGTGTATTAAACCGCGGACGAGAAAATCATCAATTAAATAAACTCGATATGCGTGCCGTGAGATTTGATAAAATTGATGTGTTTAAGTCTTTTGGCCGCCTGAAAAAATATGGCCCTTACGATTTGTTGATTTCTGATCCACCGAGTTTTCAGCAGGGCAGTGTTGATATTAAGCAGGATTATTCAAAAATTGTGCGTCGACTTCCGCAGCTGATGAGCCCCGGCGGGAAAATCATGCTGTGCCTGAATTCGCCTGATTTAAGCGAAGAATTTTTATATCAGATTGTCGAAGATGGATGCCCCGACTGCCAATTTGTCGAGCAGATAAAACCCCCGCCGGTATTCAAGGAGGCCGTTGCAGGCAAGGGTTTGAAAGTGCTTGTTTTTCAGTTTGAACCCGGTTTTGACGGGGTGCTAGCGTAAGTTTTTAACCTTTTTCGCCAGCCGGGCAGCCATCTCCTTTCATCCCTTGGTGCGTTCGCCACACGGCGGGTTAAACGCTGGTCGGCACTTTTGATAAACGCCTGCATTGTGTCGGCCGGATTTCTGTCCATGTTTTCTAAAACCTGCAATAAGCCCCAGCCCTGGTTTTTGTAGTGTTCGTTTGCAGCGATGCCCTCACCCTTAAAGTTAACATAATCAACCAGCGCATAAACGCCATTGGTTTGCATTGCTACGTGGTAAAAGTTTGTCCTTACGGCTTCTCTGCTGAATCCGCTTTTGATGGTTTTTAATATTTTAGGTAAGGCTGTTTGCAGTCGCAAAACCATAAACTGTGTTTGCTCTGCGGTAGTGTCCTGTAAAAACCGGCGTAGCTTTTTGTTAAAGTCCGGGTGACTGTTTTGATGGAAGTCCTCATGTGACTGCCACGGTGGAAATGGTTGATCCTGTAGCCACCGGGGGATTGTTCTGGTTTTTGCGATAAACCGAATTAAATCAGGAAAGCTTTCTTTAAAGCGGGTTTCGACGCCAGCGGGAAACCAGATAAAATGGCCGATGCCCAGTGAGGGGAAATCTTCGCCTTTATTCCATACGATGAGGTTTTCTGCTTTTCCTGCCCCTTCGTTTTGCCATATTTTGTTACCAATCTCCTCGGCCTGTTGCGGCGAGATGATGATTTCCCGGGGTTCGATATATTGTCTGGCAATCAGGCCGAGAATAAACAGAGAAAGAGTAAAGAAAAATATCCATAAGACGGGGATGAGTTTTGTTTTCATTGTGGTTTATTGTCGTTGTAATAGAAGCCTGTCTTAATTTATCACTTAGTGATGTTATAATCTTTTAATTTTTCGGTAGGTACTTATGTTGTCTCGTTTATTAAGTCTTGGTAAGTTCAAAATGCTGGTTGGCCTGTTGAGCGGTCTTTTGCCTTTCGGGCTTTATGCTGCTGAGGACAAATTTAACGGCCAGTTTTGGAGTAAAGGCACGCATTTCCAGGTCACTGGCAAGTCAGTACCCATCGCTGAAGATGGTATTCATGACCCGTCAAATATCACCGCGATGTTCGGGTTGCAGTTGCCTGAAATGGCAATGGGTGACTTTCCCCGTGATTCAGCCGGTTTAACTGATTGGGTTCAGGCATTAAAGAAAGGTCATATCGCCCCAAGGTCTGATGTTGAAGGTATTGGTCCTGACCTGAACCCCATTGATCTGGACATTATTTTCGCGGATACCGGCACGATGCCAAAGGTGCTTTTTCCGCATCGTCAGCATACTGAATGGCTGGCGTGCAAAAATTGTCACCCGGCGATTTTTGTGAAGAAAAAGGGCGCAAACGATATAAAAATGACGGATGTTTTAACCGGTAAGTTTTGTGGTGTATGCCACGGCAAAATTGCATTCGCGCCAACTAAAAACTGCATGCGTTGTCATTCTGTTGCTTCTTCTAAGTGACGGCTTTAACATTGCTTATTAACGCTTGTTTTTTGAACTGCTTTTTTAGCTAATTGCCTTATTGATCAATTAAATAGCGCCGGAAACACCTGCTTTTGTAAGAACGGGTGTCTCTGGCATGTATCTTGACTAGTTCACCCCATCCTTTGTCCTTTTGGTTGTTACGGTGTTTGTATCATTTTATTAGTAAAGGGCTTTATCGCTCGTAACTAAAAGTATATATTAGATCGATATTTGTATAAGCCAAAAGAACTAGGGTCTTTTCCGGGGGTGATAAGCGCCTCGGACAGGATCCTGGTGGGCACTTGGCTTAATCAGGGCTACCCTGAGCGTTGTTGTGTCGTAGATATATGAGACTTACTTGTTGATATTTCTGATCTTTGAAGAATATCGCGTTAACAGGAATATGCCTTATTTGTTATGTTTAGTACGTTAAAAGGTCGCTTTACCATCTTCGCAGTCGTACTTGTTGTCATCGCCCTGACAATGGCTGTGTTTGCTCAGAAAAATGTAAAGCAGACCAGTGATGCAATTGTTCATAATCTTGCTAGTCAGTATAGCGCGCAAAATTATAGCCAGAAAATTCAAGATGGGCTGTTTGAGAGCTATAAAAAGCTCAGTGCTTTTTTACTGGATCCGACCCGCGCCTACCTGCGGACAGAAATTGATAGCGCAATGCAAAGCGCAATATCCGCCAGTCAGGCCTTGTCTCGTTCCGATGTTCCCCACAGTAGTAATCATTCCATTTCTCACTTTCTTAATCTCACCACTTTACTAACAGAATTAGACACCGAGTTTTTTAGGGTATCCAATATTCGTCTGATCAGCACACGACAGTACCCGGCACTGGGTGAGAGTGACGTGAGACTTAGTCCGAATCGTATTCAGTTTGCGAATGCAATTTTGGTTGCAATTCATGAAATTGAATCAAATGAGGGGTTTTTAGATAATGAGGTTTATATCACGTTGCTGAAAACACGTTATCTATGGTCTCAAGTGGTGTCCAACTATCGCTTATATTTGACTAATCGACTGGGCTCATTTGATGAAAATGCGCTATTTAGAGCGGAGCAGAGCATCGTTGAAATATTTAGCGGGCTTCAGGGTCAATTAGCGAAGCTAGATGAGTTTGAACAACAGCAAAGGCTGGGTTTTGAGGCGTCAAACGCACTTGTTGAGATGAAAAGCAGCGCTGAAAACTGGTATACGGGTTTTGTGCAGGTTAAAAAAATTCATCATTCTGGTGAGTGGCGACGTGATGTGGTTTTGATTAAGCAAAATATTGAGCCCAAGTTAGAGCAGGTGACCGAGCACCTAAATGAGTTAAGAACTTATTTTGAAGCCAAAAGCTTAAATGATATTGATTTACTTTCCAGTGCGGCAAAATTGCAGTCTCGTTTGATGTGGATGGTCGGCGCTGCGATTATTGTCTTTTTTGCTGTTACCATTTTCTTTTTTGAAACACTGGTATTGCGTCCGGTGAGCGTCGTTTCAAAGGCGATGAAAGCGGTTGCCTTTGGTGAAAGCGGCGTACGTTTACCCGTGGTTGGTGCGAAAGAAACTCAGGATTTGATGGATGCATTTAATGAAATGCGTACTCAGGTGAGAAGTCGGCAGTTTGCGCTTGAGCATCAAGTCTTGCATGACGGTCTTACCGGGTTAGGAAATCGAACATTGTTTAGTGACAGGTTGGCTCAGGCGGTTTCCAGTGCGAAACAATCTCACGGCGAATGTGTGCTTTTGATTCTTGATCTTGATCGTTTTAAGGAAATTAATGAATTGCTAGGCCATCATGCCGGCGATACGCTGGTAGTTGAGGTCGGGATTCGGTTGGAAAACATGTTGAGAGAATTAGATACTGTCGCACGTTTAGGCAGTGACGAGTTTGCTATATTGTTACCACAAAGCAATATGTCTTATGCACGTCGCACGATCTATAAAATAGAAAAAATGTTGAGCGACATTCGGCATATTAATGAGTCACCCGTGTTTGTCAGTGGCACAATTGGTGGTGCTGTTTTCCCGGAGCATGGTACTGACGCTAATTTGTTGTTTAAGCGTGCGGATGCGGCATTACATTTTGCTCAAAGCACTCAGGTTCCGTTTTATTTTTATGATCAGAAGTCAAATGAGGCGAGTTCGGATCGATTAACGTTATCGGGTGATTTGCGTGATGCGATAACCAATGATTCACTTTATCTTGAATATCAACCGCAACTGGAATTTAAATCGGGCGATGTCGTCGGGGTAGAGGCGCTCATTCGTTGGCAGCATCCGCGCCTGGGTTATATTGCAGCGGATCAAATTATTTCAATTGCTGAGCAGACCGGTCAAATTAATTCCATCACCCGCTGGGTATTGTGCGCAGCCGCAAAACAAAGTGACAGCTGGCGTACAGCGGGTATGCGGCTAAGAATGTCAATTAATCTGTCTGTTTTGAATTTGCACGACGAGGGACTTATCAACGAAGTTGAAACCTGCTGTGCTCAATATGATTTATGCAAAAATAACCTGACGTTTGAAATCACAGAAAGTGCGATGATGATAAACCCGGTACTGGCCATGAAAACCTTAAAACAGCTTGAATCAATGGGTGTAAAGTTGGTGATTGATGATTTTGGAACCGGTTTTTCTTCGCTTTCCTATTTAAAACAATTGCCGGTTGAAAAGCTCAAGCTGGATAAATCATTTGTGATTTCGCTGGATAAAGACAGTGATGACGAAGTGATTGTCAGGTCAACAATTGATCTGGCGCATAATCTGGGATTACAAGTGGTTGCCGAAGGTGTTGAAAGCCGGGCGAGCTGGGATATTCTTAAAGCATTAAATTGTGATTTTGCTCAAGGGTATTATTTGAGTAAACCCAAGTCTGCCGATGATATCACCAAATGGTTGGGTGAAAAGAAAGCCATTGCAGCGCTTGTTTCAGCTGTTTAGAATTTACTTCACAATATCTGTTCGATGTGCTTTAGCAATGCCGTCAGCGACCTCTGGCGGCACACCTGATTCGTCAGCGAAATGCTTCCACTGCAAAATAGCCTCCTGCACTTGCCGGACAATTTCTTCTGCTCTACTACGTTTCATGGACGCATTTTTCGCACAGGCTTTAAAGTCGTCAATCGTGAAATCATCACGCTTGCCATTGAGTGACATCTGGTGCCTACCTGTCCAGTCACCTTGGGGATTATAACTGTAGGTTATATCGAAGGCTGGAGATAGTGACCAGTTGCCTGATTTATCCATCAAGAAAGCAATATTCTTGACGTGATCATCCTGATTACGGCCAATAATATTGAAAGCCATTCGCCGGAACTGCTCTTCAATCACCTCCATCGGCATTCCTAGCTTTCGAATAGTGCGCAGTGCCTGTTCATAAGAATGAGCTCCCGCCTTTTTGAAATCAAAGTGCTCCATGGCACAAAAGGATTGCATATGAATCTTTTGGCCAGTATCTGTCCGGTCAAAACGTCTGGTCATAAAGTGATTGCGGCGGTTCTCTTTAAGTAGTCGTGACTCCTCCATATCAATGCCAGCTTTCTTCGCCATATGATAATAGGCATGCTCTATCAGCCCGTAGCCCTTAGGGTCTTCCAGCTCTTTATCCTTGTTTCCCGAAACACCATCAAACTTCAATAACCAGTAAGAAAAACCTTTCCCTGCCTTGATCTGACCGGAACGCACCTCGTTGGTTTTCTGATTCCAGGCAATAATCGCCTTTGCTCTGGCCCCACCAGCCGAAGTGCCGACACGCAAAATATCCTGTAAAGAGTCCTCTCTAAGTTCGGGATCAAACGAGTCCTGAAGCGCATTCCGTTTAGTCAAAATATTACTGGCAAACTCAACCAATGCCTTAACATCAACTGATTCAGATTTACCCGTAAAAGGCCCCTGTGACGGCAAATACTCTAACGCTCCCATACCTCGAATACCGGTATAGCAAAGACGCTCAACCGGGTTAAACGTTTCAGGCGAGCGCCCCTGATTGGCAAGCCAGACATTAATCAGTGCATTACCAAAATCATCTGGCAATGAATCAGCAAGCAATCCCGGAAGCCCATGGAATGTCTCTCGGGGCAAAGCCGGAAATGAATAAATCTGCCTTGAAACTGGCATGGTGAATGGTGCCACCTCAATACCACTATGAATAAACTCGGGCTCATACTCAAAATGGGCAAGACCAGCACTTTCATCCCAGCTTACCGCGCCGATAGATTTACCCCAAAGCTTTATCTGGGCAACAGTCATTCTTCATCCTCCCACGACCATGCCCCTTCCTTTTTTGGCTTCGCTGATTTTGAAGAGGCTCTTTGGCGTTGCTTTCCCTGCATTTTCAGCTGTTGAACGGGACTCACCACTGGCTCGGGGATAAGGGTATCAAGGTTTTCTACCAGCTGCAGTGCTCGCAAAATACGAATGAGGCTTGAAGCCTGGACTGATTGGCCATGTTCAATCCGGATTAAAGTCCGATGCGATACACCAGCTTCCTGCGCTAACAATGCCTGGCTTTTATCCTGATTTAGGCGGTACTGGGTGATGCGATCGCCCATTTCCTTTAGTACCGCCTCATCTGAATGATCATTATTGAGTTTCATAAGTCGCCTATTTTGTCTACTTAATGGCGTTAGAGGCTTTTTATTTGCCTTTTATGTCACTTTAGATAATTAACGAACTTCTGTCAATATGCCTTTTTTGTCATATTAATCACTATTATCGACCTTTATTAGCCAAGATTGGCTAATAGAGTTAATTGATACACTAAAAACAATTAATCAAATCAATTACAAAGGCGATGAGTATTTATTCAGTGAAGAAAATATACAGTCCGCGATCCAGAAGCTGAAAAACGTTAACCACGATGGTTTACAGAAAACCAATGAGGTGATTTATGAGTTAATCACATTGGGAACTGCCTTGGAGTAAACCATAGAAGGTGACTGCAAGAGTTTTACGCTCAATTCAGCTTGGCGTCTTCGCATCAACCCCGTTAGTTTGCGCCCGTCAGCTCAAACCCATCGATTAATTTGAGAACGCCGCGTTCAGTCCAACGAACATCTTGTCGGAGCAATTCTTTAACTGAGTTTCAATCAGTGATTTTTCAAATAACAAAAAAACAGCTAATGAATCCGGAATTCAAGCTAAGTAAGTTCTCTGAATTGTATCAACATACGGTTAAATTAAATAAGGTCTCAAAGCGGGCGGTTAGGTTTCTTGGCAAATATCGAGAGTCAATTTAATACAGCGCTATTGCCACTAAAACTCCAGTTTCCATTAATTCCAGCATCGCGCCCGCCGTGTCACCGGTGGTGCCGCCGATACGTTTGATCATGAGTTTTCTAATTAAAACAAAGCAGATTAATGAGATGGCAATAATTGCCAAACCAACATAACCGAATAACAAAGCAAAAATAGCATTCAAAAAAATCATGCCGTAAATGGCTTTTTTTGAAGGTAAGTATTCAACCATGGCGCTGCCTAAGCCAATATCACGCACGTAAGGTGTGGTGAGTAATAATACGGGCATAGAGGCGCGGGCAATTACAGGCGCCAGTATTAACAATGATAGCTGGCCGCTGCTGATAATGGATTCAATGGCGGAAAATTTGAGCAGTAAAACTAATAATACAAACACCACCGCCACCGGCCCGGAGCAGGGATCTTTCATTATTTCGAGTGTGCGTTCTTTGTTTCCGTTTCCGCCTACCCATGCATCGGCACTGTCGGCAAGGCCGTCGAGATGCAATGCGCCAGTGATAACCACCCAGCCACTTAAAGCCAGCGCCGCAGTGAGCAGGCTACTTGCACTGCCGCCCACCCAGGCAATTGAGAATAAAAGCAGACCAATTAATAAACCGACCACGGGATAATACAGCGTTGAACGGCCAACTTCCTTATCCGTTATGTTTTCCATCGCGGGTACTGGTACGCGGGTAAGAAACTGGATGGCGATAAAGAGTGGGCGTAACTTTTTTATGTCAAGCAGTTTCATGTAAAGCTTTTTCATGACAATCGTTCGTTTGGCCTGCCGTGAAAAACAAGGCTAGGAAAGGATTCATTGTTTTCATGATAAATGCGTATCCGGCTCATGCTGGCGTGTTCGATTTCAAGTCGCATCATGTCCTGTGTCGACATATTTAAAATGTGACTGATGATAGTTCGCATTGTGCCACCATGACTGATAAGCAATATATGTCTAAATTGATGTTTTGTGAAAAGCCTGTTCCATTCATTAATAATACGGTTTTGGAACGCTGTTAAGATTTCACCGTTTGGCGGCGGATTATGCGCTGGATCACACATAAAATGTGTTAGGTGCTCGGCCGAGTGCTGGTGAATTGCTTCTGCGGTTTGTCCTTCCCAGTCTCCAAAATTGATTTCTTTAAAATTTTGAACCGTTTCAAAGTCGGCGGAAAGATGTTCGGCAAATGCCGAGCAACGTTGAAGCGGTGAGCTGACAATGGCATCCCATGTCTGATTATCTGTGGCGTTTAACATTTGTTGCCAGCCGAGATCAGACAGCGGGTCGTCTTTTACGCCACGATAGCAGCGTCCACCTTGCACATCACCGTGGCGTAAAAGATCAATGATTGTGTATCTGTTCTCGCTCACGTTTTTTTGCTTTTTTAGGTATCTTTCTCAGATACACCGGCTTCTTCAAAGGTCGCCATATTATTGTGTAACTCACAGGCTGAACGTAATATGCTTGCCGCGACTGCCGCACCACTGCCTTCACCAAGACGCATACCAAGGTTGAGTATGGGCCTGGCATTTAACGCAGTAAGAATATGTTTGTGTCCCGGCTCTGCCGAATTGTGTGAATACAAAAACCAGTTGTTAGCAGCGGGGTTAATTTTGCTTGCACACAAGGCGGCAACGGATGAAATAAAGCCGTCAATTAAAACCGGTCGGCCCACTTGAGCACAGGCAAGATAACTGCCGGTAAGCGCGGCAATTTCAAATCCGCCAAGGCACCGTAGCACTTTAGCGGGGTTGTTCAGCTGATTTTCGTGAAGTTTTAGTCCGTCATTAATTACTTGCAGTTTTCGTTTTATGCCTTCGTCATCAATACCGGTGCCGGGGCCAATAATATCTTTTGCCGGCCGGTTTAGTAAGGCGGCAGCGATGGCGGTTGCCGACGTTGTGTTGCCGATACCCATCTCGCCGCCAATAAATAAATCACATTTGTCAGTCGCTGCCCGTTCTACTGACTGGCGTCCGATATTGAGCGCCTGATTAAACTGTTTTTCACTCATGGCCGCGGTTTTTGTAAAATTGGCGGTTGAGGAGGCAATACGCTGGTCTACTACATTTGAGAATACGCCGGGGTCATTCACTGTTCCCAGGTTAACAACGTCAAGTTTGGCGTTCAAGTTTTTTGCTAAAACACAAATCGCCGCACCACCGCGGGCAAAGTTTTTTACCATTTCGGTTGTTACTGCCTGTGGAAAGGCGGATACGCCTAACGCCGCTACGCCGTGATCACCGGCGAATATACAGATATGAATATGATTCATCGTCGGTTTTTCTACACCTTGCATGGCGGCAAGTTTTATCGCGAGGTTTTCAAGGTCACCCAGTGCCCCCGTTGGTTTGGTTAACATGCGTTGGCGGGTTTCTGCGGCGGTTTGTGCGTCGGTATTCAATTTTGCTGCGGGTGTGTTGAACCAGTCGGCCATTAGCGTGTTTCTCCTTTAATACATGAGCCTTTTAATATATGAGGTAAACCTGCGACCGTAAAAATGACACGGTCGCAAAGTGATGCAATGTTCTGGTGTAGTAAGCCGGTTTCATCGCAAAATCGTCGGGTCAAATCACCCAGTGGAATAATACCAAGGCCGGTTTCGTTGCTGACGAAGATGATGTGTCCGGGTAAATCGATCAGCACGTTCAATAGTTTTTCAATTTCAGTTGTGAGTAAAACCTCGTTCTCTTTCACTAGCAGGTTTGTCATCCAGAGTGTGAGGCAATCCACTAATAGGCAAGTATTTTGGTTGGCATTTTGTTGTAATGTCTCAGCGAGTTTTATCGGTTCTTCAATTGTTTTCCAGTTAGCGGGCCTGAATGACCGGTGTTTTTCTACACGCGCCAGCATTTCCTGATCGTTTCCGGCTGATGTGGCAATATATATGACGTTTTTATTTGTTAACTTAGCCAGGTTTTCGGCTAGCCGGCTTTTGCCTGACTTCATGCCACCGAGAATGAGTTCTTTCATGTTTTTTTTATTCTCAGTGTTTCGAACAAATAATTCATATCGATATTTTGTTCCATCGCATCGGCTAGTCGATCTATGTGTGTTTCCCGCTGATCCTGATAAAATATGGTGTCTGCTTTATTTAAACCCGCCCAAGTTAAAATTGCCCGGCATGCCGTATCTGTTTCAAATAAACCATGTAAATAGGTACCCATGACTTGATTGTCGTTGGAAATTGCGCCGTCGGCTGTATTATTTAGTTGTACTGCTGGTTTTTTCATCGCAGGGCCGGTGGATATGCCTGCATGAATTTCATAACCTGTTATCGCTGCGTTGTCTATTGTTAAAAAACCACTGACGTTTCTTAATTGTTTTTTTTGTTTTAATGTCGTCGAAAAATCCAATAAGCGAAATCCATCGCTATGTGAAATTTGGCTTTCTAAACCATGTGTGTCGATTATTTCAGTGCCCAGCATTTGAAAGCCACCGCATATACCCAGTACTTTTCCACCATAACGTAAATGTTTGTTGATTGCCGTTGGCCATTTTTGAGTGCGTAACCATCTCAGGTCGGAGGCGACACTTTTACTGCCGGGTAAGATAATTAAATCGGCGGCGGGGATTGTTTCATGATGTGAAACAAACCGTAAGTTAACCTGCGGGTGCAAAAGTAACGGGTCAAAATCGGTATGGTTACTGATGTGCGGTAATAGCGGCACAATAATATTTAAACTATTCTGCGTGTCCGTTGCTTGGCTATTTTTTTGTGACAAGGCATCTTCAGCTTCAAGGTGTAGGCCGTGAAGGTAAGGAATGGTACCAACGGTTTTTTTATCCGTGCGTTTGTTAAGCCAGTCGATGCCAGGTTTTAATAAATTAAAGTCGCCGCGAAAACGATTGATAAAAAAACCCGTTACGCGTTGTTGCTCGGTTTTACTTAATAAATCAAGCGTGCCACATAAATGTGCGAAAACACCACCACGATCAATATCGGCAACAATCCATACCGGGCAATTAACGGCTTCAGCAAAACCCATATTAGCGATGTCATTTTCACGCAAGTTAATTTCGGCCGGGCTGCCTGCACCTTCAACGATGATCACATCATATTTTTTCTTTAAACGATAATAAGATTCTAAAACTGCCTTTTGTGCTATTTTTTTGTACTGGTGGTAATCCTTTGCCGTCATCGAATCAATGGCGTGGCCTTGAATAATCACCTGTGCGCCGGTATCCGAGTTTGGTTTTAATAAAACCGGGTTCATGTCCGTGTGTGATTCAATGCCAGCGGCTAAAGCCTGAAAAGCCTGCGCGCGCCCGATTTCACCATTATCCGAAGTCACAGCGCTATTAAGTGCCATGTTTTGTGGTTTAAATGGCGCGACTGAAATGCCCCTGCGTTTTAATATTCGGCATAGGCCCGCAATCATCGTGCTTTTACCTGCATCCGATGTCGTTCCCTGAACCATTAATGTGCTCATGATATGGCTTCCAGCCCAGGCTTAAAGTTCGACGCCTTTTTGTGCCATAATGCCCGCTTTATAAGCGTGTTTAATTTCGCGCATTTCCGTCACCGTATCCGATACGTCGATCAGTGCCTGCGGAGCGCCGCGGCCGGTGATCACAACGTGTTGCTTGAGAGGGCGGTTTTGTAAGTCAGCGATAACTTCGTCTACGGATAAATATTTCTGTTTTAACGCAATGTTTAATTCATCTAAAATAACAAGATCAAAAGAGTCATCGCTTAATATTTTCAATGCCTGCGCCCAGGCTTTTCGAGCGGTTTTTATGTCCTGTTCCAGATTTTGAGTGTCCCAGGTATAGCCATCGCCCATGACGTGAAATTCCACTTCATCGGGAAAACGTCGAAAAAAGGCTTCTTCACCGGTTTCAATCGCGCCCTTGATAAATTGAACGACGCCAACCCGCATATTGTGACCAAGCGAACGCGCCACCATGCCAAACGCCGAGCTGCTTTTGCCTTTACCATTGCCGGTATGCACGATGATAATGCCTCGCTCTTCGCTGGCGCGACTAATGCCTGCGTCAACAATTTCTTTTTGACGTTTCATGCGTTTTTCGTGGCGTTCTGATTTTCCAGTGTCCATGTTTTTTCTCTAAATAGGGGTGAATATATTGGGGACAACGAAAGGTGGGGAATGAAAATATGCCGGTTGAGAAAGGATAAGTTCATCGGTAATCGCCCTCCGCAATTCCTGTGTGTTGATTTTAATATCATTCTATCGTCTGGCCGGTCTCCGGGCTTATGAGGTTTGATGTAAAATGCTCAATTACCGTTGCGGGGGCAGCGCCGGAGTTGTCACCGGCTTCTCGTTTTATCTCTGTTACCGTGAGTTGATTATATTGACATAGTCAACGCGGATCAGGGACACCAGACGAAGGCGATACTTTAACCATTGAGCCGTTGCAATGCAACTGTCTTTGGGAGCCATTAACCTAATATCTGCGCTATTATGTTGGTGTCAGTAATGGGAAATTAAAATTGTCACATCAAAATAAATGCACCATATTAGTTCACGGGATGTGGATGAACGCTTTTACACTGCGTTTTATTGGTAGCCAGCTTTCAAAAAAAGGCTGGCGGGTTGAGTATTATAATTATTCGTCGATGTTTACTTCTTTTGAGCAAAATGTTGATGGCCTGCATGCTTTCTGGCTGACTCATTCGTCGGCCGATACACATTTAGTTGGTCATAGTCTCGGTGGTTTGCTGGTATTGGCGATGATGGAAAAATATAAGTTAAGGGCGTTGCCACGAACGGTTTTGATGGGGAGTCCGGTTCAGGGCAGTGCTGTCGCAAAAAAAATGAGCTTATCCCGGTGGGGGCGGTTCTTATTGGGTGAAAGTATGACGGCGTTAATTGCGGGCAGAAGAAATACGCAAAATAATAAAATTGGTGTTATTGCGGGAAACCGGGGGATTGGTATCGGGCATTTGATTCAAACGTTACCTGAACCGCACGATGGTGTTGTCGCGGTAGAAGAGGCAAAACTGGATGCGGAGGATCAAGTTGGACCACCGTTAACTGTTTTACCGGTAACCCATGCCTCGATGCTGTTGTCAAAAAAAGTAGTGTCAGCGATAGATCGATATTTATCCGTTGGCCGTTTTGGTTCTTAACCTGGTTCCTTGTCGCTCCTCATGTTATAGCGCCGTAGCCCTGTTTTGAATCCTATGATATCTGTTATTATAGGCAGGTAAAGAATGTAGATCGGGGTTAGTATGGCAGGACATAGCAAGTGGGCAAATATTCGTCACCGCAAAGGCGCGCAAGATGCCAAGCGTGGAAAAATTTTCACTAAAATTATTCGAGAAATTACCGTCGCAGCTCGAATGGGCGGTGGCGATCCTGGTGCCAACCCCCGCCTGCGCGCTGCCATTGATAACGGTTTAAGCAATAATATGCCACGTGACACCATCGACCGCGCGGTAAAGCGCGGCACCGGTGAAGGCGCTGATACCAACATGGAGGAAATTAGCTATGAAGGTTACGGCCCCGGTGGTACTGCGGTGATGGTCGATTGCATGACCGACAATAAAAACAGAACCGTTGCCGAAGTGCGTCATGCGTTTAACAAAATGGGTGGTAATCTGGGTACTGATGGCTCGGTTTCCTACATGTTTACCAAACTGGGAATTATCAGTTACCCCGCCGATGCGGATGAAGACGCTCTCATGGAGCTCGCACTGGATGCCGGTGCCGATGACATCGTTAGTCATGATGATGGCTGTGTTGATGTGATGACAACGCCAGAGGCTTTTGGCGACGTAAAAGATACCTTAGTGGCTGCCGGTTTTACGCCTGAGTCAGCCGAAGTTACCATGCATGCGTCAACAAACACCGAGCTAAATGCGAAAGAAGCCTCGTCAATGCTGAAATTGATCGACATGCTTGTTGATCTGGATGACACCCAAAACGTATATTCCAATGCAGACATCAGCGATGAAGTTTTGCAAAGTCTACACGAGCCATTCGCGCATTGACGACATCGACTGGCATTCGAGTTTTAGGTATTGACCCGGGTTCACGCGTTACCGGTTTTGGTGTTATTCAAATGCAAGGTCAACAATTTCAATACGTTGCTAGCGGCTGTATTCGTACAAAAAGCCAGGATTTTCCGGAGCGATTAAAAGAAATTTACCTTGGGCTGGATGAGGTGATTGCTACTTATCAGCCTGATGTTGCCGCTATCGAGCAGGTATTTGCTAAAATCAACATTGGCGGTGCTTTGAAGCTGGGGCAGGCACGTGGCGCGGCAATTTGCGCTTGCGTTGTGCGTTCAATGAAAGTGGATGAATACTCGGCTAATCAGGTGAAAAAAGCCGTTGTTGGTCGTGGACATGCGACAAAAGAGCAGGTTCAACATATGGTTGTGGCGCATTTGCAGTTAAATAAAACCCCGCAGGAAGATGCCGCAGATGCCCTGGCGATTGCCTTGTGTCATGCGCAAACCCATCGCGTTGTGTCTCGTTATTCTGCAGTGTAAATCCCGATTTCATTTTAGGAAAAAAATATGATTGGTCGCTTGAAAGGCGAAATTATTTATAAAAAGCCACCCCAGTTATTGATTGACGTTAATGGCGTGGGTTACGAAGTCGCGGCACCGATGACCACGTTTTACGAGCTTCCTGAAGCCGGGCAAAAAACCATCCTGTTAACACACATGATTGTCCGTGAAGATGCGCAATTATTATACGGTTTTGCAACGGATAATGAGCGTGAAATGTTTCGTCAGCTGATTAAAATAAATGGTGTAGGCCCAAAACTTGCGCTGACGATATTGTCTGGTATAAGTAGTGCGGAATTAGCCCGGTGCGTGAGTGATCATGATGTGATTTCGCTGGTTAAATTGCCCGGAGTGGGTAAAAAAACCGCAGAGCGCTTAATTGTCGAGCTGGCCGACAAACTAAAACTCTTTCCATCAATTGAAAAAATACAGTCAGACGAGCGAGGCGAAGTTATGACCGCTCAGGAAAACCCGCTGGTTGAAGCAGAAAGTGCGCTTATTGCCCTGGGTTATAAGGCGCAGGAAGCATTAAAAATGATAAAAGCCGTGGACTCAAAAGGGCTGAACAGTGAACAGCTCATTCGTCAGGCGCTGCAGTCGGCCGTGTCCGGAAAATAAGAATAGATGATTGAATCAGATCGAATTGTTTCCGCAGTGAACACAGCACATGATGTTGGTAACACCTCTGGAGTTAAGGCTCAGCCTAATATCCGGCCGCGGGCATTTGATGAATATATCGGCCAGGAAGCGGTGCGTGGTCAGCTGCAGATTTTTATTGGCGCCGCAAAAAAACGCAAAGAATCACTGGATCATGTTTTGTTGTATGGCCCGCCGGGCCTGGGTAAAACCACGTTGTCGAATATCGTCGCCGAAGAAATGGGTGTTAATATTCGTCAGACCTCCGGCCCGGTGCTTGAGCGGCCGGGTGATCTGGCGGCTATTTTAACGAACCTCGAACCCCACGACGTTTTGTTTATTGATGAAATCCATCGCCTGGGTTCTATCGTTGAAGAGGTATTATATCCGGCAATGGAAGATTTTCAGCTGGATATTTTGATTGGCGAAGGCCCGGCCGCACGTTCGATTAAACTCGATTTGCCACCATTTACCCTGGTTGGTGCAACAACACGAGCGGGTTTATTAACCTCACCATTACGTGATCGTTTCGGCATTGTTCAGCGGCTTGAGTTTTATACCGTAAGTGAGCTCGCACTTATCGTAAAAAGAAGTGCGTCTTTACTAAATGTGGATATCGATGAAGGCGGGGCAATCGAAGTTGCGCGTCGATCAAGGGGAACTCCCCGCATCGCAAATCGTCTATTAAGGCGCGTGCGTGATTATGCTCAGGTAAAAGCAGACGGCGCCATCAGTGATCAGGTTGCCGATGATGCGCTGGACATGCTTGATGTCGATAAAGAAGGTTTCGACATGATGGACAAGAAACTCATGAAAACCATGATAGAGGCCTTTGATGGCGGGCCGGTGGGTTTAGATAGCCTCGCTGCCGCCATTGGTGAAGAACGTGGCACGATTGAAGATGTGCTGGAGCCGTTTTTAATTCAGCAGGGTTACATCATGCGCACCCCGCGAGGTCGTGTCGCAACACCAAATGCTTATAGTCACTTTGGTTTTTCAGCGCTTAAGTCAGGCTCACCTAATTCAGACGGCGAGTAACTGAATGTCGCAAGCTTACGTCTGGCCGGTTAGAGTTTATTATGAAGATACCGATCACGGCGGTGTCGTGTATTATGCAAACTATTTAAAGTTTATGGAGCGTTGCCGCACCGAGTTTTTGAGGGCTCGAGGTCTGGGGCAGGATGTGTTAATTGAAAAAAATGATTTAATTTTTGCGGTAAGGCGAATCGTAACAGATTATATAAAGCCGGCCACATTTAACGACCTATTGTTAGTCACGGCTGAAGTAAACCAAAAAAGCCGGGTGAAAATCGTGTTCAAACAACAGGTTTTTATACCGCTGGCAGATAAAGAGCTTCCGTCAATGGGCGGTTATTTCGATACCATAAAAAACTTAATTGACAGCTGTGTTTTACTTTGTGAGGCTGAAGTAACAATTGCTTCGTTAAGCGCCAGTAAAATGCAGCCGAAACGAATACCAGAAAATATTTTTGAGGAGCTAATGCGTGAGCACTGATTTATCCATAATCCATTTGATTACAGGTGCATCTTTTATTGTGCAATTGGTCATGCTTATACTGGTGCTTGCATCCGTATTCTCGTGGACAGTTATTTTTAGCAAATGGCGATTATTAAGTGCGGCAAAACTAAATGCAGAAGAGTTCGAGGAGCGGTTCTGGAACTCACATGATTTAAGTGAGTTATACAATCAAACCTCAAAAGTTGAAAAAGCACCTGGTAGCAGTGGCCTTGAAACCATATTTGAATCCGGTTTTCGTGAATTCGCAAAATTGAGGAAAGACGAAAATCTCTCGCCAAACATCATTATGGAAGGTGTTCAGCGTAGTATGCGGGTTTCTTTAAATCGTGAAATTGACGCAATGGAAAATCATTTACCTTTTCTTGCCACGGTTGGCTCAACCAGTCCTTATGTCGGTTTGTTTGGTACGGTCTGGGGTATTATGAATTCATTTCGCGCATTAGGCACGGCTAAGCAGGCAACGTTAGGTATGGTTGCTCCGGGAATCTCGGAAGCGCTTATTGCAACGGCCATCGGTTTGTTTGCCGCTATTCCGGCGGTTATTGCTTACAACCGGTACGTTCATCAGGTTGATCGTTTAACCAGTCGATATGATGCCTTTTACGAAGAATTCACCAATATTCTACAGCGTCAGGCGCACAAATAGTGACGATTCAAAGGCGAGCGCGCCGCCGCTCAATGTCCGAAATTAATGTAGTACCTTACATTGACGTCATGTTGGTGTTGCTGGTTATTTTTATGATCACCGCGCCGCTGCTTACTCAGGGAGTCAAAGTCGAATTACCCAAGGCGGCATCTGAACCAATGGATAGCGAGGTTCAGGAGCCACTGGTTGTCACGGTTGATATCAATGGTAACTATTTTCTGAATGTCGGCGAGGATGATAAAGAGGTGATTGATCACCAGACGCTGGTTAATAAGGCGGCAGCTATTTTACGCTTAAAGCCGGAAACCGATATTATGATTCGCGGTGACAAAGATGTTAGCTACGGCCAAGTAGTTACCGCGATGGCGTTGCTTCAGCGCGCCGGTGCGCCCAGTGTTGGCTTGATTACCGAGTCTCCAGAGCCCATGCCGGCGACAATAACGGACAAGTAATTTCATATATGATGAATCTTATTATGAAATATCCTACGGCGTTTGCAGCTGCACTTCTTCTGCATATTGTTGCCGGGGTTATTTTTACCTCGAATTTTCAGATTAGTGATAAGGCTGTGATTGAGCCGGAAGTTGATGTTATTCAGGCAACAGCAATTAATGAAGAGCAGGTATTAGCCGAGCTTGCCGCACTTAAGGCCGCAGAAGCAAAAAAACGACAGGCAGAACACGATCGATTAACAGCGCTTAGTGAAGATGCTGATCGATTAAAAAAACAGCGCGAGAAAGAGCAGAAGCGTTTAAGAGACCTGGAGAAAAAACGCAAGCAGGAACAGGCGAAACAGAAAAAACTTGAAAAAGAACGCAAGCTAGCGGAAAAAAGACAACGAGAAGCCGATAAAAAGCAAAAAATTGCAGATCAAAAACGCAGGGATGCAGAGAAAAAACGTAAAGTTGCCGAGCGTGAACAACAAGAGGCAGAGAAAAAACGTAAAGTTGCTGAGCGTAAACAACAAGAAGCAGATAAAAAACGTCGGCTTGCAGAAAAAACCAGTCGTGAAGCTGAACAGCGACGCGTAAAAGAACTGGAAAAACGGCGCCTGGCGGAGGAAAAACGCAAAAAAGCAGAGGCTGAACAAAAGCGCGCGGAAGAAATGGAGCGAAAAGCCAAAGCAAAAGCTGTCGAGGAGCAGCAGCGTCTTGAAGACGCAAAGGCGCGTCAGCGAGAGCTGGCCGATGAAGAAAGAAGGCTGGCGGCATCACGTGATAAAAAAGTGCACAAAATTGTTAATCGTTACAAGCGCCTGATTCAGAAGCAGGTGAAAAATAATTGGCGAATGCGTAATGCGAAGCCGGGTTCGCGTTGTGATGTTTTTGTTCGAATGATGCCTACCGGTGATGTGCTTCAGGTCGAGGCTAAAAACTGTGTTGGTGGGAAATTATTCAAGCGCAGCGTAGAGGATGCCGTAAGAGCCGCTGCCCCTTTACCTTTGCCGCCGGATAAGTCATTATTTTCACAATTTAGGGAGATCGAATTCAAATTCGACCCGAAACACTAATCGAGCAACTTAGTAATTAAATTATGTATGGTGAAAGATTGAGAAATTTAGTTGGAATAGGCCTGGTGCTGTTGTTTGCTTGTATAAGTCAAGCGAACGCGGCCCTGGTGATAGAAATAACCGAAGGCGTAGACGATGCGACGCCAATTGCTATCGTGCCGTTTAAAGTTTCGGGCGGCACTAAGTTGCAAACGGATATCGCTTCAGTCATTGAGGCTGATTTGGCACGTAGCGCACAATTTAACCCGCTGGCCCGAAAAAATATGCTGTCAAAGCCTTTTAAACCTCGTCAGATCAAGTTTAAAAACTGGCGTATGTTAGATGTGCCCAACCTGGTTATCGGTGAAATAGAAGCAAAAACAGACGGCACTTATTTTGTTAAGTTTCGCCTGTATGATGTGTACCGGCAAAAGCAAATCATAGGCTATGGTTTTCCCGCAAAGGCGAATCAGTTGCGCAAAATCGCACACAAAATAAGCGATGTGATCTATGAAGAGTTAATGGGGGTCAAAGGCGCGTTTGATACCCGAATTGTTTACATTAAAAAATTCCCCAACGCAGATGACAAGCCTTATCGTTTATATCTTGCTGATGCAGATACCTACAACGAACAAGAGGTGATGAGGCATAACTGGCCATTATTTTCTCCCGCCTGGTCGCCTGATAACTCCAAACTGGCTTTTGCAATGGCGGGTAGCCGGGGTGCTGGCATTTTTATTTTTGATGTGACTACCGGAAAAGCACCGAAGCGATTAACCCAGCGTTCGTTAAAGGCCAGTGCGCCCTCCTGGTCGCCTGATGGTAAAAAAATGGCCATGCAGATTCTGGATCATGGTAGTGCGGATATTTTTGTGATGGATATAAAAACCAGAAAATTGACGCGTATTGCCCCGCATTGGTCAATAGATACTGAGCCAACCTGGTCTCCTGATGGTAAATCGATTATTTTTACATCAGAACGTGGCGGTTCAGCGCAATTGTATCGGTACACATTCAGTGATCGAAAGGCCAGGAGATTAACATTTAAAGGTAAGCAAAATTTACGCGCCTCTTTTTCTCCGGACGGAAAAATGATAACGTTCGTGCACTTAAGCAATAATAATGGCTATAATATCGCGGTAATGAATTTGAGTACTCGCGAGATGCATATTGTGGCGGATTCATCTTATGGTGAGTCAGAGCATGAGTCTCCGAGTTTTGCGCCAAATGGCAGCATGATAATATATGCAGCAAACTATCCGCAAAAAGGAAAAAAAGTAAAAAAAACAGGTCTGGTTGCTGTCTCAGTTGATGGCAGCGTGCAGCAGCATTTTACCGACGATGGTATCGGTGAAGTGAGAGAGCCAGCCTGGTCATCGTATTTAAATTAAGAGTTAATATTATTGTTTTGCGCATTCGCATATTTGCATACCTAAGAGGAGTCGTATATGAAGTCGGTCACTAAACTGGTCGTGGCAGTTTTGCCGTTGTTGTTGATCATTGGTTGTGGGTCAAAAGAAGTAAAAGAAGATGATGCAGCATCCACAGGTGAGAATGTTGCGATTGAAGGCGGAGTCTCTGTAGGCGACGCTACAGGCGGCACTCGTCTTGATGATGATCGGGAGGCTGAGTCTAAGACTAAGACTGATGCTGATGCTGATGCTGATACACAAGGTGAAGGTGGTGACTCTGGAGCGATCGCTGATGAGCAGCAGGATCTGTTGGCTGAGCGTAAGATCTATTTTGATTTTGATCGAAGTGAGATCCTTGGCGATTACAAAGATATGTTGAAGGCGCACGCAAATTATCTGGTCTCAAACCCAAGTGCATCTGTGATCATAGAAGGCAACGCGGATGAGCGTGGCACTCGTGAATATAATATGGCGCTGGGTGAGCGACGCGCATATTCGGTGCTTCAGTTTTTGACGATGCAGGGTGTTAGTAAAAGTCAGCTAAGTACGGTTAGTTTTGGTGAAGAGCGTCCAGACGTTGAAGGCCATGATGAGTCGGCATGGAAGTGGAATCGTCGAGCAGTATTAGTTTATTCCGAGTAATCAGTGAAAGTGAATAAATTTTCGTCTGTAAATGCGCGTAAAAAGACGTTTAAAAAAGGGCGGGTCACGTTTGTGGTCCGCCTTTTTGTTATATTGTTTTGTTCAGCTGCTATTTCGATCAATGTTAATGCTGCTGGTGGTTCCGTAGAGCAGCGCATTCAGCGACTGGAGCGAGTTGTGGATAACCAGACGATCATGGAAATGATGCAGTCGGTGCAGTCGTTGCAGCGAGAGGTTAGCGAGCTTCGTGGTGATGTCGAAGTTTTATCCTTTGAGCTGGGTAAAATGAAAACACAGCAAAAGGATATCTATCTCGATCTTGATCAGCGTATACAAAATACGAACCAGAGTGTCGCTAACCTGCGTTCAGCGCCACTGATTGCAGGTGCGCCTGATGAAGAAAGTCTTGCTGAAGGCGATAACGATGTTGCTGATGATGCTTCAGAAACATTAGGTGAACAGGAAAGCTATCGGGCTGCCCTGACTATATTAAAGAGCGGGCGTTATAACGACGCAATTCAAGCATATCAGATGTTTTTGATTACCTACCCTGAAAGTAGTTTTGCTTCTAATGCGCAGTACTGGATGGCCGAAGCTTATTATGTATTGAAGGATTTTCAGTCTGCACTTGTTCAGTTTAAAAAAGTGATTTCAGCCTACCCTGATAGCAGAAAAGTGGCTGATGCCCAGTTGAAAATTGGTTTCGCTTATTGCGAGCTTAAAGAGTGGGCAAATGCACAAACTGCTCTCGAAAAAGTCGTCACAGATTATTCGTCTTCTACAGCTGCCCGTCTTGCTCAGCGTCGAATTCAAAAAATGAAACTTGAAGGGAATATCTAGGCGCGTTATTCGCGGTGCACCCGGTTAAGTTTTTTTGTCTAAATAACGCGATCCTTTACTAATATCGTTAAATATTTAGTATACTGCGGTCATTCTTTAATCTATCTGCCTTTATTCATGTCTTTATCTAATCGATTACGTATCACTGAGATATTTTTTTCTCTTCAGGGAGAGTCCTTGTCCTCTGGATTACCTACGGTGTTTGTTCGTTTAACTGGGTGTCCGTTACGCTGTCAGTATTGCGATACTGAGTATGCGTTTCAGGGTGGAGAGTGGTTAACTTTTGATGAGATTATCAGAAAAATAACGGATTTCGGTGCAAGTTATGTCTGCGTGACGGGTGGTGAGCCTTTAGCGCAAAAAAATTGTAAGGCGTTACTGGCGTTGATATGTGATCAGGGCCTTAATGTCTCGCTTGAGACCAGTGGCGCGTTACCGATAGATGATATCGACCCCCGTGTTTTCTGTGTAATGGATTTGAAAACGCCGGGTTCGGGCGAAGAATCAAAAAACCACTGGGAAAATATTGCGCTTCTAGGTAAAAACGATCAGCTGAAATTTGTTCTTTGTAGTCGTGAAGATTATGACTGGGCGAAACAGGTAATAAAGAAATACGATTTGCTTGGTCGTCTGGAGGTGTTGTTTTCAGTGAGTTTTGGTCAGCTTGAGCCTCGTGAGCTTGCTGGGTGGATTTTGAAAGACAGGCTAAATGTCAGATTTCAGATGCAGTTGCATAAGCTGTTGTGGAATGACGAGCCTGGGCACTAAATCGCAATAGATATGAAAAAAAAGAAAGCAGTAGTGTTGTTGTCCGGCGGATTAGATTCTACAACGGTGCTGGCGCTTGCCAGTTCTGAAGGTTATTCCTGTTACACGATGAGTTTTGATTATGGTCAGCGTCATCGCGCCGAGTTGCAGCAGGCACAAAAAATAGCGGCAAGCTATGCAGTGCTTGAGCACAAGGTATTTAGTATTGATCTTGGTATCTTTGGTGGCTCTGCGTTAACCGATAATTCGATAGATGTGCCGGAGTCGATGGCTGGTGGTATTCCAATTACCTACGTGCCAGCCCGAAACACGGTATTCTTATCACTGGCTTTGGCTTGGGCGGAAGTGCTTGGTGTAAGTGATATTTTTATCGGGGTGAATGCGGTTGATTACTCCGGCTACCCGGATTGTCGACCTGAGTATATCGATGCTTACGAGAAAATGGCGAATCTGGCGATAAAATCAGCGGTTGAGGGCGTCAAAATCACAATTCATACCCCGCTGATATCACTTAGCAAGGCAGAAATACTGCACAAAGGGGTGAGCATGGGGGTTGATTACGGGCAAACAGTGTCCTGTTATCAGGCGAATGAAGACGGTGCGGCGTGTGGAAAATGTGACTCCTGCCGTTTTCGTCGGCAGGGCTTTGTTGATGCGGGAATTAATGATGTCACGCGATACCAATAAATTGTTCTATTAGTCGCTAAATCCATGGGCCAAATTTATAGGCAGTTAAGTATTTTTAATTAATGCCTGAATATATTTGTATAGTAGTATCTTCCTTGTCCTCGCTTGCTTGCGAGTTTTGTAACGTCTTGTTACCAATGCGTAAAAAACAATAGGTTGTGGGTTTCCTGTTGTTTTGTCACCCAAAGTTATTATAACTCCTCAGCGGTTTAACTGGGGTATCGGAGGAAGTATGGATCTGGAGATTACTCAACAAGTTTTGCTATATGGCTTTGTTATCGCTGTGGTGCTTGGTGCGGTGGTGAGCAAAACAAATTTTTGTACGATGGGATCTGTCTCTGACTGGGTAAATATTGGTGACACTACTCGGCTAAAATCATGGGTGCTGGCAATGGTGGTGGCATTAATTGGTGTCACTGTGCTGGAAATGATGGATGTTTTCGTACTTGATGGTACCCGCCCGCCGTACAGAACTACTGGTTTTGCATGGCCAAGATATATTCTCGGTGGCCTCCTTTTTGGCGTGGGAATGACGCTCGCTAGTGGTTGTGCTAATAAAACGCTGGTGCGAATTGGCGGAGGAAACATTAAGTCCGTTTTTGTGTTGTTGATAACCGGCATATTCGCATATTTAATGACAAAAACAGATTTCTACGGCATGGTTTTCCATAGCTGGATGAGTCCCATGAGTATTGATCTTTCCTTATACGGTTTTGCCGGGCAGGATCTTGGTAGTCTTGCGGCGGGTGTTGCCGGCTCAGAAGACGCGCGATCTTACCGTGCTTATATTGCCGGTGGAATTTCACTTGTCGCCTTGGTTGTGATCTTCAAGTCACAGGGGCTTCGCAATAGCTTTAATCATATATTTGCCGGTCTTGCGGTTGGTTTTGCGGTGCTGGCTGCATGGTTTGTAACTGCGGGCCCGATGGGGCAGCTTTGGCAGGAGGAAGTCGAGTTCATGGATGAGATTCCTTTAGGGGTCGGTGCTCAGTCGTTTACGTTTATTAATCCGATGGGTGAATTTCTCGACTTTGGCTTAAACGCAGGTGATCAGCTGTTTTTAACCTTTGGTTTGGTTGCACTGTTCGGTGTCGTGGTGGGAGCTTTTATCTACGCGCTTGTGACTAGAAGCTTTCGCATTGAGTGGTTTTTGAATATGAAAGACTTTATTAATCATTCAATCGGCGCGGTTTTGATGGGTATTGGCGGTGTGTTGGCGATGGGTTGTACGATTGGTCAGGGTGTGACTGGTATTTCTGTGCTCGCTTTGGGGTCATTTCTGGCATTGTTCTCTATCATTCTTGGTTCTGCGATGACGATGAAAATCCAGTTTTATAAAATGGTATATGAGGAAGATGCGACATTTTTTATGGCGTTTATTACCGCTCTGGTGGACCTGAAATTACTGCCAGCGTCAATGCGAAAGCTTGATGCGGTGTGATCCTTTTTGTTATTGGAGTTGCTGTTTTTTTACTAAAAATTTGAAAAAATAATGGGGTGTTTTTTCTTTTGTTTTAATGGGTTAGAAAAAAATATTAAAAATTTTAAGAAAAATATAAATACAAGGTTGTCATTTTTAAAATTCCCTGTATTATAGCGCCTCTTTCGGGCCGTTAGCTCAGTTGGTAGAGCAGTGGACTTTTAATCCATTGGTCCCGCGTTCGAGTCGCGGACGGCCCACCATATAAATAAAGCCCTGTATATTTACAGGGTTTTTTTATGCTTTTTGCTGTATGGCTTGGCGGGTAGTCGAGTTTGGCTGGCAAGCGGTCTTGTTGTGATTATGGTGGATGAGATAATTCGCCAAAACAGTTATTGACATAATGAGTCTGGTTGTAGACAATACAGCGCTGTTTTTGGAGGGGTTCCCGAGTGGCCAAAGGGAACAGACTGTAAATCTGTCGGTTAATCCTTCGAAGGTTCGAATCCTTCCCCCTCCACCACTTTTTTGATACCGCTTTTTTAAAGGCGGTATTGGCCCAGTGATATTTCCTGGGGATGCGGGTGTAGTTTAATGGTAGAACTTCAGCCTTCCAAGCTGACCACGCGGGTTCGATTCCCGCCACCCGCTCCATTGTATTTAGAGCGTCTGCCGCTTAGTGTTGAGTTGGCTTTTAATTAAAGCTAAGGTGAAAGGTGGGTTGCCTCCTGGCTGGCAAAGATTTTGCCCACATAGCTCAGGGGTAGAGCACTTCCTTGGTAAGGAAGAGGTCCCCGGTTCAAATCCGGGTGTGGGCTCCAGTTTTTTACTGAATCATTATATTTAAATTTATTAAGATAGAGGGGACCTCTAATGTCTAAAGAAAAGTTTGAGCGTTCAAAACCACATGTAAACGTCGGTACAATTGGCCACGTTGATCACGGTAAAACAACATTAACCGCCGCATTGACTAAATGTATGGCAGAAAAGCACGGTGGTGAGTTTAAAGACTACGCAAACATCGATAGCGCGCCAGAAGAGCGTGCACGTGGCATCACCATCGCCACAGCGCACGTCGAGTATGAGTCTGAAGTTCGTCACTACGCACACGTTGACTGCCCCGGTCATGCTGATTACGTTAAAAACATGATCACTGGCGCAGCACAAATGGACGGTGCCATTCTGGTATGTTCAGCTGCTGACGGCCCGATGCCACAAACACGTGAGCATATCTTGCTGTCACGTCAGGTAGGAGTGCCTTATATCGTTGTATACCTGAATAAGGCGGACATGGTTGATGACGAAGAGTTACTAGAGCTGGTTGAAATGGAAGTGCGCGAGTTATTAGACCTCTACGAGTTTCCGGGTGATGACACACCTGTTATCATCGGTTCGGCATTAAAGGCCCTGGAAGGCGATACCAGTGACATCGGAGTACCATCGATTAATCGATTAATCGAAGCGCTTGATACTTACATCCCAGAGCCGGAGCGTGCCATCGACGGCGCATTCCTGATGCCAGTAGAAGACGTGTTCTCAATTTCAGGTCGAGGCACTGTTGCAACGGGCAGAATCGAACGTGGTGTCGTTAAAGTTGGTGAAGAAGTTGAAATCATCGGCATAAAAGACACTGTAAAAACAACCGTAACAGGTGTTGAAATGTTCCGTAAATTGCTTGACGAAGGTCGCGCAGGCGACAACGTTGGCATTTTATTGCGCGGCACCAAGCGTGAAGAAATCGAGCGTGGTCAAGTGCTGGCGCATCCAGGTACAATTACACCGCACACCTACTTCGAAGCCGAAGTATATGTGTTGAGTAAAGATGAAGGTGGTCGTCACACGCCATTTTTCAAAGGCTATCGACCACAGTTTTACTTCCGTACCACTGACGTCACCGGCGCATGTGAATTGCCAGAAGGTGTAGAAATGGTAATGCCAGGCGACAACGTCAACATGAAAGTAAAATTGATCGCACCAATTGCGATGGAAGAAGGATTGCGTTTTGCAATTCGTGAAGGCGGACGCACAGTTGGTGCGGGCGTTGTTGCTAAAATATTCGAGTAATCGAGTAGGTAGTACCTTGAGGCGTCTTTTGGCGTCTTAAGCGTAGTTTTGTTAGGCATAGTTTTGTGTGTTTAAAGCAGTAGGCCAGTAGCTCAATTGGCAGAGCAGCGGTCTCCAAAACCGCAGGTTGGGGGTTCGATTCCCTCCTGGCCTGCCATTATTTATTACTAGGTACATGTACCCAAAATGGCAGACCGAATAAAATTAATAGTAGCGTTGCTCTTGGTTGGTGGCGGGATAGGGGTGTTTTACTTCTATTCTGAGCTTTCGACGTTGTATCGTGTGCTGGGTTTGTTGGTCATCTTCGGGATTGCAGTTGCAGTTGGTTTAACCACCGAAGTTGGTAAAAAATCCTGGGGTTTCTTGCAAGAAGCGAGAACCGAAATTCGTAAGGTGGTGTGGCCGACACGTAAGGAAGCATCTCAGACAACTTTATTGATTATGATAAGTGTTATTATTGTCGGTATTTTGTTGTGGGGTTTGGATTCTTTGTTGTTGTGGGCTGTTCAGCTCTTAACAGGTCAGGGGAGTTAGAGGTCTAATGGCTTTGCGCTGGTATGTGGTTCACGCTTATTCTGGGTTTGAAAACCAGGTAAAAAAATCACTGGAAGAGCATATTGTGCATGCGGGACTGAGTGAGAAATTTGGTCAGGTTCTTGTGCCAACGGAAGAAGTCGTTGAGATGCGCGAAGGGCAGAAGCGTCGTAGCGAACGAAAATTTTTCCCCGGTTATGTTCTGGTTCAAATGGATATGGATGATGAAACCTGGCACATGGTAAAAAGTATACCTCGTGTTATGGGTTTTATTGGTGGTACTAGTGATAGTCCTGCTCCGATTACCGACAGGGAAGCTGACGCGATATTGCAACGCGTCCAGGACGGAACTGATAAACCAAGACCTAAAACATTGTTTGAGCCGGGTGAGTTGGTTCGAATTAATGATGGCCCATTTAATGATTTCAATGGTGTTGTTGAAGAAGTGGACTATGAGAAAAGTCGCTTGAGCGTATCGGTATTGATCTTCGGTCGCTCCACACCGGTTGAGCTTGAGTTTGGTCAGGTCGAAAAAGCTTGATTTAGAAAAAAGTAAGACGAAAAACCAATTCAATATAAAATTTATATGCTCTCTATCTGTCTGGATAGGGTGTGTTTTATTGTTGTCAAAACCGGGGAGTCGAAAGACGTTAGTTGAGTTGATTGTAACTCACGGTACCCGAATAAGGAGTTAAAATGGCTAAGAAGATAGAAGCTTATATCAAGCTACAGGTAAAAGCGGGTCAAGCAAATCCAAGTCCGCCAGTTGGTCCTGCATTAGGTCAGCATGGTGTGAATATCATGGAGTTTTGCAAAGCGTTTAATGCGCAAACACAAAAAATGGAAGCGGGCCTGCCTATTCCAGTTGTGATTTCTGTTTACAGTGATCGCAGTTTCACTTTCATTACAAAGACACCGCCAGCTTCCGTGTTGATTCTTAAGCAGTTGGGCCTTAAGAGCGGCAGTAAAGCGCCTGGTCGTGAAGTGGTTGGAACAGTCAAGCGAGAGCATCTCGAGGCTGTTGCCGAAATAAAAATGCCTGATTTAACTGCTGCAGACAAAGAAGCGGCTGTTAGAACAATTGCTGGCAGTGCGCGCAGCATGGGCTTAGATGTAGAGGGGTTGTAAAATGGCTAAAATGTCTAAGCGTAAAAAAGTGATAAATGAAAAGCTGGGTTCCGGTGATGTCATTGCGGCTGAAGCTGCATTTGCTTTACTAAAAGAGATGCCGGCGGCTAAATTTCTCGAGTCTGTTGATGTAAGTGTTAATCTTGGTGTTGATCCTCGTAAATCTGATCAGGTCGTGCGTGGCTCGTCTGTACTGCCTAACGGAACAGGTAAAAATGTTCGTGTTGCTGTTTTCACTCAAGGTAAGAACGTTGATGCAGCAATGGAGGCTGGTGCTGATGTCGTTGGTATGGATGATCTTGCAGCTAAAATTAAAGGCGGCATGATGGATTTTGATGTTGTTATAGCATCTCCTGACGCAATGCGTGTTGTTGGTCAGCTCGGGCAGGTTCTTGGTCCCCGTGGTTTGATGCCTAACCCGAAGGTTGGTACTGTTGCTGCCGATGTCGCAACCGCGGTTAAAAATGCAAAAGGCGGTCAGGTTCGTTACAGAACTGATAAGGGCGGTATTATCCATTGCACATTAGGTAAGGTGAATTTTGAGCCCGCAGCGTTAAAAGAAAATCTTGAAGCGTTATTGGGTGACTTGAAAAAATTGAAGCCAAGTTCAGCTAAAGGTGTGTATTTTAGAAAAATTTCAGTTTCTACAACAATGGGGTCGAGCGTACCTGTTGAAGTATCTTCTGTTATTTAGCAGTATAAAGAATATAACTACTTTGGATTGTCGCCTTAAGTTGTTAAAAGGTGGCAATCGTCAAAGACCGTAGGTGCGGTTGGCCTTGTTGTAAGGTTCGTTGCTTAATTGGGCTTTTTATTTGATAAGCTCGCCTACGCAGACGGTGTTTCCCAAATCAGATTTCTGTAACGGGTAGCCGTATGGGCGTGTAATTCAGATGGATTACACGATGTTGGTCGATAGATACCCTGGAGGTTTTTGCTCGTGAGTTTAACTCTAGAAGAGAAAAAAACAATTGTCACTGAAGTTGCGGAAGTTGCTGCAGTGGCGCATTCTGCGGTTGCGGCAGAGTATCGTGGTTTAACTGTTGGAGATATGACCGAGTTGCGTGATGAAGCGCGAAGCGGTGGTGTATATCTTCGAGTCGTTAAAAACACATTGGCGCGTCGAGCTATTAAGGGTACTGATTTTGAGTGCATGGATGAGGGCTTGGTTGGGCCGCTCATTATTGCCTTTTCTCAGGAAGATCCAGGTGGCGCAGCGCGTGTTATCGAGAAGTTTTCTAATGGGAATAAAAAGCTGGTTGTGAAACTGGTTTCCCTGGGTGGAAAACTTTTAGATCCCACTGATATTAAAGCGGTTGCTAGCTTGCCTACTAAAGATGAAGCAATTGCTCAGTTAATGTCCGTAATGAAAGCGCCGGCTGAGAAACTCGTTCGTACTATTAACGAGGTTCCAGGTAAGTTGGTTCGTGTCATTGCTGCAGTCAAGGATCAGAAAGAAGTGGGATAACCTGCACTTCTGATCGCTTTGATTTAATAAATTTTGATTTTAGTATTTAGGAGATAAAACGTGGCTATATCTAATGATGATATCCTTGAAGCTGTTGCCAATATGTCGGTAATGGATGTTGTAGAATTGATTTCTGCAATGGAAGAAAAATTTGGTGTTTCAGCTGCTGCTGCAGTTGCTGTTGCTGCACCTGCTGGCGGTGATGCTGGTGGTGTCGCTGAAGAGCAAACAGAATTTAACGTAATGATGACTAGCTTTGGTTCAAATAAAGTTACTGTTATCAAAGCTGTTCGCGGCGCGACTGGTCTTGGCTTAAAAGAAGCTAAAGCATTGGTTGAAAGTGCACCGGCTGCAGTTAAAGAAGCAGTATCTAAAGAGGAAGCAGAAGAGCTCAAGAAAGCGCTTGAAGAAGCTGGAGCTTCAGTCGAAATCAAATAATTTTGAAATTATTTTGTTAATTTCAAAAATTTCGACTATGCTTAAGGGTTTGGCTGGCGACAGATGTCGTCGGCCTATTCTTGCTTGTAGGATATTACTCTATCAGCGAATAGCGAGTTTTAACCCGACATATTTTATCTGGACTGGACTTCGGTTAGTTTGGCTTGGAAGAAAATCTGTTCGGTAGAAAATGCGAACAAATTATTGCAACTTAACTTTAAGCTGTTTTAACTTGTTATCCACGTATTTATCTTAATTTTACACGGCGACGGACGAGGCACACTGATGGCGTACTCATTTACCGAGAAGAAACGAATCCGTAAGGATTTTGGTAAACACCCTGATGTACTGGATATTCCCTATCTACTTTCCATACAAATAGATTCATATAAAGATTTCTTACAGCTTGACAAAGAAGAAGGCTTTTTGTCAGAGCGAGGATTACATGGCGCATTTAAGTCCGTGTTTCCTATTGTTAGTTATACCGGTAACGCAGCGTTAGAATATGTTAGTTATCGGCTCGGCGCGCCGGTTTTTGATGTAAAAGAATGCCAACTGCGTGGCCTGACTTATGCGGTGCCACTACGTGTTAAATTGCGACTGGTTATTTATGATAAGGATGTCTCCGGCGACAACAAGCCTGTAAAAGACATTAAAGAGCAAGAAGTGTACATGGGTGAGATCCCGTTGATGACCAGAAATGGCACATTTGTCATTAATGGTACTGAGCGTGTTATTGTGTCCCAGCTGCATCGTTCACCGGGCGTGTTCTTTGATCATGACCGCGGTAAGACGCATTCATCCGGTAAATTACTTTATTCCGCGCGCATTATTCCTTACCGTGGCTCGTGGCTGGATTTTGAATTTGATGCCAAGGACGCGGTATTCGTTCGAATTGACCGTCGTCGCAAGCTCGCTGCAACAATTTTGTTACGGGCGCTTGGTTATACGACTGAAAACATCCTGGAAATGTTTTTTGATACGGACACTTTTCGTAGAGAAAAAGACAAGTGGTTTGTGGCGCTTGATCCTTCTCGTATGCGTGGTCAAACGCTGACTTTCGATTTGCTTGATAAAAAAGGCAACGTGCTCGTGGAAGGAGGGCGACGAATTACAGCTCGCCATATCCGTGAAATGGAAAAGAGCAAGTTGAAAGAGCTCGAAGTACCAGCTGAATACTTGATCGGGCGTGCCATCTATAAAGATTATATCGATACCAGTACTGGTGAAATATTGCTTCAGGCAAATGAAGAAATTACTGAAGAAGTGCTCGAGAAACTGGCTGATTCAGAGCTTTCCACGTTCGAGACACTTTATTCGAACGATCTGGATCACGGTCCTTATATTTCAGATACGCTTAGAATAGACCCATCGACAACACTTGCGGAAGCTCAGGTTGAAATTTATCGCATGATGCGACCGGGTGAGCCGCCAACTAAAGAAGCCGCTCAAACTTTGTTGTCAAATTTATTCTTCACCGACGTGCGTTATGATTTGTCTTCTGTCGGGCGGATGAAATTTAATCGGCGTATTGGCAGAGACGAGATCGAAGGCGAGGGTGTATTGTCTAAAGACGATATTGTCGCCGTATTAAAAACCCTGCTGGATATTCGCGATGGCAAAGGTACGGTTGATGATATCGATCACCTTGGTAATCGACGTATCCGAAGTGTTGGTGAGATGGCGGAAAATCAGTTCCGCGTTGGTCTGGTCCGCGTAGAGCGTGCCGTGAAAGAGCGTTTAAGTGTGGCGGAGTCTGAAGGTTTAATGCCTCAGGAATTAATCAACGCCAAGCCTGTCTCAGCTGCCGTGAAAGAGTTTTTTGGTTCAAGTCAGTTGTCTCAGTTCATGGATCAGAATAATCCCTTATCTGAAATCACTCACAAGCGTCGTATTTCTGCATTAGGTCCTGGTGGATTAACCAGAGAGCGAGCGGGTTTTGAAGTTAGAGATGTGCATCCTACCCATTATGGTCGAGTGTGTCCTATCGAAACGCCTGAGGGGCCAAATATCGGTCTGATCAACTCGTTATCTGTGTTTGCCAGAACTAACTCGTATGGTTTTCTTGAAACACCATACAGAAAGGTGGTTGATTGTAAGCTCAGCGATGAAATCGTGTATTTGTCTGCAATCGAAGAAGCCGGAGCGGTCATCGCTCAGGCTAACGTTGAGTCTAACGAGGCGGGTGAGTTAGTTGGCGATTTGGTTTCCTGTCGTTGTGATGGTGATTTTATCCTCTCGTCTGCTGAGCGTGTAACTTATATGGATGTTTCGCCTAAGCAGGTTCTTTCTGTGGCCGCGTCACTTATTCCTTTCCTAGAACATGATGACGCTAACCGTGCGCTAATGGGTTCTAACATGCAGCGCCAGGCAGTGCCTACTCTAAAGGCGGATACGCCGATGGTTGGTACCGGGATGGAGAAAACCGTAGCGATTGACTCCGGTGTTACCGCAATTGCAGAGCGTGGTGGCGTGATCGAAACCGTTGACGCAGCGCGTATTGTTGTTCGTGTAAATGATGATGAGGCGGCTGCTGGTGAAGCAGGCGTTGATATCTACAATCTGATTAAATACTCAAGATCGAATCAGAATACCTGTATTAATCAGCGCCCACTTGTTAAGCCTGGCGATTCTGTTGTTAAGGGTGACGTTCTTGCTGACGGTCCTTCAACAAGTCTGGGTGAACTGGCGCTTGGTCAAAACATGTTAGTCGCATTTATGCCCTGGAACGGTTACAACTTCGAAGATTCAATTCTTATCTCTGAACGTTTGGTTGAAGAAGATCGTTATACCACTATCCATATCCAGGAATTAACCTCGGTTGCGCGTGATACTAAGCTTGGTTCGGAAGAAATTACCGCGGATATTCCAAACGTTGGCGAATCTGCGTTATCCAAGCTGGATGAGTCCGGGATTGTTTATATCGGTGCAGAAGTAAAAGCCGGCGATATCCTGGTTGGTAAAGTTACCCCTAAGGGTGAAACCCAGTTGACGCCAGAAGAAAAGCTCCTTAGAGCTATTTTTGGTGAAAAGGCGCTAGATGTTAAAGATACGTCGTTACGTGTGCCTTCCAGTGTCACCGGAACGGTTATCGGTGTTCAGGTTTTCACTCGTGACGGCATTGAAAAAGACGCTCGCGCAAAAGAAATCGAGAGAGTAGAACTTGAAAGATATAGGCAGGATCTTAATGATCAATTCCGCATTCTCGAAGGTGATACCTACGGCCGTATCCATAGGTTGCTTGAAGGCACTGAGTCGGCCGGAGGGCCTGCGGGCCTAAAATCCGGCGATGTGGTTTCAGCTGAATATCTCGACAGTCTAGAGCGTGAAAAATGGTTCGAGATTCGTCTAAAAGATGACGCGAAAAACGAACAGCTTGAAAAGACAGCCGTTCATCTTAAGGAGCAACGTGGTGTTTTTGACGAGCGTTTTGAGGAGCAGCGAGTAAAAATCACTTCCGGTGATGATCTTGCGCCAGGTGTGTTGAAGATGGTTAAGGTGCATATGGCTGTTAAACGTCGCATTCAACCTGGTGATAAAATGGCCGGTCGTCACGGAAACAAAGGTGTAATCTCTCAAATTGTTCCGGTTGAAGACATGCCGTACACCGCTGACGGCACACCAATGGATATTTGTTTGAATCCGCTGGGTGTCCCTTCGCGCATGAACGTTGGTCAGGTGCTGGAAACTCATCTCGGCTGGGCTGCTAAAGGACTTGGTGTCAAAATTGGCAAAATGCTTGAGGCTCATGAGAAGACGGAAAACATTCGTAAGTTCCTCGATAAAGTTTATGCGAATGGTAATAACGAATCGCTTGATTCGTTATCCGATAGCGAAATAGATGAGTTGGCAGGTAATCTGAAAAACGGCGTTCCGATGGCGACACCCGTGTTTAGTGGTGCTGCGGAGCGTGAAGTTAAAGATATGCTGGAACTCGCTGATTTGCCACGCTCCGGTCAAACCTATCTGATTGACGGTAGAACCGGCGATACATTTGAGCGTCCTATCACAGTTGGCTACATGTATATGTTGAAACTCAATCACCTGGTTGATGACAAGATGCATGCGCGTTCCACTGGTCCGTATAGTTTGGTTACCCAGCAGCCGCTTGGTGGTAAAGCGCAGTTTGGTGGTCAGCGTTTCGGAGAGATGGAGGTCTGGGCGCTTGAGGCTTATGGCGCAGCATATACTCTTCAGGAAATGCTAACGGTTAAGTCTGATGATGTTAATGGTAGAACGAAAATGTATAAAAATATTGTTGACGGCAATCATGCGATGGATGCGGGAATGCCCGAGTCCTTTAACGTATTGCTTAAAGAGATCAGATCGCTCGGTATTGATATCGAATTGGACAAGCAGCGTTAATTATCAAATTAGTTTGCGGTAATTGAAACAAATAAATTTTCTTCTAAAGGAGAATCGACCTTGAAAGATTTGCTGAATTTACTAAAGCAAGGACAAGTCGAAGAGTTTGACGGCATTCGAATCGGTCTGGCGTCACCAGAAAAAATTCGATCCTGGTCTTACGGCGAAGTTAAAAAGCCAGAAACAATTAACTATCGAACCTTTAAGCCTGAGCGGGATGGTTTGTTCTGCGCGAAAATTTTTGGGCCGGTAAAAGACTACGAATGTTTATGTGGCAAATATAAGCGCCTGAAACATCGTGGTGTTATCTGTGAAAAATGTGGCGTTGAAGTTACATTAGCAAAAGTGCGTCGTGATCGAATGGGTCACATTGAACTCGCGAGCCCGGTTGCTCATATCTGGTTTTTGAAATCATTGCCTTCACGTATGGGTCTATTGCTGGATATGACACTGCGTGATATCGAGCGTATTCTGTATTTCGAAGGCTTTGTTGTAATTGATCCGGGTATGACTGATCTAGAGCGCGGTCAATTATTGAATGACGAAGCTTACCTTGATGCTATTGAGCAGTGGGGTGATGATTTTGATGCGCGTATGGGTGCTGAGGCGGTACGTGAATTATTAATGTCGTTAGACATTAATGCCGAGGTTGAGCAAATCCGCGAAGACATGGCGGCTACCTCGTCAGAGACAAAATTAAAGAAACTGACCAAACGTATTAAGCTTATCGAAGCGTTGATGGAGTCATCGAACCGTGCTGAATGGATGGTAATGACCGTTTTGCCTGTTTTGCCACCCGAGTTGCGTCCATTGGTGCCGCTTGATGGTGGTCGTTTTGCGACCTCTGATTTAAATGATTTATACCGTCGGGTTATCAATCGAAATAATCGATTGAAAAGACTATTAGACCTGAATGCACCGGACATTATTGTTCGAAACGAAAAGCGCATGTTGCAGGAAGCGGTCGATGCATTGCTGGATAATGGTAGGCGTGGTCGCGCAATCACTGGCACGAACAAGCGCCCGTTAAAATCGCTTGCGGATATGATTAAAGGTAAACAAGGTCGTTTTCGCCAAAATTTACTTGGCAAACGTGTAGATTACTCCGGTCGTTCGGTGATCGTGGTTGGACCTACGCTGCGTTTACATCAGTGTGGTCTGCCTAAAAAAATGGCGCTGGAGCTATTTAAGCCTTTTATTTTCAGTAAACTGGAAAGAAGAGGTTTGGCTACGACGATTAAGGCGGCGAAAAAAATGGTTGAGCGCGAAGGCGCTGAAGTCTGGGATGTGCTTGAAGATGTTATCAGGGAGCATCCCGTTTTACTCAATCGTGCGCCAACACTTCATCGTTTAGGCATTCAGGCCTTTGAGCCTATCTTGATTGAGGGTAAAGCAATACAATTACACCCCTTGGTTTGTGCTGCATACAATGCTGACTTTGATGGCGACCAAATGGCTGTTCACGTGCCATTGTCATTGGAGGCGCAGATCGAAGCCCGTACATTGATGATGTCGACCAATAACATTCTTGCACCAGCAAGCGGTGACCCTATTATCGTGCCATCGCAGGATGTTGTGCTAGGTTTGTATTACGTTAGTCGGGAAAAAATTAACGGCAAAGGTGAGGGCAAGGTTTTCGCTAACGTCCGTGAAGTGCATCGCGCTTATGAAACAAGGCAGGTTGACTTGCATGCAAAAGTTAAAGTGCGTATGGATGAGCCGGTTGCCGATGAAAACGGTGAAATTACTTATGTGAGAAAGATTTTTGACACAACTGTCGGTCGATCGTTGTTACGAGAAATTGTGCCTGCAGAACTTCCTTTCGAAGTTTTAAATCGTAATATGACCAAAAAGGCTATTTCCGGCCTTATTAATATCTGTTATCGAACCCTGGGTTTGAAGGCGACAGTGGTCTTTGCCGATAAGTTAATGTATGCGGGTTTTTCTTACGCAACGCGTTCAGGTGTTTCCTTTGGTATCGATGATATGGTTATTCCTGATGATAAGCATCAGATCATTGGTCGAGCTGAAGTCGAAGTGCGTGAAATCCAAGATCAGTACACATCGGGTCTAGTAACTAACGGCGAAAGATACAATAAGGTTGTTGATATCTGGTCAAGAACTAATGACCAGGTCGCTAATGCGATGATGGATGGCCTAGGTTCTGAGAAGGTTGAAGATAAAGATGGCAATGCGGCAGATCAAGTGTCGTTTAACTCGATTTTTATGATGGCCGATTCAGGTGCGCGAGGTAGTGCTGCTCAGATAAGGCAGCTGGCTGGTATGCGTGGCTTGATGGCGAAGCCGGACGGTTCGATCATTGAGATGCCTATTACTGCAAACTTTAGAGAAGGGCTGGATGTATCTCAGTACTTTATATCTACTCACGGTGCGCGCAAAGGTTTGGCCGATACAGCGTTAAAAACTGCTAACTCAGGTTATCTGACTCGTCGATTAGTGGATGTGGCGCAGGATCTTGTCGTAACAGAAGAAGATTGTGGTACCGCTTACGGCTTGTTGACGGAGCCACATATCGAAGGTGGTGACGTGGTTGAGCCATTGCGCGAACGCGTATTAGGCAGAGTGGTTGCGCGTGACGTTATTTCGCCTGTAACCAAAAAAATTGTCGCTCCAACGGGTACGCTGCTGGATGAGCAGTGGGTTGATACCCTCGAAGAAGCAAGCATTGACCAGGTATTTGTGCGTTCACCAATTACCTGTGAAACACGTTATGGAATATGTTCTACCTGTTACGGTCGTGATCTGGCGCGAGGGCATCAGGTTAATATCGGTGAGGCTGTTGGTGTTGTTGCAGCACAGTCTATCGGCGAGCCAGGTACGCAGCTGACTATGCGTACGTTCCATATTGGTGGTGCGGCATCCCGATCTGCTGCTGTTAGCAGTGTTGAGGTTAAGGGTAAGGGCTCGATGCGTTTGCACAACCTTAAGGTTGTAAAAAATAATAAGGGTAATTATGTTGCTGTTTCCCGGTCAGGTGAGGTTGGTGTTGTTGATGAGTTTGGGCGTGAGCGTGAACGCTATAAAGTACCCTATGGTGCAATATTAACTAAAGGCGATGGTCAGGGCGTTGCTCCGGGCAATGTTGTTGCTAACTGGGATCCGCACACGCATCCGGTTATTACCGAAGTTGCGGGTAAGGTTAAATTTAACGATTTCTCCACCGGTCTGACTGTTGAAACTAAAAACGATGATGTAACGGGTCTAAGCAGTACAACGATTATCGATCCTAAGCAGCGTAGCACGATGGCTAAAGATCTTCGCCCAATGGTTAAGCTGGTTGATGGCGAAGGTAATGATTTGATGATCGCGGGTACCGACATTCCTGCGATGTACTTCCTGCCTGGTGGTGCCATTATCAGTCTGGCTGACGGTGATGATGTTGGTATCGGTGATGTTGTTGCGCGTATACCGCAGGAATCCTCGAAAACACGTGATATTACTGGTGGTTTACCGCGTGTTGCCGACTTGTTCGAAGCCCGTAAGCCCAAAGAGCCGGCAATTATGGCTGAAATCAGTGGTATTGTTGGTTTTGGTAAAGAAACAAAAGATAAGCAGCGTCTTGTTATTACGCCGAAAGAAGGTGATGTCTACGAGGAGCTTATTCCGAAATGGCGTCATGTCACTGTATTTGAAGGTGAGCAAGTTGAAAAGGGTGAGGTCGTCTGTGATGGTGCGCCAAGTCCTCAGGATATATTGCGCTTACGCGGCGTAAGTGAACTGGCAAAATATATTGTTAATGAAGTTCAGGATGTTTATCGATTGCAGGGTGTAAAGATTAACGATAAGCATATTGAAGTTATTGTTCGCCAAATGTTGCGTAAAGTCGAAGTTTCTGCTGGCGGTGATACACGTTTTCTCAAGGGTGAGCAGGTTGAGCGCTCACGTTTCCTTGATGAGAATGATGTCGCAAAAGCCAAGGGTAAAATGCCTGCTACTTTTAATGAGTTATTGTTAGGTATAACCAAGGCCTCACTTGCTACCGAATCATTTATTTCGGCCGCATCGTTCCAGGAGACAACTCGCGTACTAACAGAGGCCTCTGTTAGTGGTAAGGTTGATTGTCTCCGCGGCTTGAAGGAGAACGTCATCGTTGGTCGTTTGATTCCGGCGGGAACGGGTCTGGCATTTCACGCTGATCGTAAAGCAAAATCATATGTCGAGCCTGTGGATGGGGTAAATGTTCAGGATGATAATCAGGGTGATGTTACTTCGGGTGCCGAAGAAATCCTGTAGATTGTTTTTGTAATTTAACAGGGTCGCCTATGTTTAGGTGACCCTGTTTTGTTTTAAAGGTCTCACTACTTTGGTGAAGACTTTAAATGTTAGTTCTTGGTCGCAATATCAAGAACTTGTTTTAAAGCTGGTTCGAGGGCTTATCATCTATTTTTTGAATTATCGGGATATTTGTGTCAATTAGGCGCTTTTTGCTCGAATAAGGTCATTAGATACACTTGATTGCCGCGTGTAATTGTTGTTTGTAATTTATTCAAAAGTGCCCTTGACAGAGAGGGGGCTAATCAATACAATTGCGCGTCCTTGGATACGCTTGCTTGGCAGGTGGATATGCCTGTTAATAGTATAAATGCGGTTGGAGCAATTTAAATGGCAACTATCAATCAATTAGTGCGCAAACCGCGCATTAGAAAAAGAGAAAAAAGTAATGTGCCAGCGTTGGAGGCATGTCCTCAGCGTCGTGGTGTGTGTACTCGTGTGTATACGACTACACCTAAAAAACCAAACTCAGCATTACGTAAAGTTGCGCGTGTTCGCCTAACTAACGGAATGGAAGTGACATCGTACATAGGTGGTGAAGGTCATAACCTTCAGGAGCACTCTGTTATTCTTATTCGCGGCGGTCGTGTAAAAGATTTACCTGGTGTTCGATATCATACAGTGCGCGGAACCCTTGATACATCAGGTGTTGCCGAGCGTAAACAGGGTCGTTCCAAGTACGGTACTAAACGACCTAAGTCATAAGATAATTTGGATATTTGCTATGCCTAGAAGAAGAGTTGTTGCCAAGCGTCAAATTTTATCAGACCCAAAGTTTGGGTCCCAGCGTTTGGCTCGTTTTATTAACATGGTAATGCGTAGCGGCAAGAAGTCTGTCGCAGAAAAAATTGTTTACGGTGCATTGGATCAGGTTGGCGAAAAGTCCGGCGGCGATGCGTTGGAAATGTTTGAAAAGGCGTTGGAAAATGTGTCGCCAATGGTGGAGGTTAAGTCTCGCCGAGTTGGTGGTGCAACTTATCAGGTGCCTGTTGAAGTTCGTGCTGACCGAAAAATGGCATTGGCAATGCGCTGGCTAGCTGATTCTGCGCGCAAGCGCGGTGAAAAATCGATGGGCATGCGTTTGGCTAACGAAATTCTAGACGCCGCAGACAGTAAAGGTTCTGCGGTTAAGAAGCGTGAGGATGTGCATCGTATGGCTGAGGCGAATAAGGCGTTTGCACATTACCGCTGGTAATTTGTAACTGACTGGAGTCTTAAATAAGTGGTGCGTCAAACTCCAGTTGAGCGGTACCGAAATATTGGTATTATGGCGCATATTGATGCGGGAAAAACGACCACAACTGAGCGTGTGTTGTTTTACACAGGTGTTTCGCACAAGATCGGCGAAGTTCATGATGGTGCTGCCACAATGGACTGGATGGTGCAGGAGCAGGAGCGTGGTATCACGATCACCTCCGCGGCGACCACCGCCTTTTGGCGTGGCATGGCTGGTCAGTTCGAACAGCATCGTATCAACATCATTGATACGCCGGGACATGTCGATTTCACCATAGAAGTTGAGCGATCTTTGCGCGTTTTAGATGGTGCGGTAGCGGTTTTCTGCGCTGTTGGGGGTGTTGAGCCTCAGTCTGAAACGGTTTGGCGGCAGGCGGATAGGTACCAAGTGCCACGCATTGCATTCATCAATAAGATGGATAGGGTCGGCGCTGACTTTTTGCGTGTTGTTGAACAGATTGAAATTCGTCTCGGAGCGGTTACCGTTCCGGTACAGTTGCCTGTAGGGGTCGAAGACGAGCTGGAAGGTGTTGTTGACCTCGTTCGTATGAAAGCGATTTTCTGGAGTGAGGATGATCGTGGCGTTACCTATCGGGAAGAAGGTGTTTCGCCTGAGATGCAGGATGAATGTATTCATTGGCATGAGCAGTTGATGGAGTCGGCTGCCGAGGCAAGTGAGACTCTGATGGATAAGTATCTCGAAGCCGGGGTTTTGTCTGAATCAGAAATCCGAGAAGGTTTGCGAATTCGCACTCTGGCAAACGAAATAGTGCCTTGTTTATGTGGTTCGGCGTTTAAGAACAAAGGCGTCCAGTCTGTGTTGGATGCTGTGGTTGATTATTTGCCCTCGCCATTAGATGTGCCGCCGATTAAGGGTGTGTTGGATGATGGTGAAGCGGAAGCAGAATGCCTTCCGCAAGATAATGCTCCATTTGCGGCGCTGGCTTTTAAAATAGCAACAGATCCTTTTGTGGGGTCGTTGGCGTTTTTCAGGGTTTATTCTGGTGTTTTGAAGTCTGGAGACACCGTATTTAACCCGATTAAAGGCAAGCGTGAGCGAATTGGACGAATTGTCCAGATGCACGCAAATAGTCGAGAAGAAGTTAACGAAGTGCGGGCAGGTGATATCGCTGCCGCGATCGGTTTGAAGCTGGTTACGACCGGCGACACATTGTGTTCCTCTGATCGAAAAATCACACTGGAAAAGATGGAGTTTCCTGAGCCGGTAATATCTGTTGCTATCGAGCCCAGAACTCAGGCCGACCAGGATAAAATGGGCGTTGCGCTTGCTAAACTCGCGCAGGAAGACCCCTCTTTTCGGGTATACACTGATGAAGAGTCGGGGCAGACTATAATTTCAGGAATGGGTGAGCTTCATCTCGAAATCATAGTTGATCGCTTAAAGCGAGAGTTTTTAGTTGAAGCGAATGTCGGTGCGCCACAGGTCGCCTATCGTGAAACGGTTCGCGACGCGGTTGAGCAAGAAGGCAAGTTTATTCGGCAATCCGGCGGTAAAGGTCAGTACGGCCACGTGGTTCTTAAGGTTGAGCCGCAGGAACCTGGTGTTGGTTACGAATTTATTAACGAAATCACCGGCGGCGCTGTGCCAAAAGAGTACATTTCATCGGTAGATAAAGGTATTCAAGAGCAGATGCAGGGCGGTGTGCTTGCTGGTTTTCCTGTCGTTGATGTGAAAGTGACGCTGGTTGATGGCTCTTATCATGATGTCGATTCCAGTGAAATGGCTTTTAAGATTGCTGGTTCGATGGGGTTTCGTCAGGGTGCGTTAGCTGCTTCGCCTGCCTTGCTAGAACCGGTCATGAAAGTTGAAATTGTATTGCCTGAAGATTATATGGGCGACGTGATGGGCGATTTAAATCGTCGTCGAGGCATAGTGCAAGGTATGGAAGATTGTCCTTCGGGTAAAATCATCAGAGCGGAGGTTCCGTTAGCCGAGATGTTCGGTTATTCAACCGCCCTAAGGTCATCAACTCAGGGTCGTGCAACGTATTCGATGGAATTTGAAAAGTATAGTGAAGCCCCGGCAAATGTCGCCGAGGCGATCATTAAAAGAATGTCTTAATTATTTGATAATGTAGAGAGCGAGGTCACAACGTGTCTAAAGAAAAGTTTGAGCGTTCAAAACCACATGTAAACGTCGGTACAATTGGCCACGTTGATCACGGTAAAACAACATTAACCGCCGCATTGACTAAATGTATGGCAGAAAAGCACGGTGGTGAGTTTAAAGACTACGCAAACATCGATAGCGCGCCAGAAGAGCGTGCACGTGGCATCACCATCGCCACAGCGCACGTCGAGTATGAGTCTGAAGTTCGTCACTACGCACACGTTGACTGCCCCGGTCATGCTGATTACGTTAAAAACATGATCACTGGCGCAGCACAAATGGACGGTGCCATTCTGGTATGTTCAGCTGCTGACGGCCCGATGCCACAAACACGTGAGCATATCTTGCTGTCACGTCAGGTAGGAGTGCCTTATATCGTTGTATACCTGAATAAGGCGGACATGGTTGATGACGAAGAGTTACTAGAGCTGGTTGAAATGGAAGTGCGCGAGTTATTAGACCTCTACGAGTTTCCGGGTGATGACACACCTGTTATCATCGGTTCGGCATTAAAGGCCCTGGAAGGCGATACCAGTGACATCGGAGTACCATCGATTAATCGATTAATCGAAGCGCTTGATACTTACATCCCAGAGCCGGAGCGTGCCATCGACGGCGCATTCCTGATGCCAGTAGAAGACGTGTTCTCAATTTCAGGTCGAGGCACTGTTGCAACGGGCAGAATCGAACGTGGTGTCGTTAAAGTTGGTGAAGAAGTTGAAATCATCGGCATAAAAGACACTGTAAAAACAACCGTAACAGGTGTTGAAATGTTCCGTAAATTGCTTGACGAAGGTCGCGCAGGCGACAACGTTGGCATTTTATTGCGCGGCACCAAGCGTGAAGAAATCGAGCGTGGTCAAGTGCTGGCGCATCCAGGTACAATTACACCGCACACCTACTTCGAAGCCGAAGTATATGTGTTGAGTAAAGATGAAGGTGGTCGTCACACGCCATTTTTCAAAGGCTATCGACCACAGTTTTACTTCCGTACCACTGACGTCACCGGCGCATGTGAATTGCCAGAAGGTGTAGAAATGGTAATGCCAGGCGACAACGTCAACATGAAAGTAAAATTGATCGCACCAATTGCGATGGAAGAAGGATTGCGTTTTGCAATTCGTGAAGGCGGACGCACAGTTGGTGCGGGCGTTGTTGCTAAAATATTCGAGTAATTATTAATGACTAATAACCAAAGTATACGTATTCGTTTGAAAGGTTTTGATCATCGTTTAATCGACCTTTCAACTAAAGAGATCGTTGAAACCGCAAAAAGAACTGGCGCGCAAGTGCGTGGCCCGATTCCATTGCCAACGAAAATTGAAAAGTTCACTGTATTGATTTCGCCGCATGTAAATAAAGATGCGCGAGACCAATATGAAATTCGAACTCACAAGCGTTTGCTTGATATCGTAGAACCTACGGATAAAACAGTAGATGCGTTAATGAAGTTAGATCTTGCGGCGGGTGTTGACGTACAGATCAAGCTAAATTAATTTAAAAAAAGTTTTTTAATTACCCAACTGATCAATCGTAATCAGTATATAGAGGAAATAAAAATGACTATAGGTGTCATCGGACGAAAGTGCGGTATGACGCGCGTTTTCACTGAAAATGGTGAATCTGTGCCTGTTACCGTAATTGAAGTCGACCCAAATCGAATTGCACAGCTTAAAAATGCTGAAACTGATGGTTATGTTGCAGTGCAAGTAACTGTTGGTGAGCGCCGCGCAAGCCGTGTAACTAAAGCAATGGCTGGTCACTATGCAAAAGGCAGCGTTGCTGCTGGACGCGGACTTTGGGAGTTTCGCTTAACAGATTCTGAAATCAAAGATTTTGAAGTTGGTTCGGAAATCAATGTAGGCATTTTTCAGGCTGGCCAGAAAGTTGATGTAACCGGTACTTCACAAGGTAAAGGTAACGCTGGCGTAATCAAGCGTTGGAGTTTCGCGATGCAAGATGCGACGCATGGTAATTCTCTTTCTCACAGGGCTCACGGCTCAATCGGTCAAAACCAGTCTCCTGGCAAGGTCTTCAAGGGCAAAAAAATGTCTGGTCAAATGGGTAATGTGCGTCGCACTGCCATGACTTTGGAGGTTGTTCGTGTAGATGAAGAGCGTAACCTTATTTTAGTTAAAGGTGCGGTCCCTGGCTCCAAAGGTGGCGATGTAATTGTTCGCCCCGCGATTAAAGCTAAGGTCTGAGGAGAATAACTATGGATTATAAAATAACCGCAGAAAATGGCGCAGAATCTGGAGAGAATGTATCGCTTTCAGAAGCCGTGTTTGCCAGAGATTTTAACGAAGATTTGATTCATCAAGTAGTTACTGCGTATATGGCCGCAGGCCGTTCAGGTACCAAAGCGCAAAAAAATCGCGCCGCTGTACGTGGTGGTGGTGCTAAGCCTTGGAATCAAAAAGGTAGTGGTCGAGCGCGAGCTGGTACTATTCGCAGCCCTATCTGGAAAGGGGGCGGTGTCACATTTGCTGCTACACCTCGTAACTACGAGCAAAAAGTAAATAAGAAGATGCACAAAGCTGCAATGCAGTCCATTTTCTCTGAGCTTGCTCGTCAGGATCGTCTTGTAATTGTTGAGTCTTTATCTCAGGAAACCCCTAAAACTAAAGAGCTTGCTAGCAAGCTAAAAGTGATGGGTCTTGACAATGTGATGATTGTCACTGCAGAGTTTAACGAAAACTTATATTTGTCAGCGCGAAATCTGGTCAAAGTAAATGCCTCGACTGTCGATGCCTTAAGCCCGGTTGGCTTGGTGGGTCATGACAAAATCGTAGTTACTACCGATGCTGTTAAGAAAATTGAGGAGTTACTTCAATGAGCCAGGAAAGGTTAATGAAAATTATTTTGGCGCCTCATGTTTCTGAAAAAACAACAGAGTCCGCTGATTCAAGTAATCAATTTGTATTTAAGGTTGCAACTAACGCAACTAAGAAGGAAATTAAAAATGCAGTTGAGCTCCTGTTTGAAGTAAAAGTAGATGCCGTAAATGTAATGAATATGACAGGCAAATCAAAAGGTCGCGCCGGTGCCGGTAAAGGTAAACGCGCTGACTGGAAAAAAGCCTACGTGAAGCTTGAAAAAGGCTTTGATATTGATTACATGGGTGCGGAATAGTCGCAAAGGAACATAGATCATGGCGATAGTAAAAACTAAACCAACATCACCCGGCAGACGCTTTTTAGTCAAAGTTGTCAATCAGGATTTGCATAAGGGAAAGCCTTATGCACCACTGCTTGAGAAGCAAAAGCAAAATGCGGGTCGTAATAATAACGGTCGTATCACAGTGCGTCATCGTGGTGGCGGTCATAAGCAGCATTACCGTATTGTTGATTTCAAGCGCAATAAGGATGGTATCCCTGCAGTAGTTGAGCGTTTGGAGTATGACCCGAATCGCACATCTCACATCGCCCTTTTAAAGTATGCTGATGGTGAGCGACGTTACATTATCGCGCCAAAAGGCGTTGCTGCAGGTGCTTCATTGGTATCAGGTCAAGATGCGCCGATTAAACCTGGTAACTGTTTACCTTTGAGGAATATTCCGGTTGGTTCGGCGATACATTGCATCGAACTGAAACCAGGTAAGGGTGCGCAAATCGCACGTGCTGCAGGTACTTCTGCGCAGCTCGTGGCAAAAGAAGGTCGTCACGCGATGCTTCGCTTGCGTTCCGGCGAGCAACGGCTTGTTTTGGCTGACTGCCGTGCAACTATTGGTGAAGTCAGTAACTCCGAGCACAGTTTGCGTTCACTGGGTAAGGCCGGTGCAACTCGCTGGAGAGGTGTTCGTCCTACGGTTCGTGGTGTTGTCATGAACCCAGTGGATCACCCGCACGGCGGTGGTGAAGGTAGAACTTCTGGTGGTCGTCACCCTGTTTCACCATGGGGCGTACCAACTAAAGGGTACAAAACACGACGTAACAAACGTACAAACAAGTTAATTGTACGTAGACGTAAGTAATAGGTTTATAGAGGATAGCGTATGCCACGTTCTATTAAAAAAGGACCATTCATCGATGAGCATTTGATGATAAAGGTCGAAAAAGCGGTTGAAGCGAATAATCGTAGACCTATTAAGACTTGGTCGCGTCGTTCAATGATAGTTCCCGAAATGGTTGGTTTGACAATAGCCGTTCACAACGGAAGACAGCACGTGCCAGTAATGGTTAACGAAAATATGGTTGGTCACAAATTGGGTGAGTTTTCTATGACTCGTACATATCGTGGTCACGTAGCAGACAAGAAATCGCGATAAGGAGAAATATGATGCAAGTAGCAGCAAAGCTTAGATATGTTCGTATCTCTCCACAAAAAGCGCGATTGGTTGCCGATTTGGTTCGAGGTGCCGATGTTGAAAACGCGCTTCAAGTTCTGTCTTTCAGCAATAAAAAAGCAGCAGGAATCGTTAAAAAAGTGCTTGAGTCTGCGATCGCGAATGCCGAGCATAATGAAGGTGCAGACATTGATGAGTTGCGAATTAGTGCGATTACGGTCGACGAAGGTTCAACCTACAAGCGGATTAAATCCAGAGCTAAAGGTCGCGCAAATCGAATTTTGAAACGAACCAGTCACATTCAAGTGACTGTTTCCGATCGATAAGAGGGTATAGTATGGGTCAGAAAATACATCCAATAGGTTTTCGATTAGGAATTACAACTGATTGGAATTCCAAGTGGTTTGCTGAATCAAAAGATTACGCAAATTATCTACACGTTGACTTGAAAGTCCGCGATTATTTGAAAAAGAAATTGTCGCACGCCTCAGTTAGTAAAATTGAAATAGCGCGACCTGCAAATAACGCAAGAATCGTTATTCACTCTGCGCGACCAGGTATTGTTATTGGTAAAAAAGGTGAAGATATTGAGCGCCTAAGAGCCGACGTATCTAAAATGATGGGCATTCCGGTACATATTAATATTGAAGAAATCAGAAAGCCCGAGTTGGATGCGACGCTTGTTGCTGAAAGCATTTCGGCGCAGCTGGTAAAGCGAATTATGTTTCGTCGTGCGATGAAGCGTGCGGTATCTAATACTATGCGTTTAGGTGCTCAAGGTATTCGGATCAATGTTAGCGGTCGTTTAAACGGTGCAGAAATTGCGCGCGCCGAGTGGTACAGGGAAGGTCGAGTGCCTTTGCATACCCTTAGAGCAAACATTGATTACGGAACTGCTGAGGCATTAACAACTTACGGCATAATCGGAATTAAAGTTTGGATTTTCAAAGGTGAGGTTTTTGATAAAAACTCACCTGAAGTTAAAGACGCGGCTAATACTAAAGCCGGCGCAAACGGTTAAAGCAAGGAGCCGCAAATGTTACAGCCGAAGCGGACTAAGTTTCGTAAGCAATTTAAAGGTAGGAACAGAGGTTGGGCCTCAACTGGAGCTAAAGTCAGTTTCGGTGAGTTCGGGCTGAAAGCCACCGAGCGTGGACGTATAACCGCAAGACAAATTGAAGCAGCACGTCGAGCGATGACTCGTCATATTAAACGTGGCGGAAAAATATGGATTAGGATCTTTCCTGATAAGCCTATTACAAATAAACCGTTAGAGGTTCGTATGGGTAAGGGAAAAGGTAACGTAGAATATTGGGTGGCTCAAATTCAGCCCGGTCGAATGCTTTATGAAATGGAAGGTGTGAGTGAAGATATCGCACGTGAAGCATTTCAACTGGCTGCAGCTAAATTGCCAATCAAAACTACTTTTGTATCTCGTACGGTGATTTAGATGAAAGCAGAAGAATTGAGAAGCGACGACGTCGCAACATTGAAACAGAAATTGTTGGATTTGCTTAAAGAGCAGTTTAATTTGCGTATGCAGCATGCATCGGGACAGCTCGCTCAAAACCATCAGGTTAAGCAGATGAGGCGTGATATTGCACGTATAAAAACTGTGATTAGCCAAAAAGAGAAGGGTGCTGAATAATGAGCGAAGACACTAAAACTGTTAGCGTACTTACTGGTTGTGTTGTCAGTGACAAAATGGATAAAACTATAACGGTATCCATTGAGCGCAAAATACAGCATGCCTTATACGGTAAATACATCAAACGGTCTACAAAGCTTCAGGCTCACGACGAAAAAAACCAGTGCTCTATCGGGGATCTGGTTACAATTCGACAGTGTAAGCCTATTTCTAAAAAGAAACGTTTCCAACTTGTTGATATTATTAGAAAAGAAAGCTAAGCGTTTATATAACTTTTTATACTCATTTTAAATCCAGGTCTGCTTATGACTGGATTTTGAGATTATTGAAATCTATGTTAGAATCCGTCGCCCGTTCGGTAGGCGCGGGTTTTAGCTAGTTTGGAGAAACCCCATGATACAGATGCAGTCAGTACTTGACATAGCAGACAATAGTGGTGCGCGCCGAGTGCAGTGCATCAAGGTCCTAGGCGGATCGCATCGAAGATATGCAGAAATTGGTGACATCATCAAGGTCAGTATCAAAGAAGCGATACCTCGCGGAAAAGTCAAAAAGGGTGACGTGTACACGGCTGTGGTTGTGCGCACAAGAAAAGGCGTACGACGCCCTGATGGTTCAGTCATTCGTTTTGACGGCAATGCTGCGGTATTGTTGAATGCTCAGAAGCAGCCGATCGGTACCCGTATATTCGGACCAGTAACGCGTGAGCTGAGAACAGAAAATTTCATGAAAATTATTTCGCTTGCACCGGAAGTAATTTAATTAATAAGGTTACATGTTATGCGTAAAATTCGCAAAGGTGACGACGTAATAGTTATTGCCGGAAAAGACAAGGGCAAACGGGGGAGCGTGGCGCGAGTAGTGTCAAGTGACCGGATTGTCGTTGATGGCGTTAATATGGTAAAGCGCCACACTAAGGGTAATCCAAATCAAGGTGTACCTGGTGGGATTATAGAGAAAGAGGCTCCTCTTCAGGTGTCAAACGTGATGATCTTTAACTCGGCGACTGGAAAGGGTGATCGAGTTGGGTTTAAAACGCTTGAAGACGGAAATAAAACTCGTATCTTTAAATCCAGCGGCGAAAGCGTCGACGCGTAACCCGGAGTTAGGACATGGCTAGGTTAAAAGAACATTATAAAGAAAAAGTGGTTCCTGATCTTGTGAAGCATTTCTCATACAAAAGTGTGATGGAGGTGCCTAAGATCACAAAAATCACGCTTAATATGGGCCTCGGCGAAGCGCTTTCGGATAAAAAAATTGTTGAGCACGCCACAAGCGATATGGTAAAAATCAGCGGGCAGAAGCCTGTTGTTACATTGGCAAGAAAGTCAATTGCGGGCTTTAAAGTGCGTGATGGCTGGCCAATCGGCTGCAAGGTGACGTTGCGTAATGAGCGTATGTATGAATTCCTTGATCGTCTGATTTCTATCGCAATACCACGTATTCGAGATTTTCGTGGTATGAGCCCGAAAGCATTTGATGGTCGTGGTAATTACAGCATGGGTGTGACTGAGCAAATCATCTTCCCGGAAATTGAGTTTGATAAGATTGATAAATTGCGTGGAATGGATATTACGATCACCACTACGGCGAGAACAGACGAGGAAGGTCGAGCTTTGATGGCTGCATTCAAGTTCCCGTTTAAGACTTCAGGAGCAAAAAATGGCTAAGCAAAGCATGATCAATCGCGAAATTAAACGCGATAAAATGGTCTCAAAATACGCTGTTAAACGAGCTGCTTTAAAAGTTGCGATGTTTGACCAGAACCTTGGTGACGAAGAGCGAGAAGAAGCGGCGACTAAATTTCACCGCTTGCCACGTAATTCCAGTCCTGTTCGTCAGCGTAATCGTTGTAAAATTACCGGTCGACCTCACGGCTATTACAGAAAATTTGGCTTGTCACGTAACAAGTTGAGAGAAGCGGCCATGAGGGGTGATGTTCCTGGCTTGGTTAAATCAAGCTGGTAAGGCTGGGAGTTTATAAAAATGTCAATGTCAGACCCAATAGCAGATATGTTGACCAGAATTCGCAATGCGCAATCTGCAAACAAATCTAAAGTATCAATGCCGTCTTCTAAGTTAAAGACGCAAATTGCTAACTTGTTGAAAGAAGAAGGATACGTTTCGAGTGTTGAAACTACATCAGCTGATGCAAAAGCCGAGTTGACTGTTTCCCTGAAATATTTTGAAGGCAAAGCGGTAATCGAAGAGCTGAAGCGAGTAAGCCGTCCAGGTTTACGTATCTACAAAAACGCTGAAGAATTGCCAAAAATCAGAAATGGATTAGGGATAGCAGTTATTTCAACCTCCAAAGGTCTAATGACCGACCGCGCTGCGCGAAAAGCGGGTGTTGGCGGCGAAGTTATTTGTTACGTATCGTAACTGGAGAATTAGAATGTCACGTGTCGCAAAAAAGCCAATCTCAATTCCTACGGGTGTTGAGGTGAAATTAGACGGACAGAATGTGTTTGTTAAAGGCCCCATTGGAGCAATGAGTTTGCAGGTTCATGGGTTGGTGAGTGCAAATCTTGATGGCAACATTATGCAGGTTAAAGCGGTTAGCGGCTCTAAGCAGTCGGTCGCGCTTTCTGGTACAACTCGCGCTTTGTTAAATAATATGGTTGTTGGCGTGTCTAAAGGTTTTACAAAAAAACTGAGCTTGATTGGCGTTGGTTATCGAGCCCAGGCTAAAGGCAAAGACCTGAATCTTACACTCGGTTTTTCGCATCCGGTTGTATACCAGGCGCCAGAGGGTATCACTATTGAAACACCTAGCCAGACCGAAATTCTTATTAAGGGTTTTGATAAGCAGGTTGTTGGCCAAGTTGCTGCAAATATTCGCGCGTATCGCCCGCCGGAGCCTTATAAAGGTAAGGGTGTGCGTTATGCTGATGAATATGTCGCACGTAAAGAAGCCAAGAAAAAATAAAGGCTGTTTAAGATGAATAAAAAAGACTCGAGAATTAGGCGTACCGTAAAAACCAGGGCGCGATTAAGACAATTAGGTAAGGTGAGACTTTGCGTGCATCGTACCTCGAATCATATTTATGCCCAAATCATTAGTGCTGAGGGGGCTAAAGTAATAGCGTCAGCATCTACCAATGAATCAACCGTCAAAGAGATGGTTACAGGGCATACGGGAAATTGTGACGCAGCTTCAATTATCGGAAAGTTAATTGCGGAGCGCGGCGTAGAAAAAGGTATCTCAGAGGTGTCATTTGATCGCTCTGGGTTTAAATATCATGGTCGCGTTAAATCTCTTGCCGAAGCTGCTAGAGAAAATGGACTTAAATTTTAAATTATTGAAGGTGTGAAATGGCTAATTTTGATGCAGCTGCAGGTAAAGATGATCTACAGGAAAAGCTCGTTGCAGTAAATCGAGTGGCGAAAGTAGTGAAAGGCGGCCGAGTCTTCAGTTTTTCCGCATTAACAGTTGTTGGTGACGGTAAGGGGAAAGTGGGTTTCGGTAGCGGTAAAGCACGAGAGGTACCTGTTGCAATCCAGAAGGCGATGGAACAAGCGCGCCGAAACATGGTAGACGTGCAGCTCGACGGTGATACGTTGCAATATGCGCTTAATGGTGTGCATGGCGCTGCGAAAGTATATATGCAACCCGCTTCTGAAGGTACTGGTATTATCGCCGGTGGTGCGATGCGAGCCGTATTTGAGGTTGTGGGAGTGCGCAACGTACTGGCTAAGTGTATTGGCTCTAATAATCCAGTTAACGTGGTGCGAGCTACTGTTAAGGGTTTGGCTGGTATGAAGTCACCTGAAATGGTTGCAGCTAAACGCGGCAAAGCAGTCGAAGACATATTGGGTTAATCATGAGTGATAAAAAATTAAAAGTGACGCTGGTTCGCAGTACTAGCGGACGGTTAAAAAACCACAAAGCATGTGCTGCGGGTTTAGGTTTGCGTAGAATGCATCAAACCGTAGAGGTTATTGATACCCCGGAAAACCGAGGCATGGTCAACAAGATTTCCTACCTTCTACGAGTAGAGGAAGTATAACAATGAGATTGAATACACTTAAGCCCGGTCCAGGCGCTAGATCTTCCAGAAAGCGAGTTGGCCGCGGAATCGGTTCCGGCTTCGGTAAGACTGGTGGTCGTGGTCATAAAGGACAGAAGTCTCGTTCAGGCGGTAAAGTCCAGGCCGGTTTTGAGGGTGGTCAAATGCCCTTGCAAAAACGTCTGCCCAAAGTTGGCTTTACGTCTCGAACCAAAAAATTCAAAACAGAAATCCGTTTGCATGAGCTTGAGAAAGTTCAGGCTGATGTGGTTGACTTGGTTGCGCTTAAACAGGCAGGTGTAATACCCGATTACATTAAGCACGCTAAGGTAATATTGTCCGGCAGTATCACTAAGTCTGTGACCATTCAAGGTCTCGGGGCGACACCTGGTGCTAAAGCAGCAATCGAATCAGCTGGCGGTAAGGTAGAAGACTAACGTGGCTAAAGCTCCCTCTGTGGCTTCAAGTATGGCCAGCGGTAAATTGACTGAATTAAGGCAGCGCTTGTTATTTGTCATTGGCGCCATAATTGTTTTTCGTATTGGCGCGCATATACCTGTGCCCGGAATTGACCCCGCGGCGTTAGCGCTTATGTTTGAGCAAACCAAAGGTACCATACTGGACATGTTTAATATGTTTTCCGGTGGTGCGCTTGGTCGCTTGTCCGTTTTTGCCTTAGGTATTATGCCTTATATATCTGCATCTATCATAATCCAGCTATTGTCATCGGTCTGGTCTAAGCTAGAGCAGTTAAAGAAAGAGGGTGAATCCGGGCGTCGAAAGATTACCCAATATACCCGGCAGTTAACGCTGGTACTGGCTACATTCCAGGCCGTTGGTATTTCTGTCGCGCTGCAGCAGCAGCGAATTGGGAACGTCTCAGTTGTTATTGATCCAGGCCCGTTATTTATGATTACCGCGGTCGTGACGCTGGTCACTGGTACCATGTTTTTGATGTGGCTGGGTGAGCAGGTAACAGAGCGCGGGATTGGTAACGGTATCTCGGTCATTATATTTGCGGGTATCGTTGCTGGCTTGCCTGCGGCGGTCGCTGGCACAATGGAGCTGGCGCGAACTGGTGAGTTGCAGTGGTTTACCGTACTCGTGTTGTTTATTCTGGCCCTCGGAGTCACCTTTTTTGTAGTGTTTGTCGAGCGGGGACAGCGGCGTATAACAGTTAATTATGCGAAACGGCAGCAGGGTAACAAGTTGTATCAGGGCGGTACCAGTCATTTGCCGCTCAAAGTGAATATGGCTGGGGTTATACCGCCCATATTTGCTTCAAGCATTATTCTTTTTCCGGCAACGTTAGGTGGCTGGGTTGGAAGTGCGGGTGAGGGAATGGAGTGGGTTAAAGATATTGCATCTACTCTGGCTCCTGGTCAGCCGCTATATGTGCTTTTTTACGCTATTGCCATCATGTTTTTTGCGTTTTTTTACACTGCCTTGGTCTTTAATCCAAAAGATACAGCAGATAACCTGAAAAAGTCCGGTGCATTTATACCGGGTGTTAGGCCGGGAGAGCAAACTGCAAAATATATCGATGCAATAATGTCTAGGTTGACCCTGGCAGGCGCAATTTATATTACAGCGGTTTGTTTGCTGCCGGAGTTTTTGATTTTGTATTGGAATGTACCATTTTATTTTGGCGGCACATCACTTCTGATTGTAGTGATTGTTGTTATGGATTTTATGGCACAAGTGCAAGCGCATATGATGTCTCATCAATATGATGGGCTGATGAAGAAAGCAAACCTTAAATCACACGGTCGCGGTGGACTTGTTCGCTAAAAGCGCGGTAAAACATTTTTGGAGTATTTTTTATGAAAGTTAGAGCCTCTGTGAAAAAGATTTGCAGAAATTGTAAAGTAGTTCGTCGTAAAGGTGTTGTTCGCATCATTTGTAAAGAAGCCAAGCATAAGCAACGCCAAGGCTAATTGGGTATTGATTTTTATCGAGAAGAATAGTAGAATTCGGCGCCTTTATCAGCCCGAAGTTCGTTTGGAGATTAACGCATGGCGCGTATAGCAGGAATAAACATACCAACTCATAAGCACACAGTGATTGCATTAACTGCAATATACGGAGTTGGTTCGACTAGAGCAAAACAGATTTGTGCTTCTACAGGTATCGATCCTACAACGAAGATTCGGGATCTGGTTGAAGAGCAGTTAGAATTGTTACGAAGCGCGATAGGTAAATTCATCGTTGAAGGTGATTTGCGTCGTGAAGTGTCCATGAATATTAAACGCTTGATGGATCTTGGCAGCTATAGAGGTATCCGTCATAGACGTGGTCTTCCATTACGTGGTCAGCGCACAAAAACCAACGCCAGGACTCGTAAAGGTCCTCGCAAGATGATTAAGAAATAATTAACAGGCAGGTTAGAAAACACTATGGCAAAAGCTGCTACTAAAAACCGCAAGAAGTCAAAAACTAATGTATCCGATGCTGTGGCTCATATCCACGCTTCGTTTAACAATACAATAATCACAATTACAGACCGTCAAGGCAATGCTTTGACATGGGCGACAGCAGGCGGATCTGGATTTCGTGGTTCACGTAAGAGCACACCATTTGCCGCACAGGTAGCATCAGAACGCGCTGCACGAGCTGCGCAGGAATATGGCGTAAAAAATGTCGATGTGTTTGTAAAAGGTCCCGGGCCAGGTCGTGAATCTGCGGTTAGAGCACTAAACCTGGTGGGATTTAAAATAAACAACATTACGGATGTTACACCAATACCTCACAATGGCTGTCGTCCGCCAAAGAAAAGAAGAGTTTAGACCTGGAGAATTACCTTGGCACGTTATATAGGATCAAAATGTCGACAATGTCGACGAGAAGCGGTAAAGCTTTTTTTAAAGGGTGATAAATGTTACACCAGTAAGTGTGCGATGGAAAATCGCCCATTTCCTCCTGGCCAGCACGGTCAGCGGCGTGGACGTTTGTCTGATTACGCGACACAGTTACGTGAGAAGCAAAAGCTTCGACGGATTTATGGTATTTTAGAACATCAGTTCAGACTGTACTATAAAGAAGCTGATCGTATTAAAGGCTCTACTGGCGAAAATTTATTACAGCTATTAGAAAGTAGACTGGATAATGTGCTTTATCGCATGGGTTTTGGTGCATCTCGATCAGAGGCGCGTCAAATGGTTCGGCACAATGCTGTACTGGTAAATGGCGTGAGAGTTAACATTCCATCATATCTGATTAAGCCTGAAGATGTCGTTTCTATTGGGGATAAGGCTAAAGCGCAATTACGTATAAAAGCGTCATTGGTTGCGGCTAAACAGCGTGGTTTTTCGGATTGGTTAAGTGTGAACGTTGATAAAATGGAAGGCATATTTAAGCAAATTCCGGAGCGTAGCGAGCTACCATCTGATATAAACGAACAATTGATTGTTGAATTGTACTCTAAGTAATTAATTCTAAGTAATTATTCAGTCAGAACTTAAGAAGAGGATATTTCATGCAAGGTTCTTTAGGCGATCTGTTAAAGCCTCATTTGGTCGATGTGCAAAAAATTTCAGAAACCAAAGCAAAAGTAGTATTAGAGCCACTCGAACGGGGCTTTGGGCATACATTGGGAAGCTCGCTTAGAAGAATTTTGCTGTCCTCTATGCCTGGATGTGCTGTAGTTGAAGCCGAAATTGATGGTGTACTTCATGAGTACAGTACCGTTGAAGGCGTTCAAGAAGACGTAATTGAAATTTTACTGAACTTGAAAGAACTGGCTATTGTCATGCATGGCAAAGACGAAGCGACATTAACGCTTAATAAGAGCGGGCCTGGTGTAGTCACAGCTGGTGATATCGCTTTAGGTCACGATGTTGAAATTATAAACCCAGACCAGATTATCGCTAATCTGACTAAGGCTGGCGAGATTAACATGAGCATCAAGGTTGCCCGTGGTCGTGGGTACCAGCCAACTACTGCTCGTAGTAGTGAAGAAGATCGTCCAATTGGAAGTTTGCAGCTTGACGCAACATTCAGCCCTGTTCTTAAGGTGACTTATGCTGTTGATAGTGCGCGTGTTGATCAGCGCACCAATCTTGATAAACTGATTATCGAATTGGAAACAGACGGTACGATTGCCCCGGAAGAAGCAATTCGTGCGTCAGCAACAATTTTGCAGGATCAGCTTACGCACTTTATCGATCTTAAGGGTAAGGCTGAAGTCGAACAGAAAGCGGATGAGCCTGAGGTTGATCCAATTCTTGTGCGGCCGGTTGATGATCTGGAGTTGACAGTAAGATCTGCAAACTGCTTGAAAGCAGAAAATATTTATTATATTGGTGATTTGATTCAGCGCACCGAGGTTGAGTTGTTAAAAACGCCTAACCTGGGTAAGAAGTCACTTACCGAAATTAAAGATGTGCTTGCAACCAAAGGTTTATCACTTGGTATGCGCCTTGACAACTGGCCACCGGCACAGCTTAAAGAAAAACAGAAAGATACAGTATAAGCTGTGTTGCGAATACATAGACTTTTAGGATTTTAAAATGCGTCATAGAAAAATTGGTCGGCAACTGAGCCGAAACAGCAGTCACAGAAAGGCAACTTTGCAGAGCTTGACTGTTTCACTGCTTAAGCATGAAACAATTAAAACAACACTGGCGAAGGCGAAAGAATTGCGTCGTGTAGCTGAGCCGTTGATCACTAAAGCGAAAACTGACAGTGTTGCTAACCGTCGTTTAATATTCGCAAGATTGCGTGATAAAGAAATTGTCGGAAAATTGTTTTCAGAACTTGGTCCTCACTTTAAAGAACGTCCCGGCGGATATGTTCGTATATTAAAATACGGTTTCCGTGCAGGCGATAAAGCGCCTATGGCGCTGGTTCAGTTGGTCGGGCGTGAAGAAGTTAGCGCTGACTAATAAGCACCGGTATGACTAGCTGTTTAAAAAGCGTCAATTTGGTAATTGGCGCTTTTTTATGTCTTCAACTTTTTACTCGAATGTATTTGGCGTTTATCTACCAAATTTAGAGTTTTGAGTTTCAAAGCCCAAAAAGGGGAAAAAATTTAATTTAATCTTGACATAAATGGGCTCCACAAAGAGGCGAAATTCTACTGGAGGCCATCGAAAAATCCCCGGCACGTCAAATTTATCACCCACATCATAATAAACCCAATTTAGCAAGATAGGTATTCGGCCTGTAGGTATTCGGCCAGCGCCGGGTAAGCTTAGCATTGGTCGTGACTCGGTCGGATCAACAATCAATTGCGATTCATTTAATCATGGGATTGGTGCCGAACAGCGGCAATACGGGTCGAGGCAGGCCTCGAAAGTTTGGGAAGGTTGTAGATTGGGGTGTCGTAAAATATAAGTCAACTGAGAAATATACGCTGACACTTTACGAAATAGTGTTGCCATTCCAAATAGATGTTTCATCAATAAAATGATTAAATACATTTTTTCTGTGAGAGAAAAATAAGGCGAAGTTTGTGTCTCAGATTCTAAGCTTTAGTGCCAGATGTTACTTTTAATAAAATGAAGAATATAAAATGAAATATTCAAACCATATGATATTAGCCTCAGTTTATTTACTGTTAGTTGTTTTTGCTGAAATTATTTTGTTTTATTTGTCTGGAGTCTATTCTGTTGTAGGCGACTTTGGGATGTTTATAACGGTTGGGCTTTTTCTGGCAATAGCCTGGATGCTTAAACTAAAAGTACCTGCAGTTATGATCACTGCCGTGTTAATAGGATTCTATGGCGTTTTGTCTTTTTATTCTCAGTTCCCAATTTATGACATAGACTATCCTCAGTCTCTTGAGGAATTTTTGCCCGTTATTGCGATTAAAGTTGGTTATTATATATTTCCACTTATTTTGTATATTGTGATTAAAAAGTAGTAATTTCCACCACACACGATGGTTTTGTTTTTGGCTCGGCTCGGCTGGGCGAAACTCCCTGTGTTGACACATCACTCCGTGAGTTCGGTTTATTCGTTTATCCTAGAAAAATCAGTTGATCCACGAGCTAGAGCACAGCTACTTGATTCGCTTGGCTATATGATAAAGATTTGATTCACCAACCAGGTGAATGCAAACTTTTTCATTACGCCAATCAAACCAATTACTTGCACTCTATTCTCGCGTCCAACTGATCTTTCTAGGTTGAATGTAGGGGGAGTGCACTAATTCTCCGTTTTATCTCGCTTTCAATAAACTGGTATTTAGGGTTTTCTATATTTACGTATCTCTTTTCAAACTCCAGGGCCGATATGGACTCCGGCATGTCAGTGTATGGTGGCATAATATCGAGTGCTGATAGGTCTTGTTTTGTTATTCTGCGTAGAAATAGCGTTGCTGTCTTTGGGTCGATCGCCATTTGAGCAAAGCTGACGCCAGCTCGGTCGGCTAAGAGATCCGCGAAGCTAAAGCCCGAACCACCATCGGCATCACTGAATTCTTTTGAAAGCCCAATAGTGTCGGACAAGATTTTGTTGGTCGAAACTGTCAGGGCCGCGGAGATCAGGAAGTGACGCATTAAGTCGGTTCTTCCGAGTAACGTCACCCTGCCAAAATACAGGTGGTGTGCATATTTTTTGCGATTGCTGTTTATCAGGCTGTTTACTCTCACACCGGACGCGAATAGTCCTAATGTTAATAACACTGCTTTGTTTTCTATTACCGGGTCATTGCCCTGTGCCACTCTTTGTTTGGCATGGCGAAACAGAGTTCGGATAATTGTGTGCATGCTTGTTTCTTTTCGCAAATAAAGTGGCGGAATTGCCGTCAGTCTGTCGTAATAAATGCTTATGAGTGTCTGAGTCTCTTTATTAAATAAAAGGTTCTTGCCAAATTGTTTTGCCTGTTGAGCAATACGCCAGTTCCATCTGTAAATTACGCTTAGCTTTTCATGAGAAACCGTTACTTTTTTTACGCTTGATAACAACTGTTGGTAATTCGGGAAACGTTTGGAGAGTGTCTTCTCGGCATAAGGGTAGATCATATTGACCAGGCTCGTGGGCACGGGTACGAGACCGATGTAAATGTCGTCTAACTTAATTTTACCGTTTTTTAGCGAGGCCGAAAATTTTATATTGGAGTATAGGGTTGTCGAAAACACCGATATAGCGGGTGATGCTGAGACAGTCGCATAACCTTCGTGCAGGTTTATGTGAATCGGGATGTTGTTAAAATTTGTCAGATAAAGCAACAAACCTTGGTTTATGTTTCTTTCCGTGATTGTGATTTTTTTTATTCTGGCGCTGCGGCGTTTGAGTGGGTTGTTTTGGGATAACTCCTTTTTTAGCTTGATTAGGTCTGTGTGATTTAGTTCGGGAGTACGGGGCGTTTTAGCGCTAAGACTAAGTGTTAGCAGTAAAAACAGTGCGGCGAGCGATATGAATAAAATAGACGAGAGTGAAAGTGTTTTTAGCAGGCGTCGCATGTGCGTCTTCATCTCGTCTGTTAATGTACTACAATGATACTACCATATTGAAAATAGTGAGGTCGTGAAAATTGATTTGTCTATTTTCTGACTTTGGTTTTAATGGGCCGTATTTAGGGCAGATGAAGTCAGTGTTATACCAGCAGGCACCTAAGGCTGTGGTGATTGATTTGATGCATGACGCGCCTGCTTTCAACAGTAAGGCGTCGGCTCATCTGCTGGCGGCACTGGTATTGTCTGTGCCTAAAGATAGCATTGTGCTTGCTGTTGTTGACCCCGGCGTGGGTTCAAGTCGAAAAGGTGTTGTCTTGCGGGCGGACTCACGATGGTATGTCGGGCCTGATAATGGTTTGTTTGACGTGGTTGCACAAAGATCTCATGCAGCGCAATGGTATGAAATATTATATGAAAATCCAGATGCATCTTATAGTTTTCACGGCCGGGACATATTTGCGCCAGTTGCCGCAATGCTGCATCACGAAGTTACCCTGGATAAATATTTGCGGCCTTTTCAAAAGGCGGGTCAGTATCGCTTTGGTGATGAGCTTGCAGAAATAATCTATATTGACCGTTTTGGAAACCTGATGACCGGAATTCGGTTTTCAGGTTTTGATCAGTTAATGAGTGTTTGGTTTAACGATGTTAACATTAAGCAGGCAAACGTATTTTCTGATGTAGCGAAGGGTGATGCCTTCTATTACAATAATTCACAGGGTTTGCTTGAAATTGCAATTAACAGTGGTAGCGCCAACAAATATTTTGACGCTACAATCGGTGATTCGGTGGGAGTGCATTAGCTTATTTTAAACGCAGCAGTGTTTTTAAAAATCGCCCGGTATGTGATACCTTTTCTTTAATAATGTCTTCTGGTTTGCCTTGTGCGATTATTTCCCCGCCTTTTCCACCACCCTCCGGGCCAATGTCAATGATCCAGTCCGCTGTTTTAATTACGTCGAGATTGTGTTCAATAACGACGAGTGTGTTGCCATGATCACGTAATCGGTGCAGGACTTGTAATAACTGTTTAATGTCGTGAAAGTGCAGGCCGGTTGTGGGTTCGTCAAGAATGTAAAGTGTCCGTCCGGTGTCGCGTTTTGAGAGCTCTTTTGCCAGCTTTATGCGCTGTGCCTCGCCGCCTGATAACGTGGTGGCGCTTTGGCCCAGGCGAATATAGGAAAGCCCTACGTCCATTAGCGTTTGTAGTTTTCGCTTTAACATGGGTATCGCATCAAAAAAGCCAACAGCATCCTCAACGGTCATTCCCAGTAACTCGTCAATGGTTTTACCCTTGTAACGGATATCAAGCGTTTCACGGTTGTAACGTTTTCCTTTGCAAACGTCGCATTGCACATATACGTCAGGCAAAAAGTGCATTTCAACTTTGATTAAGCCGTCACCCTGGCAAGCCTCGCATCGGCCGCCTTTTACGTTAAAGCTGAATCGTCCCGGATTATAACCGCGTGCTCTGGACTCCGGTGTTGCTGCAAATAATTCACGAATAGGCGTGAACAGTCCAGTGTAAGTCGCCGGATTAGAACGAGGCGTTCGGCCAATGGGGCTCTGGTCGATATCAATGATTTTATCAAAAAGGTCGATGCCTTCAATTGAATCGCAGGGTGAAACAATATGACTGGCATTGTTAATTTGGTTGGCGACGTGTTTGTATAATGTGTCGTTTATTAAGGTTGATTTTCCTGAACCTGAGACGCCTGTTATGCAGGTAAATAAACCAACTGGAATGTGGCAGTCAATATTTTTTAAATTGTTACCCGTGGCGCCGCGAATGATCAACTGTTTTTCCGGGTCTACGGGATTTCTCTTTGCCGGAACTTCAATTCTTTGTTTGCCGGATAAGTATTGGCCCGTTAGTGATTTCGGGTCATTAATAATATGCTTTGGAGTACCTTGGGAAATAATCTGCCCACCATGTACGCCGGCGCCGGGGCCAATATCAACCACGTGATCGGCGGAGCGAATTGCATCCTCATCATGTTCGACAACGATAACGGTGTTACCGAGTTTTTTTAAATATTGTAAGGTTTCAAGTAATTTTTCGTTATCACGTTGGTGCAAACCAATGGATGGTTCATCCAGCACATACATGACGCCGACAAGTCCTGCGCCGATCTGACTGGCAAGACGAATTCGTTGTGCTTCACCCCCTGACAAAGTGTCAGCCTTCCGGTTCAGGCTTAAATAATTTAAACCGACGTTTACTAAAAAGTTGAGTCGTTCAGCAATTTCGTGAACAATTTTATCGGCAATTTTTCCGCGGGCGCCGGGCAAGTTCAATGCCTTGAAAAAGGCGAAGGCGTCTTCAATCGACATTGCCGTAATGTCTGGTAAATTGAGCTCATCAATAAAAACGTTACGTGCACCAGTTTGCAAGCGTGTGCCACCGCAGTCGGGGCACGTTTGGATGCTTAAAAATTTTGATAGTTCTTCGCGCACCACATTTGATTCGGTTTCTTTGTAACGCCGGCTCAAATTATTAATGATGCCTTCAAAGCTGTGTACTTTTGTATATTTTCGACCTTTGTCACCGATATATTTGAATTCAATCAGCTCTTTGCCGCTACCGAATAAAACCAGTTTTTGTTGTTTTTTGGTGAGTTTCTTAAAGGCCTTGTCGAGATCAAAACCGTAGTGTTCGGCAAGTGACTCTAATAACTGAGAATAAAATGAGTTGCGTCTGTCCCAATTGCGAATGGCGCCTTCACGCAGGCTGAACTCAGGGTGGGAAACCACGCGGTCGGGGTCAAAAAACTGTTTGACGCCTAAACCGTCACAACCGCCGCAGGCACCCGATGGATTATTGAATGAAAATAATCGAGGCTCAAGTTCTTGCAAGCTGTAACCGCATTGTGGGCAGGCAAATTTGGCAGAAAAAACCAGCGTGGCCTGCTCCTCCTCAGTCATTGGTGCGGCAAGCGCTAAGCCGTCAGATAACTGCAATGCGGTTTCAAATGATTCGGCTAGACGCTGCTTTAAATCATCTCTGACTTTAAAGCGATCAACGACGACTTCGATGCTGTGTTTTTTTTGTTTGTCTAGCTCAGGAATAACATCCAGCTCTGTCACAACGCCATCAATTCGGGCACGCACGTAACCTTGTGCTCTCAACTCGTTAAGCAGTTGCAAGTGTTCGCCTTTGCGGTTCTGGATGACCGGCGCAAGTAACATGTAACGCTCGCCTTCCGGCAGGGTGATAACCTGATCAACCATCTGGCTGACGGTTTGTGCCTGTAACACGCTGCCATGCTCCGGGCAACGAGGTTCGCCAGCGCGCGCAAATAACAGGCGCAGATAATCATAAATTTCGGTGATGGTGCCTACCGTTGAGCGCGGGTTGTGGGAAGTTGATTTTTGCTCAATGGAGATCGCGGGCGACAGGCCCTCAATGTGATCGATGTCAGGCTTTTCCATCACGGATAAAAACTGCCGTGCATAACTGGAAAGCGACTCTACATAACGTCGTTGGCCTTCCGCATAAATCGTATCGAATGCGAGAGATGATTTTCCCGAGCCAGATAACCCTGTAAAAACAATGAGTTTATCTCTGGGTAGTTCAATGTTAATGTTTTTAAGATTGTGCGTGCGAACGCCGCGAATACGTATATGATCCATTTTATTTTCTGCTTAACAACGAACCTGATAATATACGATGTTTCGCCTATAACAACAAAATATAATCTGAAAAAGATCGCTTAAAGTGCGTTTTTTTTAGGAAATGACAAATTAGAAGGGTTTAAGTGTGTTCGGGAAAAAAAATAAGGGCAACGTCGAAGTTATAGAAGCTGGTTACGATGATGCAATGACAGGGGGTGAGCGTAAGGCGGCCACGTCGCTGGCGAGTATATATGCACTGCGAATGTCAGGGTTGTTTATGATATTACCCGTATTTGCTTTGTATGCCGAAACCCTGGAAGGTGTCACGCCGTTGATGATAGGCCTGGCAATTGGGATTTATGGTCTGACTCAGGCTATTTTCCAAATTCCGTTTGGCATGCTCTCAGACCGTATCGGTCGTAAACCGGTTATCGCGATGGGGCTGGTTATTTTTGCCTTGGGAAGCGTGATCGCGGCGATGGCTGATTCTATCTTCTGGGTTGTCATCGGTCGTGCGTTACAGGGCTCTGGAGCCATTGCCGCAGCCATTATGGCGCTCACCGCGGACTTGACGCGTGAAGAGCACCGTGTAAAAGCGATGGCCATGATCGGTGCAAGTATTGGCCTGTCATTCGCCTTCGCATTGATCGCAGGGCCTATCGTGAATAGCTGGATTGGTGTTGACGGCATATTCTGGTTAACGGCGGTGTTGGCGATTGCGGGCATCTTCGTATTGTATAAAATAGTGCCTACGCCGATTCATTCGCGTTTTCATCGTGATGCTGAGCCTGTTCCTGAGCAATTCAAAACCGTGTTGTCAGACTCTGAGTTGTTACGCCTGGACGCCGGTATTTTCATATTACACATGGTGTTAACAGCGACCTTTGTTGTGGTGCCATTTGCGTTAAGGGACTTTGCCGAACTCCCCGTTGATGAACACTGGCAGATATATCTGCCAGTGTTGCTTATTGCCATGGCGGTGATGGTGCCATTTATTATCATTGCTGAAAAACGTCGACGGATTAAACAGATAATGTCCGGCGCAATTGTGGTTTTAGCTATTTCTGAATTTTTATTAATGATTGATCACAGCTCGACCAGCAGTATTTTCTTCGCATTGTTATTATTTTTTATCGCATTTAATGTGCTGGAAGCCAGTTTGCCGTCGCTGGTGGCAAAAACATCGCCGCCACACATTAAAGGCACCGCCATGGGTGTCTATTCCAGTTCCCAGTTTTTGGGTGCTTTTGTTGGTGGTGTGTCGGGCGGCATTCTTTATGGCAGTTATGGTCTGGAAGGCGTGTTTGGTTTGTGCGGATTGGTGCTGCTTTTCTGGGCATATCTCGCGGCAACCATGCGTAACCCGAAATATTTAGGCAGTTTTATGGTAAATGTTGGAATAGTTGATGAAGTTCAGGCAAAACAATTAGTTAACGATATGACTCGGGTAACGGGTGTGGCGGAAGTTATTGTTATTCCTGAAGATGGCATTGCCTACTTAAAAGTGGATACCCATGCACTGGATAAAAAAGCCTTACTAGCTTTCAGTAAAGAGAATACAATGTCGGCTGACAAAAAAGCGGGTGCCTCCACGGACGCATCTGTTGCTGGAAAAATGTCCGACTGAAAGTTTAATCCGGCAAACACAAAAATACATAATTAATCGAAATATAGAGGTTTAAACAATGGCTCGAGGCATAAATAAAGTAATTCTGGTTGGTAATCTGGGTAACGACCCTGAAGTGAGATACACTCCTTCAGGTAGCGCAGTAGCGAACATCACAATCGCAACCAGTGACAGCTGGAAAGACAAAAATACCGGACAAAAACAGGAAAGAACAGAATGGCACCGTGTTGTCATGTTTAACCGTTTAGGTGAAATTGCCGGTGAATACCTGAAAAAAGGTTCAAAAGTTTACATAGAAGGACGATTGCAAACCCGCAAATGGCAGGATAAAAACGGCCAGGATCGCTATACAACCGAAATTATCGCTAGCGAGATGCAAATGCTTGACAGCCGCGGTGGTTCAGGCGATTTTGCGCCATCTCAGCAGCAGTCACACGGCGGTGGGCAGCAACAGCAGCAAAGTCGACCTCAGCAGCAACAGCCACCCGTGGCTGAGCCAGTTGGTGCTGGTGATTTTTCTGATTTTGATGACGATATTCCGTTCTGATAAAACTATAAGTGTTAAGGTGGTATTAATATAAGGCTTTCTAAGTCTATATAAATATAGTGCTTTAATCAAAATTAGAACCTCTCCAATCTGTAAAGATATGAGAGGTTTTTTTATTCTTTAAATAATATCGTCCTGATTTTATCGCTAACATTGTTTATTGACTTCCTGACGGCGTCAGTGCAACTGTTATCATCCTTTATTTCAATGCCAAAAAACTGAAACTCGACTTTTAGATAAGCCAGTGATTTTGCCAGCTCAATGCTCTCAAAAATACTGATGGTATGGCTTGTTGAGTGAACGTTGTTTATACACGCGGTTGAGTTTTCTACAACGTGCACAAAGCCGGCTCTTTCATCTGATTTAACCGCATCTACAAAAATCACACTGGTCGCATTTTCAACCACTGGAAACCAGTCGGCACCATCTGCTTTGCTCTTAAATAAAATGACATTTTTTTCGTTATCGTTTTTTAAATTATCAATTACCCACCATCCCGCCTGATCATTCCCGTTTAATGAGCCAAAACCAATAATCACTACGTTTTTATTCGTCATCAGTCTCGGTTAATTTTCAAGTTAAGAAAGTGAGTCGCACATGAAATACAGGGGTCGTAATTGCGGATGATTTTTTCAGCGTGTAAGCGTAAATCCTGCTCTGGTTTGTCCAGTCCAAAGTGGTTTAAGCTTTCTCTCAAATCCCGCTCTATTTGCGCTTGATTTTGACTGGTTGGCGGAACGATTGTCGCTTTCAAGATTTTTCCTTTATCGTCAATTTCGTATCGATGAAATAAAATACCACGAGGTGCTTCGGTGCAGGAAGTCGCGATACCGGCTGTGGGTGTTACCTTTACAAATGGCTGGTCTGATTTTTCGTAGGTTTGTAAAATTTTTATGCTTTCGTTGATGGCAAATAAAATCTCCAATGCGCGGGCATGAATGCTGTGAAACATGTTGTGGCTTGGGAAAGTTAATCCTGCATTTTTCGCCACATTTTTAACTGCGCGTGGCAAATTGTTGTAATTTAAATTAACACGTGCCAAAGGTCCAACAAGATAAGGTTTTTGATTCAACAAGCAATGTAAGGCAGTGGAATGGGGCTCGTGATGCTCTTTGAAGTGCTGATCAAATACCGATGAACTAATATCTAAACCTTCGTTGGATGCGATGTTGCCTTCACCCATGGGGTAGCTTGTCTTTGAGTTTAAGGCTACCATTGTTTTTATGTTGGTCGATTCGGGTAAATCAAAACCGGCAACCCATTGAACCAGGGCTTCAGCCCCGGTTAATGCATTGGTTAATTTATTAAGCAGCTCTACTGCCTGGCGTTTATCCGGTGCGTGATAAAAACCGCCGACTTTAAGGCCGACGGGGTGCACAGACCGGCCGCCGAGAAAACGTAACATGTCGTTTCCCAGATTTTGAAGTGAAATTCCACGCCGTAATTCGATGGGAAAATCTTTCGCCATATCCGGTGCGCTTTGATAACCCAGGAAATCCGGCGCTGCAAGTAAATGAATATGTAAAGCGTGGCTTTCTATCCATTCGGCACAATAAAACAGACGGCGCATGGATTTTACCCAGGGGCTCGGCTGAGTTCCAAATAAATCCTCAAGCGCATTCACCGCACTCATCTGATAGGCGACCGGACATATCCCACAAATACGTGCAACAATGTCAGGTACCTCTGCGTAATTTCGGCCTTCGAGTAGTTTTTCAAACATCCGTGGTGGTTCGAATATTTTTAACTGCAGGTTTGTAATTTTTCCGGCAATGATGTCGATATCAAGTGCGCCTTCGCCTTCCACTCGTGCTAGTACCGGTACATTAATTTTAATTTTTTTCTTGGTCATTTTCTTTTAAGGCTTTTTTGAATCCAAAAAAATTTTTGCGGCTTCATTAAACGCGGCTGAATTGTTGTTGAATAATAAAAGTTTTTGGGCGATTTCTTCGGGTAATAAACCCAGGCCCTGAAAACGATTAGTCAGTGAGGATATGTTGTTGTCGGTGGATGGCCCGTAACAGGCGTAACAGCCGCGGCCGAAGGCAGGGCAAATTGCACCGCACCCAGCTTTCGTTACCGGTCCCAGGCATGCTTCGCCGTTAGCTACCATTCGGCAGACAACCTGTAATCGTTTGCATTGCGCACACACTTTTTCAGTCGTATCTGCTGGTGTAACGCCTGACAATAAGGACCGAATAACTTCAATCACCTGTTCGCTGGAAACAGGGCAACCCCAAATTTCAAAATCCACCCGAACATGATCTTTAATCGGTGAAACGGTTTCTAGCGAATCGATATATTCCGGGCTCGCGTAGATTCCTTCAACCCAGGCATTTGCATCGTGCATGTTTCGCAGTGCCTGAATGCCACCGCTGGTTGCACACGCGCCGATGGTAATCAGGTATTGACTTGCTTTTCTGATCGTTTTTACGCGAAGTAACTCCTGGTTGGTGGAAATACTGCCTTCAATAAACGCAATATCAACCGGGGCTGATTCATCGATAAAACCGGCTTCGGCAAAGTGTTTTATATTTACCAGACGGGTTAAGGTGAGTAACTCTTCACCTAAATTCAGGAATGCCAACTGGCAGCCGTCACAGGATGAAAATTTATGAATGGATACGCTTGGCTTAAGGCTTCTGGTCATATTACAGGCCCCTTTTTCCAAAAAAATCGCTTACTTCAGAATAGGGAAATACTGCGCCTTGTTTGCATATAAAGTGACTGCCAAACTGGCAATGACCGCAGTGACCAATAGCGCACTGCATGTTTCTTTCCATGCTTAACCAGATGGATTCTTCACGGATGTTTTCTTTTTTTAGTGACTCTACAGCGGCAAACATCATCGGCTCCGGGCCGCACATCATCGCAATTGTATTGCTTTCGTCATACGAAAAGTCTTTTATCATATTGGTTACGTGGCCTGAATACCACGGCCATGATTTGCTGGTTGACTGGCTGGCGGCAATTCTCACCTCGACGTTAGGTAATGATGACCACTGTTGGTATTGTTTGTTCCAGATGAGGTCGTCAGAATGTTTAACGCCCTGAAAAATAATTAGCCGACCAAAATCAGGTTGTCGATTGAGAATGTAATGAATCACCGATACCACCGGCGCACAACCTAAACCGCCCGTGACTATAACGATATCTTTTTTATGGCTTTCCACTATGGGCCAGCCGCGCCCAAAAGGCCCGCGTAAACCCAATTGATCGCCGGTATTTAACTGGCTTAATCCGTTGGTGACCCGGCCGACGGTTCTGATTGTGTGAGAAATTACATCATTTTGTTCCGGGTCTGAGACGATAGATATAGGCACTTCACCCACGCCATATAAATAAAGCATGTTAAATTGCCCCGGTTCAAACTGAAACGCTTTATTATTTTTCAGGCGTAACTTAAGGGTAAAAATACTCGGCGTTTCTTGAATTCGATCAACCACCGAGGCAAGCATGGGTAGGTGCGGATTATTCATCGCTAACCTCGCATACATTTTTAATTGAATTGATCACATCAATGCCAACGGGACACCAGGTTGTGCAGCGCCCGCAGCCGACGCAGCCGGAGCGTCCGTATTGATCAAACCAGCCGGAAAACTTATGTGTTAACCACTGGCGATAACGAAATTTAGTTTCAGATCGAACAACAATGCCATGAATATAACTGTGTGACGAATTAAAGCAGCTATCCCATTGTCGTATGTGGGTGCTTGAGCTGCCATCAAGCTCGGTTTTGTCCTGTTCGCTATAACAAAAACAGGTAGGGCAAACGGACGTACAGTTGCCACAGGCTAAACAGTGCTGAGCGACGGTTTCCCAGTAATGGTTGTCAAAAGACTTTTTTAGCGCGTGTTTTATATTAATCGCGGGTAGCGAAGGCATTTTAATATTTTTTACTTCGTCGTGTTGTTTTCTAAGCTGGGTTTGTTGAAAATGACTGGCCATTGTTAGTGGCAAGGTATTTAGAAGCTTTTCCCCCATATTGGAGCCGGCCTTGATAACAAATCCAGCATCTAATTCATCAAGCACAAGATCAAAACGTGACTGGACGATGGGGCCATCTCCGGTTGACTGGCAAAAACAGGTTTGCGCCGGATGGGTGCAGTTAACGGCAACGAGCAAAAGATTTTGCCTACGTGTTTTATAATAAGGATCAACATGTGTTTGCTTTAAAAAATGCTGATCCTGCAAATCCAGCGCGGCCAAATCACAATTACGAACACCGATAATTGCTTTAGGTTTTTCAGAAATTTGCGTGTCATCAAAGCTGATTTCGCCTGATCGCATTTTTTTAACGGACCATAGGGTTTCTGTTGGCGAAAAGACGAATGGTTTAATGCCCTGTGCCGTGTTTGCCCAGGAAAACCAGCGGCTGTTTTGTTGATGATTTTGAGTTTTAATCAGATGGTAGTGACCAGGCTGTTGTTCGTCGGAATAATTTTGTGGCAATTGACTGGCGCTTTCCAGCAGGTCAAAAACAATGGCACCGTCTTTAACCTGTGGCCCGTATACATCATAGCCAGCGTTTTGAAGTGCCTTGATTAGCTGATCAAAATCAGACTTCTTTAATATTTGTGCAGACATAAGACCTCAGTGGTGTCTTGTGTTAAGCTTGAACGTCACTGAATATTATTGTATGCCTAAATTCGTATGAGATAAACCATCATGTGCCTCGGTATTCCAATGCAAATAAACTCATTCTCTGATTCTGACGAGAATCTTGCCTGTTGCACGCAAAATGGCATAAAACGAGAGGTGAATACCTATCTACTGCAAGATCCTAAACCGATTGCTGGTGATTACGTGCTGGTACATGTCGGTTATGCGATTAAAATCATCGACACAAATGAAGCCATAGCGCGGCAGTCCATTTTTTATGAAATGGATAATATCAAAAATAAAATAGAAGGCGATGTTTAAGATGCATGAAATCTCCACCTGTCGCACATTGATAAAACAAGTTGAAAAAACCGTGCAGGATTGTGTAGGCTTTAAAATAATCAGCATTGACGTATCCGTCGGTCAGCTTTCCAATATCAATGTGCGCGAGTTAGAGGGGCTATTCCCGCTTGTATCAGTTAATACTATTGTTGAAAATGCAAAGTTGAATATTTATTCAATAGCGCCTGATATTAGTTGCCTGGACTGCGGAAAAGATAGCCAGGCTGATAGTTTTTTTGATAGAAAAATACTGATCTGTGCTTTTTGTAACAGCAAAAATACCATTCCGCTAAATGGCACTGATATGTTGCTCACCAATGTTGAGCTTGAAAGTGAGTGAGGGCATGGTCGTTCGGCCGCAGCAGTGGCTGGAAAAAATTCAAGCACTAAACTTTGGTCACATTATTGGTATTTTGAATGTCTGTGGTGGTCATGAACGAACGATATCGCATTCAGGGCTGCGTTCATTACTGCCCGAGAATATTCAGCTCATTCCTGGCCCTGGTTGCCCGGTTTGTGTTTGTCCGGCGGAAGAGATAAATCGGGCGATTTCACTGTCAAAAAATTCAAATATTATTCTTGCCTGTTTTGGTGACATGATCAATGTGCCGGCCAATAATAAAAAGCAGGAAATACAATCTTTGAAGCAGGCAAGGGCTTTGGGGCATAATGTTGTTGCTGTCTCTTCTCCGGCAGAAGTTCTTAAACTTGCTGGTTCGAACCCGGACAAAACGATTGTATTTTTTGTCGCAGGGTTTGAAACAACACTCGCCCCGATTGCAGCGATGATTGACCAGTTGAGTGGCGTAGATACCAATATAAAGTTTCTTATTGCCGGTAGAAAAACATGGCCCGTTGTTGAAAGTTTGCTGGCAGACAGCAAACACAAGCTGCGCGGTATTATTGCACCCGGTCATGTTGCAACCATTATGGGGGCAAATGAATGGCAATTTATTTCTGAAAACCACCAGCTCGCCTGTGCTGTTTCGGGGTTTACGATTGATAGCGTGCTTGCGTCAATCTATAGTGTGTTAATGCAAATTAAAAATAAAGAGAACTTTCTGGATAATTGTTACAAAGAAACTGTTACTTCTCACGGGAATCAGACTGCAAAAAAATTGTTAGATAAATGCTTTGAGGTGGATGATGCACTGTGGCGTGGCGTTGGAATCATAGAAAATTCCGGGTTTTTCTTAAAATCAAAATATTCACACCTTGATGCTGTTGGTTTAATTGAAAATGATATTCAGCAGTCAGAAAAACCTGATACGCCAGCGGGATGTGATTGCCCGGGAGTGACAATGGGGAAAATCTTCCCCACCGACTGCGTTTTGTTTAACAAAGCCTGCACACCTGCCAACCCTGTTGGCGCCTGTATGGTGTCGGATGAGGGTGCATGTAACATCTGGTGGCACAATGGTGAACACTTAAGGGCGTAACATTGTACGAAACAGACCTATCTCATTCGGGCGTAAGTGTCGAAAACACCCTGGCTCAGCATTTGAAGATATTCGGTGCGGTTCAGGGTGTTGGCATGCGGCCGCATCTGTACAAGCTGGCAATGCAAAATCATCTCGTTGGCTGGGTGAAAAATGCAGGTAGCCACGTCGAAGTGTTAATTCAGGGAGCTGAGCAAAATTTACAGACGTTTTTATCAAACACCCAATATTTGGATTTGCCTTTAGCAGAAATACAGAGGGTAGAACAAAAAAGTGTTCCTGTTGCTAAAAATATTAATCGTTTTTTGATACTTAACAGTGAAAATAAATCAGACTTAAGCTGCGCGATTAAGGATTATGCCATTTGTGAGCATTGTAAGCGTGAGTTATTCGATAAAAATAACCGGCGTTATCTTTATCCTTTTATTTCATGTACTAACTGCGGTCCTCGTTATTCTATTTTTGAGAAATATCCGTTAGATCGAAAAAATATGTCGTTACGTGATTTTTCACTCTGTGAAAAATGTGATCAAGAATATTCAAGTGTTGATGATCGTCGATTTCATGCTCAGAATATTTGTTGTGAACAATGTGGCCCCCAATTATTCACCGGTGAAACGGTATCTTCGAGTGAAACGACCAAAAGCATACTGAGTCAGGCTGTTTTAACTTTAAGGCAAGGGAAAATAATCGCGCTAAAATCCTCGTCAGGTTATAAGCTTATTTGTGATGCAACAAATGTCGAAGCGATTAATTTACTCAGGAAACGAAAGAATCGACCGCATAAGCCATTTGCGGTTATGTTTTCGAATAAATCAAGTCTGAAAAACCTGACAAATGCGAGCCAGGCGGACATTCAGTTTGTCGAAAAAAAAGAAAATGCTTTGTTAATTGTAGATGAAAAATTTATGGCGTTACCTGATTGCATTAACCCCTATTTAACAAAGATTGCCGCCTGTTTACCCGGGTCTGCGATTGAGATTCTATTATTAGCTGCGTTTGATAAACCTGTTATTTTTACCTCAGGCAATATTGCAGGGCAAACAATTATTTCAGAGCAGGATAAGGTGAGGCTGTTATTAGAAAATGTTGCTGATAGTTTTATTCATCATAATCTGAAAATCACACATGCAATGGATGATTCGGTATGGGGTAAAATTAAGGGCAGGCCGAGACCTTTTCGGCTGGGAAAGGGTTACGCTCCATTGGAATTCAATTTACCTTTCACCTTGATGCAACCAGTGGTTGCGTTTGGCGCTTACATGAAAAACACGGTAGCGATAGCCTGGGGAAATCGTGTTGTCGTTTCTCCGCATATTGGTGACACAGGTGACTACGGCACGTGGATGGCTGCGCTACACCAAGTCAGTATATTAAAACTGCAATATGACGTTGATGCCTCTCACCACCTTATTGATAGTCATCATGCTTACACTTCTCATCAGTGGGTTAAAAATAACAAGCTGTCCCATACCTCAATACTTCATCATCATGCACATGCGTCCGCAGTGGCGAGTTTTATGCCTGCTAATGAGCCCGGTCTGGTTTTTACCTGGGATGGGACAGGTTTAGGCGAAAAAAACGAGCTGTGGGGCGGTGAAACATTTATTGGCAAGCCCGGAAACTGGAATAGAGTTGCCAGCCTGAAAAAATTCGCCTTGCCCGGTGCTGATGCGGTTATCAAGCAACCCTGGCGCACTGCCGTGAGTTTGTTGTGGCATATTGAGAGTAATGTGAAATTAAATTCGTTTTGCGAAGAACATGCTGATGAGTGTTTTTTAATTCGAAAAATGTGGAAAAACAAGGTGAATTCACCGTTGACGAGTTCAATTGGTCGTTTATTTGATGCCGCTGCAGCCATATTAGGCCTGCTGGAATATTGCAGTTATGACGGGCAGGCTGCCATGGTGTTAGAGGCAAATTCGACCAGTAATACCAGCGACTTTATCTCTATTCCGTTGATTAAAAGTGAAAACGGTCTATTTGTCGCCGACTGGCAGATATTGGTTCGCTTTTTATCAGAAAATGAATCTCCAGTCAGTTATCGCGCAACCGTATTTCATAATTCGCTTGCACAATTAATTCTCGATCAATGTCTGTTGTTTCGACGCTTAAAAAATATTAATCATGTCGGTTTGAGTGGTGGCGTTTTTCAAAATGCGGTGCTTGTTGAGATTGCAACCGGCCTGCTCGAAAAGCATAATTTTAGCAGTTATATTTGCGAATACATGCCGAGTAATGACGCGAGCATCAGTTATGGGCAAGTTATCGAATATGGTTTTAGACAATAGAGGCGCAATAGAATGAGTGACGATATTATTTTGCTCTCTCATGGTAACGGCGGAAAAAATAGCCGGCAATTAATTGATGAGGTTTTTTTATCGAAATTTGATGAGGCTAACAGTACTGTTCAAAACGATGCTGCTAGTATTTTGTGCGGTAAAAAAATGATGATCACCACGGACGGATTTACGGTTGACCCGCTGTTTTTCCCCGGTGGCGACATAGGCACGTTATCGGTTTGTGGGACCATCAATGATCTTGTTGTTAGTGGTGCAGTGCCGCAGTATCTAAGCTGCAGTTTTTTCATAGAAGAAGGTTTTAGTAAACATGATTTGAAAAAAATTGTCGCTAGTATGGCTAAAACAGCCCGGGAAAATAACGTGAAAATCGTCACCGGTGATACCAAGGTTTTGCCAAGGGGCGATGTTAGCGGTGTTTATATCTCTACAACGGGTATCGGTAAAACCATACGAGACAATCTTGCTGTTCATTATATTAAACCCCGAGATAACATTTATATCACTGGCAGCATTGGCGATCACGGTACGGCTGTTATGCTGGCGAGAGACGAATATGGCCTAAGCGGCGATCTCGCATCGGATTGTGCCAGTGTGCTTGATGCTGGTATTGCGCTGATGAATCTGCCGGAAATTAAATTTATGAGAGACCCCACGCGGGGAGGCATGGCAACCGTTTGTCACGAAATTATTGCGGATACCAAACTCGGTATTAAACTATTTGAGAAAGATATTTCGATAAAACAAGAAGTGGCAACATTTTGTGAAATTTTGGGGCTTTCGCCTTTTTACCTTGCTAGTGAGGGCCGAATTTTGTTTGTCGCGGACGAAAGCTGGTTGCCTGATACTCAATTCTTAGAAAAGTACAATATTGATAAAATTGGTTGTATTGAGGTAGCGCATCGGAATCTGTTATTGCAAACCCAGCTTGGGGGCTTGCGTATTATTCCAGAGCTTGATGAGAGTCCTTTGCCTCGCATCTGTTAATCTCGTATTTTGCCTTGTCTCGCACTCACCTGAGCGAATTTCAAGACCCTGTTAAGCCTCGTTTCACCCTGGCTTTATTGTTATTGTCTCGACTCTGACGAATCAGTTTATCACCCGCAATATTTAAATCAGACTTGGCCAGCCGGTCATAAAGCAAAACATTCACTGTGGCCGCAAGATTCAAGCAGCCAATGGTTGGAATGTAAACAACCGCATCGGCTTTATTGATGACTTTCTGGCTGATGGTGCTGTCTTCAGGGCCAAAAATATAAATGGCGTTTTTGGGGTGTCGGAACGCCGGTAATGGCGTGGCACCTTCCACAAGCTCAACACATACTATTTTTGTTTCATCTGTAACACAAGCAAGCAGATCATCGGCCCGGGTTAATGGGATACGTTCGTTCGCATTTTGCGTGTCGGTATTAAACTGTAAGGCACGTTCGTAGCGATCACCAGTGTAAAAAACGGCATCAACCTGATAGCAGCCAGCCGCGCGCATAACCGCACCTACATTTGTCGGGCTTTTGGGCTTGGTTAAGCCAATGTGTACTTTTGTATTTCTCATGTGTTAGGTGTTTCTGGTGACGTTTTTAGAGGAGAGCTTAAGTGTCTGATGTTACCAGATAATGCTGAGGAAATATTTTATTCAGTGCGAAAGTTGCGTATGTAGTATTTAGGGTTGACTAAATAAGCTTGGCCCCTTTTGGTTTTCGCTTTCGGTTCTGCATGGCATACTTATTTCCGGTACGAATGGTGATGGTGTTTAATGCCTGGCATTATCACCCCAGATTTCTTTCAGGCGTTGGTCGCGTCCACAGTTCCAGCGATAGTATTTATAACGCACGGGGTTGTTTTTGTAAAAATCCTGATGATAACTTTCGTCGCCTTTTATTGGATAAAACGTAGATGCGCTGAGTATCGGTGTAATGACTTTTTTGTTAGGAAATTGCCTGCTGATATTTTGAAGCGATTGTTCGGCAATTTTTTTTTCGGTTTCGTTGGCAACAAAAATAGCACTTAAATAACTGTGGCCTTTATCGCAAAATTGCCCCTGCTCATCAAACGGATCAATGCTAATCCAATAGAGCGCTAATAATGCGGTGTAATTTATTTTGTTCGGGTCATAGGTGATTTTGACGGCTTCGTAATGACCATCATGCCTGCCGTTGTACGTCGGGTTTTTTAGCTTGCCGCCGGTAAACCCGGATATAACATCGGTAACACCGTCTACTTTTTCAAAATCAGATTCCATGCACCAGAAACAGCCGCCAGCGAGCACGGTAGAGGCTGCCGATGCGACGGGTATGCTGGCGAACAGGCTGATAACCATACAAGATATAATCGTGTTTTTCATGTTGACGTCCGCTCCGTTGCGAGGCTGGTGGCTTATCCGTGAAAGTCAGAATGTGGCAGCAAAAGTTCACGTCAACATCACGAAGTTATTCTTTTTACCGGCTTATTCCTTTTTTTTGTCTGGGCTCTTGTTTTCTGGTTTGGTCTCTGCCTTTTTTACCCGGATTTTACTGCCCGCAATCTCTTGGTGGTTGAGGTTTTTCATGGCGGCTTTTGCATCACCGGGATTCGGCATTTCGATAAAACCAAAACCCTTAGAGTCGCCGGTTTCTTTGTCTAAAACCAGGTTGCAGGATTGTACCTGGCCATAGGTCTCAAATAATGACAGGAGTTCTGCTTCAGTTGTTGTGCGAGCAAGGTTGCGTACGAGTAGTTTCATGGGGTCACCGGGTTATTTGTCGTTTGTTCATTATAACGTGACATGCCGGTATAGGTTAAGCCCCGCCGAAGATATGTCGACTATACTCTAAAGGTTGTACATTATTTTGACACGTTAGTGTTTTAGAGGCCTGATATGATTCACTCGTTAGTTTGTCCCTTCAAAAAATTCTTGTTAACTGGTTTTCTGGTGTTTTCTGCGCTATTGCTTGTTGCTTGTGGCGGTGGGGTGGCGGGTGACAATAAAAACTTTATTGTCGTGAAAGATCAAATGCTTAGTCACCTGAGTGAGGTGGTTATTGAAAGCGTGACCGCGGAACGGGACGTGATTATCGTGGTTTATGAGTCAAAAGACGGTGGCGCGCTTGAACAAACAAAATCGGATGTCATTTTAGGCTCTGAGGCGATTTCAGCAGGTGATGTTGGAAATGTTGCCGTCTCCCTGAACCGCAAAACACGCCCCAATGAAACCTTGTTCGCTGAACTTTGGGCCGATAATGGCGCTGTCGGCACGCTTGAATCAAACGGGGTTGATACGGTTATTTCCCAAGCAGCGGTATCTGCGGTGAGTTTTATCGTTTCTCACCGTACCGTGCATCTTGAGGTTGTTGGTGATGAGCAGGGGCGTTATGCCCCTCTCAATCGGGAACAAGTTATGCTTAAAGAAGTTATTGTGGATGCGAGTTCGTGGCTTGTGGTGCACCGTAACAATCCCGTTGAACGGGGCGATGTTATGGGATTTAAGCTTTTGAAAAAAGGCTATCATTCGGATGTGAAGATCGGTTTGATTACGGTTGGGAAAAAACTAAAGCCAATGTCTGATGGTGATAAAGTCATCGTCGCTGTCTACCGGGATACTGACGGTGATGAGGCTTTTGATTTGTTACAGGATGAACTGGTTTCATTAAATGACGAAAGTGTGCAGTTATTTCTTGATATCGTCTTGTGACCTTAGTATTTTTTTGCCCGATATTTTTTTAGATATATTACTTCATTCTAATTGTTGTAAATCATGGCAAGCAAATAACCACGGTTTTTACTCAGGTATTACTGTACTTTTTTGTTAAATTGAGATAACGTTAATCGATTATTGTCCGGAGCATATACTGTTGAATAATAGACTCATATTATTGGTTGAGGATAATCCCGATGATGAGTTTCTCGCAATGCGAGCTTTCCAGAAAAATAATATGACTGATGTTATGGTGGTTCGGGATGGCCAGGAAGCAGTTGAGTATTTATTCGAGCAAGGTGCTTTTGATGGTCGCGACACATCAATCATGCCGCAGGTTATTTTTCTTGATTTAAAGCTGCCTAAGCTTGACGGTGTTGATGTATTAAAACGTATTCGAAAAAATGAGAAAACACATATGATCCCCGTGGTAATGTTGACATCATCCAATGAAGAAAGTGACATTGCGAATTGTTATGAAAATGGGGCAAATAGTTTTATCTGCAAGCCGGTTAATTTTAAAGAGTTTGTTGAAGCAAGTAAGCAAATGGGTACATATTGGCTATCTTTGAATGTGACCTCTGTCACTTTAAATTAAATGGCAGGTTATCAGTAGTAAGCTTCAGGTGTTAGTTAAAGCAATTGTTATTTGAATAAGGAATGTACATTGACGTCAACGCTAAAAAACTTAAAAGTTTTGTTGATCGAGGACTCGGAAGAGGATGCGTTACTTTTGACTTGGCAAATTAAAAAAGGCGGGTTTGATTTAATCTGTCGGCGGGTTGAGACTGTCGACGATGTTAAAATGGCGTTAGCTGCAGAGCGCTGGGATCTTTGTATTACCGATCATAACTTACCCCTGTTTGATTCCACCCATGCCCTGGAAATCATCAAAAACTCCGGTTTTGATATTCCCACCGTTATTGTCTCAGGCAGCATCGGCGAAGAGGTCGCCGTTAAAGCCATGAAAGCGGGCGCCAACGATTACATCATGAAGGATAATCTGGCGCGGTTAGTGCCGGCAATAGAGCGCGAATTACGCGATGCCGAGGCCCGTCGTGCAAGACGAAGCGCTGAAGCAGAAATTCATTTTATGGCCTACCACGACGCCTTGACTGGTCTCAACAATCGTAACGAATTTGATATTCGCCTGCGTCAGGCCTTACAAAACGCCCGGCACAATAAATTGCAGCATACCATGCTGTATCTTGACCTTGATCAATTTAAAATCATTAACGATACCTGTGGTCACATTGCCGGCGACGAGTTGCTTAAACAATTGTCCGCAAAACTTCGTCGACAGGTTCGCGAGGGTGACACCCTGGCCAGATTGGGTGGTGATGAATTTGGTGTTTTGCTTGAAAACTGCCCGCTAGAGCGCGCCCGGGATCTGGCCAATAAATTGTTGCAGGCCGTGAAGACATTTACATTTTCCTGGGACGATAGAGTCTTTGCCATTGGTGTGAGTATCGGTATGGTTGTGATTGATAAATCAAGTGCGAATGTTGAGGCAATCATGAGTGCTGCTGATATGGCCTGTTATGCCGCAAAAGATCAGGGCCGAAATCGGATACGTTTGTATCTTGATGGTGATGTTGAGATCAAGCAACGCCGTGGTGAAATGCAATGGGTTAGCCGGATTAAATCCGCACTTGCCGAAGACCGGTTTTTGTTATTTAAACAGGCGATTGTCGCACTGAATGATAAGCCGGGAATCAATGGTCGGCGTTATGAATTTTTACTGCGGCTTCGAGAAGATGGTGATATTATTTTACCCGGCACCTTTTTACCCGCTGCCGAACGTTTTGATTTAATGCCTGCAATTGATCGCTGGGTTATAGAAAATGCGTTTAGCTATTTAGGTGGTCTGGGTGAAACAGTGGATGGCCCTTATTTTATTAATCTTTCTGGTGCTTCGCTGGTAGATGAAGGTTTATTTGAATTTATCCGCGGCCAGTTGAATAAATATGATATTGATCCCTCGGCTATTTGTTTTGAAGTGACCGAAACTGTTGCGATTGCTAATCTGGATGTGACAAGCAATTTTATTAGTCTTTGTCGCGCTGAAGGCTTTTTGTTTGCGCTGGATGATTTTGGTAGTGGTTTTTGTTCGTTCTCTTATCTTAAGGCAATACCGGTAGATTATTTAAAAGTGGATGGCGGTTTTGTGCAAAATATGCTGAATGATAAAATTGACTGCTCCATTGTCGAGTCAGTGAATAATATCGGGCACGTTGCTGGCTTAAGGACAATTGCCGAGTTTGTCGAGTCAGATGAGATCCTGGACAAACTAAAATCTATCGGTGTTGATTTTGCCCAGGGTTATAGCATTGAAAGGCCTCACGCTATTTTTTCTTAAGCTTAACTTCAGGCGTGGCTATGCCGCAGAATAGTGACGGACATTCGTTATTTTTTTAGGCGTGTAGGGCCGTGCCGATAAGCCTTGCTTTTAAAAAAGGCGTTAACAATGTTCGGGTCAAATTTTTTGCCTGATTGTTTTGCCAGTTCTGCTTTTGCGCCGTCATATCCCCGGCAGCGGCTATAAGGCCGTTCGTTAGTCATCGAATCAAATGCGTCGGCAACGGCAACGATTCTCGCCATTAGCGGTATTTCATCCCCGAAAATCCCGTAATATCCTTTTCCGTCGTAACGTTCGTGATGATATTTTATGATAGGGATAATGCGTTTGAGTGGTTTAATATCTTTTAAAATATCCTGTCCGATAGAAACGTGTTTCATAATTTGTTCTTTTTCGGCATCCAACAGGCGGCTTTGTTTTTGTAAAATATTATCAGAGATGGCGATCATGCCAACATCATGTAACAGTGAGCCAAGTTTTAAGGTCACCAGCTCTTCTTTGTTAAACTTCAAATATTTTCCAATTTCAAGCGCGTATTTTGTGACGCGTTTTGAATGCCCGGATGAAAAAGGGTCGCGTTTTTCAATCGTGCTCGCCAATACTTGCACAACAGAATAAAGTGATTCTTTCAGGTCGCCATAGAGGCGGGCATTTTCCAGTGCAACGGCTATCTGATTTGCCAGTGCGTACAATAGCCGTGCATCGTCTTTGGTGAAACCTGAGTCAAATTTATTGATGGCTTGTAATACGCCCACAGTTTGCTGTTTATGTGTAACGGGAATGCACAACATGTTTTCGGTAGTAAAGCCGCTTTTTTTATCGGCATTTTTGTAAAAACGTGGGTCGTTCTGGGCATCTTTAATGATAATGGCAGTTTTGTTTTCTGCCACCCAGCCGGCAATACCCTGGCCTTTTTTGAGTTCGATGTTTTTAACTTCCTGCTGGTTGCTGCCTGTCGCAACATCAAAATAGAGTCCGCCGGTGTGATCGTTTATTAATAACAGGCTACAGGCTTCGCAGTTAACTAGCGCGCTGGCAGCGTTAATCGCCCTTTCTCGAATAATACTCTCTTCAAGCGTTGAGTTCATCAAGGCCGAGAGTTTAATCATTGTTTCCAGTTGACTGATTTCGGGGTTTGATTGAGGTGGTTTTATTTTTGATACGCTATTCATAAGTAAGCCATATTTCGCTAATGATTCGATAAAAGATAATACTGTTAGCGGCCAAAAGAAAAAATGGCGTGTGACGGGGTTCAAATTTTCGCCTCAAACGATTAAGCCCGATAGCCTCCCAGGCAATGTAATAGTTGTGTGGCAAGTCTTTTAACCGATTGAAAGTTATTTAGTTTTCCGTATTGCTTTGATGTTTTCCTGATAATTCCGATGAAATCCCGGGTGCGTGTTGTCGATATTTGCCCATAAAAACGTGAATTTTAGCTGAAAATCATGCAAAATTCGTTTTTAGTCAACACTTTAAAGGCCTGACACTTTGTACAAGCTTCTCGATCAGCGAGTTTTATCCCTATTATCACATTCACCCCGTCACCTTTTCGCCGATAATCGAATCGGCCTGGAAAAAGAAAGCTTAAGAGTTGGACAAAATGGCAGCATTGCACAAACACCGCATCCCCGGGCATTGGGCGCTGCGTTAACGCACCCTTCTATCACAACGGATTACTCAGAAGCATTGCTGGAATTTGTGACCCCGCCGTTAACCGGGAATGAGTCACTGATGCGTTATTTGCGAGATTGCCAGGCCTATGTGTATTCAAAAATGGAAGATGAGCTTTTATGGGCGACAAGCATGCCCTGTGTGCTGGCAGGGGAAGGCAGCATTCCTCTGGCGAAATATGGCAGTTCTAATCTCGGACAAATGAAAACGGCTTATCGTCGCGGTTTGGGCTTGCGTTATGGTCGCGTTATGCAGGTAATTGCAGGTGTGCATTTCAATTTTTCATTTTCAGATGATTTCTGGTGTTATTTTCAGGACGCCGAAAAAAACACGGATGATAAACAGGCCTTTATTTCAGATTCTTATTTTCAGATGATTCGAAACTTTCAGCGCTACGGCTGGTTGATTCCTTATTTATTTGGCGCCTCCCCTGCGGTTTGTAAATCTTTTTTGCACGGCCAGGAAACCGATATGCAGGCCTTTGATGATACGACGCTTTATTATCCCTTTGCGACGTCCGTACGCATGGGGGACATCGGTTATCAAAACAGTAAAGAAGATAAAAGCGGCATCAACGTCAGTTACGATAATTTAAGTGATTACATACAAAGTTTGCATCATGCAGTGTTTACGTCTTATCCGCCATACAAAAAAATGGGTATAAAATCAGGTGATCAATATTTGCAGTTAAATGCCAATCTTTTGCAAATAGAAAACGAGTATTACAGTACCGTCAGGCCAAAACAAATTGGCCCTGCGTTTGAAATGCCAATTAACGCTCTGCGAGACCGGGGAGTACAATATGTTGAGTTGCGATCTTTAGATGTAAACGCCTATGAGCCCGCAGGCATCAGTGCGGACACGTTATATTTTCTTGAGGCATTTGTCTTATTTTGCCAGCTAAACCCCAGTGGAATTATTACGGAGCAAGAGCGGCGCGCAATCAAAAAAAATATGGAAGATGTCGCACATCAGGGACGAAAGCCGGGACTCAAGCTCTTAAACAAAGGTAAAGAAGTCAGCTTAAAAGACTGGGCGTTGGGGGTTTTTGAGCGTATGCAGGGAATCTGTGAAGTGCTTGACCGCGACCATGATGACTCGCCTTATCAGACTGCACTGGCGCGATATAAAATGCGAGTTGTTGATTCAGAAAACACGCCCTCGGCAAAAATGCTTAATGAAATGCGAGAAAATAACGAAGGTTTTTTTCATTTTTCTTTACGCAAGTCTCAGGAGCACGACCGTTATTTTCGCGACATGGTTTTGCCTGCTGAGCAACAACAATATTTTGAAAATCTGTCTAAAACCTCGTTAACTGCACAGGCAAAAATTGAAGCTGATGACGTATTAAATTTTGATGATTTTTTGAAACACTATTTTGATCGGACCTTAGGTCAGCAAATGCCGTATACCGGGTTGCGGAACTCAGGCTGATGCAATGTCGTGAAGGTTGTGGCGCATGTTGTATTTCGCCCAGCATAAGCAGTGCTATTCCCGGCATGTTGAACGGTAAACCGGCCGACGTGCTGTGTGTTCAGTTAGATGGAAAGTATTTGTGTAAAATATTTGGTCAGGCCGAACGCCCAAAAGTGTGTTCGGCACTGAAGCCGTCAATAGATATGTGTGGTGACAATCGTGAGCAGGCATTGGCGATTATTCGTTCGCTGGAGTCACAGACGAGTTAGTGGTTGCAGCGGTGAATGCCGTATTACTGAGGTTAAACGAAATGCCAATTGTTAATTTGTTTGCTGAGTGGTTCTATCGACTGGGTTATTTTTTATTGTCGATATCGTTAACCGCATGCGTTAGTTTTCAGACTCCGACAGAAAAATATGATCATCAATGCGCGGCGTTGTTTCTGGATGTTGAAATAACACAGTGTTACAACGGTGCCACCAGCCTTATGCTTGCCCGCCGAATTGAGGCTGCTACTTATCGTTTGGCCGATGGCGACTGGCCCCATCTTTTTCAAATGCTGATTCAACTCAGGGTTGGTAAAACCGGTCAGTTTGAGGTTGATTCTGTTTTGCGTTCCAGCAATAGCCAGGTGCTGGATAAAAAAATTCTCAGGGCACTCGGCGGCGTTAATAAGCTGTTTGTCCCCCAAAACGATTTATTTGACTCAGCCGGATATGCGCGTTTAAAACTTTTGATCAAACCCGGAATCACCCCATTGTTAGGCGATGAGCAGCTTGTGGACGACGGCGCACTGGTTGTTTATGTGCATAAAGTGCGAATATGAGACTCTGGACCTGGGCCTGGGTCTGGGTCTGAGGCGTTTTTGTGATATAGATCCGCATAAATGTCGTTGTTGCTCACATAAAACCTAAATATACTTCTCTCGCTCTGGTTAGTTATCGATTGCCCTGATGAACCTAGAAAAATCAGTTGGTCCACGAGCTAGAGCACAACTAATTGATTCGCTTGGCTATATGATAAAGATTTGATTCACCAACCAGGTGAACGCAAACTTTTTCATTACGCCAATCAAACCAATTACTTGCACGCTATTCTCGCGTCCAACTGATCTTTCTAGGATGAAGGGAGGCTGATAACTGGCTGCGGCTCAAGGATGTAAAATTTCAAAGTGATATGTGGGTTACGCGATTGAAAAATATAAATAATTCATTGCCGGATATCGGATATCGGGTTTCGTTTTGCGCGAAGTCTATTGATTTTTAGTCTGATTTTTCTTCCATTTCTGATTGTGAACGACTTTCGGTACGGTTACGTTTTACCTGCCTATCGCAAATTGTTGGTGCTTGTGATTTGTGCTGTTGCTTGCTGCCGGTGCGGATATGAGCGCTGTCAGCAGTTTGTGCGTTTTGGTGTTGCTCAGTACCAGTCGCCGGATTTATGGGATGAGTTTGTGAATAGAGCCGACGAGTTTTTGTATAAAGCGAAGCAGGATGGAAAAAACCGCGTGGTGCTTGATATTCCGAAAAGTGAAGGTAGAAAGTCGGTGATGGTTGAGTCCTTTTCGTTGTAACCGGGGGTTTGGGTGATATTTTTTGTTGAAAATTCTGGCGTTATCGAGCATAATCCGTGCCCTCGTCGAAAGACGCGGATCAATTTGTCAATGGTGACCTATGCCGGTTCCCTCGCGACGATAAACTGTGGACCCAGTCAGGCCCGGAAGGGAGCAGCTGCAGCAGTGGACTCGGGTGCCGGGGTGTGGCGGGTGTAGGTTGCCACCCAATTTCATTGTCCAGAATACTTATCTTTTGTCCCACAATAGGCTTATTTTCGTACTCGATCGGTCTCATTTAACCCACATGCTCGGTAATTTCTCCGCGATTACTCTACACACGGCAATCCATTCCCTGCTGTAATATTCTGCTTAACAACTATATAATCATAGGAGCCTGTCGGACTTAGGATGAATCTACTGCGGAAAATCCATTTTGGTCATATTTTCCGTTCATTATCGTTGAGTAGAATGACTATTCGCCTCAAATGAACGAAAAATCTGCCTCAAAATGGCTTTCCCTCGCGACGATCACCTAAGTCCGACAGGCTCCCAGGAGCTTTTCATTCTTGGACAAGTTCCTGGAACTTTAAAAATCATTCGGTTCACCAGAGGTGTTGTTTGTCTTACCAGGTATTAGCGCGAAAATGGCGGCCTAAGGCTTTTTCTGAAGTCGTGGGGCAAAAACATGTTTTACAGGCGTTAATTAATGCCTTGAACAATAATCGTCTGCATCACGCCTATTTGCTCAGTGGAACGCGAGGCGTGGGTAAAACCACGCTTGGCCGCATATTTGCGAAATCATTAAACTGTGATGAGGGTATTAGTGCTGAGCCCTGTGGTGTCTGCACCAGTTGCCGTGAAATAGACGAGGGGCGTTTTGTTGATTTGCTGGAAGTGGATGCGGCTTCTCGAACCAAGGTGGATGAAACCCGTGAGTTGCTGGAAAATGTACAATATGCGCCGACTAGAGGCCGTTTTAAGGTTTATCTGATCGATGAAGTACACATGCTTACTTCCCACAGTTTTAACGCCTTGCTTAAAACCCTGGAAGAGCCGCCGCCGCACGTCAAATTTATTCTCGCAACCACAGACCCTCAAAAGCTGCCGGTTACTATTTTATCACGTTGTTTAAAACTCAACTTAAGTGCGATTTCCCATGAGTTGATCTCGGCTCACATGGCCTGGGTGCTTGAACAGGAAGAAATTCCAGCTGAAGAATCGGCGCTGCGTTTGATCGCTAAATCCGCTTTAGGTAGCATGCGTGATGCGCTGAGCTTGCTCGATCAGGCAATAGCGCACGGTAACGGTGAAGTCAACGATGCCACCGTGCGTGAAATGCTGGGTACGATTAATAATCAGGATGTTGTGGGTATTCTTCGCGCCTTAATTGATGAAGACCCCGCTGCGCTGATTCAGCAGGTGAGTTCGTTGTCGAGTCAGGGTGTAATATTTTCATCCGTGCTTGCGGAGCTTGTTTCAACCCTGCATTTGCTGGCCCTCGCTCAACTGGTGCCTGAGGCGCTGGATGTTGAGCACATGCATTTGCTGGAAATCGCCGGCCAGTTGCCGGCTGATGAAATTCAATTGTATTATCAAATTGCGTTAATGGGGCAAAATGATTTGCCTCTGGCACCTGACCCGCGTGCGGGGTTTGAGATGGTTTTGTTACGCATGTTTGCATTTCGTCCCGATGGGACTGCGGCCGAGCCGTTAGCGCAAAACACAGTGGCACGAAAACCAGCAGCGCAAATACCAGCATCAAATCGGCCATTAATACCGGTTAAAACACTTGCACCGGCAGAGCGTGCGCCAGCCTCAGCGAGTGCGCCCGCATCAGCATCGACACCCACACCCACACCCACACCCACACCCACACCCACAGATGAGCCGCCGGCCGTAAAACCGGAAAATCAGGCCTGGGAAACAACCGTGAACCAGCTACCTTTGGTGGGCATGGCCAGGCAGTTAATTGCCAACAGCCAGTTTCTTGGTAAAGAAAACGGCACAATGATGATCAAACTGGATCCGGTGAATTCTAATCTAGCCGGAGAGGCAATACTTGAACGAGTGGAAAAGGCGCTGAGCCAGTTTTATAATGAGCCGTTAAAGTTAAAAATTGTAGAAGGTGAATTACAGGAGTCAACGCCGGCCGAGCAGCAGGCTAAACGACAAAGTGATGCACTGGATGATGCAGTAAAATCCATGCAATCGGATCCGAATATTATTGCAATGGAAAAAACATTTGATACTAAGCTTGACCCTAAGTCAGTAAAATTAATTAAAAATAGCGAGCAATAAGGAGAAAACAATGAAAGGTGGTTTAGGTAATTTAATGAAGCAGGCGCAGCAGATGCAGGAAAACGTGCAAAAAGCGCAGACCGAAATTGCAAGCCTTGAAGTCACAGGTGAAGCCGGCGGCGGTATGGTGAGTGTCGTAATGACGGGCAAGCATGATCTAAAACGCGTTACCATCGACCCGACGTTGATGGAAGAAGACAAAGAGATGATCGAAGATCTACTCGCCGCCGCAGTGAATGATGCCGTGCGAAAAGTTGAGTCGACCAGCGCCGAAAAGATGGCTGGTGTTACTGGTGGTATGGAACTTCCGCCGGGAATGAAACTACCGTTTTAACTTGTTTTAACTTAAATTGTTTTAACTTAAATTGTTTTAGCTCAGCGCTGATTTTCATTAATTTGCGTTGAGCTGAATAATCACAAATATGTTTTCTTTTTTCCTGTACTGGATTCACTGGATTTAGCTCATAAATGTCTACAGCTTTACTTGACGAATTAATGGAAGCGTTACGCTGCCTGCCAGGTGTTGGCACCAAGTCTGCCCAGCGTATGGCTTTTTATCTTTTAGAACGTGATCGTCAGGGCGCTGAACGTTTGTCGCTGAAGATTGCTGAGTCACTTGACCGAATTGGCCATTGCCAGCGCTGCCGAAATTTTACCGAGTCGGAAATTTGCCATATTTGTGCAAATCCCGGTCGTGATTCTCAAGTATTGTGTATTGTTGAAAGCCCTGCAGACATGTTGGCGGTTGAGCAGGCGGCGAGTTATCGAGGTTTGTATTTTGTGCTGATGGGGCGTTTGTCACCGTTGGATGGAATCGGGCCGGGCGATATCGGCCTGGATGTGTTAGAGCAGCGTTTTCGCGATGGTGATATTCGTGAAGTGATTCTGGCAACCAATCCGACGGTTGAAGGCGAAGCAACTGCCCACTTTATTTCAGGGTTGGCTCAAAAACACCAAAAATCAGTGACTCGAATTGCCCACGGCGTACCGTTGGGCGGGGAGTTGGAATATGTTGATAGTGGTACTTTATCGCGTGCGTTTGATGGCCGCTTGAAAGTATAGGCGGGTAGTTATTTTCTCGTTTTTATTCCCACGCTTCAGCGTGGGAATGTATCAGTTTTCGCCGCGTTACAAAGAATTCCAGCTCTGTTTACGCCTGAATCTCAAGTTGGGTATGACGATTCCCATTATGATACCCACGATAAAAACACCGGCACCGATTAAAAACCAGTCTCGGGCGCTGCGATCCTGCAGGGCCATATTTTCCTGTTGAATGGATTGCATCTCACGTTTTTGTGACAATACTTGTTCTTTTAGTGTTTTGTTTTCACTGTTTAAGGCAATTTGATTTGCTGCAATTTCTTTGATTTTATCCAGTTCTTTTTTCAGTTTGGTGCTGGTTTTTTCTAGCTGGTTTCTGTCTTTTTGAAGTGTTGAGCTGTTGGATGAGAGACTTTTCAATTGCTTGTTTAATTCTTTTGTCTGGTTTTTAAGTGAGGCTATTTTTCTTTCGGCGATGGCCAAGCTGTCTTTTGCAACGGGTTGGTTCAGTAGGTAACGGCTTAAAACCCAGCCTTCAGCGCCGCCTTGTGTTCTGACTTTTGAGTAACCTTGCTCGCTGACTTCAACGAGCTCTAATTTTGTGCCGGTTTTGAGTGATTTGACGATTTTGTGTGTTGTGCCCTGACCTGTTCGCATGGTGATGGAAAAGCTGTCAGAAACATATCGTACCTCTTCTGCTAGTGCGATGTTGGTTGAAAGAAGCAGGCAAGCTAATGGTAATAGAAATTTCACGTGTTTTCCCATAGTTTTATTCTAAATTGATGACACAGAGTAACAAGAAATTCAATAGGGTAAAAGTGTAGTGACTCTAATGTGACTCTAATGTGACTCTAAGATGGTTCATTTATTGGGGGTAGGTGCGTTAGTTTGGGTAAGGAACAGGGTTGATTGGCAATTGCCCGCTGGGTAGTAGTAATTGAAAATCAATAAATTGAAGCCCGGCGCCGTTTTCGCCGCTGTGTACGATTTCGGCTTCCAGTGAAAATAGCTCACCGTTTTCGTTGTCGGGGTAGCGAAAAGTGAGATCAACAGTTTCTTCGCAGGAAAGAATAATGGAGTGGGTGCGTATGTACATGCCCAGGCATGAAATATCTCTGCTTACGCCGGTTACCAGCCCCAGTGGTGCATATTGAACCATGACATTGATTCTGGCAGGCGTGCGCTGAAACCAGCGATTTTCCATGAACGTCCCCGCGCTTTTTTAGGTGGTGTCATTATGAGCATAGGATTGCATCGCATAAAACTCAAGGCAGTGAATATCAATTTATTTAATGGCTTCGATAACTCTATTCACCTACGGAAAGGCGGGATATTTGCGGTTTGAGCATCTTCTTCAATACGGGCCACACGTTGTTCAGCAAATAAATTTGAGCGGCGGCATTAGGATGAATTTGATCTGCCTGAAAGTACTGTGGTTTGTCGGCAATGCCTTGCAGTAAAAAGGGTACTAGTGCGGTTTTTTTTTCGGTTGCCAGGGTTTGGTAAATACGGGAGAATCGTTTTGTGTAACTTCGACCATAGTTTGGTGGCAATTGTATACCAACAAGCAAAACCCGGCTGTTTTCCTGTTGACTAAGGTCAATCATACGGGCTAGATTGGATTGTACTTTTTTCAGGCTAAAACCGCGTAGGCCGTCATTTCCACCCAGTTCAATAATTACGATGGCCGGCTGATGTTTTTTTAATGATTGTTGAATGCGCTTACTGCCGCCGCCGGTGGTATCACCGCTGAGGCTGGCATTAATCACTTTGTAGGAGTATTGATCGTTGTCAAGACGGGTCTGTAACAAATTAGTCCACGATTCGCCTGGGCGTAAACCATAACCGGCGCTGATGCTGTCGCCAACAATTAAAATATGAGGTACCGCCTGCTTGTTGTCGGCAAAAGCCTGACAGGCCAAAACAAGGCCGGTGCAAAAAAAAATAAGACGTAATAATTGAATCATGAATGAAAATAAAACAAACCCGCTACTCGTTGTCAATCATCTTAACAAAACGGTAACCAGTCCGGACGGCGATTTAATTTTATTAAACGAAATTAATGTCCGTATTTACTCGGCGCAGTCGGTGGCAATTGCGGGTGCCTCCGGGGCGGGTAAATCGACTTTGCTGGCGATTCTTGCCGGCCTGGATGTGCCAAGCAGTGGGCAGGTTTTACTTGATGGCGCTAACCTGTTCAGTCTGGATGAAGACGGCCGGGCGCAGTTACGTGGCCGGTTAATCGGTTTTGTTTTTCAGTCGTTTCAATTATTGCCGAGTTTAACTGCCCTGGAAAACGTCATGTTGCCGCTGGAGCTTCTGGCAATAAATGACGCACAGGATAAAGCCCGGCAGGTTTTAAATCGGGTGGGGCTTGAAAAGCGGGTGAGCCATTACCCCCGGCAATTATCGGGCGGTGAGCAGCAGCGGGTGGCTATCGCCAGAGCGTTTGCGGTTCAACCAAAAATATTGCTCGCCGACGAGCCGACCGGCAATCTGGATATGGGTACCGGCGAAAAAATCATTGATCTTTTGTTTAGTTTAAACAGCGAGCAGGGTACCACCTTAATCCTGGTTACCCATGATGAAAAGCTGGCATCTCGATGTGAGCGTAAATTGTATATGGAAAACGGCAAGCTTGATGAGGTGCGCCGCGACCATGTTTAAGCTGGCGTTTAAACAATTGAAACGAGAATGGCGTGCCGGCGAGTTGTATGTGTTGTTTTTCTCTTTAGTCATCGCGGTAGCAGCGGTTAGCTCGGTTAATTTTTTTGCTGACCGCATTCACCGCGCCTTGCAGACTCAGGCAAATGAATTGCTGGGTGCAGACCTGGTATTAAGTGGCGACAGGCAATTCGCACAAAAATACATTGATAAGGCCGAGCAGCTGGATTTGACGGCGCTACGTCAGTTGACGTTTCCGAGTATGGTTTTGTCTGAAAATGGAAACCAGTTATCGTTGTTAAAAGTGGTTGACTCAGGTTATCCGCTGCGCGGTGAATTGGGCATTAGCCAGACTTTATTTGCACCACCGCACACTGCGGCTGATATTGTTTTGCCGGGCAAGGTCTGGCTTGAGCCCCGTTTAATGACAGCCTTGAGTCTGGTGGTTGGTGATTCCATTGATATTGGCGAAAAGCAATTTATTGTTGATGCGATTTTAAAATCGGAGCCCGGTCGAGGTGGGGATTTGTTAAATATCGCACCGCGGGTATTGATGAATTATGCTGACATCGCAGCAACAGGGCTTGTTCAGCCTGGTAGTCGGGTGCGATATTCTTTGTTGATTGCCGGTGCTGTTTCGCCAATAAAAGAATATCGTCAGTATGTGACGGAAGTAAATGAACCTGGAATCAGGATGCAGGGTATTGCTGATGCCCGCCCTGAAATTAGGGTAGCGCTTTCGCGAGCAGAGCAATTTTTAGGTTTGGCTGCGCTTGCCAGCGTTATTCTCGCGGGTGTGGCAATTGCCCTGGCCGCGAGACGTTTTGCCAGCACGCATTTAGATCATTGTGCAGTGATGCGCTGCGTGGGTGCAACACAAAACATGATCTTCATGATTTACTTTCTGCAGATATTATTTATCGGTATTCTTGCCAGTGTGGTGGGAGTGATTAGCGGTTTTTTGTTTCATCAAATATTGATTGAAATTTTAGGCTCGTTAATGGGTGTTGAGCTACCCCTGCCTTCATTGATGCCCGCCTTTTTTGGTGCAGTAACAGGTATCGTGACTCTACTGGGTTTTGCTTTGCCGCCCATACTTGCCTTGAAAACGGTGCCTGCTTTACGCGTATTAAAACGGGATTTAGGAAAAATCAGTTTGCCCGGGGCGGCGAGTTATCTGTTGGGTATTGCAGCACTGGCGTTTATTATGGTTTGGCAATCCCGTGATTTTAAAATGGGATTGTACATGGTTGGCGGTGCCTTGTTAACGGTGATTGTGCTGGCGATTGTGGCGCTTGTTTTGTTGCTCGTGCTTCGTTTTTTTCGCCACCTGTATAAAACGCCGATTTTGTTTGGTTTGCGTAATTTGATTCGACGTCCCGCTGCCACCGTGGTGCAAATGGTGGCGTTTGGTCTGGGTATTATGGCTTTACTTGTGTTGACACTGATTCGAGGTGACTTGCTGGATCAGTGGCAGGCCTCAATCCCTGATGATGCGCCTAATCGCTTTTTGATTAACATTCACCCTGACCAGGTGTCTTCCGTGAAAACATTTTTTCAGACGCGAAGTGCGGCCGTGCCTGATATTTATCCGATGATTCGTGGTCGTTTAGTTGAGCTAAATGGCGTGGCTATCAATGAAAAAACAGTTTCGGATAGCGCCGCAAAACAGATGTTGTCTCGCGAACTCAATTTAAGCTGGGCAGAAAATCTCGCGGAAGGCGGTAAAATAATAAATGGTGAATGGTGGCAAAGTGGTGAGCGTACAGAGAGAGTCCCGCCGCAATTTTCCATTGAAAAAAGTGTAGCAAAAAATCTGGGCGTCGTATTAGGTGACGTGCTCAAGTTTAAAGTTGCCGATCAATATGTTGAAGCGAACGTGACCAGCGTACGAGAGGTTGATTGGGGTTCGTTTAAAGCGAATTTTTATGTCATCGCTTCGCCGGGTTTGCTTGATGAGATGCCGTCTACCTATATGTCGCCTTTTTATCTGGCGCCCGAAAAATATGAGCTGTTGAATGAACTGGTTGCTGAGTTTGGTAATGTCACGGTGATTGATGTGGCCGCGGTGATGACCCATGTGCGAAAAATTATCAGTCGCGTGAGTCTGGCCGTAGAGTATGTATTTGTTTTTACCTTGTTGTCGGGTTTTATGGTTTTGCTGGCGGGTATTCAATCTACCCATGATGAACGTTTGCTTGAAAATGCCATTGCACGAACGGTGGGTGGCAGCAAAAAACAAATTTACCGCACTCTGGCAACCGAATTTGTCAGTCTTGGTATGTTGTCCGGTTTTGTGGCTGCGCTGCTGGCATCGGTAATTGCCGCCGTGCTGGCGTATTATGTTTTAAAAATGCCGGTTCAGGTAAATGAAATGTTATGGATCACTGGGTTAGTTGGCGGCGGTATTGGTGTTGGTATCGTTGGTTTGTTTGGCAGTAGAGGTGCTGTGACGCAGCCGCCGATGACCGTATTGAAAAAACTTTCAGCCTGATTTAACCTAGAAAAATCAGTTGATCCACGAGCTAGAGCACAACTACTTGATTCGCTTGGCTATATGATAAAGATTTGATTCACCAACCAGGTGAACGCAAACTTTTTCATTACGCCAATCAAACCAATTACTTGCACTCTATTCTCGCGTCCAACTGATCTTTCTAGGTTTAACGTTTGTTACGTTTTAACACCTTGTTTCTTGAGCTGCTTATTCATGGGGTTTTTTCGTATTCAGGTATGTCGAACAGGCGGAAAAAACAGGTAACGTTAAATATTTCAAGAATTGTTTTTGAGCAATTGATAATGGTGATGTCAGCCTCTTCGCCGCCGGCAAAATCCCTCAGAAGCAGCAGCATGCCTAAACCGGAGCTATCGATATTGTTGGCGTGGCCGAGGTCTACGATATAGGAAGATGATGCGTGTTTTTCATAGGACTCGCGAAATTCTTTATGAATGTCATTACCTAACGTGCCTGAAACAGATATTTTCAGCGTTTTTCCATTGTTTTGACTGCTGGTTGAGATGCTCACTGGGTAGCTTCCTTCCTGTATTTTTCGGCCAAAACGTGTATTTTGACGTTATTAGTAATGTTAACGTCTAATATTTTTATTGCTTTAGTGATTTTGTAAAGGATTATATAGAACTGTCTTATGCACCGAGGCTCTCAATAAAGTTCGATATTGCCGTGCTGCTAATTTTGTCGACGTCGATAAACTGAAATCCGGCAATCTGCAGTTTCTGTTCTTGATCTTCGCTTTCCGGGTCTTTTTCCATTCTGATGAGTTCTGACATTATCGTCAATGGTGTGTCGATAATTTGAATTTCTGCCTTGTCGAAAATTGAGCCATCACCATGAAACGGCGGTGATTTTATCGAGCAGCCGCCTGTTGATATATCGACCAGTTTGCATTCATAAGTGTTCTTCTTATTAAAGGAAATTTTTACATCAAAGGCGTCCAGAGTGGATACTCTTTCGGCTGTTCTAAAGTGTTTGCTGGCGAGTAATTTTTTCAGTTTGAGCGCGAGGGATCTTGTGTTTAACGGCTTGACAATGAAGTCGGATGCGCCGCTGGAAGCCGCTTTAAATATATGGTTTCTTTCCTGGGTATCTGATATCACCATGATAGGTGTTTTGGTGTATTTTTTTATCGTGCGAATATTTTTAATCAGGGAAAACCCACTAATATCCTCCAGAGTTGAACTGACGATGATGCACTGGATATTTTCCTTAGCGCTTGTCAGGTGGTTCATTGCATCGAGGCTAGAGGTTGATGTTGTGACATGGGTGATTTTGAACTCTGAGCGTAATACGTCTTTGATTAACTGTTGTTGTTGTGTTTCTGGTTCGATCAGAAGTAGTGAGAAATGATGATCCATGAACTTTCCCTGAAATTTGGAGGCCGTGTTTACCCGTGTTTATTGTATCGAATCGGCGGGTGATAAATTTAGTTGTTTTTGTGTAAAACTGGTATATTGTCCCGAAAATTTATTATTTGAAAAAAGTTTATCTTGCGCTTATAAAGTTAGATAGGGGTTTGATTTTAAACTAAAATTCGCTCTTGGTTAGTGGTGTTTTGGACGTAAATGTTTAGGGTGTAAAATGAAAGACTTAAAATACTTATTTGATTAGAATGAAAAGTGGTCAAAAAAAAATGAAGTCGTTAGACGAACATTTTTTCGACAAGCTGGCTGATCAGCAGTCACCAGAATATTTGTGGATAGGTTGCTCCGACAGCCGAGTTCCGGCAAACGAAATTGTCGGCTTGTTGCCGGGTGAGTTGTTTGTTCACCGGAATGTGGCAAATGCCGTGGTACACACAGATTTTAACTGCCTTTCTGTTTTACAGTATGCGATTGAAATATTAAAAGTAAAACACGTTATTGTCTGTGGGCATTACGGTTGTGGCGGCGTTAAGGCGACTATGGTTACAAAGCCTTATGGGCTTATCGATAACTGGTTGCACGCAATAAAAAGCATTTATAAGCGTAACCAGCATAAGCTGGTGGGCATAATGTCCGAGCGCGAAAGGGTAGACAAAATGTGTGAGCTGAACGTGATTCAGCAGGTTCACAATGTTTGTTACACCTCTATTGTGCAGGGTGCCTGGCAGAGAGGTCAGTCACTTTCTATTCATGGCTGGATTTACGATGTTAAAGACGGCGAGTTGTAAAACCTGGATGTGAGTGTGGATGATCCTGCTCAGTTGGAGCCAGTATATCGTTTGATCAATGAAGATTGATACAGAGGTGTTGTCAGGCGCGCCTTGTCTCGATGCTTTGGTCAGCGTTTGGCACTGATCAGGTCGCCGATTAAGTCATAGGCTGGTCGATTCTTTATTCCTGGCCTTCTTCTACAGTCAGGTTGTTTCTGGCGGCAAAATCCATAATCTGTTTGTAAACGCCCGGATGACTTTGTTCCAGGCTTTTGTGCAAAATAATGCATTTAGTGCCGTTGAGGCTGATCGGGCGTAATTTACTTGAATAGTGAATGCGGTGGTCATCCCCAAATGTTGATAGCATGCCGCTCATTCGTTCGGCCCAGTCACTTGGGCGAAATTTTTTGCCGTCCTGAGTTATACCCTGAATGATCAAAATATTATTTTTATCTTGTGTGTCTGTCATTGATTGTTATTTTCCGGGTTTACGATATGAATTCAGTTGCAACTACTTTGCATATTATTAAGATGTCGACGAGCAGTTATGCTTATTTTACTACAACTTATGCCGTCAGGTAATTTAATATGCTCACTTTTTTCAAAAAACAATGAAAAAATAGGTGGTGAATCGTTCGTCAAATTGCGATATTATGTGCGGTTTTCCGAGCGATATAAGTAGCTTATGTTTATCGGTCTACCCTGGAGGTGGATGCGACTTGTGTTTTTCGCCGGCCAGCATGGAAACAATGTAGGTTGCAGTACGGAACAGCCGAATAATGTATCAAATTTTGATTGAGGTAAAAGTGTGGAATTAAGTGGCGGTGAGATATTAGTTCAGTTTTTGAAGGACGAAGGCGTTGAATTTATTTTTGGTTATCCGGGTGGTTCGGTCTTGCATATTTATGATGCATTGTACGGTCAGGAGGATATTCAGCATATTTTGGTCCGTCACGAGCAAGCTGCCACACATGCGGCGGACGGGTACGCAAGATCAACCGGAAAGCCTGGTGTTGTGCTGGTTACATCCGGCCCGGGCGCAACCAATGCCGTAACCGGAATCGCCACCGCCTATATGGATTCTATCCCCATGATCGTGATTACCGGTCAGGTGCCTTTGCCTGTGATTGGTAGTGACGCCTTTCAGGAAGTTGATTCCGTAGGCATAACCCGCCCATGCGTTAAACATAATTTTTTAGTTAAAGACATTAATGAACTGTCTGAAACCCTGAAAAAGGCGTTTCATATTGCGACTACGGGTCGCCCCGGGCCGGTTGTTGTTGATATTCCAAAAGACATTACGGAGCCATCGATAAAAATTCCGTACACTTACCCTAAAACGATCAAAATGCGCTCGTACAGTCCAGTGACGCAAGGGCACAGTGTTCAGTTAAAACGCGCGGTTGAGATGATGGGTACGGCTAAGCGGCCGATGATTTATTCCGGTGGCGGCGTGGTTTTAGGCGAGGCTTCTGTCGAGTTGCGTGAGTTTGTGCGTAAGTTGGGGTTTCCTATTACTCAAACTTTGATGGGGCTTGGCGCTTATCCCGCAAATGATGAGCAAAACCTCGGGATGCTGGGTATGCACGGTACCTATGAAGCCAATATGGCAATGCACGAGTGTGATGTGTTGATTGCGGTTGGTGCGCGATTTGACGACCGCGTTACGGGCAAGCTTGCGGAGTTTTGTCCTACGGCGAAAATAATTCATATCGACATTGATCCGGCTTCTATTTCAAAAAATGTAAAAGTAGACGTGCCTATTGTGGGTGACGTTAAAAGCGTGCTGACGGATTTAAATAAGTTACTGACAGCATCTTCAGTGTCATTTGGTAAACAGTTTGTTGCAAAGTGGTGGAGTCAGATTTCAAAGTGGCGTTCACGCGAATGCATGGAATATGATCGTAGCAGTGATTTGATCAAGCCTCAGTACGTGATTGAGTCTTTGCATAAAGTGACTAAAGGTAATGCCTTTGTGACCTCGGATGTTGGCCAGCATCAGATGTGGGCGGCGCAGTATTATGGTTTTAATGAGCCCCGTCGCTGGATAAATTCCGGCGGCCTTGGCACCATGGGTTTTGGTTTGCCTGCAGCGATGGGTGTTCAACTTGCGTATCGTGATGCACAAGTGGCCTGTGTCACTGGTGAAGGCAGCATCCAGATGAATATTCAGGAACTTTCTACCTGTATGCAATATGGTTTGCCGATTAAAATTATTACCCTGAACAATCGTTACCTGGGTATGGTTCGTCAGTGGCAGGAGTTTTCCTACGAGCAGCGTTATTCCATGAGTTATATGGAAGCCCTGCCTGATTTTAAAAAGCTGGCCGAAAGTTATGGTCATGTGGGTATGGAAATTGACAAGCCGGGCGATGTCGAAGCGGCGTTAAAAGACGCTTTTGATATGAAGGATCGCCTGGTTTTCATGAATATTATTACTGACCAGACGGAAAATGTTTATCCAATGATTGAATCAGGAAAAGCGCACAACGATATGCGTTTGATGCCGACGCGGGAGTTGTCATAATGAAGCGTCATATTATTTCTATTCTGATTGAAAACGAAGCTGGTGCATTGTCACGTGTCGCCGGGCTTTTTTCTGCACGTGGTTACAATATTGAGTCTTTAACGGTTTCCGCAACGGAAGATGCCTCTTTGTCACGCATGACAATAGTGACTTCCGGTTCTGAAGAAGTTATCGAGCAAATTAAAAAGCAGCTTAATAAATTAATTGATGTGATTAAATTAATGGAGCTGACCGATGGCCAGTATATTGAGCGTGAACTCGCGTTAATCAAGTTGAAAGCCGAAGGCGCTGAAGACAGAGAAGAGCTTAAGCGTTTGTCTGATGTGTTTCGTGGTCATATTGTTGATGTCGATTCACATACTTATGTGGTTGAGTTGACCGGCGATGGTAAAAAAATTGATGCGTTTGTCACGGCAGTAGAAAATCGATGCGTCATTGAGGTGGTTCGTTCCGGTGTGTCTGGAATTGCGCGCGGTGACCGTTATCTTGATGTTGCTGCCAGTTAAGGTTTTTACGACTAAATTAGTTAACAGTTTTTGTGTTTTGTAAGTTTGATATTTTAAAGGTGAAAAAATGAAAGTTTATTACGACAAAGATGCTGATCTATCGGTAATCAAGGGTAAAAAAGTTGCCGTTATCGGTTATGGTTCACAAGGTCACGCTCACGCGAATAACTTAAAAGATTCAGGCGTTGATGTGGTTGTTGGTTTACGTGCTGGTTCTTCATCTGTTGCAAAAGCAGAGGCCTGTGGTTTAAAAGTCAGTTCTGTTGCTGACGCAATTAAAGCGTCCGATGTGATCATGATTTTGACGCCGGATGAATTCCAGTCAACGTTGTATGCTGAAGAAATTGAGCCAAATATCAAGCAGGGTGCAACACTCGCTTTCGCGCATGGTTTTGCTATTCATTACAACCAGGTTGTGCCTCGTGCCGATCTTGACGTGATCATGATTGCACCAAAAGCACCTGGTCACACGGTTCGTTCTGAATTTGTTCGCGGTGGTGGTATTCCTGACTTGATCGCGATTCATCAGGATGCGACAGGTAATGCAAAAACTACAGCACTTTCTTATGCATCTGCCATCGGTGGTGGACGTACCGGTATTTTGGAAACGACTTTCCAGGACGAAACCGAAACTGATTTGTTCGGTGAGCAGACTGTTTTATGTGGCGGCGCAGTAGAGCTGGTTAAAATGGGTTTTGAAACATTAACCGAAGCAGGTTATGAGCCGGAAATGGCCTATTTTGAATGTTTGCATGAGCTGAAATTGATCGTAGACTTAATGTATGAAGGCGGCATCGCTAACATGAACTACTCAATTTCAAACAATGCAGAATACGGCGAGTATGTAACTGGCCCTAAAGTCATTAATGAAGAAAGCCGTAAAGCCATGCGTGAAGCGCTGAAAAATATTCAGGACGGTGTCTACGCTAAGAAATTTATCCTTGAAGGTATGTCTAATTATCCGGAAATGACAGCCTGGCGTCGAAACAACGCAGCACACCCAATTGAACAGGTTGGCGGTGAATTGCGCAAAATGATGCCGTGGATCAATAAGATTGTTGATCAGTCTAAAAACTGATTTTGATTTAAGCTTTCCACGCTTCAAAAGCGGCGTTAACTTTAATCAGTTAACGCCGTTTTTTTTACCTAAAATATATTATTCTCTACTCAATAAAATAAGTTCGACCACCAAAGCCCGTGCAAGTATACTTGGTGAGCCGCGGTAGAAAACACGATGAAACCCAAAAGTCAGGATGCACAACACGTAACTTATGAATAATTCAGAAGCAAAAAATGGTGTAGTGAAGAAAAAACCAAGACGGGGTATCTATTTGTTACCAAACCTGTTTACCACAGGTTGTTTGTTTTCGGGTTTTTACGCCATTATTTCAGCCAATGCCGGCAATTTTGAAAATGCAGCGATCGCTATTTTTGTGGCGATGGTGCTTGATGGGCTTGATGGTCGTGTTGCGCGCTTAACAAACACGACCAGCGCATTTGGTGTGGAATATGACAGCCTTGCCGATATGGTGTCGTTTGGTCTTGCGCCTTCGCTCGTTATTTATCAGTGGGCGTTTGCTGATATGGGCAAACTGGGCTGGTTGGTTGCCTTTATCTACACTGCTGCCACGGCCTTAAGGCTGGCGCGTTTTAATACCCAGGTTGAGGTTGCTGATAAGCGTTTTTTTCAAGGCCTGCCTAGTCCCGCTGCCGCAGCGGTTGTTGCCGGTCTGGTCTGGTTGCTGGTTGATTATGGCGTGGAGGGTAAAGATGTTGCGATTATTTCCCTTATTATCACCCTGTGTGCAGGCCTGTTGATGGTGAGTAATTTTCGTTATTACAGCTTTAAACAAATTGACTTTAAGGGCAAAGTGCCATTTTTTACGCTGTTAGTGGTGGTTTTGGGTCTGGTTTTCGTTTCTCTTGATCCGCCACAGGTATTATTTGGGTTGTTCTTCTTATATATGCTCTCCGGTCTGATTTTGACCATTTGGGGTATTCGACAAAAACGAAGCTCAAGGCAGAAAGACACGGGGTAGTCTCAAAAAAACCTGATTTAAGCTGAATTTAACGCCCTGATTTAACGCTCAGGGACTCAAGAATACTTGGCAAATGCGGATAAACTCGATATTATCAGGCACAATACGTGTCCAGATTCCCGGAAACTAAAGCATTTAACGAATGACTTAACGATGGTATTACCCTTGATATCAATTGCAGCAAAAAATGATTTATTTTACTGGCAGAGGCAATCTGCCGGGCTGCCAGTACGTCTACGATTACCCCTCTCTCTGCGCCTGCCCTAGTGGCAAATAGATAAGCAGATTCCCCTGTTGTGCAGGGCACAAACGCAAAAGCACAAGCACAAAAAAATACGATATAAACAACGAATAAAGACACAGTATAGGTGTGATCATGAGTGATAAATTAATTATTTTTGATACAACATTGCGCGATGGTGAACAAAGTCCCGGCGCATCCATGACCCGTGAAGAGAAAGTACGAATCGCGAAGTCACTGGAAAAAATGAAAGTTGATATCATTGAAGCCGGCTTCCCGATTGCCAGTCAGGGTGATTTTGAATCGGTACAGGCCGTCGCCGAAGCCGTAAAAGACAGCACAGTTTGTGGTTTGTCGCGAGCGCTGGATAAAGATATTGACCGTGCGGGTGAGGCCTTAAAAAAGGCCAATAGCGCTAGAATTCATACATTTATTGCAACGTCTCCCATTCACATGAAGTTGAAATTGCGCATGGAGCCCGAGGCGGTAATAGAGCAGGCGGTGCGAGCGGTTAAACGTGCTCGCCAGTATACCGATAATGTTGAGTTTTCACCTGAAGACGCCGGCCGTTCGGAGCATGATTTTTTGTGTCGCATTCTTGAGGCCGTCATTGACGCTGGTGCGACTACGTTAAATATTCCGGATACGGTTGGTTACAATGTGCCTGATCAGTTTGGCCGTTTGATTCGTGGCCTACGTGAAGATATTCCAAACTCTGATAAAGCCATTTTTTCTGTTCACTGTCATAACGACCTTGGTTTAGCTGTTGCTAACTCCTTGTCGGCGGTGATGAACGGTGCAAGGCAGGTTGAATGCACCATTAATGGTCTTGGCGAACGTGCTGGTAATGCGTCGTTAGAAGAAGTCGTGATGGCAGTTAAAACCCGGCAGGATATTTTTGAGTGTGACAGCTCGATTGAAACACAGTTTATTGTCCCAACGTCGCGTCTGGTTTCGGGTATTACCGGTTTTGCGGTGCAGCCGAATAAAGCCATTGTGGGTGCAAATGCCTTCGCTCACGAATCCGGTATTCATCAGGATGGTGTATTAAAAAATCGTGAAACCTATGAAATTATGCGCGCCGAAGATGTTGGTTGGTCGGCAAACCGAATGGTGTTGGGAAAACACTCCGGGCGTAATGCATTTAAAACACGCATGAAAGAATTAGGTACCACCTTTGATAGTGAAGAAGAGTTAAACGAAGCGTTTGCGCGATTCAAAACCCTTGCGGATAAAAAACACGAAATATTTGACGACGATTTGCAGTCATTGGTGACCGAAGCCAGCCAGGAATTAGTTAACGATTTTATTAAATTACGTTCGCTTAAAGTGTGTTCTGAAACCGGTGAAACACCAAATGCGGTGGTTGCGCTTAGCGTTGACGGTGAAGAAAAAGTCGCAGAGTCGGCTGGTGGTGGTGCTGTTGATGCCACCTTTAAAGCCATAGAATGCATTGTGAATAGCCAGTCTGAATTGCAGCTTTATTCGGTAAATGCGATCACCAGTGGTACCGACGCACAGGGTGAAGTAACAGTGCGTTTGGAGAAAGCCGGTAGAATTGTTAATGGTCAAGGTGCTGATGTTGATATCGTGATTGCCTCGGCGAAAGCGTATGTTAATGCCTTAAATAAATTGATTGCACCAAAAGATAAAGCACATCCGCAGCTGGGTGACGTGTAACGATTAACGTGGCGATCAATACGCGACACAAGCAAATATTAAAGACGATGGGCATTCCGGTTTGGACTGCTCATCGGACTATTGACGGCCAAAAACAGGTCTCAACCGATGAGCCCGGAAAAATCACGGAACTCGTACCACAATCGTTAGATGCTCAGTGGCAATTGTTGCACGAAGAAGTCGCCGCCTGTTTAGGTTGCGATCTTCACCGCACACGAAAAAATGTTGTTTTTGGTTCTGGTAATAAACACGCTGACTTAATGATTATAGGTGAAGCGCCGGGGCTGGAAGAGGAGCTGAAAGCCGAGCCTTTTGTCGGCTCTGCCGGGCAATTGTTAAATCAAATGTTATTTTCCCTGGGCTTCTCACGCGACGATGTTTTTATTACCAACATATTAAAATGCACCTCGCCTGATAACCGTAAGCCATCACCCGCTGAAATTAAGGCCTGCTCTGATTTTTTAATCAGGCAAATAAATTTGCTGAAGCCTAAAGTTATTTTGTGTCTGGGCGCGGTTTCAGCGAAGGCTTTATTAGGCAGTGGTGACACTATCAGTCATTTACGCGGGCAGGTAAAAACCCACCATCAAACATCAACGCCCGTCGTTGCAACTTTTCATCCGGCTTATCTGTTGCGAAAGCCGACTGAAAAACGCGTGGTTTGGGCAGATCTGCTTTTGACAAAAAAAGTGATGTTAGAAGCCCTGTGACCGAAGGTAGTCACTCTGGTTTTTATTCCATAACTGAATCAGATTTAGATTCGATCGCCGAAATTGAAAATCAAAGTCATATTCATCCCTGGAGTAAAAACGTATTCAGAGATTGTTTGCGGGTTTCGTATATTTGCGAAAAGCTACTTAATGATGATGCGGATAAAGATATTTTAGTTTATGGCATCATGTCCGTTGCTGCGGGTGAGGCACATATTTTTAATGTGTGCGTTAACACCGAGTTTCGCCGTCAGGGTTTGGGTGAAAAAATGATGTGGCACTTGATTGAAAAAGCAAAAAATAAACAGGCAGAGGTGGCTTTTCTTGAGGTGCGTCCGTCAAACGTATCAGCTATTGCCCTGTATGAAAAACTGGGTTTTCAGATCACCGGTAGACGTAAAAATTATTATCCGGCAGAGGATGGGCGTGAAGACGCGGTGATTATGTCGATGAGCCTGGCTTAACAAACCTGGTGTAGTATCTGGAACCAGTCAGGATAGGGTAGCGTTTTTGACTATGCGTTTTTGTCGATTAAAATGTCGTAAAGTTTATCAATGCAATCATTGTCACCACCAAACGTCTTTAACGAGCGGAACCATTTTTTTTAGCACAAAACTCCCTTTAACCTAGAAAAATCAGTTGATCCACGAGCTAGAGCACAACTACTTGATTCGCTTGGCTATATGATAAAGATTTGATTCACCAACCTGGTGAACGCAAACTTTTTCATTACGCCAATCCAGAGATAAAAAGACCCGCTGCTGCAGTGGCAATTGCTGCGCCCCGTAGGTGTTTTTTCATTAACATTTTTGTTCGCCCTAATACACTAGTGCGTTAAACGGGGTGGTTGTTACATCGAAGGGCGTATAAAAGTTTTAATTTTTACACCGGTGAGCAACAAAGTCGCGAGGTAGCTGATGAATCCGGCAGCAATATAGAGAGATAAGTGCCAAACGCGGCTTAACGCGTCCCATTGTGTCCACACATTGATGGGTTCATTTAACCAGATGAGTACCGCGGTCATTACTGAGCAGGCGGTGAGTATTTGCACAAGAAGTATCGGCCAGCCGGAAAGTGGCTGGTAATGGTTCTCTTTTCTTAATGCGCGATATAAAAGATAGGCATTTAAATAGGCTGACACGGCGGTGGCCAGGGCGAGTCCGGTATGTGCGCCTTTAAATTCCATCATGTATAAAGGCACAGCAAAAATAATGTTAAGGCCCATGTTGGCGACCATGGCTTTGATGCCGATTTTTACCGGGGTTTTGGTATCCTGTCGCGCGTAAAAGCCGGGTGCAAAAACCTTCACTAAGATAAATCCCATTAAACCGCTGGAATAGGCCATCAAACTCAGGCTTGAGAGATAGACGTCTTCTGGCGTAAATGCGCCGCCATAAAAAAGCGTGGTTAGCATGGGGGCGGCTAACACGGTTAAGCCGGCCGCAGCTGGTGTGCCGATCAGGACTGCGCAGCGCAAGGCCCAGTCCAGCGTTGCTGAAAATGTGGCAGTGCTGGATTTTGCGTGATCCTGAGATAATTTGGGTAAAATCACGGTTGCCAGCGCGATGCCGAGCAGGCCAAGTGGAAATTCTACCAGCCGGTCAGAGTAGTAAAGCCAGCTAATGCTGCCAGTGATTAAAAACGAGGCGATTAATGTGTCAAACAGCAGGTTAATTTGCACCACGGATGAGCCAAAAATTGCCGGTAGCATAAGTGTTTTAATGCGCTGCACGCCCGGGTGCTTCCAGCCCCATCGAGGGCGAGGGGCTAATTTAAGTTGTCTTAAAAACGGGTATTGAAAAAATAGTTGCACTAATCCGGCAATAAAAACACCCCAGGCCAGTGCCATGACCGGTTGATCAAGTGTGGGTGATATCCAGACGGCCATGACGATAAGTACAATATTGAGAAATACCGGCGTAAGAGCAGGCACGGCAAAACGTCCGAAACTGTTTAGAATGCCGCCTGCAAATGCGGTAAGGGCGATGAAAAACAAATAAGGAAAGGTGTAACGCAGCATATCAACCGCGAGATTGTATTTGTTGTTATCATCAAGAAAGCCGGGGCCAAACATCATAATGAGAACCGGCGCGGCTAAAACGCCGGTGAGTGTCAGGCCGAATAAAATGACGCCAAACGTGCCGGCAACCTGATCAATCAGGGTTTGCAGTTCCTGTCGGGACTTGTTTTCTTTGTAATCCGTTAATACTGGTACAAATGCCTGGGAGAAAGCGCCTTCGGCAAATAGCCTGCGAAGAAAATTGGGTATTTTGAATGCCACAAAAAAGGCATCGGTGGCGGCATCTGCGCCAAATATACGGGCAAACACCATGTCTCGAACAAAACCAAGAATGCGGGAGATCATTGTCATACTACTTACGACAGCAGCAGATTTTAGTAACTTCTTGCTCAGTTTAGTTGCCTTTTTGAGGTTGGATAGGTCAATACATAATGTCTAGGTATTTTCTACGGCAAGTCGGATGCCGTGTTGGGTGAGTATACATTATTTGAGGTAGTTTTTACTGGCATCGCTTGACAAGTATCGTATGCAGGCGGATAATGCCGCGTTCTGAAAACAAGCGTTGTTTGTGTCTGATTTGATGGCGCGCAATAAACAAATGCTTCAAAATATATTAGAAAGACTCTGAGGAGCGGTACTTTGGCAAATTCACCACAAGCAAGAAAACGTGCTAAGCAAAACGAAACACGTCGTCAGCACAATGCATCATTACGCTCAAAAATGCGTACTTTCATCAGAAATGTTCGTACTGCGATCAATGCTGGTGAAAAAGAACAGGCTCAGGAAGCTTTTAAAGCCGCTGTTCCAATTTTAGACAAAATGAGCGGCAAAGGCATTTTGCAGGAAAATACTGCAGCTCGTTACAAGTCACGTTTGAATGCGACTATCAAAGCAATGTAATTTGTTTTAATCGATCGTTTTAAAAAAGCCGGTTATGCCGGCTTTTTTTATGCCTGAGGTAAAGGCAAAATAGGCAAAGGCAAAATAGGCAAAGGCAACATCTTTTCCTGGTTTACCGCTCTCCGGGTTTCAGTGTAAAAAACACGGAAGTGCCTTCGTCTAACTCACTTTCAGCCCAAACCCTGCCGCCATGACGCTGGATGATGCGTTTAACCGTTGCCAGGCCAATGCCGGTTCCTTTGTAGTCAGTGCCATTGTGTAGTTTCTTAAAGGGTTCAAACAGCTGTTCGTAGTACGCCATGTCAAAGCCGCAGCCGTTATCGCTAATTTTGTATATTGTTTCACCGTTATCTTCGTAGCGGCTCAGGGATATGCTGATTTTTTCCTTGTGTTGTGAAAACTTGCAGGCATTGGTTAGCAGGTGTTGAAGCGCGATTTTCATCAGATTTTTGTCAGCGCTAACCAGCAAGTGTGGGTCGGTGTGCAGTTCGCAATTGTATCCGCTGTGTTTTTCTTTAATGTCGTCGAGTATGTTGGCGGCGGTCTTGCTGAGATCCATTTCCTGTTTCTCGAGCTTTCGACGGGTGACTTTGGCGAGCCAGAGCAGATCATCAATCATGCTACCCATTCTTTTTGCGGCTCGACGGATTCGACTCAGGTAATTTATTGCTTCGTCAGGCAGGTCGCTGGCGTAATCTTCAACCAAAAGCAGGCTGAAGCTGTCCATGCTTCGCAGCGGGGCCCTTAAATCGTGGGATATCGCATAACTCAGGGATTCCAGGCTTTTATTGGCAGCTTCCAGTTCGGCTTTTAGCTGCGCGTCGCTTGAGTCGTTTTGGTCAGGTAAGGGGGTGCTGATCGAGTCGCTGTGGTCTAACTCTCTGCCGATGCGTTGCGTAACGGCAGAGAGCAGGTCTAATTCAAATGTGGAGTAAGTTTTTCGCTGTTTGTCTACCAGGCTAATGACTGCGATGATGAGGTTATCCTCATCGTATACGGGAAAGCTAGTATGGGTTTGTACGGAAAATAGTTGCAATAGCGGATCGTTCGGGTAATTTTCGGTGACGTTTTCTGTTGATTGCCGCTGTTTTGAGTTTTTTACCTGTTCGCATAGAATCGAGGCGGGTTTGCCTATTATGTCATTGTCTAAGCGAATGTTGGTACCGTCGGTGTCTGAAGAATTTAACCAAAGGTGTTCAATTTTTAGTGACTCATTGTTATTTCTTGAGACAATAATGGCAGCGGGGCTAAATGTTCGAAAAATACAGCCTGCCAGTTTTTCGGGGGCCGACTTACCCGAAGGAATTTGATTTATCTGCTGGAAAAGCCGTAAAAACTTATTGTTGTCGTGTTCTGGTTGTGCTGCAGTTTTGCCGCTTTTTTTGAAGCGGTCAATAAAGGGTTTTGCAATCATCTATTGTTTCTCATTCAGGTGCGGAATTTTACTGCGCTGTTGCAGAGTCAAACTACTCATCATCAAGCTTAGTCTTCAAATACAGATATGGCCATTATCGTTTTTTAGTTAAGCGCAAGATTATCGCGATGAATGAGTTCAGCGCTGTCGATGTAACCGAGGATTTTTTCAATTTCCTGGCTGGATTTGCCAATGATTTTCCGGGTTTCTTCACTGTTGTAATTAATCAGGCCGATGGCGATTGATCTGTTGTTGCTGTCTTTGCAGATAACGGCTTCGCCCCGCAAAAAATGACCTTTGCATTTCAAAACGCCAACAGGCAGCAGGCTTTTGCCTTTTTTGCTTAAGACTTTGATCGCGCCGGCATCCAGAAGCAGTTCGCCTTTTACCTGCAGGTGTCCAGCCAGCCATTGTTTGCGGGCGGCAAGTGGCTCTTGTCCGGCGCTAATCCAGGTGCCGGTATTGTCTTCTTTTGCGGCAATTCTCAGTAATATGTTTTCTTTTTTGCCAGCAGCAATGATCGTGTCGGTGCCTGAGCGAGCCGCTCTTTTGGCGGCGCTTACCTTGGTTAGCATGCCGCCACGGCCAAGGTCACCGGCTTTGCCTTTGCTTGCCATTTTAATCAAATTTGCGTCACCGGCCTGTGCCCGGGTAATGAGTTTGGCTGATTTGTTTTGAGTGGGGTCGTCGGTGTACAGGCCGTTTTGATCGGTTAACAGGATCAGTGTGTCGGCGCCAAGCAGATTTGCTGCTAGCGCGGCCAGCGTGTCATTGTCGCCAAGGCGAATTTCATCAATCGCAATTGTGTCGTTTTCATTCACAATCGGGATCACATTTTTTGCTAATAAGGTTTTTAGCGTGCTTCGTGCGTTAAGGTAACGTTCGCGGTTGGATAGGTCGTCGTGGGTGAGTAAAATTTGCGCGGTATGCAGGTCGTGTTTTTGAAACTGCATTTCGTACTGTTGAATCAGGCCCATCTGGCCAACGGCGGCAGCAGCCCGCAGTTCGTGAGTCTCATGAGGTCGTTTTTTTATTTTCAGGCGTTTCAGGCCTTCAGCAACGGCGCCGGATGAAACAAGGATGCAGTCAATGTTCTGTTTTCGCAGTGCGACAATCTGCTCTACCCAATGGCTGATAAATGCTGTGTCCAGCCCTTTGCCATGATTTGTGATCAGCGAGCTGCCAGCTTTTATTATCCAGGTTTGTTTTTTTTCAGGGGATTGAGACATGTCTTGGCCGAATTTTAAGTTGTTTTTATTTGTCGTCTGATTCTATTTTACTTTTTTCAATGAAGTCCATTATTTTGTAACAAAGGTCTTTTGTGCCGTCGCTATTCAGCGCTGAAATCTTAAAATAAGGTGCTTGCCAATCCAGCTCTCGCAATATCCGTTCACAAACTTCTTCCTGCTCGTCTTCAAGTAATAAGTCGAGCTTATTGATGACAAGCCAGCGTGGCTGGTCGGCAAGTGCTTCGCTGTATTTGGCGAGTTCTTTTGCTATTTTTCGGACCTCATCGACAGGATCTGTCGCGTCATCAAGTGGTGCGGCGTCAACAATGTGCAGTAATAATCCGGTGCGGGATAAGTGTCGTAAAAACTGGATGCCTAAGCCCGCGCCTTCTGCTGCGCCTTCGATTAGGCCGGGGATATCGGCAATGACGAAACTTTTATAGCGGTCGATGCTGACAACGCCTAAATTCGGATAAAGTGTGGTGAACGGGTAGTTGGCGACTTTGGGTTTTGCGGAAGAAACCGAGCGGATAAATGTCGATTTTCCCGCGTTGGGCATGCCGAGCAAGCCAACATCGGCCAATACCTGCAATTCGAGTTCGAGTTCGCGTCGCTCGCCGGGAGATCCGTTGGAGGATTGACGTGGTGCGCGGTTGACCGAGCTTTTAAAGCGCACATTACCAAGGCCGTGAAACCCACCCTGACAAACTTTGAAAGATTGTTCCGGCTGGGCTAAGTCGCCGAGTATTTCCTGGGTTTCAATATCTTTTACGATGGTGCCAACGGGTACGCGAATATAGAGGCTTTCGCCTTTTCTGCCGGTGCAATTTTTACTTTGCCCCTGGGTGCCGCTTTCAGCCCGGTAATATCGGGTAAAGCGAAAATCAACCAGTGTGTTGAGTTCTTCGTCGGCAACAAAATAGACGCTACCGCCATCACCGCCGTCGGCACCGTCAGGCCCGCCTTTGGGGATGTATTTTTCGCGACGAAAACTTACGCAGCCGTTGCCGCCTTTTCCTGCTTCGACAATTATTTTTGCTTCATCTACGAATTTCATCGGTGTTCCTTGCTCGGCAATATGAGAGCGGACATTGAGTCTATATAAACACAAAAGCCCCGGTTAAGGGGCTTTTGTGTTGTTTGTATTGTGTAGATGCCGTTTATGCAGCAACAACACTCACGAATCTGCGGTTTTTAGGGCCTTTTACTTCAAAAAGAACCTTACCGCCAGCCGTTGCGAATAAAGTATCATCTTTACCGCGGCCAACGTTTGTGCCTGCGTTTACTGGTGTGCCACGCTGACGAATCAGGATGTTACCAGCTAATACTTCTTCGCCGCCAAAACGCTTAACGCCAAGGCGTTTTGATATGGAATCGCGGCCGTTACGGGTACTACCACCAGCTTTCTTATGTGCCATTGCTCAGTGCCTCTTGTAATCTTGTTTTTTATCTAAAAACGCTTAACTAGCTGAAATGCCAGTTATTTTAATTTCCGTGTAGGATTGACGATGCCCCATTTGCTTGCGAAAATGCTTTCTACGGTTAAACTTGATGATGCGAACTTTGTCGCCTCGACCGTGATCTTCGATAGTCGCAGAGACTGATCCGCCTTCTACATAAGGGGCGCCAATTTTGATGTTTTCGCCGTCAGCAAACATAAGCACTTCGTTTAATTCGATCGAATTGCCTTTGTCAGCATTCAATTTCTCGACCTTAAGCGTCTGGCCTTCTTTTACGCGGTACTGTTTACCGCCGGTTTTAATTACCGCATACATTGTTCGTGTTCTCCAAGGTGACATTCATTGTCAAGAAAGGGTCGCGATTTTATATCCGCAAGCCTCCACTGTCAAATAGAATCGTCAATTCGACTAAAAAATATATAACTTTTGACTGAGGCTGTTTATTTTATATAATCAGGACAGATTAAATTATACAGTGCCTTATTACGCCATATGCATCTTGATACATTAAAATTAGATAATACATCCGAATATTCTACTGGATTTGATCCGGTTAATGACGCGATTCTGAGCATTGACGAGGTCATGAGCCTGGTGAGTGCGGATAAAGAGGCGGTTGATAATGTGATTCGGCAGCGTTTGCACTCTGATATCGCGCTCGTTAATCAGCTTGGCCACTATATAATAAGTAGTGGTGGCAAGCGCTTACGGCCTGTTTTGTTGTTATTAAGTGCGCGTGCGTTTGGTTATCAGGGTTATCATCATATTCCACTGGCGGCAGTTGTTGAGTTTATTCATACAGCAACTTTATTACATGATGATGTGGTTGACGCGTCAGACATGCGGCGCGGTAAAGAAACGGCTAATGCGATCTGGGGCAACGAAGCCAGTGTATTGGTTGGTGACTTTTTGTATTCGCGGGCGTTTCAAATGATGGTTGAAGTTGGCAGCATGCCAGCGATGGATATTTTAGCCGGTGCAACCAATGTGATTGCCGAAGGCGAGGTCATGCAATTGATGAATTGCAACGAGCCAAATACCACAGAAGATGTTTATCTCGAAGTTATTCGATATAAAACCGCTAAGTTGTTTGAGGCGGCATCAAAATTAGGCGCGGTTATTAGTGGGCGCTCTGAAGAAGAAATAGATGCCATGAGTCGATATGGCATGCATTTAGGCACTGCGTTTCAGCTGGTCGATGATGCGCTGGATTACAGTGCCTCAAGTGATCAAATCGGTAAAAATATTGGTGATGATCTTGCCGAAGGTAAGCCAACCTTGCCTTTGATATACGTTATGCGACACGGTAATAGTGAGCAGGTTAATATTGTGCGTGAGGCGATTGAAAAGGGTGGTCGCGACAGTATTGATCAGGTGATTGATGCTGTGGTGAGTACGGGCGCACTGGACTACACTTATAAAGCGGCTCGCGCTGAAGCTGATAAAGCCATCTCGTTTCTGGATGTTTTACCTGGTTCACCCTACAAACAAGCGCTTATCTCGGTGGCTGAGTTTTCAGTTAGCCGAAGCTTCTAGTATGGTGTATCGAACTGAATGCACATATAGACGCATTCAGTTCGATACACCACGCTAGTTTAACCCCACGTGATTATTGGCTCTGGTACAGGGGCCGATAGCCGACCTAAGAGTAAGTGAGTTTATGGGCATAGTACGTTTAATCACGATTGCTGCTGTTATCTGGGTAGTCTGGTTTTTGCTTAAGCGTTTTCAAGAAAAGCTTGCCCATCGACGGGAGCATCAGCAGGTTTCCCGAAAAAAAAGCAATCCGGTTTCAAATATAAAAAAATGCACTGTTTGTGGTGTGCATGTGCCTGAGAGCGAAGCACTGGAGCACAATGGCCAATATTTTTGCAGTCTTGCGCATAAAAAAGCGAATCTCGATAGCAGACAAAAACCACGGTAACTGATTAAACCTTGATGCCAGGCATCGGAGGCCTATGGTTAACGCGTCATTAAAAGTGAACGATAAAGCCGCGTTGAGTCCTCAGGGTGAAATATCCTGGAAGGCCGTCCGATTGATGGCTTATTATCGTTTACTGTTATCGTCTATTCTTCTTGTCGGTTTTCTAACTCAGTCCGCCGGTGTCTTGCTCGGTCACGATAACCCTGCTGATTTTATTGTTACGATAAGCGCGTATCTGATATTTGCCCTGTATGGTGTATTGTCTAATTCCTTGCGCTGACCTTGCCTCGACCTGCAAATCTCGACCTGCAAATTTATCTCTATTCGACCATTGATATTGCTGGGCATTAGTTTTCGGCAGTTGCAGTATCGTCTAAAAAAATGGAGCTGGAATGATGGGCTTAAAATATATGTTTGATCAATTAAAATATATGTTTGATCAAAGAGTTACGTAAGTAAAAAAATACAGGTAGAATACATCGTGATTTTGTCCGGTTATGTTTGTTTGTCCGGTTATGTTTGGGCGGAAACTGACAATGTGACAAAAAACGTCACATACTGACAAAAAAGGCGTTTTTTTGTGGGCGCTGGTGGTTGGTGTTCGTCGCAAAAAAGCAAAATACCATGGTATTTTAGAAATTGTCTGTGAGCTTTGTCACAAATTGATTTTTAAAAAATACCGGGAATTAAAGTTTTGGTTAGTGATTCAGAAAGGTGGCATGGCGGCTGCTGTCATTATACTAAACATATCGTTAATATAAAATACGTCGTGTAATTTGAAAGACTTGAAGTAATTCTGTCGGGTAATTGATAATTGATAATTGATAATTGATAATTGATAATTGATAATTGATAATTGATAAGTGTTAAGGAAGGAAAAGGATGATGAAAAGAGATAAAAAACAATCAGGTTTCACACTGGTTGAATTGATGATTGTGATCGCGATTATTGGTATTTTGGCTGCGGTGGCGATGCCGATGTATAGTAATTATACGCAGCGGGCTGAATTTGTCGGTGTTATTAATCAAACAAACCCGGTTAAAATGGCTGTCGAGATTTGTCTGCAGCAACAAGTGCTCACAGCCTGTGATGCTGGGGCATTTGGTATACCTGCCGACATCGCGTCAGGTAGTGGTGGCGGTGGACTAGATACTTTAATTACAGCAAATGGGCAAATTACTGCCACCGACGTTAATGGTGTGACTGTTGTTCTGACTCCGGATAACACGACAGTCGCAAATGTAATTACCTGGGCGAAAACTGGAACGTGTATAGCCGCTGGTATGTGTTAGCGTCAAATTTTGCTTCGTGAAGCACATTGGCACGAGACCTGCTGAATACCGTCTGTAAGCAACGACAATTACGCGAGTAATTAAGGATTTTTTCGACGCAGCGTTGGAAGGACTGCAAAGGAATGCGTTAATCTGTTGCGATCACCCCGTCCTTCCGTCCCCACATTTTGACCCCTCGTTGAGGGGTCTTTTTATTTGGTTTTTTAAAAGCGGCAATCAGGCGTTTTCCTATATTGGCTTATGGGAGACTAAAGCGTAGTATTGCTATCGAAAAACCGAACAAATCAGATAATAATCAATCTCATTCGAGTATTTTCAATATAAATGTAAGGTATGTTCCAGGGTCTGGTTCAGGGCTCAATTTATTGCGTAATACTGCCGATGTGGTTTGAGTGGCGTCGGGAAAAAACAGGGAAATTTTGTGTCAATTGCATTAAACGGATTACCGAGGCGATTAGTCAGCAATGGCCTGCTCACGGAGGCAGTGGCTCAACGCGCCTATTTTCAGTCAAATAGCGAAGGTGTGAGCTTCGTTAGTTACTTAATGGAGCATCACATCGTTGAAAGTCGGGCGATTGCCAGCGCAGCCTCGGACGAATTCGGTATTCCATTGTTTGATATACAGGCGTTTGTGCCTGACCCGGAAGTGATCAAATTAATTGACGAGCGCTTGATGCATGACCTTAATGCGTTGCCATTGGTAAAACGCGGCAATCGATTACACGTGGCTATTTCAGATCCGGGTAATTTACATGCGCTGGATCAATTGCAGTTTCATACTGGCCTGAATGTTGAGCCGGTGCTGACAGAAGCACTGTCGTTGAGCAAAGCCATTGAAAAAGCACTGGAAGACGCTGATACGGCGATGGTCGGCTTTTCGGATGCGACACTGGATGATCTGGAATTCAGTGGGGAAGATGACGATGCCGGGCCGGATATTGGCGAATCGGATATTGATGACGCACCAATCGTTCGTTTTGTGAATAAAGTGTTAATGGAAGGTATTCAAAAAGGCGCGTCGGATATTCACTTTGAACCCTATGAAGGGCGGTTTCGAGTACGCATCCGAATTGATGGCATGCTGAAGGAAATTGCAACGCCCCCAGCGAATCTGGGCAACCGAATATGCACACGTTTAAAAGTCATGGCGCGGCTCGATATTGCTGAGCGACGTTTGCCGCAAGATGGCCGAATGAAATTGAAGCTGACCAAAAACCGGGGCATTGATTTTCGGGTTAGCACCTGCCCAATATTATTCGGTGAAAAAATTGTTTTACGTATACTCGACTCAGGCAGTTTAAAGTTTGGTGCCGATAGCCTGGGCATGGAAGACGACCAGAAAAAAGTTTTTATCAAAGCCATTCAAAAACCGCACGGCATGGTACTGATTACCGGGCCTACCGGTAGCGGAAAAACAGTCAGTTTATATTCAGCGTTGAGTATTTTGAATATTAATGATCGGAACATTTCAACCGCGGAAGACCCGGCCGAAATTTATTTGCCCGGTGTCAATCAGGTCAACGTCAACCCGAAAGTCGGGCTGACTTTTGCCTTGGCATTACGTTCATTTTTACGACAGGATCCGGACGTTATCATGGTGGGTGAGGTGCGTGATACGGAAACCGCCGAGATAGCAATGAAAGCCGCGCAAACCGGCCACATGGTATTGTCCACTTTGCATACCAACAGCGCACCGGATACGATTATTCGGCTCATTAATATGGGGGTTGAGCCCTATAATATCGTCGCCTCTGTTTCTCTGATTATCGCCCAGCGGCTGGTGAGAAAACTGTGTAACCACTGCAAACAGCCACTTGATCTGGAACATGAGGTGATGTTGCAGCAGGGTTTTAATGCGGAAGACGTCGGCAGTTTCAGTTTGTACGGGCCGAATATTAACGGCTGTGAGCATTGTCATGTTGGTTATAAAGACAGGTTAGGTATTTTTGAGGTGATGCCGCTAACAGAAAAAATCTCACGTATCGTTATCAATGGTGGAAACTCTGCTGAAATCGAAGAACAGGAGGCGTTGGATGGTATTTTAAGTCTGCGTCGCGCCGGACTGGAGAAAGTCAAAGCCGGTTTAACCAGTATTGAAGAAATTAATCGCGTCACATCGGAGTAAGTGAATGGCTGTCAGGGAAGATAAAGCGAAAAAACCGGTAAAACAGTTAACCTTTGTCTGGGAAGGCACTGACCGACGTGGCGCACGCCATAACGGTGAAATTGTCGGCCCGAGTTTGGCCCTGGCGAAGGCTGACTTGCGGCGGCAGGGTATTTCACCGATCAAAGTGAAAAAAAAACCGGTCTCTCTTTTTTCGGTTGGCTCAAAAAAGAAGATTACGGCGAAAGATATTTCCATCTTTAGTCGTCAGCTGGCAACGATGATGTCTGCGGGCGTACCTTTGGTGCAGTCATTTGAAATTATTGCCAAAGGTAATGAGCACTCTGGCATGCAGCAGTTGGTTACCGTGTTAAAAACCGATATTGAAGGCGGCAGTTCACTGGGGCAGGCGTTAAAAAAACACCCGCGTGAATTTGATGAATTATTTTGTAATCTGGTTAAGGCCGGTGAGCAGGCGGGTATTCTCGAAAACTTATTAAATAAAATTGCCGCTTATAAAGAAAAATCTGAATTATTAAAAGGCAAAATAAAAAAGGCCATGTATTACCCGGTGGGTGTCTTATCCATCGCATTTATTATTACGATTATTTTATTGCTGTATGTTGTGCCGCAGTTTGAATCTTTGTTTTCCAGTTTTGGTGCTGACCTTCCGGTGTTTACCCAGATGGTGGTGAAAATGTCTGAATTCGTCCAGCAGATCTGGCTGTATTTATTTGCTGGTTTGGGTCTGACTATTTTTCTGTTTATTCGAGCCAGGCGAAGTTCGGATAAATTTAATTATTTTTGGGATGCCTTAATTTTAAAAATTCCGGTTATCGGGCCTATTATGCGTAAAGCGGCCGTGGCCCGTTTCGCCCGAACCCTGGGTACTATGTTTGCCGCAGGCGTGCCTTTGGTGGAAGCCATGGAATCGGTCGCCGGTGCCACCGGTAATCGGGTGTATAATGACGCGATACTGAAAATGCGGGATGAAATTTCCACTGGGCAGCAGTTACAAACCGCGATGATGCAATCGAAATTGTTTCCCAATATGACGGTGCAAATGGTGGCGATTGGTGAAGAGTCGGGTTCGCTGGATTCAATGCTGGCTAAAATTGCCGATTTTTATGACCAGGAAGTTGATGACGCGGTGGACAGCATGAGTAGCCTGATGGAACCCGTGATCATGGTGATATTGGGTGTTTTGATTGGTGGACTGGTTCTGGCGATGTATTTGCCGATTTTCCAGATGGGTAAAGTATTTTAATGACGTCTTTGCAGCAGGTATTAGCCGTTTTTGCTGAAAACCCAATGATGTTTGCCATTGTCAGTGCTGTGCTGGGTCTGCTGGTGGGTAGTTTTTTAAATGTGGTTGTGTATCGTTTGCCCATCATGCTGGAGCGAAGTTGGAAAGAAGAGTGCGAAGACTTTCTCACCGGACTCGCCGGAAATAAGCTCGCCAGTAATGCAACGACTGACGAAGAGGATGAAAGTGTGTCCGTCAAAGCGGTCAAACAGCGGTCACGTTTTGATTTATCAAAACCCGATTCCCACTGCCCGCATTGCCAGCACAAAATTGCGGCGTGGGAAAATATTCCGATTATTTCATTTGTATTGCTCGGCGGAAAATGCCGTTCATGCAAAACCCGTATCTCCTTTCGTTATCCCGTCGTTGAAGCCTTAACCGGTATTTTATCCTTTGCGGTTGCCATGCATTTTGGTTTTGGTGTGCAGGCGGTGGCGGCGCTAGTATTAACCTGGTCGTTGATTTCTCTGAGCTTGATCGATTACGACACGCAATTATTACCTGACGTGATGACTTTGCCGTTGTTATGGCTGGGTTTGATCCTAAGCCTGTGGGGTGTTTTTGTTGAGCCTGCCACCAGTATTATCGGCGCGGTAAGCGGGTATCTGGTTTTATGGTTAATGTTTCAGTTATTTAAGCTGGCAACCGGAAAAGAAGGTATGGGTTTTGGTGACTTCAAATTGCTGGCGGTGCTGGGCGCCTGGTTGGGCTGGCAACTATTGCCGGCAATTATTCTGCTTTCGTCGCTGGCAGGCGCGGTTATCGGCATTTCTTTGATCGTCTTTAAAAAGCACAATAAAGATAAACCTATTCCTTATGGGCCATATCTGGCGATCGCCGGCTGGTTGGCTTTAATGTGGGGTGAGCAGATTAACACGGCTTATTTACGGGTAGTGACGTAATGAAATTATGTTGAAAATCGGGTTAACAGGTGGCATTGGTAGTGGAAAAACCGCAGCAGCAAATTATTTTGCTGCGCTGGGTGTGCCTGTGATTGATGCCGATGTGATTGCCCGTGAGTTGGTGTCGTCGGGTTTACCTGCTTATGATGCCATTGTTGAAGCGTTTGGCTGTGGTGTATTGGGACTCGACAATGAGCTGGATCGAGCCAAATTACGGGATATTATTTTTGCCGATAGTAGCCAGCGCAGTAAACTTGAAAATATTCTGCATCCTCTGGTACGTCAGGCAATACGTCAGCGAATATCAAAGGCGCAGGGGCCTTATTGCCTGGTTGTGATTCCGTTAATGATCGAAACTGGACAAACTGATCTTGTTGATCAATTACTTGTGATTGATGCACCTATATCAATGCAGGTAAAACGTGCGGTAAAACGCGATGAAACCGATGCTGAAGATGTAGAGGCGATTATTCGAGCACAAATTGATGGTCCGACGCGACGTTCAGTTGCCGATTTTATTATCGAAAATAACGGCTCCCTGGCGTCTCTGCAAATAAAAGTGCGACAATTACATGCGCAATTTTTAGCGTTGAAAAATACACTTGTTGATGCCCCGTTTATCAATGATAATACCATCACACCTAACGTCAACACAGCAACTGGAACACAAGCGATTTCAAATATGCCCCTGTTAAATACTGCTCAACGTATTGTTGATGATTTTGTTGAAAATACGGTCGAAAAAACGCCATCATTTGAGCCGGATAAGGCGAATACGGTTTATGAGTTACCTTTTAATGAAAAAATACGGACGTTTGTTCGGCTTGAGTCTTTGTTTGATGAAATAGAATTCAAGCTACAGGGTACAACGGTTTGGGATAGTCGCTCGACAATGCACAGTTTGCTGGCATTGTTAAATATGTTTGGCCGCCCTGAAATCAAATCCGATTTGATGAAAGAAATGGATCGGATGAACAACGTGCTGACAAAATATGAGTCAATGAGTGGTGTAAACACCGGGCGATTGCATGACGTAAAAGGTGAACTGTGTCAAACCACCAAAAAACTCAAAGCACTTGAAGGCCAGATTGGTCAAAACCTGAAGTTAAATGAATTAATTACCTCGATTCGTCAACGCGATTCATTGCCCGGTGGCGCACTGGGTATTGACGTACCGGCTTATGCTCACTGGCTGGCGCAGGATATTGATAAGCGTAATGCAGATATTCACCAGTGGTTATCGGAGTTTGATTTGGTCAAAAACGCGATATTACTGGTGCTGAGATTGATTCGCGAAAGCGCGGTTGAAAGCAGCGCTGTGGCAAACAAAGGGGTTTATCAGCACGTGCTTGATGCTGGTACGATGACGCAGATTGTGCGTGTTATATTGCCCAAAAACGCACCGTATTTTCCTGAGATTAGTGGCGGACGACATCGTTTTACGGTTCGCTTTTTAAAACCCATGGGTACCGAGCGGCCGGCTCAGGTAGAGTGTGATGTGCCATTTCAGATGGTGTGTTGTGTATTTTGAATAGTGACAAAATGTGATGAATAAAATTGTAAGTTGCCCCACCTGTGAAGCCGATGTCGAATGGAAAACAGAAAATAAATATCGTCCATTTTGCGGTGAACGCTGTAAATTAATTGATCTTGGTGCCTGGGCAGATGAGAAATACAGCGTCGCCAGTGAGCCGGTTTCACCCATTGAAGACGCTAACCACCCTGATTTTTGATACTAACTCATTTCCATTGGGTCTACATCCAGGCTCCACCTTACCTTTTTAGCCGATTTTAGCTTTTCCAACTGCGGTAGCGTGATGTGCAATAATTGGTGTAAGGCACTGCGTGATTGACTGATTAATAATAACTGGGTACGAAACTTACCGGCTTTCCTTTCCATGGGTGAAGGCGCAGGGCCGAGTATTTCGACACCGTTATTGTGCTCAGCCAGAATCATTTTCAAGTCGTTTAAAAACTGAAAGTTGAAACCCAGTTGGGTGGATTCCGTACGTACTATTGCGGCAAAAGTATAAGGCGGCAATTGCGCTGCCCTGCGTTCGCGTAAAGCTGACTGGCTGAAACTGGGGTAGCCTTCTCTGATCAGCGTTTGTAATAACGGGTGCTCTGGGTGAAGGGTTTGAATCATCACTTTGCCGGGTTTGTCTCCACGCCCGGCACGACCGGCAACTTGCGTAATCAATTGCGCCATGCGTTCGGCTGATCGCATATCCGCGCCAAACAAACCCTGATCAGCGTCGATGATGCCGACAAATGTCACGTTTGGAAAGTCATGTCCTTTGGCCAGCATTTGAGTGCCTAACAAAATCTGGCCTTTATTGTTATCAATTTTGGCGAGTAAGGTATGCATTGCATTTTTTTTGCTGGTCGTGTCCCTGTCTATTCGAATAATTTCTGTGTCCGGAAATAACTGACTCAAAAAATGCTCCATGCGCTCAGTGCCAAAGCCGACGGGTCGCAGGTCAAGGCAGCTGCATTGCGGGCACTGTGCGGGCAGCTTGCGGTCTGCCCCGCAGTGGTGACAAACAATTCGCTGGCGTTGATGATGGATGGTCATGTGCCGGTCGCAGCGGTTACAAATGGCAAACCAGCCACATTCCTGACAAATCATCGCTGGAGCGAAACCACGCCGGTTTAAAAATAAAAGCACCTGTTCGTTACGGGTCAGTGTAGATTCGATCACCTTGATCATTATCGGACTGATGTTGTGTTCTAGTTTTTGATTTGTCAGGTCGATGGTGCTGATGCGGGGTGCGATCGCGTTGCCGGCGCGTTTTTTTAATACCAGGTGCGTAAACGTGGGCTTATTCAGATTAGATAAGGTTTCAAGCGAGGGTGTTGCGGAGCCCAATACAATGGGGATGTTCAGCTGGCTTGCGCGGGTGATGGCGATGTCTCTCGCGGAATAACGAAGCCCGTCCTGTTGTTTAAATGAAAGGTCATGTTCTTCATCAATGATGATCATACCCAGCGCTTTAAACGGGGTAAAAACTGCCGAGCGTGTGCCAATGAGAATTTGCGTGTTGGCTTCTCTTACATTGTGCCAGACTGCATAACGCTCGGTATTATTCATGCCCGAATGCATAATGCCGACGGAGTCGCCATAACGCGCTTTAAATCGCCGTAATAATTGCGGTGTCAGTCCGATTTCAGGTAATAGAAATAAGACCTGCTGGCCGGCTTTTATGACGTTTTCAATGGTATTTAAATAAACTTCGGTTTTACCGCTGCCGGTAACACCATCAAGCAGAAATACCCCGAAGTGGTCAAGTGCTGCGATTACCTTTGAGACGGCGTTTTGCTGTTCATCATTTAAGGTTGGTGCGTTGGTGTGATCGTATTTTGCTGCCCCAAACACAGGTTTGTTGTTGGTTATTTCAACCAGGCCTTTATCTACTAGGCCTTTCATGGCGGTTGGCCAGTTCGCAAATTTTTCATTCAGCGCGTTTTTGTCAGCAACACCGTTCAGGTTTTTCAGCCAATTGAACAAAGCCTGTTGTTTGGGTGCTCGTGATAATTTTTCTGACGAAAATGACACGCCCTGTTCACTGAGTTGCCAGTTTTTGATCAAGTCTGCTTTTGGGTTTTTAGTTTTTCGCAGGGCAACCGGCAGCGCGGTAAAAAGTGTTTCACCCAGTGGGTGATGGTAATACTGGCTGACCCAGCGTAACCAGTTTAAATGTTGTTCGTCACAGAATGGTTTCTCATCAAGGTAGTCGATAACCGGTTTGAGTTTTTCTCGGGGATAACTTGGCTCGGATACAATGCCAGTAACGATGCCGACTTTTATTGTTCGACCAAATGGGATTTTTACGCGTATACCGGGTTTTATTACTTGGCTGTCGTTGGCAGGTAAATATTCAAATGTTTTTCGAAAAGGAACGGGGATGGCGACTTGCAAAACAGGTGAATTTTTCATTCGCACATTCTACCCTAATTTTGCTATTTTTCGTTTTTATTGGGTCTTGGTTGACTGACTGGTTGACTAAGTTGTTGATTTAAAATAACTCCGTTTTATCCACAGAAGCTGTGGATAAGTCTGTGGATTAAATGCAGAAATGAGGCGTTAATCCGCATGAATAAAGCCTTTCTGTTAAAATGAATAAAAAACGAACCGATTCGTAACTAATTGAATTTAAACAATAAAAAATAAGCTCAACTAAAATGTAAAATATTTAATTTTTATTACCTAGAGCATGTTGACAAAATTAATACGCTGTGAATAAAGTCGACTTATCCACATGTTGGTAAACGGGTTTTTTATTAGTTGCTTCTCGGCGTGACTGAAAATTCCAGTATCTCTTCCATCTGGCTTAAGGTTTCAGCAAGCTTTTTAAAGTTGGGTTGTTTGCGTGTGAATATTGTCATTTCGTAGCAGATGTATTTGCCTTCATCCTGCACGAAATACGATCTGTTTTGCGGTGTGACGCCGTGGTAAGTCACTATTTCCAGTATCTCGTCTTCTGATAAATGCGCTTTTCGTAATATACGAATGCTTAAGTGGCCGAATTGAAGTGAGGGCAGTTTCGCTTCTAGCCAGCGAAACAAGGACAAGGTACCTAGTGCAAGTATGGTCGCAATGATGGCGATGCTCAGGTAACCCATGCCGATTAAAATGCCGATAGACGCCGTGACCCAGATCGATGCGGCTGTCGTTAAACCACGAATGGTGTAACTGTCTTTCATGATAACCCCGGCACCTAAAAAGCCGATGCCCGTCATAATGCCCTGGGCCATGCGGGTGGGGTCAACACGAATGGTTTCGATGGGTGCGTTTTGCAGTAGTTCCCACTGGTGAACCGTGAGCAGCATGAGTATTGCCGACGACATGCAAACCAGGCTATGAGTACGAAACCCGGCAGGGCGTCCGTTATAACTTCGCTCCAGGCCGATGACGCCACCAGCGACCAGGGCCAGAATGAGTAAAAAAATTGAAAAACCGGTATCTTCAGTCATTATTTTTTATTCTTAAGTGGGTTAATATTCTTTATGCAATTTTGGTGACGGTATTTTTCAAAGCGACTGTGGACTTGAAAAAATATAGAGATCGGGATAGGGTTTGGTTTTTAGTTGAACAAATGTGAGGGAAAAATGGACTGTATTTTCTGCAAAATTGCTGATGGTAGCATCACGGCCGATGTAGTTTATGAAAGTGACTTCGTGATTGCATTTCGGGATTTAAATGCGCAGGCACCGCATCATATTTTGATTATTCCGCGTAAACACATTGCGACGATGAATGACTTTGATGTAGAAGATGCGGCCGTGTTCGGTATGCTGGGTCAAGCGGCAAGGGCGATTGCGGCTGACCTGGGTGTGGCGGAAGACGGTTATCGTCTAGTATTGAATTGTAATCAGGATGGCGGGCAGACGGTTTTTCATACGCATATGCATTTTATGGCAGGTAGACCTTTCACCTGGCCTCCAGGCTAAAATAATCACTCATCGCATTCAACTTTTATCCCGAAGCGTCTTTATTTTCGTGCGCAAGGGCATAAGTGCTCAAGTGGTCACTTATAACCCACATGCTTTCCCTCGCGACGATCACCTAAGTTCGACAGGCTCCAAGGCACTCTGTGCATCATGCAGCCCGGTGAGCAGTTGCGTTTAGACAAAAATTAATATTTATTACACTCATTAAAAATACGCTTATCACATGTTGCACAGATATTTTTGTCTAGTTGCTGATTGTAAATAACCGATAAAGCTTCTGTTTTGGATGTGAAGATGTTTTCACGGCCGATTGCATCAATGTACCCGCCACGGCGAAATTGCTCACAAACGGCTTCTTTGGCGCCATATATGAATAATTTTCCGCCGATTTTTTTTCTGTGTATTGCTTCGTTTTCCAGGAGTTCGGCGCCGGCGCTGTCAACAAAGTTTATGCCGTGGGCGAGTATAAGCAGGTTTTTTTGTTCGGGGTTGTCTTCTTCAAACTGGCGTAATGTTTCCTGTACGTGATTGATGGCGCCAAAAAACAGTGAGCCGTCGATGCGAACCAGTTTTAACTGGGGGCATTCCGGCAGCTCAGGATCGGTATTAAACTTCCGGTTTGGCAGGCGCTTGTCAGGTACGCGTACGAGTACTTTCGGTTTGGATGTTCGGTTTAAATATAAAACCAGTGAGAGCATAACACCCAGAAATATAGCAAAGTCCAGTTCTAAAAATAAGGTTGAGAAAAATGTGGTACTAAGGATGGCGGTTTCGGTTTTGCTGGATTTCAGTATTTTTGCTATGTGGTGAAAATCGATAATACCCCAGGCAACCATAAAGAGGATGGCGGCCATGGCGGCATTGGGTAAATAAGAAACGTAGGGTGCGACGAGTAGTACAATTGCGATCAGAAAAAGGCCCGCGGCAATGGCGGCAACCGGCGTTTTTGCACCGGCTTCATAGTTAAGTCCGCTCCGGTTAAATGAGCCCGTGGCGACGTAACCGGAAAAAAAGCTGCCCGCGACGTTTGACAGGCCCTGACCAATAAACTCCTGGTTACCATCTATTTGCTGGCCGGATTTGGCGGCGATGGAGCGGGCTATTGAAACCGCTTCTGTCAACGCAAAAAGCGTGGCGGCCAAGGCAACAGGCATTAACTCTTTGATTGTATTAAAATCAAAGTCAGGGGATGAGAGTGGTGGCAAAGAGGCGGGTATGGCTCCGACGGTATCAATATTGGTTGTTCCTGCGCCATATATCATATTAAGTATAATTGAGAGTACACTACCCGCGAGCATGGCGACAATCATATAGGGTATTTTTCTGAGATATCTTTTTGTGAGCAGGCCAATCACGAGCGTGAAGCTGGCGATGGCAGTGATGTAAATATTGATATTCGCAAAATTATTGATAACTTCGCCAATGACTTCATAAAAATGCATGCCGCGTTCCATTTCCAGGCCAAAAAAGTTTTTGATCTGACTGCTGGCAATGAGTACGGCGGCGCCAGCGGTGAAACCGATGATGACAGAATGTGATATGAAGTTAACCAGCGCGCCAAGTTTGACTAAGCCCATGACTAACTGAATAACGCCAACCATGAAGGTTAAGGTGAGTGCCAGACGGACATAATCCATGCTACCAGGTTGCGCCATTTCGCTCAGTGCTGAAAATAATACGATGGATGCAGCGGTTGTTGGCCCGGAAACCAGGTGCCATGAAGAGCCAAATAAAGCGGCAATAATCGCGGGTACGATGCCGGCGTATAAGCCGTACTCCGGCGGCATGCCGGCAATGGCTGCGAAGGCCACGCCCTGCGGTAAAACAACAATTGCCCCGGTTAGGCCCGCAATCATGTCATCTTTCAGTGTTTGCGAATTAACCTTATGCGCCCACTTTAAAAAAGGCAGTAATTTAGTGAGCCATGAGGGGTATTTGTTTGTTGCTGTCATCGTTAAACTGCAGGCCCCGGATTTTGTTTAGTCAGTTTGTTTGCTCAGATAGCCGTCTGGCAAATATCTAATCCCCTGAAAAACTCAAAATGCATGATATGCGGGGATTTAAAATATTAGCATATTCTAATGTTTATTGCAAGGTTATCGAACCAGGGCCGGACTATATGTTGCTGTTATGTTGCTGTTATGTTGCTGTTTAATTTAAATCTGTTTTTTTGGAGTGTGACGATTATTCAATATTATCAGTTATTTGTGGTTTATGCGTGTTCTTTCAGGGCAGTTTCTGTTTGCGCTGATGCTGGGGACGTCAAACAGTGAAAAGAATAACGCTACTGCTAAGCATATTAATCCTGGGCCTGGGTCTGGGGTGGTATGGCCACAGTTTATATTCTTTTTTTTCAGCGGTATCGGTTGTCGTGCCGCATTCGGCTGCTAAGAGTTTGACTGCTAAGAGTTTGGCTGCGCCAGCGAAAATTGATGATGCCTCAGTTGAGTTAACGCTGCCTGATTTGTTTTCAAACAGGACGCTGTTGAACAATAAGCAGTTAGGATTGATGATCGAGTTAGTCAAGCAGGGCCTGGATGTAGAAAGCCAGGATAAGTTGAACAAGCGTGTTGTGCGCTACGCGAAGACCTTAATGATAAGCGCCGCCCCCGGCGTGGATATAGAGCAGCGCTTATTAGCACTGCTGGGTAATTACGATACGAAAGAGCAGATTCTGGATATTCTCGCGAAATTTTACGCAAATACAAAACAATACAAACAGGCGATTTCGTCACTTTATGACTTGCGCTCAATGGCTCGATTTGACGATGACTACCGTAAGATAACCAGTCGGATTGAGGTGTTAAGCAAAAAGAATTTAAAGGCGTTAAACACCTATAATTACAAAGCTGAAATGGCCGATTTTTTTGAATTTATGCTGGCAAATGAGCCGGATAATTTTGAGATGCAAATGCAGTATGCCGAATTTGAATATAATAATCGTCACTATGCGCGGGTAGAAGAGTTGCTTTCTGTTTTGTTGCATCATCCGGACTATGCTCGGCAGGCAGAATTGTTGATGCAGAAAACGCAACATCAGAACGAGATGATTGAAAACGGCGTTGTACCCGTGCCGGTAGAAAAGATGGGTGATCATTATGTTGTGCGCGCGGTGGTTAACGGTCAGGAGCCGGTCAAGTTAATTATCGACACCGGGGCGACCCTCACTATTTTGTCGCCAAAGGTGATACAGAATCTCGGTTTGCGCTTAGACGAGGTTCAGCGCTACAGGGCGTTTTCTACCGCAAACGGAACGGTGCAGGCACCGGTGATTTCACTTGAGTCACTTAAAATCCAAAATCATCTGGTGACGGACTTGGACGCAGGTATTTTGTCGACTTTTTCAAATTCGGAAATCGACGGGCTGTTAGGGATGAACTTTTTAAATCAGTTTGCTTTTTTTATTGACCAAAAAAACGGTACGCTTGAACTCGTTGGTGTTGAATAGCTACCAAATCTGCCTCTTGAGTCTGGTTAGAGATTATACGTCAAGTAGTTCTATTCCCTGATTGATCGCCTCACAGTAAGCATGCTGTTGTCTGTTTTGCTTGACTTCGCGAACCGATAACATGACCGAGCTGTAAATCGTGTCGTTGATCAAATCATCGGGTGCAGATTCGGTTGTACCGGTTTCACTTATGCAGCCACCAGACCAGAATGTTGCCATTGCCAGCCACATTGCGGCAGTGGGTTGGCCTATCGTTGCGCTGGGTAGAATGTTTGCGCGATTTTCTTCATTAGGCTCATTTAGCCATTTTTCTGCCGGATCAAGTGGGATTTGATTTTTTGCTTCGAGGTTGCGACGAACGCACTGAAATGCCCATTGCAGCCTTTTTTGGTGTGGGATTGTGTTAGTGAGAATCAAAATAGCGTCACCAAAGCACTGGTTGTCAGAAAGTGCTTTGAGCAGACTCTTTCTTGTTTCGTACTCTTCTGCGAGTTTTTGTGCTTGTTGGCTTACGGCAAATACCTGTACCAGCTGCGAATTTATCATGCCGTTATTTATTTCAGTTTGGGTTTGCATTTTTGGTCCCCTGAAGTGGTTGTTTGATTTTTCGAGTATGCAAGTGGCCAATAAATTAGCGCTAATTTAAGCGGTTGAACTTAGGATCGGATCAAATATGAATTGTAAGGCTAACCTTGTCTCGTAGTGTTAATAATAGACGAGACAATAGCGATAAACGTGTGACTCAGGTCACAATTGAGAAAATATTTACAGAAAAAAGACGCAAGCGAGTTTGTTAGAGGAAAATTGAGGGGCGGACACGATAACACCCGCAGCAACGCGGGTGTTATCGATGAAGATGGTTTGATATTAGGATTTAATTCAATAAGCCATCGCTTATACTTTTGTACCTTTAGCCATATCATAACCTGCTGGCAGTGGACTCTCTGGTTTACCATTTTTATCGTATGGAATAAATTTCATGGTCATTTTAGTGAAACTGAGGGAAACGGATTCACTTGGACGATCACCGCCGGAGCTGACGGAATAACCGGAGATCATGCAATCTTCCAGCTCGTAAGACATGTAAGGGTCAATGCTGTCTGTACCAACGGTGCAAAGGTCTATCAATACTTTTTTGCCTTTACCAACACAGGCCTCAGCGAAGATCATTGGTGAGGACTCGTCCATTAACTTGGTGACTGATACTTCGCTGATGCTGGGTTTGCTTGCTTCGCGATCAGCGCTGGTACCTACGGCGGATGAGATTGCACGGCCAACACCCCATTGAAGTGAAGAAACGTCAATCCACTCTTCATGCCCTTTTGCGGTGACTTTGCCTTTGATGCCGTCGATTTTCATGTAAATGCTCATGGTTGCTTCTCCTTAGTTCTGATTTGTTATGTGTGTTGTTATCAAGCTAATCGCTGTTGATGTTGTCACTATACATGGATATTGCAAAATATATGTGTGAGTTATATCACAAGTGTTGTAAAAAACGCTGGATATCTTAAAATCGCTGTTATTGTGGCTGTATTTTCTACGAGAAACCACGCGACTCCCTCCAAAGAAGTAGGCATAGATGAAGCGAGCTATTATGTTTTCAGATATCGTCGGCAGCACTCGTTTATATGAAGCGCTGGGTGATGCTGACGCAGCAGAATGCGTTAATCAGTGTATTTCTCTTATGTCTGAAATTGCCCGGTCTTTCGGTGGTGTTGTCATTAATACTATCGGTGATGAAATAATGTGCAGTTTTGTCTCTGCCGATGCTGCCATTATGGCAGCTAATCGTATTCACGAGGTATATAATGCCGGCCCGGTGCGTGGTTTTGATGTTAGCCTGTTTTTACGTATTGGTATTGATTATGGTGACGTGATTTCACGTGACGACGATATTTTTGGTGATGTCGTTAATGTCGCCGCGCGCATTGCCAACATAGCGGTTGGCAACCAGACAATTATCAGTGAAAAAGTCGCCATGGGGCTCTCGTATGAGTTGCGAAGTAAAACCCGAAAATACGATCGTATAACGGTTAAAGGGAAAAGTGAGTTATTAACGCTTTTTGAAGTGATGCGCGAAGACCGTGAAGTGACTGTGATGCGAAATACCACGGTTATTACTCACGTTAATCGAGCGCAAAGTCTTCATTTGATTTACCGCGGTAAAAGCGTTTCCGTTCAAAGTAACTCGAAGGCGTTTGTTATCGGTAGAAGCGTGACGAGTGATCTGGTTATTGAGGCGGGTCTTGTTTCTCGCACGCATGCTTATTGTGTTTATCGTCGTGAGAAATTCATTTTTATCGACCAGAGCACAAACGGCACTTTTGTCAAAACGGCGGAAGGCCGTGAAGTCTACCTGCGAAGGGAAGAAATCCCATTAATAGGGCGGGGCACGATTTCGCTGGGGGAGTCAAACCGGGTAGATAATGGGCAGATTGTTCAGTTTATCTGTGCGTGATTTTTCCAAGTTTTGCTAGCGTGTTGCAAGTTTAAGTCTTTTTTCATCAGTCTTCCGCAACCTTTTTTACCCGTACTTTAAGTCTCGTTACCACAAAATGTTAATGTTGATTCTCCTTCTTTCAAAAACTGGGGTGAAAAACACCTAAAAAGGTGTGCAATCAGGTAACTGTTTATCTATAATTTTGGCCACTGCTCCGACTAAATAATCATGTTCACTCGGTTTCGTTCGTTCGCTCTCTCTCGTGTCTGCATAATGTGTGTAGTACGGAGATGGCGACTTTGAATTGGGTACTAAAGGACCTTACTAATGGCAAGTTATACGCTGGAAGATAAATGTCGCTTATTGGCAAATAGCCGCTTATTTGGCAATATTTCTGTTAAAACGCTTGAATCCCTTGCGCGATATACAAAATCAAGGTCGTTTACAAACCGTGGTGTAATCTGTCGCCGGGGTGATATCGGCAGCCAGATTTATGTGATTGCCAAAGGCCGAGTGACGATACACACGGATTCTGAAGAAGGCAAAGAGCTGGGTTTCGGATTTATGAGTGCCGGCGATGTATTTGGTGAGATCGCCATGTTTGACGGTGGTGAGCGAACTGCAACCGTTAAAGCAATTGAAGACACTGAAATTCTGGTTATTGAGCGGCGTGACTTTATTCCCTTTATTGAGCGAGAGCCTAAAGTTGCTGTTCAGTTGTTAGTGACGTTGGCAGGCCGACTGCGTAGTGCAGACGAACATTTTGAAGATATCTTTTTTCGGAATTTACCCGGCCGTCTGGCGAAAAAATTTCTCGGCCTTGCTGACAGTTATGGCAAAAAAACTGAAGATGGTATCGAAATTGATTTAAAACTTTCTCAAGGTGAAATTGGTAAATTAACCGGTGCGACTCGTGAAAGCATTAACAAACAAATGCGCGCATGGGAAATGGCTGGTTTGATTGGTTGCCAAAAAGGTTTTGTTACCATTAAAGATCACGATGCACTTGAAGAAATATCAGATTTAGCCTGATTGTCGCTGCGTTTTTTTAGTGTTCTGATAGTTGTTCGCTCTAAGGCTTGTTCTCCGGGTTTAAGCGTATCCATACTTTAAAACTGGACTTTTCTTCCGGCGATGCCTGTTGCCACCAGTATTTTAGTTGTGTTTTTGTGTCGGCATTTTCCGCTGGTTTTTCTCCAGTTTTCTCCATTGATTCGTCATCGCCAAACCACTTATCGGTTCCGGCCGAATTCGGACTCAGGCTAAATCCGTTTGTTGGCCGAGAGGAGGCGATAACCCCGGTTTTATCGCTTAAGGTGAGCTTGAGTTCTGTTTCCAGTTTTAGCGCCGCCTCGAAGGAAACGGGTTTGTTAAAGTCGATGTGGTATTTTTCACCTGCTTTTGCCTCAAAACGGATAATGACAACGGGTGACTTGATGGTTTCCTCGTTGCCATCGTCATTGATGGGCATGTCTTCATATCTGAAAGCCAGCGAATGTTCACCCGGTAGTAGCCCATAATTTATAAGTGGTTGATATCTAGGTAAAAATGACCAGGGTTTGCCGTCGATATAAACCAGGTCAATTTCAATCGGCAGGCTAAGCGTTGCGATATTGTGCCGGTTTTGTGTTGTTTTTTCATAAAGTGGAATGGTTTTATTGGTGGCGCAGGCCGACAGCAGTACGACAGAAATAAATAACAAAAACGGCAGAATAAAACCCCGTTTTATTGATGTGGATTTGATTTTTAAAAACATGTGTGAGACCGTAATCCTGTCAGCGGTTTACCCTAAGATTTAGTTAGTATGCTGTTTTTATGGTGCTTTTTCAAACCTCAAAGCGGGTTAATATGGCTCGGCCTGTTTATCTTGCTATTTGTCTTATCGATTGCTTGTTGGCTGCTTAGGCCCGGAAGTTAAAACGGCTATTTGGAAACCTGCCTTGATTTTGTGCGTGAGGTGAAAAAAAAGAAAAAAAGACGCCAAACTCGGATTAAGTTATTGCAACTTGAAGCCGCTAATATTGATATCGGTGAGTATAATCATCAAACCGGCAATGTGGGCTATGTTATTGTGGGGCGTGATTCGGTTCACCGTGTTTTAACCTGGAAAAATCAGTTGATCCACGAGCTAGAGCACAACTACTTGCACTCTATTCTCGCGTCCAACTGATCTTTCTAGGTTTAATGAGTTATTATGTGTGAAGCGTAACAACATGAAAAAATTGAAGATGGGCAATTAGCGATGACTTTTTCGGTTTATGGCATGGGCATAAGAGATAATGTCGCGTTTGACAAATCAACGATGCTTGAAGTCGTTGAGGAAACGGCTGCCGGCACGGCGATTAAAAAAGTCGCGCCAAAAAATGACGAAGAACATGCTTTTCAAGAAGAAAACCTGCTACGCCAAAAAAAGGCGGGCAAAGCTTACAGCAGCACACTGCAGGGTTTAAAAGAGCGTGGCATTGCGCTCCATGCCCACCAGATTATGACCTCATCAGTTGTCACACTGTTACCTGATACCAGCATTGCAGATGCCTGGCGGCTGTTTAGGGAACGTCGTTTTCGTCACGTGCCGGTGGTGACTGAAAATGGTAAAATTTACGGTGTTATTTCTGATCGGGACTTGCTGCGATATGCGGCGACAACGGGTAAAGTGCCGCCTTACACTGAGTTTATGCCCGAAGCCAGTATGTCTATTTCATCACTAACCAAAACCCGCGTGATTACCGCCTCACAGGATACGGAGATCAGGCAGGTGGCAAGAATGCTGTTTGAGCAACGTGTTGGCGCCATGCCGGTTGTATCTGATGTCGGGGTCATTGAAGGCATTATCACCCGCAGTGATATTTTACGAACACTGGTAAATAATGCCCCGCTAGAGTTGTGGGTATAAGCCCTTGCACCTCCTCCTTCCTTTTCTTGACTAACAGTTAAAATGACTGAACTGCTTAAAGACCGATACAACGCTCAATTTCTGTCATCGCTTTGTGAAAAACTCAGTGAGCAATATGCTGAATTTGATCACTCTGGTTTTTCGGCCGCCGTGTTTGATGAAAGCTGGGAAGAAAAAGAATTAAAACAGCGCATGGGGCATATTGCGGTGTGTCTGGATGCTTTTTTACCTATGAAATATGAGGCTGCGTTAGAAATACTAAAACCTGTGTCGTCACACTTCAGCGGCTTTGAACCGATGATTTTTCCCGATTTTGTTGAGCGTTTTGGACAGAAAGAATATTTGCTTTCTGTTAATGCGTTAGCGCACTTCACCCAATTTTCGAGCTCGGAATTTGCTGTTCGCCCGTTTATTATCAATGACCTGGAAAGGATGATGAAACAAATGGCGGATTGGGCAGCGTCTGATAATCATCATGTGCGGCGTTTAGCCTCCGAAGGTTGTCGCCCCCGGTTGCCATGGGCGATGGCATTGCCTGATTTTAAAAAAGACCCGTCAGCAATTCTGCCCATTCTTGAAAGATTAAAAAATGATCCGTCAGAATATGTTCGTCGCAGTGTTGCGAATAATTTGAATGATATTGCCAAAGATAATCCGGATGTTGTTCTTGGTGTCGCCACACGCTGGTTAGGTGAGACAGAAAATACCGATAAGCTGGTTAAACATGCCTGCCGGACTCTGTTGAAAAAAGGCGAGCCAAAGGCGATGATGTTGTTCGGTTATGCACCGCCGGTTAATTTGTCATTGATGCATTTTTCTCTGGATGAAGTGGTGAAGATGGGCGAGATGTTATCATTTTCGTTTGAACTTAAAAGTGAAAATAGTCTGGGAAAAATCAGGATCGAATTTGCCGTACATTTTGTAAAATCGAACAAATCACTGTCTAAAAAAGTATTTAAAATAGGGGAGGGTAATTTTTCGGGTAATAAAAAATCGATTAAAAAAACCTTTTCATTTTCACCAATCAGTACCAGAAAATATTATACCGGTGAGCATCGGCTCGAGATAATTGTGAACGGTGTTTCGCTGGCTGAAAAAGGTTTTGTGTTAAGTCATTAGCGCGACTTCAACTTACTTAATATTCGTTTGATCAACTGCGTCACATGAAAAACACGAAGAATTGCAAGCCACGCAGGGGGAGCTGGTTAATTGCAGCTTTATTTTTATTCCTTTTGCCCTGAAATCTCCCGTATTAACATCGTAACTTCCAAAAGCGCTAACACGTCTTACTTTATACCCTTCCACCATCAAGTCAGTGAGATCGTCGCTCAGGTTTTGAAACGTGGTGTGCAGGCGACGACTCCTTTCCAGTAAAACGCGAAGCTGATGTATGGCTCGTGAATAATGAGTTTTAACACTGCCTTGCGAACAGTTCATTGCCGCCGCCGTTTCGGCCACGTTTAAGCCTTCCCAGGTGCGCAGTAAAAACGCCTGTTGCTGGCGCCGGGGTAAGTTTTGCACCGCGTCATTTAATGTTTGCATGGCGCGCGACTGGGTCAGCTTGTCGTCAGGTTTTGTGTTTTTCAGTTCTGGTGCGTTTTCTATTGGGTCGTTTGCTGGCTCGTACCCATTCGCAAACGGCAATAGCTGTCGCCATTTTTGGCGGACATTCTGACGTCGATACCAATCGTGGATTTTGTTTTGCAAAATACGCTGGAATAGCGGCCCCCATTCAGCAGGCGGTTTGTGGTCGTATTTCTGACTCAGGGTCATCATCGCCTCCTGAACAATATCAAGCGCGTCTTCTGAGTTGCGTGTGGCATATAACGCCATTTGATAGGCACGCTGCTCTGACTGTTCGAGAAAATCATCAAGTTGCACCTGATTAGTACACTTTACTGATTAAGGGAGGCATTAATGTGAATCCGTTTATATGCAAAGAATTATCATCATATCCCGTACAACGCACGAGCGGAAAAATGGTTGACATAAAATACGAGGATTATTGCGAAACCTGGTTTCTGCCCTGGTTTTTCGCACGATACAACGCATCATCTGCTGATTTCATCACTTTGGCTGGGGTTTTGTGCGCGCGGGATTTTTCCGCTACCCCAATGGAAATTGTCACTGATATTTCGTTTTTTGGTTTTTGTTTACTGGTTCTGGTTTTTGGGGTTTCTTTCGGGCGGTCGCTGTCGCGCAATGCAAAGCTGGCATTGGCGATATTGGCACGCACAATTTCAAGAAAGGGCGTCGCTTCAATGATGTTTCTATTCGGGAAAATAATGGCAAACTCCTCTCCGCCGTATCGCGCCGGCCGACCACCACCGCCAACCCGCCGAATATGTTTGGCTATCATGCGAAGTACCTGGTCACCCACATCATGGCCGTAAGTATCATTCAGGTTTTTGAAGTGGTCTATATCAAGCATGGCGATGCTGTAGCGCTTGCCGAGTTTTTTCAGCTCGTTTTCCATCGCGCGCCGACCGGGTAAGGCGGTTAACGTATCAACATAGGCCATATTGTACGAGGCCTGTATAGTCGCCACCATTAACATAATGGCCGCTGCGGAAAACGAGCTGAAAAAGATAAAGGCTTTGTCTGCGAAATAAACGGCGATAAAGCTCATGACTAATGCGCCGAGTAAGCTGCTTTCCAGCGGCTTTTTACGACTGATGATAAATACAACTTGCATGACTATCGCGATAGCAAATAACAAAATACCGGTTTGCGGCAGGTGGGCTGGAATCTGAACTGAGAGATTACTTGCATCTGAAAAAAATTGATAATTAAGGGTATCAAGCAATATCATATGCTGATGTTCTATCGCCCAGTAAATACCATAAACCTGCGCGCTGATAAGTGAAAAGCGAAAGACGTTTGCCGCAGATAATATCGAGGCAACGCGGGATAGCTTAAAGATAATAAAGTTGAGTGGTAATAAAATGGACAGTGCCGAGACGTAAAGATCGATATTGAAGTGAGCGTTGTTCTCAACATAAAGTGTTAGTAGTAGGATGCCAGCGTAGGCGACGCTGAGCATAATGGCAAAGTAAAAGCTGTCAAACTGGTTGAATTTCCAGCTGATCAACAGGCTTGGCCCGAGCAATAAAAAAGGCAGGTAGACAAAAATCTCCGTTTGGGCGATATCAAGCGATGGAATAAGCGGACGCAAAAAAATCGCCAGCAGGATCAGGCTTACCGGCGTGATTAAATCGCTAAACATATTTTTTGCCGAATGTGTCATGTCGTCTGGTGAGTAACTCAGTGTGTTTTATGCTTTATCGGTAGTTAGATGATTTTCATAAGGAAAAACGTCAATTTGGTGATGGCTTTGGCTATTCCCCTGAAAAAGCTGTCATTGATTCGATGCTAAAATGAGCGTAGTATCCGGAAATTAGAATTTATCTAATTGTGATTATAAACCGAATGTGGCTATGCCTGTGTGGCTATAGCGGCAATGATTAAGGAGAATTACCATGGGTGTACTCGTAGGTAAGCAAGCGCCAGATTTTACAGCCGCCGCCGTTCTTGGTGATGGCTCTATTGTTGAAGATTACAGTTTTTCGGCTGTGACTAAAGACAAATATGTTGTTGTTTTTTTCTATCCTCTTGATTTTACTTTTGTTTGTCCATCAGAGTTGATCGCGTTTGATCACCGCATGAGCGAATTTAAAAAACGTAATGTTGAAGTGATTGGTGTTTCGATTGACTCTCATTTCACCCATAACGCATGGCGTAACACAGCAATCAACGATGGCGGTATCGGCCAGGTTGGTTACACGCTGGTTGCAGATTTAACGCACCAGATCTGTAAAGATTATGATGTTGAATCAGAAGGTGGCGTTGCCTTCCGTGGTTCATTTTTGATCGACACTAACGGCATGGTTCGTCACCAGGTGGTTAACGATTTACCTCTGGGTCGTAATGTTGATGAAATGATTCGAATGGTTGATGCGCTGCAGTTTCATGAAGAGCATGGCGAAGTTTGTCCTGCTGGCTGGACACAGGGCGATAAAGGCATGGATGCGACACCTGCCGGTGTTGCTGATTACCTATCAGGTAATGCTGACAAGTTATAATTTATTGTCTGCTAGATTTGAAAAAGCCGTGGCCATTTTGGTTGCGGCTTTTTTTATGTTTGTGATTTACGGCTGATAAAACTCCCTGTCCCCGCCCGCAATTCGCTTTGGGTAGCAACGACACGTTTATTTGAACCTAGAAAGATCAGTTGGACGCGAGAATACACCAATAAAGGATCATTGGCTTGCCCCTCCTTGCAGCCCTTTTTCTTAAATATTGACTTAGTTCGTATATGGACTATAGTCATTTATGTATTCGAATAAGAACACTTGTTTAACCCGTTGTGGAGAATAAATCATGGTTCTGCAAAAAACATCTTTTTCTGACGCAGCATCAGTAACCCCTGAAATAATTGGTGAAGCGGGACTTACCGCATTCTTTTCTATTGCAGCAGAATGGGGCCTATCCATCGATCAGCAACGAAATTTACTCGGTGAGCCCAAAAAAACCACCTTTTTTAGTTGGAAGAAAACCAGGAAATTCAGCCTCAATAGGGATACTCTCGATCGTATTTCTTATCTGTTAGGAATTTATAAAGCCATTCATATTTTATTTGCTGATAGCACAGCCTTAGAATGGATAAGAAATAGGAATAAGGATCCCTTGTTTAACGGCTTGTCTCCCCTGGAATACATGCTCGAAGGTTCAGTCGTGAACCTCGCTGATGTCAGACGCTATTTGGATTGGGCGCGTGGCTAAAAATCGATTGGTTCCTTTACCGGAAAAGACAAGACGTGTTGGTGGGAATCAATATCGAATAATATCGACGTGCTATCCACCCATTAACTTTTTTGAAAAACATGTGCCTCCTGAACTAATGGATGCGCTATGGTTATTGGAAGCGCAAACGAACCCCCGTTTACAGCAGGAGACAGGCAATATTAATTTGGTCGCTAAATCGGATCGCGTCTCCGGTGATCATGCTAGTGTTGTGATGGCAAGCTTTACTCACATCGGTCATCCATCTCGTTTTAGTGATGGCACCTTCGGTGTTTATTACGCGGGAAGGAGCTTAGAAACAGCGATTTGTGAAACCGTTCACCATCGTCAAATTATTGCTCAAGATGCTTCGCTGAGTGCCGCAGAATTCAGCATGCGAGTCTGGATCGGGAAAATAAAAAAACATTTACATGATATACGGGAAAAGTCATTTGATCGCCTTCACGACAATGCACCTCGCTCTCAAGATCATAAACTCGCGCAACACTTTGGAAAAGAAGCACGTATCGCGGAATCATGGGGACTTGTATACCGAAGTGTAAGAAATTCCGGTGGAGAGTGTATTGCAGCTTTACGTCCGCCCTGTATCAGCTTACCTACCCAGGGCGCACATCTCGTCTATGTGTGGAACGGTAAAATAATTACCAGCGCATATGAAAAATCAGATCCTATTATGGAGTTCGAATAAGGGTTTATCTGCGTCTCAAATAACGGCAGAGCCCGGTCATTCAATGCATCGGCAGCAGTAATGGTTTTTTTGTTGTAAATAGTTTTTCGAGTACAATTTTTGAGTAAGCATCGACGTAGATGTGTTGATAAACTCGCCCAACCCCTTTTAACATGCGTACATAGAACGTATCCTGCGACTCAAGATAAAATCAGGGTAGGGTGTTTCTATTTCACCGGAGGCTTGATTATCCCGCTTTTTTCAAACCAATTACTTGCACTCTATTCTCGCGTCCAACTGATCTTTCTAGGTTTAAGGCGTTTGTTCTAGGTTTAAGGCGTTTGTCTGATCATCACTTATAACTTATAACTTATAACTTATAACTTATAACTTGTTGCGCTTATCTCGAATCGAAACAGCATAAACTAATTTAGGTGCGATAAAAATTAACATGTTTGTCATTTCTCGTGTTGGGAGTTTCCCGTTATGGCGGCAAATGCAGGCTGGCTGATGTGAGTGTGGGAAAGATACGCTTCGCTACGCATCTCATGCAAACGGCTAGACGTACGCTGAAACGGGAATCGCAACCCCTTACCCGTATAAAGCTCGTCTGGTGCGGCTTCGGCAGTGGCAATGAATTTTACCCGTTGGTCATAAAAGGCATCAACGAGATGAATAAATCGTTGTGCAACGTCATTTTTACCATCATCCATCATAGGAATATCCGATATTAAGATGGTTTCAAACTCGGTGGCGAGGGCGATATAATCAGCCGATGAACGTGGTGTTTCACAAATTTCAGCAAAACTAAACCAGATCTGATTGTCGGCACGTGCGCGGCAGTGAATGATGCGCCTGTTCAGTTCAAACTGGGTGTGCTCAATAATTTCTGTATTTGCCAGCTCGTGAATATGTTGCTGCAATATGTCTTCGTCGGCTGTGTCCTGCACGTGAAAGGTGCCGTGTTTTTCCAGCAATTCTAATCGGTAGTCGACGCCATTATCGAGATGGTAAATGTTTGTGTGTTGCACAATTAAATCAATCGCTGGGAGAAAACGATCACGTTGCAGGCCATTTTTATATAACTGCTCTGGTGCAATATTGGATGTGGCAACAATGGTCATGCCGGCCGCAAATAAGCCGTTAAGCAAACCCGCCATAATCATGGCGTCTGTAATATCGTCAACGTGAAATTCATCAATGCAAAGTACCCGGCATTGATCGGCTATTTTGGCCGAGACAATCATCAGTGGGTCGGGTGTTTTAGGCAGGTCTTTTAACTGGTTGTGAATATCCTGCATGAACTGGTTAAAGTGAACCCGTTTTTTATCAGTGAAAGGCAGGCAGTCGTGAAAGGTATCAATTAAATAACTTTTCCCCCGGCCTACACCACCCCAGAAATATAAACCCTTTATCGGCGGAGTATCCTCTTTTTTAAAAAACCTAAAAAGTGAGGTTGAGGTTTTTTCCGCCTTGCGCGCGGTTAATTCATCGTATAAAACCTGGGTATAAAAAACTGCCTCACGTTGCGCTTTATCTTCCTGAAAGCCGCGTTGCTTAATATCTGCTCGATATACTTCTGTGGGTGTCACGTTATATTTGTCCTGGTGTAGGTGCTGACCTGGCGTAGACGCTCATTAGGTTATCGACCAGGATGTAGGTGAGTTTAGCGATGTTATGGCGATGTTGTAGTGACGTTATCGTATGGTTGAATATCGGAAAATGAGGTTTTATCCCCTGCACAAGTATTTTGTGCAGGGGATGTTTGTTGATTTTACTCCGCGAGTGCAAAGCCATTAATGGTCAAAGAATAGGGGCCTAACTCGGTGGCAAATGGTGAGCCTTTTATGTTTTCAAGTGCGCCGGTTTTCTGGTTAATGTGGTAGGCTGAAATAGTGCCTTCACCATTGTTGGCGATATAAACATAGGGCGTTGCGTTATCGACAACAACCGCATAGGGAAACCAGCCGGTATCAAAGGGTGATTCTTTAATTTCCGTTAATTGTCCTGTTTTTTTGTTGATGCGGTAGACGCTGACATTATGGCTTCCCCAGTTTGCCGAGTAGAGATAATCCATGTTTTTATCTGTGGTGACCGAATAAGGTTGTGCGCCAGCCGGAAACGGAGAGCCTTCAACTTCGGTTAATGCACCGGACTCCGGGTTTATGCTAAAAGCCGATACGGTGGTTGAGCCATAATTGCTGGAATAGGCAAAACGATTGTCGGCAGTGATGGCGATGTAAATTGGACGTTCGTCGGTTTTTGCGTTGTCTGCAGAGCGGGTGAGCTCACCCGTTTTAGGATTAACTTTATAAACGCTGATACTGTGCCCGTAAAAATTGGCAACGTAAGCGAATTTGCCATTGGGTGATATGTTGATGGAGATCGGATGCTGGCCAGTGACCGCTTCTTTTCCGCTAGGCGTTAATGCGCCTGTTTTCGGATTAATTTTAAACGTTTTAATGCGATTTTGGATTTCATTGGTAATATAAACAAATAAACCATCGGGACTGATGGTGACTGCGTCCGGGAACTCACCCGCGGCAAAAGGTGAACCGTCTACCGGGGTTAACGAGCCGTTAATTGCATCCACTTTATAGGCGGAAATGCTGTCTGACCCCTGGTTAGTGGTATAGACAAATTTATTATTCGGTGTTGTTTTGATTGAAACAGGGTAATCACCTGACTTATAAGGTGAGCCTTTTACTTCGGTTAATTGTCCTGTCACAGCGTTAATTTTAAACGCAGAAATATTATGAGCGGCCTGATTAGCTGAGTATACAAAATGATCCGAGCCTGGGCTTGAAAGCACCGTTTTATTTGATGCGTGTGGTGCGGCATTGGCCTGTTGGTAACTGAAAAATAAACTGGCTGCTAGCAGGGTAAATAGTGGTTTGCTGATTATAGACTTATTGTGTATTTTCAATGTGACGCCCTCGATGTGTTAATTATTTAAGCCGAATAATTCGTGAATTATCCGGACGAAAAAAACAAGCTGAGATAATGTTGTGCATAACGGGCTGGCATAGAGATTAATATTAAATATTGCGTTATAGGTTAAAGCAGTTTTCGCAAAAAAACTTTAACTGGGCGTTATTTAATAAAATATTATGATTGTTTTTCTCAAGCCAGTGTTTGATCGTTATTACCATTATCTTATTATTCCGGGCTTAATTTGAGTGATTAAACTCATCGCCCTCCCTTAGAAGGTCTTAATATATTACGTCTTAGTCAATTAATCTAGTGTAGTATCTCGTTATTTATTTTCAGGTTATTTCATGTCTCGTTTGATGTGGGCGAATGTTCTAATCCAGGGTTTTAGATTTTTTAATGTTGCCGGTAAGGATTTGATGGCTGCCTGCGCGTCTTTGCGTTGCGGGTAAGATTTGTAAATGACTGAAAACCAGGGTTTGTCATTTCGAACTGTTGAAAAGATGTGGGCGTCATTTTCTAGTTTATGTTTTTTGATAAAGTTTTCGGCGGATTTTTCTTTCGAACTACCGATAAGTTGCAGTGTAAAATATTTTGGGTTTTGTTTTTCTATCCAGTTTTTCTTATCTGTTTTTACCGCTGTTATTTTAGGGGTTTCTTTAGCCGGAGCAGACGTTGTAATAATTTTCTGATCTTCTATTTCTGTTTTAGTTGATTGCTTTTGTATTGATGAAACGGCTTGTTTCTCATCAAGTCCGGCTGGTTCGCTATCAGGTTTTTTTTGTTGAGTTGTTTCTGTTTGTTTGATTGAGGTGGTGGCGGGGATGGCCAGTATTTCCGTTTCCTGATGTGCCTGTTTACTATTGTCCTCGGACATGTTTATGGAAATGATAATAGCAATGACGAGCACGGATAAAATGATTGCTGATAGCTTTAAGCCGCTATTGTTTTTTCCGGTCTGGACTATCGGTGGTTTTACCATTTCCCCCTGTGCGTATTGTGAAAGCGTGTGATTCGCAAGTTGGTTAATGATTTTAGGAAACCCTTTTGAATCCTGATAAATCTTTTTTACGATTGTGGCGTTGAAGGGTGTTGTTTTTGTGTATCCGGCAGTCTGGATTTTAAATGTTAAATACGCATCGGTTTCTTTTTCAGTGAGCGCTGAAACGGGCAGATATTTGAGACTATCTTCATCATTCTCTTTTGGAATTGATTGCCGAAGTGACTGCGGAATGTCGGTGCCGGCGATAATCAGTCGTAATACCGGGCGGTCGTTATTGTTCGGGAGAATCAACGTCGATAACAGCTGAGTGACTGAGTTGCTTAATTGCTCAACATCATCAATGATTAAAACAGGCAGTTTTCCAGCCTTGTTAAGTGTGTCGAATTTGTCCTGTAAGACTTCGGCAGATGCAGGGTTGTTTGAAAGGTCAAGTTTGAACTCATCTGCCAACTTGCTGATCAGTGTCTCGCTTGTGTTGTAGTCCTTTGCGCTTAAATAACCGGCGGCCCAGTCCTGTTTTGCGGTAAACAGGCGTTGTTTTAAAATGGTGGTTTTGCCCACGCCTTCTGAGCCCTGAACAAACAAAATTAAATTAGTGTACTCCAGCAGGTGCGCAATTTTTTTCTGCATGTTGGTATTATTGTCGTTTTCAAAATAGTTTTGCGGCTCGTAAAATTCTGAAAAAGGCGCTTTTGACATGCCAAGCTGATTGATGTAGTCAGGCACCATGACGTTTTTGAGTTCTGTGGAAAATTTATTCATTGTGGGTTGTTTAGGCCTTCAATAAAGACAACGCGGTAGCCGAGTTTTATCTGTTTGTCCCTGTTGTCCATTGTTTCGTTTTCCGCTTCTTCAAAGGTTTCGAAATATTTTTTTGATACTCTGCTTGCCCCGCTTTGTGCGCCTGATTCTTTGGTGACAATCCAACCGCCAAAAAGATCCTGCTCTAAATGTAAGTGGCAATATCGTGGTTGCTGATTTTCAGCAGCCTGGGTTTGCATATATATTCGCATATCAGTATTAGAGCAAGGTCATTATGTTAGTTGAGTCGGGTCAAATAAGCGGTTGTGTTCGGCGATTGCATACCGGTCTGTCATGCCTGCAATATAATCGGCAACTGCGCGCGCTCGGCCGTTAAGTCCGGTTTCTCGTTCCATTTGTTTTGCTTTGTTATGGTGTTCGGGTGGCAACAGGGCTAAGTCATTCATCAGCGCTTCAAAAAGCGATTGAATAATGTGTTTTGCTTTGCTTGTCATGCGATAAACCCGAAAATGTGAATACAGGTTTTTTCTCAAAAACTGTTTAAGCGCTAAATTTTGTGCTTTTATTTCCCGGCTGAAACAAATCAGCGGCTCCGGGTGCTGGCGTACCTGGTTTATGTCTTTCAGTTCGGCTGCTGCAATTTTTTTTTGACTGGTTTCAATTAAATCGCTGACAAGCCGGTTGATCATGCGTCGAATGGTTTCGTGAATGGCGCGTCGCTCGCCGAGTTTGGGGTAACGGGATTTTACTTTTTCATTTTGTTCGGCAAATAATTCAACGCTTTCAAGTTGTTTTAAATTAATCAGTCCTGCACGTAATCCGTCATCAACATCGTGGTTGTTATAAGCGATTTCATCGGCAAAGTTGGTAAGTTGTGCTTCAAGGCTAGGCTGGTGATGAGCGAGAAAACGTTCGCCGACTTTGCCGAGTTTTTTTGCATTGCCTGTTGAGCAGTGTTTTAAAATACCTTCACGTGTTTCAAATGTGAGGTTGAGGCCTTCAAAGTCGGCATATTTTTCTTCGATAATATCAACAACCCTGAGTGATTGCAGGTTGTGTTCAAAACCTTCATATTCTTCCATGCACTGGTTTAATGCATCCTGACCGGCGTGGCCGAAAGGGGTGTGGCCCAGGTCATGTGCCAGCGCGATTGCCTCGCTCAGGTCTTCATTGAGTCGCAGCGTGCGGGCGATGGCACGGCCAATTTGGGCAACTTCGAGGGAGTGAGTTAAGCGAGTGCGAAACAGGTCGCCTTCATGATTTACGAATACCTGGGTTTTATATTCCAGCCGACGAAAGGCAGTGCTGTGTACAATTCTATCTCGGTCGCGCTGATATTCGCTGCGGTGATTCGGTGCTGGTTCTGAAGCCTTGCGTCCGAGTGAGTCATTCGGGTGAGCGGCGTAGGGTGCAAGGTTTTCCATGTGGTTTCCTTCGCGTTGTGTTGTCATTAGGAACGTACAAATTCGCTGAGCATGTCGTGTAATGCATTTTTGTTATATTCGTCTGTGATGATGGCGTCACCCAGGGATTTTAGTAAGATCAGTCGAATTTTGCCGTCAATGGTTTTTTTGTCGCGTAGCATTAAATCCATAAAATCCTGTTCGCTCATGTCTTTGGGCAAGTCGGTGGGCAGGTTTGCACTTTTTATCAAGTTATATGCGCGATCCCTGTCCTGTTTGCTGATCCAGCCCATTCGCATTGACATGTCTGCTGCCATGATCATGCCGGCGCCGACTGCCTCACCGTGTAACCAGGCGCCGTAACCAGTGCCGGTTTCAATTGCGTGGCCGAAGGTGTGTCCCAGATTCAGCAGGGCGCGTTTGCCACTTTCTTTTTCGTCTGCGGCAACAATATCGGCCTTGTCCTGACAGGATCGTTCGATAGCATAAATGAGTGCTTCCGGCTTTCGTGTAAGCAAATCAGTCATGTTGTTTTCAAGCCAGTCGATGAACTCGGCATCGCCAAGTAAACCGTATTTTATGACTTCAGCGATGCCGGCGCTGAGTTGTTTGTCTTCTAATGTGTTTAGGGTGTTGGTGTCGGCGATGACGCAGCGTGGTTGATGAAATGCGCCAATCATGTTTTTACCCAGTGGGTGGTTAACCCCGGTTTTTCCGCCAACGGAGGAATCAACCTGTGCCAGTAATGTGGTTGGAATTTGAATAAATTGCACGCCACGCTGATAACAGGCGGCGGCAAAGCCGGTCATGTCACCAATAACGCCGCCACCGAGTGCAATGAGCGTGGTTCCGCGGTCAAAATTGTGGCTGAGCAGGGCGTTGAATACGCTATTTAATACTTCCAGGTTTTTGTATTGTTCGCCATCGGGCAGGATGACCGTTTCAAATTCAATGCCGTCAAGCATGCCTTCGACCTGTTTGAGGTAAAGCGGGGCAACGGTTTCGTTGCTGACGACCATGACCCGTTTGCTGCTAATGTGTTGTTGAAGAAGTTGTTTTTGTTGTAGCAGATTTTGGCCTATGTAAATAGGGTAACTGCGCTCGCCGAGGCTGACGTTTAATGTTTTCATTTATTTTGAGACGTGCTGCCGTTGTTAAAGTATGCAGTATATACAGCAGGTGACATGGCCGTAAACCCTAATCCCTAATTCCTAATCCTGAATCGCTTTTTTAGAAACGCGATGCCTTCTGCGTGGTGCGGCCGTCTTTTGTTGCTGCTTGTTTTTTTTACGCGGTTTTTTGCTGGTTTTTTGACTGAAGTATAGTGACGATGCTGGAAATGACATCACGTAGTTGTTTGTTGTTTGTTTTGTATACCAAATCAGCGATTTCCAGGTAGAGAGGCTCGCGTTTTTCGATGATATCACCGAGTGTTTTGCGGGGGTTGTCGGTTTGTAATAGCGGTCTGTTTTTGTCTTTTGCGGTTCTTTCCAGCAGTTGATCGAGTGGCGTCTGCAAATAGATGACGTAGCCGCGCTGTTTCATGAATTTTCGGTTTTCTCTATTTAATATTGAACCGCCGCCAGTGGCAAGCACAATGTTGTTTTCTCTGGTGAGCTGGTTTATTGCTTCGTGTTCTCTTTCTCTAAAGCCTTTTTCACCTTCCAGTTCAAAAATCAGTGGAATGCTGGCGCCGGTTTTTTTTTCGATTTCCCGGTCGCTATCAATGAAGGTTTTTCCAAGTGCTTCGGCAAGTCTCAGGCCGACTGAAGTTTTGCCTGCGCCCATGGGGCCAATAAGGATAATTCGTGAAGGAATGCCTGTTTTTTTCAATGTGTTTTAGTCCAGCTGGTGTCGTTAATTGATGAGGGCCAATGATCCTAGAAAAATCAGTTGATCCACGAGCTAGAGCACAACTACTTGATTCGCTTGGCTATATGATAAAGATTTGATTCACCAACCAGGTGAACGCAAACTTTTTCATTACGCCATTCAAACCAATTACTTGCACTCTATTCTCGCGTCCAACTGATCTTTCTAGGATTATAGTGTTTGTCCGTTCTAATGTGAACAGACTCTTCGCGTACCTGGTTTGTGGCAATAAAAAAGGCGCTATGTGGTAAAAGCGCCTTTTTTGCCTGGGAATCCCTGATTAATTTGGTTTTATTCCAGTTTTAAGCGTTCTTTCAATATTTTGGGCGTGACAAAAATGAGTAGCTCTTCTTTGCTGTCTTCCACCGAGGTTGAACGAAATAACCAGCCTAGCAATGGGATGTCACCTAAAAGAGGTACTTTTCGGGATGTTTTGGATTTGATTTGCTCAAATATGCCGCCAAGTACCACGGTTTCGCCATTATCGATTAATACCTGAGTTTTGATCTGTCGGGTATCTATGCTGGGAACACCGTTAAACAGCTCTTGCCTGGCGCTGTTTTTGGTGACGAGTAAATCAAGAATAATCCGGTCATCCGGGGTGATTTGCGGTGTAACTGTGAGGCTTAATACCGCTTTTTTAAATGCAACGGTGGTTGCGCCACTGGACGCTGCCTGGGTGTAGGGTATTTCTGTCCCCTGCTCAATGGATGCCTCTTTCTGGTTAGAGGTAATAATACGTGGGTTGGAGACGACTTCACCTTTACCTTCGGTTTGCAGGGCGGTTAGTTCAAGATCTAACAGGGCGGTATTGGTCAATAGGCCTACCGCAAAACTGCCCGGCGAAGTAGCTGAAACGGGGAAGTTAATATTAAAGTCCCTTTGTTCGTCTTGTAAAGGATTGCCAAAGGTGGCGTCTCGTCCTGGGGCAAAGTCTAAACCGGAGGCGCGTCCTGCGGTGATAAAAGTGTTTTCGCCGGATTGCTGTCGCCCTCGCATACCAATGCGGGTGCCAAGGTCACGGCTGAACCCGTCGTTGGCGATCACGATGCGTGATTCAATTAGAACCTGTCGGATGGGAATATCAAGACTGGTGATAAGTTTGCGAATTTCGGATAAACGCTCAACCGTGTCACGAATAAGTAATATATTGGTTCTCACGTCCAGTGTAACGTTGCCACGTTCTGACAGTAGCGTATTTTCGTCAGATTTAATGATGTCTGCAATTTCAGATGCTTTTGCGTAATTGATCTGGACTAACTCAGAGCGAAGTGGTGATAATTCATCCAGTTGTTTTTGTGATTCGAGTTCCAGTTTTTCCCTTGCTGTAATTTCCTCGGCCGGTGCAACCAGCATAACCGAGCCGTTTTTACGCATGGCCAGACCTTTGGCTTTAAGAATAATGTCCAGCGCCTGATCCCAGGGAGTATTTTTTAGTCTGAGTGTAATGCTACCCTGCACCGAGTCCGAGACAACCACATTCAAACCGGTAAAATCAGCCAGCAACTGCAGCACGGCACGAACTTCGATATCCTGAAAGTTAAGTGAGAGTTTTTCGCCGGCGTACTGGGCTTTTTTAATCGATGCTTTTTGTGTGGGAGACAAACGTTTCACATCAATGGTTAGGGTTTTATCTGATTGATAACTTAAATGCTCATAGTCACCGGCGGGTGAAATGATCATTTCAATGTCATCACCATCCTGAAATGTGTCAACGGATTTAACCGGTGTTGCAAAGTCGACGACGTTGAGACTTTGTTGCAGTACTTTTGGTAGCTTGGCATCCTGATAACTGATCAAAATTTTGCCGCCTTCCTCTCTGATGTCTGCGATAATATCAGGGTCTGTCAATGTCACGACAATTCTACCTTCGCCGCCATCACCGCGACGGAAGTCGATATTTTTGATCCCGCGGATAGACGGTGTGTTGAAAGCAGTTTGTGTTTGTGTGTTAGCTGCGGCTTTTGCTTTTACAGGCTGGGTGCTATTGAGTATGACAATAAATTTATTATCGTTAACACGTGACGTGTAAGTTACCTGTTTGACGAGATTGATTACAACGCGTGTTCTGGGTTTGGCTTCTATCGCGGTAATGGATTTGATATTGCCCATGCCGATGCGTTTTGTGCGCCAGGCGAGCTTGTTTTTTGTGTTAATAAAGTCAAAAGCAAGTCTGGCAGGTTCGTCAACGGTGAAGCTGTTGGGTTTGGGGGGCTTGCCCGAAAATTTAAAGGTGATTTTCACCTGATCACCCGGCAGCGAGGTAAAACCGACGTCGACTAGTGATGCGGCATGAAGCGGCAGGGATAAAAAAAGAAAGACAATTGCAGTGCTTAATACCGTGCTTAATTTGGCAAAAGTAAATTTAATATCGCTTCTTGCTTGCGGATAAAAAACCGGGATTTTGTTGACCATATTCGTTGACCTGATACCTTTATCGGCTGTTATTCAGCCAAGCTGAGTTTGTTTTTACGTTCAATCCAGCCGCCATGTCCGTCGGCGACTATTTCTTTCAGATCAATGCCTGATTCGCTAATGCGCGAGATTTTTCCGTTGTTTTCACCGATGTAGTTGCCTTTTTTTACACGAAAAACACTATTGTCGGGTGTTTTTATAATGGCCCAGTTTTGGCCGTTGTTATTCATTATGCCAACCATCTCTAATGATTGCAGTGTATATCTTTCCAGTGCTTCTTTGTTTCTTACCTGGTTTGGTTTTAAGCCGTTTGAGCTGCGCTTGAGCGTCGCTTCTTTAACCTGCGAAACTGACGGCCTAAAAGGGTCTCTGAGCTGGGACGCGGTGTATTCGTGCGTGCCATAAGGCGATATAACGGGCAGAGCCTCAACCTGGCCCTTGTGTTTTTCTTTGACGTCGGCGATAAACGTACTGAGGTCACTGATGTTATTTTCGGCGCAGCCGGTAAGCGTGATAATTGCTGTGACGCAATAAAGTGCCCATTTGTTTGAGTGACGTTTTTGTGTTGTCAGTTTCATTGCTCACCACTGAGTTGTTTCAGTTCTTTTTCATCGAGATAACGATAGGTTTTTGCATGCGCTTCAAGAACGAGCTGATATTTATTCTGACCTGAGCTTTTTGTTTTTTCTTTTGATTTGGTAACTGTAAAGCTATCGATGGTGACAATTCGAGGCAGAGTGGCAACACCACTCATGAACTTACCAAATTCGTGGTATTCCCCCCGTACTTTTAGCTCGATGGGTAGTTCGACATAAAAGTCTTTTGGTATTTCGTTTTGCGGTTTGAAAAAATCAAACTCAAGTCCGTTAGTCAGGCCCGTTTGGGTTACGTCGGTCAGCAGGTCGGCGACCTCTGTTTTGCCCGGTAGTTGATTTAATAATGAGCCAAAGGTTTGCTGGATTTCTTTTAGTTGTTGTTTATAGCTGTCGAGGTTAGCGGCTTTTGCGTGTTTTATTTCAAATAACTGTTTGAGTTCGGTCTCTTTTTTCTCGAAAGTTTCAAGTTTGTCGAGTTGTAAGCGGGTATCAAGCATGTAACCAGCACCGAGTATGATGGCCGCGAGTATTGTTAATGTAGTTATTTTAACCGCCAGCGGCCAACTGCCGATATTGTTCAGGTCTAAATCGTTCAGGTCAATCTCGGATAGTCTCACTCTGGCTGGCTCCGTTTAACTTTCAGCGAAAACCAGCTGGAATCCGGGTATTCGCTGGTGTTAGCATTAATGACGATGAGTTCGGGCTCCTTTAACCATTTTGATCTTTCCAGATTGCGCATGAATGTGGATATGCGTGAGTTGGATTCCGCGATACCTTCAATGCTGATATTGCTGCCTTGTTGAGACACTTTGGTAATTTGTGCGCCGCTGGGTATTGCTTTAGCGAACTCTTCAAATAAATGAACAATCCCCGGCCGACTTTTCTGTAGCGCCTGAATGACGTTCATTCGATTTAACAAACGTGCCTTTTCGACTTCCAGGGTTTTGATTGTTTTGATTTCGTTATCAACAATACTGATTTGTTGCGATAAAAACTTGTTGCGATTCTCCTGAACGCTAATTCGATTATTCATTTCGGCATGAACAGCTGCAATGATGCCAATAGCGGCAACCGCGACCAGGATGCTTAACAGATAGAAACGTTTCTGTCGTTCGGCGTTGAGCGTTTCCCGCCAGGGCAGTAAGTTTATGCGAGCCATTCTAATCAAGGCTCCTTAGGGCCAGGCCGCAGGCGATCATCAGTGCTGAGGCGTCATCACTTAAGGCCTGAGCGTTCACCTTTGGTGATAGTGTCATTGATGAAAACGGGTTGGCGATCGAGGTCGGTATGCCGACACGTTCAGAAATAAGTTCGTCAGCGCCCTGAATGGTCGCGCAGCCACCAGCGAGTACAATATGATCAATGGCATTATACTGGCTTGACGAAAAGAAAAACTGTAACGAACGGCTTACCTGCTGGGCCATGGCTTCTTTGAACGGTTCGAGAATTTCCGTTGCATAGTTGTCCGGCAGGCCGCCCTGACGTTTTGCCAGTCCGGCTTCTTCGTATGAAAGTCCAAATCTACGTTGAATTTCTTCGGTTAGCTGGCTGCCACCAAAAACCTGTTCACGAGTATAAATGATACGCTGATCCTGAAGCACGTTCAGTGTTGTCATGGTTGCGCCTATATCGACGATGGCGATGGTTTTGTCGAAGCCGTGTTCAGGCAGCTGTGATGAAATTAATACCACGGCGTTTTCCAGTGCGTAGGCTTCAACATCAACAACTTTGGTGTTTAGTCCGCCCAGTTCGACGGCGGCAACTCTGGCGTCAACGTTTTCATTTCGGCAGGCCGCAAGCAATACATCCACCATGTCTGGATTTTTGTCGGTGATGCCAATAATTTCAAAATCCAGCGCGACTTCTTCTATCGGGTAGGGAATATACTGATCGGCTTCAAGTTCAATCTGGCTGGCGAGCTCTTCATCGTTCAGCGTGGCAGGCATAGAGATTGTTTTTGTGATTACGCTTGATCCGGCAACGGCAATGGCTGCGTTGGATGCTTTGGTGCCTGAGCGCCGAACCGCTCGGCGAATGGTTTCACCAACAGATTCGATATCGGTAATGGTTTTTTCTACAACAGAGTTTGGTGGAATGGGCTCTACGGCGTAACTCTCTACCCTGAAGCGGTTATTCTGTTCACTCAGCTCAAGTAATTTAACCGCTGATGAACTGATATCCAGCCCAAGCATGGTTGTCTTCTTTCGTTTTAGTAAATCAGCAAGTCCCACGTGAAAAATCCCTGTTGCGCAGATAGTTTTGCAAACTTTTTATCATGTTAACTGTAACTTAGCTTAATAGCAGGCAAACAATGATATTATCTTGCCGATGTCAGGTCACGTTTTTTGTCGGCTTTTGCTAAAAAAAGTTTAATAATGATCAACTTGCCGGTTTTTTATGCACATTCATGGTAAATACAAAATGTCTGCCGCTGTGATAAATATGCTCGACCGGCCGATATGTTTGATATGCTCACTGGCGTTACGTTGGACATTTATTCTATCGGGTAATAACCATGCATATAAAATCATCCGTTATTTTCGGGATTTGATCGGAGGCGGATCATCGATTGCGCAAAATGAATCTTCGGCTATAGATTTGCATGCACTGATTAAAAGCCGATTTATTTTATCTCTAAGTAGGCAGACACCTTGAATAGCGATTTACAGAAAGTGACATATAGAAAGTGACATACAGAAAGTTATTTATAAAAAAGAAAATGAGTTGAATGAGCGATAAAAATTTGCAGGAAGACAGGGAAAAAAGTTTAGCTAAGCCTCGACCGGGCTTCTTTAAGCGACTGATAAAGTTTACGATTAAAACATCAATAGTCTTGTTCGTTTTAGGTGCCGTTACCATCGCGGGCATCTATCTTTATATTTCGCCTAATTTGCCTGCGGTTGAAAGTTTGAAAGATATCCGCTTTCAGGTGCCTTTGCGTGTGTATTCGTCAGACGGCAAATTAATCGGCGAATTTGGTGAAAAGCGTCGCGAGCCATTAAGCTATGAGCAGATTCCCGAGCATATGGTGAACGCCGTCGTTGGTGCCGAGGATGATCGTTTTTTTGAGCATCCGGGGGTGGATTATCACGGTTTACTTCGGGCGGTTGCTGTTTTTGCAACAACAGGCAAAAAAGCCCAGGGCGGTAGCACGATTACTATGCAGGTTGCGCGTAACTTTTTTCTTAGTCGGGAAAAAACATTTTTACGCAAATTCAGCGAAATATTACTGGCGCTTCGCATTGAGCGGGCGTTATCCAAGCAGGAAATAATCACACTTTATCTGAATAAAATTTATTTAGGCAACCGCGCTTATGGTGTTGGTGCGGCGGCCAAAATATATTATGGCAAAAATATCGACGAGTTAAATATTTCGCAGCTTGCCATGATTGCGGGTTTGCCTAAAGCGCCATCCCGATTTAACCCGATTGTTAACCCTGAACGTGCATTACAACGCAGAAATTACGTTTTAGGCAGGATGGAAACGCTGGGTTACATTAAAAAAGCGGTTCACGACAAAGCGCGCTTGCGCCCGGTAACGGCTCGATTGCGTCAAAAAGCGATTGCACTTGAAGCGCTTTATGCGGCCGAGATGGTGCGAAAAAAAATGTTTGCCCAGTATGGAAATGACGCATACACCGATGGTTATAGTGTATACACAACACTGCAATCGCGACTGCAGGACAAGGCCAATCGATCACTGCAATATAACTTATTAGCTTATGAAGAGCGCCATGGTTATCGTGGCGCAGAAAAAAAACTGGATGAGCTGGATTTTTCAGCGCCCTCGGAGTGGCAGGCTGCGCTGAAAAATATTAGCCGTTACCCGATATTAAAGGCCGGTATCGTTATTGATGTAAAAGAAGACTCAATACTGGTTTATATGAGAAACGGTTCTATTGCGCACGTGTGCTGGCGTGGACTGAAATGGGCAGCACCTTATATTGACGGCAATCGCGCCGGAGCCAAGCCTGAAACCGCAAATGATGTTGCTGCAGTTGGTGACGTGGTTCGTCTGTATGATGCCGGCGGCGGGCGCTGGAGTTTGGGGCAAATTCCAGAGGTGGAAGGGGCATTAGTTTCGATTAGCGCGAAAAACGGTGCAATTCAGGCCATTGTGGGTGGTTACGATTTTTATCACAGCAAGTTTAACCGGGCGGCGCAGGCTAAGCGCCAACCCGGCTCTAATTTCAAACCGTTTGTTTATTCCAGTGCGCTGGAAAAAGGTTATACCGCAGCCACGTTAATCAATGACGCGCCAGTGGTTTTTAGTGACTCCGGGCTTGAAGAGTCCTGGAGGCCTGAAAACTACAGTGGTAAAGTGTTTGGGGAAACCCGGCTAAGGGAGGCTCTGGTTAAATCACGCAATCTGGTGTCTATCCGTATACTTCAGGATATTGGTATCAGGTATGCCATTAATTACGTTAAACGGTTCGGTTTTGATCCTGACGCCCTACCAAAAGATTTGTCACTGGCGCTAGGTAGCGCGACGCTAACACCGTTAGAAGTTGTTCGGGGGTATGCGGCGTTTGCCAATGGCGGTTACCTTGTTAAAACTCATTTAATTGATCGCATCGTTGGTCCGGCAAACAATGTTTTGTTTAAGGCTAATCCGCCAACGGTTTGTCCTGAGTGTGAGTTAGCGGCATCGGTAGAAACAATCGCACCTGATCCGTCCACTGAAACAGATGCGCTATTACTGCAAACCCTGGATGAGCAAAAAAATGAGCAGCCGACTGTTAATCTCGCCAAGCGTATCGTCAGTGCGCAAAACGTGTATTTAATGACAACCGTGTTAAGGGAAATTATTCAGCGTGGTACCGGTCGTCGAGCCAAAGTCTTAAAACGTCAAGATTTAGCGGGAAAAACAGGTACCACGAATGATCAGCGAGACGCCTGGTTTTCCGGCTTTAACGCCGAAGTTGTGACAACTGCATGGGTAGGGTTTGATAAACCACATCCGTTGGGTGATAACGAAACAGGTTCACGTGCAGCCTTGCCAATGTGGATAAACTACATGCGCGAAGCACTGAAAGGTGTGCCGGAAGCGCCATTGGTACAGCCGCCCGGCATTGTCACCGTTAGAATTGACCCGATCACAGGCCTGCGGGCAAACGCCGGTTTTAAAGGCGCGATATTTGAAAGTTTTCGAACGGAAAATGTGCCGCGGCAAATGGAGGAGGTGCAGTCTTCAGGCGTTGATGGCGAGGGCGGTGATCGGGGGGATGAAACAGAAGGGTCGGCCGATCAGTTGTTTTAGTCTTTGTCTATCGTTTGGATCCATCATAAAAAAACGCCCGTTCAGGGCGTTTTTTTACTTAGCTATTTAAATAGCTAGCGACTGATATTTATAGTGTGGGGTAGTGATTCGGATACGGTTTTTGAGCAACACCGGTATCAATAGCGGCTTTCGCTATTCTTGGTGGTACGCTGTCCATCAAGCGGGGATCAACCGGCTTAGGGATAATATACTCTTTGCCAAAAACCATTGAATCCAGATTGTATGCATCAAGTACTGATTGCGGCACAGGTTCTCTGGCTAAATCTCTTAGCGCATATACTGCCGCCATTTGCATTTCCTGATTAATTGAGCTGGCTCTCACATCAAGCGCGCCACGAAAAATAAACGGAAAACCTAATACGTTGTTCACCTGATTAGGGTAATCGCTTCGCCCGGTGGCCATAATCAGGTCATCGCGGACCGCTAATGCAACGTCGGGTCTGATCTCTGGGTCAGGATTTGAAAGTGCGAATACAATCGGTTTATCGGCCATGCTTTTGATCATGCGGGTATCAATTACATTCGGCCCGGAAACGCCGATGACAACATCTGCGTTTTTCATTGCGTCACTGAGCGTTCGATCTTTTGTGGATACGGCAAAAGCCTGCTTGTATTCATTCAAGTCATCACGCTCATTATGGACAATACCGTTACGGTCAATAAGAAAAATATTTTCTCTTTTAGCGCCGAGTGCGACTAAAAGATTCATTGATGCGATGCCAGCTGAGCCAGCACCGATGCAGACAATTTTCACATTGTCGATTTCTTTGTCCTGAATGTATAAGGCGTTTAACAGGCCGGCAGAAATAATAATCGCCGTGCCATGCTGGTCATCGTGAAAGACCGGGATGTCGAGTTGTTCCTGCAGGGCTTTTTCAATTACAAAACAGCTGGGAGCGGCAATGTCTTCGAGGTTAATGCCGCCAAAAGTAGGGGCAATATTTGCGACGGTGGTAATAAACTCCTCAGCGGAGCTGGCGTTGATTTCAATATCAAATACATCCACATTGGCGAATTTTTTAAACAAAACCCCTTTGCCTTCCATGACGGGTTTGCCTGCAAGTGCGCCGACATTGCCAAGTCCTAACACGGCGGTGCCATCAGTAATGACGCCAACAAGATTGCCTTTGGATGTGTAGTCGTATGCGGCGTTGATGTCTTCCGCAATTGCGCGAACCGGCTCGGCCACGCCGGGTGTGTACGCCAGGGAAAGATCAAGCTGGTTTTCGCAGGGTTTGGTCACCTCAATGGCGATTTTTCCCGGTGTTGGTTTTGAGTGATAATCCAGTGCCTGTTGTTTTAAGTCGTTACTCATGTTTTTGTCCTGTATTCTTTTGTTGCTCAGCAGCATAGTTTGTGCCGGGTGTTCCTACTTGAATGATATGGCGTCGGGGTGTTTCACGCGCATACTGAATCGGCGTTTGTATAAACTAATCCAGCCTTTTGCTTTGATTTGTTTGCCGACTAAGTTTTGGGGCTGAAAATTTTTGAAATAGTGTAAATCTTTTTTGCTGATGCGTATTGCCATTTTTTCTGAAAATTTAATCCAGATAGTCTTTTTTGTCTCTAATACACGGCTAACTTTGCCACTGATGCGTTTGAACCCAACTTGATGTTTGTTAACTTTAAGTGCATTAACCGGCTTGAAATAAGGGCTTTTCCAGACTCTGATCTGTTTCGTTTGTGCCTGCCCTTCAGCATCTCGATAACAGCGCTGTTGCCCCAGGTTTGGTGGAATGCTGATGTTAAACGCTAGCCCGGCTTTTAATATTTCATATTGCAGGTTGGTGCCATCGAGTAAAAAAACGTGTGCAAGCGTACGTTTATATCGGTCTTTACTCTCTCGGCCGTATTTTATGCCGATTTTTTTCCTGAGAACGCGCTTCTCTAAAAAACGCTTTGCTTTCACTGCGTAAGGCTCAGGGTCTCCGGTTTTGTAGTTCATTTCAGGTGTATTGATGCCAATCAGCCTGATTTTGTCGCCGTTGGCGAGTTTTACTGTGTCACCATCATATACCTGTGTGACAACGGCGCGTTTATCAAAAGACTGGCTGGTGCAGGCATTAGCTTGTGCTGCGGAAGCAGATAAAAACAGGAAGAAAAAAAGGACGATGGGTAAAACGAAAAAACTGGTTCGAGACAGGTTGGTCAACCTGGCCCGACGGGCCAGGTAATACCGAGAGTACGTTGTGCAGACCTTTGTACGGACCTTTGTACGGATCTTTGTACCGATCAATACGTTTTTATTTCTTTCCGTATTTCTGACGGAATTTGTCGACACGTCCAGCAGTATCAAGTACTTTTTGTTTTCCTGTGTAGAAAGGATGGCATTCTGAGCATACGTCAATCGTTAGGTCTTTATGGCTTGTTGATTGTGTTTCGAATGAATTACCACAGCTACAGGTAACATTGATGCTGTCGTATTTTGGGTGGATGTCCGCTTTCATGTTGATAACCTCAGATGTTTATTAGCTGTGCCGCCACTAGAACCCTTGTCTAGCACCGCACAAACGAAGCGCGCAAGTATATGTGATGGCGTTAAGTTGAGCAAGCATTAGTTTAGCAATATGTCGACTTATTAGAAAGAAGTTTCCTTTGCGATTAACTCATTGTTTTTCCGAAGATTTTTAGTGTGAACGTAGAGCCTGGTGCGTTGTCATAAAAGTTTGAGTGCTGCCTGGAGCGCATCTGATTTGCCCCAAGACGCTACAATCATGTAAGATTTCGCTCGCACTGATTCAGTGGCGGATAATAATGAACGACATTTGCTGAAGTAAAAATAATAAGTAGCTGTAAGCCAAAGATAAACTCTTTTTTGCTTCCTGTTTTTGTTTTTCAATGTTCCCAGCAAGTGTTTGGACTGTTACTCAGAAGGGTGTTAGTTGCCTTTACGTTGTTAATAGTAATTGACTGAAACAGTAACTAGAAACAGTAACTAGAAACAGTAACTAGAAACAGTAACTAGAAACAGTAACTAATTGAAATAGTTTAACTTTAGGTAGTAAATATGGCTTATCATGAAGAAGAAAGACGATTATTGAAATTTGTAGTCGCATCTGCGGGTTTTTTGTTTGTTGGTACTGTGCACGGTGTATTGCAGGTAATACGTCCGGTTCGCGAATACCTTGATTCTATCGGCAGCCCTTACGGTGGTCCGGGGCACATGATTGACCCGCTCGCTCATGCCCATATCAATGTTGTCGGTGGTGTTGTTTTGTTGCTGATGGCACTTTCGTATTATTTGATTCCGCGTATTACAAAAGAAAAACTTTATTCATATAAACTGGTTGAACACTCGTTTTGGTGGACCAGCCTGGGTTTGACCGGGTTTTATTCTACCTTATTGCTTTTCGGCTTCTGGGAAGGTGAGTTAATGCTCGCGGGTGAATCAGAGCGAATGGCTGAAGTGCATCAATATTACGGACGTACCATTGCCATTGTTGCCACCGGAATGGGAATCGGTTTCTGGGTTTATTTCGCAAATATATTTGCGACATATTATAGAATCAGGAACCAATGACTGAAACGACCTGCCCCTGCCCTGAAGAGTATCCGGACTGGCACGGAAAAAGTGTTAACTTAGGTGGTTATTGCATCCATGAGATGAAAATATCCTCTGTGTTTCACATGCCCGTTGCCTATGATATGTACGTGAGTAAGCAGGCGGTCAATATTCAGGAGCTGGGTTTAAAGGAGCGCTGGCCTGGGCTTATCCTGACTAAAACCGGCATGTTTAGTGGCAAAATAATACGTTTGGTGGAAGACGCGCAATCGCCATCGCGCCTAGTAAAATACATTGCCGGTGATTTTTTGCTGATGGCTCAAATGCATGGCGGCGGTATTGGTACAGTGCCAAAAGCCGCCCATAAAATGCAAATCGCCATGGTCGAAAAAGGCTGTATGCCAAAAGAGTTGTATCTGGTGCATTTAACCTGTGATGAATGCTGGGAACGTAAAGGTGGCGATAAAATATTAATGTTGCGCCGTTATGTGGCGAATGAGCGAGTCCAGCAAAAACTGGAAGAAGAAAGCCGAAAAGCGGCTAAAAAAGATGCTGCTAAGGCGTTGGCGAGAGACGCAGAAGAGAAAGAGCTAATTAAAGAAAAAGAACTTATATAGAAGTCGGTTAAAAGTAGCGGTCTTGCGCTTTTAGGTCATGCGGTGCTTAGAACCAGGCGGTTTTAAGCAGCCAATCCACTTCAGGGTGGCTGCCTCGTCACTATGTAAATGTCATTTTGCCGCTTGTTTGTGACTTCGGTTTTTATTGTGAGGTCGCCTGTTTCTGTTGTTTGCTGTTTTGTCGCCCGGCTTGCCCCCGGGTTTGTTTCGATGGCTCGGTTTTTTGCGCGCAATCGGTGCGGCAGGTGCGACTTTGGCAAGCAGGTCTTCGGTTACGGGCAGGGTCGGCATTTTTGTTTCGGTAAACTCTTCAATTGACGGTTGGTAAAACGCGTAGCTCTCACAGATTAAATTTATTGCGTGGCCGCTGCTGCCTATTCGACCTGTTCGTCCAATGCGGTGAACGTAATCTTCCGGATCCTGCGGCAGGTCATAATTAAATACGTGGGATACTTCATCGATGTGTAAACCCCTGGCAGCCACGTCGGTTGCCACTAATACCGGAAATTTACCTTCACTGAATTCTTTAACCAGAGATTCGCGGCGTTTTTGTGGCACGTCTCCCGAAAGTAAGGCAGCTTCAATCCCGTTGCCCTGCAAAAAAGCCGTGACTTTCTCTGCGGTTACTTTCATGTTGGTAAATACGATGGAGCGGCTCGGGCTGAGTTTTGTCATTAAGCCGATTAATAAAGCGATTTTTTCGTTGTTTGCGACAAAATAGCCATGTTGCTCAATTTTGCTTTCGGTTTTGACGGTTTCGACGCTGATTAACTCAGGGTTATTCATTAGTTCATACGCAAATTCCTGAACCTCAAAATTGATGGTCGCCGAAAAAAGTAAATTCAGGCGTTTTTCGGGGGCAGGTAATTGCCTGAGTAAATACCGCACGTCTTTGATGAAACCCATGTCTAGCATTCGGTCTGCTTCATCGAGCACCATGATTTGAAACGATTTAAGATTGATTAACTTCTGCTTGGAAAAGTCGATGACTCTGCCGACGGTGCCAATCACAATGTCGTGATCTTCGGTTAAACGTTGTTTTTGTTTTTCGTAATCTGCACCGCCATAAACCACAACTGATTTTAGATCGGTGTATTTAAGCAGTGTTTTACATTCTTTTTCTATTTGAATGGTGAGCTCGCGTGTGGGTGACAAGACAAGTGCTTTGGTCGACTTGTCTTGCCGTGAGAGCAGCTTGTTAATCACAGCAATCAGAAATGTCGCTGTTTTGCCGGTGCCAGTATCTGCTTTACCAATAATGTTTTTGTTTTCCAGAATTAAAGGCAAACTTTTTGCCTGAATAGGAGTGCAGTAGGTGTAGCCGAGGTCTGAAATGGCTGATTGTATGGCTTCAGGTAAATCGAAGTCGCTAAACTTAGTGTTCGTTAAATGCCCGTTTTTATCATTCATGAAATTATTATATACTTATTGGTGAATAAGGGGGATGCATTATTACTGCTGTGAGAGGAATTAACAATTTTTTTTAGTATAATGAATTGCGTTTTTTCTCGCTTATAGGTACATTCATTAATTATCCCGCATTACTGCATCAGCCATATTTTGTCCTTGATTCCCGTTTTTGGTGAATTCAGGCGGCAGTAGGTTGTTGTTGGTATTCCTGATACCCTAATGCGTTATTACTAATTTGGAGGCAATTTATTGTGAGTGATCGTATAGTCTATTTGACTGATGATACATTTGAAGCAGAAGTGTTAAATAGTGAAGGCCCTGTTCTGGTCGATTATTGGGCAGAGTGGTGTGGTCCTTGTAAAATGATCGCCCCTATTTTGGATGAAATTGCATCTGAATATGATGGTAAAGTAAAAGTGGCAAAGCTGAACATTGATGAAAACCCGAATACGCCGCCAAAATACGGCATTCGCGGCATTCCTACCTTAATGCTCTTTAAAGGTGGAGACGTGGAAGCAACTAAAGTCGGTGCTGTGTCAAAATCACAGTTAACGGCTTTCATTGACAGCAATCTTTAATCTGATAATTGTTGTTGTAAATAGTGTCGTGTAAATATAATTTGAATTTTGTCGAGTTGCGAACTACTCTTTAAAAGACGCGCTAATTGTTGTTTCCATGCCTTGTGTGGGGCGGCTTTTGGGAAAAGAGTAGACGCGACCCGATTTAAGTGATAGCTTTACAAAAATTCGGTAGCACCGTTTATCGTAATATCATCTGAAAAATAAGACAGACTCTCCAAATTTTCAATCAAATAAGCCCTTGTAGTTCGTTCTGAGTTATCTAACCGTCAAGTTATAAAACCAGTCACCGACTATGTTCAATTAATCATCAACTCTAAGCCACTTAATAATAAACTATGAATTTAACAGATTTAAAGCAAAAGCCAGCGAGCGAATTAATCGAAGTTGCTCAAAAAATGGGGCTAGACAATATGGCCAGGGCGAGAAAGCAGGATCTCGTCTTTAACATCCTTAAGTCGCATGCGAAAAAAGGTGAAGATATTCACGGCGACGGTGTACTTGAAATATTACAGGATGGATTTGGTTTTTTACGCTCAGCCGACTGTTCCTACCTTGCCGGCCCGGACGATATTTATGTTTCACCAAGTCAAATACGTCGATTTGGCTTAAGAACCGGCGATACGGTTGCCGGTAAAATTCGCCCACCTAAAGATGGTGAGCGATATTTTGCATTGTTGAAAGTAAAAGAAATTAACTTCGAACACCCTGACAATGCGCGCAATAAAGTGGCTTTTGAAAACCTTACGCCACTGTTTGCTAATGATCGCCTGGAAATGGGCCTGGGTAATGGCAGCACCGAAGACTTAACTGCCCGTGTCATTGACATGGTTTCACCCATTGGTAAGGGGCAGCGTGGACTGGTTGTGTCACCGCCTAAAGCCGGTAAAACCGTGATGCTGCAAAATCTCGCGCATTCAATTACGGCAAATCACCCGGAGTGTATTCTGATCGTATTATTGATTGATGAGCGCCCGGAAGAAGTAACCGAAATGTCCCGCTCTGTTAAGGGTGAAGTGGTTTCTAGTACATTTGATGAACCGGCTTCTCGTCATGTGCAGGTTGCCGAAATGGTGATTGAAAAAGCCAAACGTCTGGTTGAGCATAAAAAAGATGTAGTCATTCTGTTAGACTCAATCACGCGATTAGCGCGTGCTTACAATACGGTGATTCCTTCATCGGGTAAAGTGCTTACAGGTGGTGTTGATGCGAATGCATTGCAGCGACCTAAGCGCTTTTTTGGTGCGGCGCGAAATGTTGAAGAAGGTGGCAGCTTAACGATTCTTGCAACCGCGCTTGTCGATACCGGTTCGCGCATGGATGAAGTCATCTTTGAAGAATTCAAAGGCACCGGTAACATGGAGTTGCACCTGGATCGCCGCATTGCTGAAAAACGCATTTATCCTGCAATTAACGTGAATCGCTCAGGTACACGCCGTGAAGAGTTGATTACAAAAACGAATGAATTGCAAAAAATGTGGATTTTACGCAAACTATTACATCCTATGGATGAGCTTCAAGCCATTGAGTTTTTGCTGGATAGATTAAAAGACACTAAAACCAATGAAGAGTTTTTTAACTCGATGAAAGGCTAATATGTCTTATGCTTCAGCGTGGCTATACCGGTCGTTCTGAGGAAGATCAGTCTTTTATCGGCATTATCCATAACAAGTACCATCTAGACAGTCTCTACATATTTAGACAGTCTCTACATATACGCTAAACATCCAGATCATGCGCCAACTTCGATTTTACCTGTCTCTTTCGTTTGATATTAACCAGGAATACGATGTTCCTGAAAGCTCGGCGCGTCGTATGGTGCGTGTTTTGCGTTTGAAAGAGGGCGATGAAATCACCCTGTTTAACGGCGACAATCATGAATATGCTGCATTGATAATTGATGCAGGCAAAAAAAGTGTTCGGGTACGGGTGTTTGGCAAATCTGAAGTAAACCGGGAATCTCCACTTTACACGCATTTGATTCAGTCTTTATCAAAAGGCGACAAAATGGAAGTGACGATCCAAAAAGCGGTGGAGCTTGGTGTTAGTGTGATGACGCCGGTGAGCAGCGAGCGAACTAACGTCAGCTTGGCGGGTGCAAGGTTAGAAAAAAAGATGCTGCACTGGCAAGGTGTGGTTGAGTCGGCCTGTGAGCAAACCGGCCGGAATAGGCTCCCGGAATTGCGCCCCTTGGCGGGGTTAAAATCGGCTTTGGATGTGTGCAGAGGGGTGTTGGCGCTAAAGCTTATTCTTAGCCCTCAGGCTGAATCGAGCCTGGTTGAAATCAAAACTTCAGCGCAAAATGTGATTATACTTATTGGCCCCGAAGGTGGTTTATCTGAGGCTGAAATAGCCTACGCGCTGGATTGTGGCTTTGTTGCAGTAAAGGCTGGGCCGAGGGTATTACGAACAGAAACAGCGGGGCCGGCCATTTTATCCGTGGCGCAAATGCTTTGGGGTGATCTGGGTTGATTTTCTACACATAAACAATGTGTTGCGGCCTTGTGTGCTGGCGAGCGGGCTTGCTGTTATAAAGCATCATATTAAAAACTTGAGTAAAATACTGGGTTTTTGTTGCAACTTCACCTCTTGTGGTATATAAGCTAACTATAGTTGATAAAAATACTTGGTTATAGCTCATCTGTCTTCCTGGTGGCAGAAAAGTAGATGAATAATATAAGGGGTGAATATTAGTGAAAATTCCGACAAAAGGACGATATGCAGTATCAGCGATGATGGATTTAGCAATTCATGATAAAATAAGGCCGTTGACCATCGCGGAAATCGCTGAAAAACAAAATATATCGCTTTCGTATCTGGAGCAGTTGTTTGCGGTATTGAGAAAAAACGAACTGGTTCGAGGCACTCGAGGTCCTGGTGGTGGTTATCGTTTGGCGCAAGTTTCTGATTCAATTACGATTGCTCAAATTATTCGGGCTGTTGATGCATCAATGCCTGAACAGAAAAAAACTAATGATGAATATTTGCCTTACGTTTTGTGGGCAGAGCTAAGTTTAAAAATGTACGACTTTCTTGACGGTATTACGCTGGCGGCATGTGTTGATCATCCCGAAGTCAGGTTGCTGATGGAAAAGTCGCTACAGGCAGCGAACACGGCAGCAGCGGCATAAGTTGCGGTCGGATAGCATTATAAAATTGAAGTTTTAGGAGAGAGTCATGGCTTACAGCGACAAAGTATTAGACCATTATGAAAACCCCAGAAATGTGGGTTCTTTTGATAAAGATGATAGCTCAGTTGGTACCGGTATGGTGGGAGCCCCCGCTTGTGGCGACGTGATGCGTTTACAAATTAAGGTAAGTAATGACGGCGTAATTGAAGAAGCACGTTTTAAAACTTACGGCTGTGGCTCTGCCATTGCTTCCAGTTCGCTTTTGACCGAGTGGGTTAAAGGTAAAACACTGGAAGAGGCGCAAGCAATTAAAAACAGTGATATTGCCGAAGAGTTGGCCTTGCCGCCAGTTAAAATACACTGTTCAGTTTTAGCTGAGGATGCAATTAAAGCGGCTATTGGTGATTACCAAGGAAAAAATTCGTAATTGCTTTAGATTGCGGAATAAAAAGTGCGCGATATAAAAACCTCTCGTTTTGCGAGAGGTTTTTTTTTGCTGGCTAAAAACTTGTTAGAATAGCGCTCATCATATTGACTTGTGTTTGAGAGGGGGAAACATGAAATACGTTCGTCAGCTTGCAGGACTAACGCTTGCGTTGATGACACAGTCGGTTGTTGCGCAGGAGGAGGTCACGGTTTATGGGCGAATCCACTTGTCCGCCGATGTGGTTGATACGGGTGCCTCGCGTGGCCACGGTTTAAGTAGTAATGCCAGTCGCATTGGTTTTAAAGGCAAAAAAGATCTGAATTATGGTTTGAAAGCATTGTGGAAAATTGAAACCGAGCTTGATGTTTCTAGTGAAGTAAATAGCGGAAGTAAATTTACTTCGCGAAACCGTTACCTCGGCCTTAACTACGGACGATCAACCGTTGTTGCCGGTTATCACGATACGCCGTTCAGAACCCTTGGAAAAAAAATTGACGTATTACCTGATACGGTTGCAGACCGACGGGGTGTGCTAGGGCGGGATTATATCGGCGACGCTTCCTTTGACGTACGTGCAGACAATGCCGTCATGTATGTGAATAAATTTTTAACCGGATTAGAGCTGCGTTTTATGCGTTCTGCCGGTTCGAGTAGCGCGACTGTTGGTGATAAAACACCGATTACCAGCACCAGTCTTTTGTATAAAACATCACAGTTTATGCTTGGCGCTGCCTATGAAATTAAGGAGGCAGCAGCAGACCGAACCGCAGGTGTGCGTTTGCTTGGCGGTGTAGCGTTTGACGTGATGCAAATTACTGCCATCTATGAGCAGTTGGATTTTGGTGACAGCAATGCCAGGCTCGGCTGGGACAGAAGCGTTGCCGGCCTGAGCGCGGTTTATAAATCGGGTTTGACCTCATTTAAAGCCCAGGTATTTGTGTCAAATAATTTATCCGGCGTGGCGGACTCGTCAGGAAGAATGTTTGCCGGTGGTGTCTATCATGAATTGGACAAATCGTTTGAAATTTATGGTATTGCCGCGCGTGTTACTAATGAAGCCAATGCAAAATATACCCTGACAGGCGCAAATCACGGGGATGTGTATCGTCCATCTGCTGCGGGTGCAGATATGAATTCCGTGTCGTTTGGTGGTATTTATAAATTCTAATGTATGATTAAGGTGCAATAGGGTAGCGTATTGCAGTATTACGCCTTACAGCTCAATTTTAATTAAGGCATAACCCAGTCGTTGATATTCTCTGATTTTTTTTGGCCCGGTTTCGGCGACATCAACATATTCAGGAAAATCATCTTTTGAAAATGAGTACCAGGACGCGTGAGTGCCGCAAATAGACACGGGTACGTCATCGCTGGTTAATAATCGCACTTTTTGATGGGTGTTTTTATATCTTTTCTGGTTTTCCTTTAATAGCGCAAATTGTTCAGTGCCGTGGCTGACGACAGCAAGTTTGATTGATGGAATCTTGCTTTTGAGCTTTTCGCTGTACTCTGCTATTTTTTTAAGCGCAAACTCCAGGTCTTTTTCGCCGCTCTCTACCACTTCAAAAATGATACCGGTGGGCGGATTTTTGGCGGACAAAATAAAATCCACATCGGCGTCGGCACTGGCGAACGCCGGATTAAAAAAAACCAGCAGCAGATGATGAAGCAGGAAGCCGGTTAAGCTCAGTTTGGAAAATATTTCCATTAAAACTCCTTAGTTTTAGTCCTATTGGTAGTTCCGTCATTAATCCGTGAAAGTTCGTTAGTTATCGCTTGAATTTCCATTATTCATTTACGGTTGAAACTAGTGTGAAGTTCACTTTATACTTCAGGCTAACAAAAAAACACTAAAAGAGCGTTAATTATGGCAATTTCTTCATTTAATCCACCTGTACGCACATTGATGGGGCCAGGGCCTTCAGATGTTCATCCGCGTATTTTGTCTGCCCTGGGCCGACCCACAATTGGTCACCTTGATCCTCAGTTTGTTGCAATGATGGATGATGTAAAACAATTGCTGCAATACGTTTTTCAGACCAAAAACGAATTAACTATACCTGTTTCTGCGCCTGGGTCAGCGGGCATGGAGACTTGTTTTGTTAATTTGATTGAGCCGGGCGAAAAAGTGGTCGTTTGTCAAAACGGTGCTTTTGGCGGACGAATGAAAGAAAACGTAGAACGAGTTGGTGCGACACCCATTATGGTTGAAGATGCCTGGGGAACCGCGATTGATCTCAATAAGGTGGAAGATGCCTTAAAAGCCAACCCGGAAGTAAAAGTGTTGGCTTTTGTTCACGCAGAAACCTCCACTGGCGTACAGTCTGATGCAAAGGCCCTGTGTGAACTGGCGCAAAAATATGATTGTTTGACTATTGTGGACGCGGTCACCTCACTAGCGGGCTCACCGTTAAAAGTAGATGCATGGGGAGTCGATGCGGTTTATTCCGGTACTCAAAAATGTATTTCATGTACGCCCGGTTTGTCGCCGGTTAGCTTCAGTGATAAAGCGGTTGAGCGTATTAAGGCGCGTAAGCAAAAAGTCCAAAGCTGGTTTTTAGACCTTAACCTGGTAATGGGTTACTGGGGCGGCGGTGGAAAACGTGCGTATCACCACACAGCACCAATTAATCCACTTTATGCGCTTCATGAAGCCTTAGTGATGGTTCAGGATGAAGGTCTGGAGAATGCCTGGGATCGTCATCAGCAAAATCATCAGGTATTAAAAGCCGGACTTGAGGCGATGGGGTTGCGTTTTCTGGTTAACGAAGCCGATCGTTTGCCACAGCTTAACGCCGTTTCGATACCAGATGGTATCGATGAAGCAGCTGTGCGGGCTAGATTATTGAATCAGTATAACCTCGAAATTGGTGCTGGCCTTGGTGCTCTGGCGGGTAAAGTCTGGCGTATCGGCCTAATGGGTTACGCAAGCAACGTAAATAATATATTGCTTTGTCTGACTGCGTTGGAAGCAACATTGACCGACATGGGTTATGCCTGTGATGCGGGTGCAGCTGCGCAGGCTGCAAATGCGAAACTGGGCGAGCAAGGCCGTATACCGTCCTAAAACAAAATGTAATATCAGAAAGTAATGCGTTGCCGCCTGGGGCTTGTTTTAGCTCAGGCTTGGGAGGCGCATTGTTTTGCTTCCTGTCGGAATATTTTCCACGTTAATGATCGTAGACCCCGGGGCTATCTATAACTCATTGATTTTTTAAATTATTCCCTTCTAATAATTTTTTCTAAATACCCTCTTAATAAACCCAAATCATAATAAACCTGAGAGATATAAGCCGTGCCGCACAGATTGTGTGAGGCGAGGTGCCGTTTTTGGAGGCGAAATCTATGTTAGTATCGTTGTATCGATATTTAACTGTAGTTAAAATAAGTTAATGTCGAATAAATTTACACTAAATTAAAGTTATTTATCTATAATAGTTATAACTAATTGATTTAATTGATTTAGTCGTGGATAGTGTAGTGTCTGCCGTTGTAAAGGATGAGGTTAATAATAAAAAAGCTGGACGAGATGATGAATAACGAAATAATTAATTTTAAGAAAAAGGCAGTGACGGCTGTTAAGGTAAAAACCGGTGATTTCGATTTTGATTACTGGACGAATTTAGCCAAAAAAGACCCTGAGGCATTTGAAGTTGCCCGGAAAGTGGAAATAGAGAAACACATATCCGGTCTTGAGGACGCTACGCAGGAAAGAATGCGACGTGTGCAATGGCGTGTTGAAATGGAACGTCTGCGTAGCTCAAGCGAGTTAGATGCAGCCTCCCGAATTTATGACATGATGTGGGAGTCAGTTGGCCAAAGTGTCAGGGCGCTTGATGATTTAGCTGAATTAATAAACCCGTATTCAAAAGCACGACCTCAGGCTGAGAACAAAGCAGATACGGTTGTTACCTTTGCTCGTCGGGAAACGGAAACAGCGATTGCAGAATAAATTGATACGGGTATCATCGTTATCGGTACGATTACTACAGACGTACTATAGGTACTATAAAAAGGGGAGCTAATGCTCCCCTTTTTCGTTCTTCCATCCATCCAGGCAATCAAAACGACACGCAGGTCGCTTAACTGAAATGATAAATCGCAAACTCATTCCTCATCTGCGAATCTGGTCTATTGCATTTCCCATGTTGCTGGTTGGTATCTCTACGCCTTTATTGGGCATGGTTGATACTGCAGTTGTTGGTCATTTGTCCGCACCTTATTACCTTGGTGCGATTGCCATTGGTGCGATGATTTTTAATTTTCTGTTCTGGAGCATGGGCTTTTTACGCATGGGCACCACCGGGCTGACGGCCAGGGCTGTTGGCGAGTCTGACCCGGCGGAAACGACGGTTATTTTATTTCGCGGGCTTTTGTTGGCGTTTGCACTGGGTATCACGCTTATATTATTAAGTCCTGTGCTGTCGATGCTGTTTTTTTCTTTTGTTGACTCAACGGCTGATGTTGCGTTCCATGCTCGTCGGTATTTTGAAATTCGTATATGGTCGGCACCCGCTACGTTGAGCAGTTATGTGCTGCTGGGCTGGTTCCTCGGCCAGGGCAAGCCGCGTTTTAATTTGATGCTGGTGATAGCCGTTAACGCGCTCAACATCGTGCTGGATTTTATTTTTGTCATCTGGTTTGACATGAACTCTGCCGGTGTCGCCTGGGCAACGTTGATTGCGGAATATGTTGGCCTATTTATTGGTTTGCTTATTGTGTGGTTATCATTTGATCGTTCTGTTCGTGATGTCCCGGCTGCTGTTTTGTTTAATTCTGTTGCGTTAAAACGTTATCTCGCCGTGAATATCAATGTTTTCATACGTACTGTTTTACTCATGCTCGGTTTTGCGATATTCACTTTGCAGGGCGCGAAATATGGCGAAATTATTTTGGCGGCGAATGTGGTTTTAATGAATATGCAAACCTTAATGGCTTATGTGTTAGACGGCCTGACTCATGCCGCCGAAGCCCTGGTGGGTAAATATTATCATCGCAGTAACGTTGCTAAACTGCGGTCAATATTGGTTGGCTCGGCCATGTGGACAGCATTTGTTGCGATCATTTTTTCTTTGACATATTTTTTAGCCGGCGAATATTTCATCGCTATTTTAACCGGTATACCAGAAGTGAAAGTGACTGCGCTTGAGTTCCTCCCCTGGTTAATACTGAGTCCGCTAGTGTCTGTGGCAAGTTACTGGTTTGACGGTGTTTTTATCGGTGCAAATCTGATGAAACAAATGCGGGATACAATGCTAGTATCGGTAACAATATTTTTAATTGCCTGGCAGTTATTATTGCCTTATGAAAATCACGGCTTGTGGGCTGCGTTGATGATATTTATGCTGGCCCGGGCGATGACCATGGGTTATGTTGCTTATCAGCAGACCAACAAGAGACATAAAGAACAAAAGCGCTAAAAGTAAAAAAGCTAAAAATCTAAAAAGTAAAAAAGGTCATACAGTTAATGAAAAGTTTATGGAATGAAAAAGAAGCCAGTCAATATAATGATGATCTGGGCTTGCGGGTTTACACATCACAATTACTGGGTAGAGATACCAAACTGGTATTGCACGGTGGTGGCAACACATCGGTGAAAATAACCGAAAATGATATTTTTGGTCAGCCAAAATCTCTGTTGTATGTGAAAGGTAGTGGCTGGGACCTGGAAACAATTGATCGCCCCGGTTTTGCCCCCGTTGACTTGGATCATCTGATTAAGCTGGCTGAATTACCGGTGTTGAGTGATCCGGATATGGTGAATGAATTACGCACGAATATGACAAATGCTTTAGCGCCAACCCCATCGGTTGAGGCCATTTTGCATGCGACGTTACCTTTCAAGTTTGTTGATCACACGCATGCGGATGCAATAGTGACAATCACCAATAATGCTGATGGCAAGGCACGCATAAAAGAAATATATGGTGATCGGGTGGTGATCATTGATTACATCATGCCGGGATTTGATCTTGCGCGTGATTGCGCTAAACAATTTGCTGAGCAGGCCCACGAAAAAACAGAGGGTATGATTTTACTCAATCACGGTATTTTCTCTTTTGCCGATACCGCGCGTGAATCTTATGAACGCATGATTAAACTGGTGAACGAGGCCGAAGATTATTTAATAGCGAATAGTGCCTGGGATTATTTGCAGAAAAAACCGACACCATTAGTTGATGATTTAATCGCGACTGCAAAACTGCGACATGCCGTGTCGGCTGTTGCTGGCTGCCCGATGATATTGGTCAGTGATACGCGCGAAAAAATGCGCAGTTTTGCTCAGCTGGATAACCTGGTCGATTTGGCCAAACAAGGGCCTGCAACCCCTGATCATGTTATTAGGACTAAGCGTTTCCCGATGCTTGGTCGTGATGTTGACGCCTATGTCGCCGAATACAAAGCTTATTTTGAAAAATATGCGGCTAATGCCAAAGATAATAAAACCATGCTTGATCCGGCGCCACGAGTAATAATTGATGCTGACATCGGTGTGATAGGTGTTGGCAAAACAGCCAAAGACGCCAATATTGTGACTGATATTTATGATCACACTGTTGATGTTATCTCTCGTGCGAGCTTGCTTGCCAATGGTGCTGGCGGTTATCAGGCATTGTCGGGGCAGGATATTTTTGACATGGAATACTGGGTGCTTGAGCAGGCCAAGTTAAAAAAATCAGGCAGTGCGGCGGAGTTTACTGGTGAAATTGCACTAGTAACGGGCGGATATTCCGGCATTGGTAAAGCCTGTGTTGATGCGATGTTGAAAAATGGTGCTGCAGTTGTGGCGCTGGATATCAATCCAGCGGTAGAAAACCTTTATAACGCTGTTAATTACCTTGGCCTTACCTGTGATATTACTGACGAAGAGCAAATGCGAAAATGTCTTTTGCGAACAGTGCAAACCTTTGGCGGGTTAGATATGGTGGTAATAAATGCTGGCATGTTCCCTGGCGGCTGCGCTATTGCTGAAATGACGTCAGCACTTTGGCGTAAGGTGATGGCCGTTAATCTGGATGCAAACCTGGCTTTGCTTCGTGAGGTGTACCCGTTGTTAAAACTTTCGCCAAAAAACGGCCGGGTTTCTGTCGTCGGCTCAAAAAATGTGTCTGCACCGGGCCCGGGTGCGGCGGCTTATTCCGCCTCGAAAGCGGCGTTAACTCAGTTATCCCGCATTACGGCAATGGAGTGGGGTAAAGATGGTGTTCGAATCAATATCTTGCACCCAGATGCCGTTTTTGATACCGGCATCTGGACTCATGAGGTGTTGCAGGCCAGAGCAAAACATTACGGTATGACAGTACAGGAATACAAAACCAAAAATATCTTAAAAACAGAAATCAGCAGTGACGACGTCGCCCAGCTGGTGGTGGCAACCTGTAGCCAGGTGTTTGCAAAAACCACCGCGGCCCAAATACCGATTGATGGGGGTAATGACAGGGTCATATAGTCATATAAAGGGACACGTAAATCATCGGCTGAAGTGGCTAAAGGAAATGCCTGCTTCACCGATAGACACATAATGATCCAAGTAATTTTATGCTGTACTGATTCTAATAAAGGGTTTTTAGGAAAATTATGTCCGATTTAATGATTGGTGATTTATTGGTATTGCTGGTTGAACCATCAACGACACAGCAAAAAGTGATTATATCGTATTTGAATGAATTGGGTCTCGATAATGTTGACGTTGCCGGTAGCGGGCAGACAGCCATCGATGGCATGGCGCGAGTGATTCCTGATCTGATTATTTCGTCTATGCATCTGCCTGATATTACCGGTGCGGATTTGCTGGTGAAAGTGCGGGGGATGTCAGAGCTCGCCGATTTGCCGTTTTTACTTATTTCCAGTGAAACCCATTATCGATACCTTGAGCCGATTCGACAGGCCGGTGCCATTGCCATTTTGCCTAAACCTTTCGAAAAGTCACAATTGTCATCGGCTCTGAGAGCGACGTTAAACTATATTGATCCTGAGGCGCTGGAAATTGATGTTATGGCAGCCGAAGATATCAGAGTGCTGCTTGTTGATGATAGTGCGTTGGCCCGCAAACACATTAAACGCGTGTTAAACAATATGGGTGTTGATAATATTACCGAAGCTGAAGACGGTGCCGAAGGTGTGGAAATTTTACGCGAGGTACAGGTTGACTTGATTGTGACGGATTATAATATGCCCGAAATGGATGGCAACGAATTTACTCATTATGTGCGCGAAGAAAGTAGTCAGCGGAGTGTGCCTATTTTAATGGTTACTAGCGAAACAGACTCCAGCCGTTTGGCGATGGTGGAAGATGCCGGTGTTTCCGCAATCTGTGACAAGCCGTTTGATCAGGATAGTGCTCGGGATATTATAAGAATGATAATAAATTAGGCGTGTTTTAATGGCTCACAATATTATCCACCATGGCATTGATTAGATCGCTCTTTTCCATAATTTGTTCGCAATATTCAGTGACTTGATCTGCGCTTAACTGAAAGTTTTTTAGTATGCGTTCTGGCAGTTCTTCCGAATCCGAGTCGCCAATATTATAGGAAAATAAAGCCCGATCGGCAATCAGCGCAAGGTTAGCATATTCGGCAAAGTCCCCTCGATAGTTTTCATTATGATGCTCAAGCACTGTTACCATGATTTCTTTTGGTAATCCCCATTTACGCATGAGCCAGCTGCCCACCTGAAAGTGATGAAAACCTAATAGTGTTTTTTCGACGCTTAACAGGCCTGTCTTCGGATCATTCTCAAGCGCTTCATTTACCCGGTTAAAGTCGTATGTGAATTCATGGCCGAGTAAAACAAGACCAAAATTGTGCAGCAGGCCAGTTAAGTAGGCCATGCCGCCCCTCATTTGCAGGCTAGACGGTACCTTGCTTGCAAGTAGTTGCATCAGGTTGGCGCTATAAATTGCGTGTAACCAGAATGCCCTCATGCCAACCGGGCCACGTGAGGGGACTCTAAATGACCTGGCTGACGCTAAGCCCAGCGCCAGATTTAAGGTAGCATCAAAGCCGATTAGCATAATCGCGTCATGCAACGAGGTCATAGTTTTGGCGGTGTTAAAAAAGGCCGAATTGGAGTGACGAAGCAACTGCGAGGTGATAATGGGGTCAAATTCGATAACGTTGCACAGATCCTGAGTGGATGTTTCTGGGTTTTCCTGCAAACTCAGTAGCTTTTTGCTCATTTTCGGCAGTGTTGGCAGTTCTTTTATCTGCTCGATTTTCTGTTTAAATTCCAGCGTGGTTTCTTGACTGTTCATGAATTTATATAGCGGTTGCTCAGAGAAAAAGTGAACGTTTATTCGTAATAAATTTATCAAAAATTTGAACTGCTTCAAAAAACGGAGCAAAGCTTATTCAGGGTGGTGTTTTTAAGTATTATGCAGTCTTGCCAACAAATAAAACCGCTATTAGTAGCCCATCGGGGTTTCGCAGAAAAGTACCCCGAAAATACACTTGCCGCATTTTCTGCGGCGATAAAATGTGGTGGAAAACATATTGAGCTGGATGTGCAATTAACACGAGATCATGTGCCATGCGTCATTCACGATGAGACCTTAAACCGCACAGGTGACGATGAAATATCGGTACTTGGGTCGGACTGGATCGAACTAAAGGGGCGAGCCGTCGGTGAAAACGCAAGATTAGATGGTAAATTTCCCTCGGAGCGGCTTACATCATTAAAAGACTTTGTGACTTTTTTGCGTGAACATGAAGATGTTCACGCCTTTGTTGAACTAAAAGAAGAAAGCATTGATTATTTTGGCTCAAGTGTGGTGATAGAGCGTGTGTTAAATGAATTGCGACTGCTTCAGGCGCAGTGCACTATTATTTCATTCGACATTAATGTCTTGAGTGAATTAAAAAAAGTATCTGATATTTCGCTGGGTTTTGTTGTGCATGCTTATGATGATAAACATCATGAACTTGCGCGAAAGCTGCAGCCTGATATCATTATTTGTAATTACATAAAAATGCCTGATGAGGAAAACGCCTTATGGCCGGGTGACTGGGAATGGATGTTATACGAAGTTGTTGATCCTGAACTGGCGTTTAAGTGGTGTAGCCGAGGCGTGAAGTATATTGAAACAATGGATTTTTCAAACATGATGAAGGCGGTTAACGCGTCTTAAATGTTTTTTGCGTTAGAGTCTAATATGATGAAGCCATACTATGACGTGGTAATTATTGGCGGTGGAATTCACGGTGCTGGCGTTGCGCAGGCTAGCGCTGCCGCTGGTTATTCGGTTTTGTTGCTTGAGAAAAATGAAATTGGCTCGGGTACTTCGCGTAAATCCAGTAAATTAATTCATGGCGGTTTGCGTTACCTGGAAACAGCGCAGTTTTCGCTAGTGCGTGAATGTTTAACAGAACGGCACTATTTATTAGATAATGCACCGCATCTTGTTGAAATGAAGCCTTTTTATTTTCCAGTGTATAAACAAACTACTCGCCGACCATTGCAGTTGTGGTTAGGGCTGTCACTTTACACGGCGCTTGCCGGTTTTCGAAAACAAACGGCCTTTCGTCGGCTGAAAACTAAAAGCTGGGATAAACTTGATGGCTTGTCGACCCGTAACCTGGAAGCGGTTTTTCAGTATTGGGACGCGCAAACGAATGATCAATTGCTCACAAAAGCCGTCTTAAATTCGGCAAAAGACCTGGGCGCAGACGCTGCCGAGCGGGCAGAACTTGATTCGGCAGAACGGCTTGATAGTGAGTGGTTGATAAGATATCACATCAACGCAACTCAACAGGAAGTGCGTGCCAGGTGTATTGTTAACGCCGCTGGCCCCTGGGTAAATGAGGTCATAAAGCGTATCACACCTGACGACTCGGGTATGGCCGTTGACCTAGTGCAGGGTACACATATTGTGCTGGCGGAAGAAACCGCTCAGGGTATTTATTACGTGGAATCGCCGCAGGACAAACGCGCCATTTTTGTGATGCCATGGTATGGGCAAACCCTGGTAGGTACCACCGAAAAAATGTATGAAGGTGATCCCGCAAAGGTGAGCCCAACAGCAGAAGAAGAAAATTATTTGTTGTCCACCGTCAGTCAATATTTTCCAAAGTTTAATCAAGCCAGCATTCAGCAAAGTTTTGCGGGTTTGCGTGTATTGCCCTGTCAGCAGGGGGCAGCATTTTCCCGTCCTCGTGAGACCACAATTTATGCCGACAAAACAAATACTTGTTTTTCTATCTATGGTGGTAAATTAACAGCCTACCGGGCAACTTCAGCGAGTGTCATGGATCGCCTTAAAAAAATATTGCCTGTCCGTAAGCAGATTGCCGATACCCGCTATTTAAAATTGCCTGAATAGACCCTGGGAGCTTGTCCGGGAATGAAAAATTTTCCTCAAACTGACTTTCCCTTGCGACGACCTTCATTCTCGGACAAACTCCTACTGAGAGTGTTTTTCGCGCATAAAGATTGCACGTTGTTATTCTTTCGGAATATAAATGACTTGAAAATGATACACTGTCCTGATGTTAGGCTCGCGTAAATACCTGCTAATCTTACTTCTCTCTGTCATTATTATGGCGTCTGGTTCGCCTGCCTACGCCACAATCAAACTTGAAAAACAGCGAGTGATTTTTGTCGAAGCAAAACAGGCATTAAAAAAAGGTCACTTGCGTACGTTTAGCCGCTTAAGTAAAAAACTGGTCGACTACCCGCTATATGGCTACCTGCAATACGAATACATTAAAAAGCGTATCAGTAAAATTCCAAACAAACGACTCGAAGACTTTATTGACGAGTATCAGGACTCACCTTTAAGTGCGCGCATGCGTCACGTCTGGTTACGCAGTCTTTATCGTCGCGGTAAATGGCAAACATTTCTTGAACAATATCGTGGTAGCAGTAATACAAAATTACGCTGTTATCACGCCTATGCGCTCTATAAAACAAAAGCCATAAAAGAAGCTAATCTCGAAGCTGAGAATTTGTATCTTGTGGGTAAATCCCAGCCAAGAGCCTGTGACCGGGTTTTTAAAGAATGGGCCAAAAACGGTGGCATGACACGAGAGTTTAAGTGGAAGCGAATCGCGTTGGCGATGGATCGTGGGCGTTTGAGCCTGGCAAAGTTTATCGCGAAAGATTTAAAAAAAGCGGATCTGTTGTGGGTCAAACGCTGGCGTAAAATGCACCGGCGTCCGGCAGAAAATTTGTTGCGAAAATATCTTCATTCCGATAATCCGGTTGCCAATAAAATTGAGCGGCATGGCATTAAACGTTTAGCCCGACGTGATGCGGGGGCAGCTGCCGATGCCTGGGAAAATGTGCGGGATCGACACCTGAAAACAGCCCCGGAGGAAGTTAAAGCAATTAACCAATATGTTGCTTTATATGCGGCCTATCAGCAACATCCGCGAGCACTTGAGTGGTTGGGTAAAATAAAGTCACCCAGTGCAAAAATTCAGCTTTGGCGAATTCGTACCGCGCTGGCACAGGCAGACTGGTGGGCAGCACTAACCTGGATTGAAGCCTTGCCCACCGAAGCCCGAAACAGTGACCAGTGGCGATATTGGCGCGGCCGTATTCTTGAAATTCAGAGCAAGGCGCTGCCCGTATTGAATACAGCGGCTAAACGTGTGTTTACCGGGCTGGCAGGTAACCGCAGTTATCACGGTTTCCTTGCTGCTGATCGCCTCGGCATTGATTATGATATGGAGATAGAGCCGCTTAAATATAGTGAGCAAGAGCTTGAGCTTATTGCGCAAATTCCGGGTATCACAAGAGCCAGAGAACTTTATTATATTGGTGTGGTGAGTGACGGCCGACGCGAATGGAATCATACGATTCGTGATTTTGATGATTTAAAATTAAAACAGGCATCGGTGTTAGCGAAGGAAATGGGTTGGCACGACCGTGCAATTATGACTGTTGCTAGAGCCTCTCATTTTGATGACCTTGAGTTGCGTTTTCCCACGGCGCACAAAGTCATTGTCGAAAAACAGGCAAGAGAGCAGGGCATAGAGGCAGCGTGGATATACGGTGTGTTACGTCAGGAAAGCAGTTTTATGGCGGACGCCCGTTCACACGCGGGAGCGCTGGGCTTAATGCAGTTGATGCCACGTACGGGTAGACTAACCGCAAGGGCACTTAAATTCCGGATTCGGTCGAATCGGGATATTTTAAATGTAAAAAAAAATATTCGTCTCGGTGCCGCATATTTGCGTCGTATGATGGACAGAAACGATGGTAACAGTGTGCTCGCAACCGCATCATATAATGCTGGTCCGCACCGAGTAAAAAAATGGATGCCCAACAAAGATATGCCGGCAGATCTATGGGTTGAAATTATTCCTTACAATGAAACCCGAAAATACGTTAGACGGGTGTTGTCCTACACGATGATATATAACGCTAAACTGGGTGGTGAAAATAAAATAATGGGATCGCGGATGCCGGTCATAAAAGCAAGAGAGGGGTTTGACTCATGACTTATCAGAAAAACAGTAGAAAATGTCTTTTTGCATTGCTATCTATTTTTAGTTTTGGATTATTAAACGTTGCTACCGCCGATGAAGAGCCGCCATGGATTTCGGTGAAACGTATCACTCTGGAAACGGCATTTACTATCGCCAGACAGGCGATTGATACCTGTCAGAAAGAAGGTGTGCAGGTTTCTGTTACCGTGGTTGATCGTGCAGGTGCGCCCCAGGTTATGTTGAGGGACGTGCTGGCACCGGAAGTGTCGGTGACCATTAGTGAGCAAAAAGCCCGAGCCGCTGTATCATTTAATGTAAAAACTTCGGCGATGAAAGGCCGATTTACTGAGCATGGCTCGGTTGCAAAGGTTGAAGGCCTGGTGTTTTCGGCAGGAGGAGTTCCAATTAACGCGGCGGGGCGGATTCTCGGCGGTGTTGGCGTTAGCGGCGCGCCATCAGGTGCGCTTGACGAAAAATGTGCTCAGGCAGGCGTTGATGCGATACTAGATACCCTGGAAATGGCTGATTAGATTTGTGAACCAGTTAACGTCAATTATTACTGAAGTGCCGATAAATTAGCTAACCGCTGTTCCTGATGAGGTGTTAAGCTGATGAAAAACCGAAAGCCAAAATTTGTTAGTGAGCCTTCTTTAGTGCTCTTTGCCATTGTTATGATCGGTGTTATTTTTACGACCCTGGTTCAAAGTATTGCGCCGGTATAACTCGTTAATGTTGCTACATGAAAATTACCCAGCCCTGCCTTGAAGGGCGTTTGATTAAACGATATAAACGTTTTCTTGCCGATATTGAATTGCTTGATGGTCGACAAATTACAGCACACACATCAAATACCGGCTCGATGAAAGGCTGTGCCGAGCCCGGAAGCCGGGTTTGGGTTTATGATACTCAAAATCCAACGCGTAAATATATTTACTCCTGGGATCTGGTTGAAGATGGTCATGGCCATTTAATTGGTATCCACACTGGTCGCCCCAATTACCTCGTCCGCGAAGCCATCGAAAATGGCATTATCACCGAGCTTCAGGGCTATGAAAATATCAAACTTGAAGAAAAATACTTTGATACAGGTACACGTTTTGACCTTTTTTTAACAGGACATGAAGAAAAAAAAGATTGTTTTGTTGAGGTGAAAAATGTGACTGCAACCCGTTCAGCCGGTGTTGCGATTTTTCCTGATGCGGTGACTAAGCGCGGGCAGAAACATCTTGCGATGCTGGAAGATGCGGTGACTCGCGGTTATCGCGCAGCGATGGTTTTCTGTATTCAACGAGACGATATTATTCGTTTTTCACCGGCCGTTGAGATCGATCTTGATTACACCAATGCCCTAAAAAAAGCCGCTGAAAATGGCGTTGAGATTTATGCTTATAAGGCAAAAATATCACCTTTTGAAGTGGCGCTGGTAGAGCGAGTTGCGGTCAGTCAGTAACGTTCGTTTAGCGACAGTCGGTTGTTTGCAAACAGCTTACTGCAGCGGAAACATTTTATCCGGATTCAAAACGCCGTTGGGGTCAAACATGTTTTTTATCTGGCGCATATAACTTAATGCATTTGGCGTGATTTCCCGGTCAACAAAGTCGCGTTTTTCTATACCTACGCCATGTTCGCCGGATAAAGTGCCGTTAAGGTCAAGCACCATTGAGAAAACCTCATCAAGGCATTTTTCCGCGCGTTTCATTTCACTTTTATCATCCGGGTTCACCAGTAAATTAACATGAATGTTACCGTTACCGGCATGACCAAAGTTAACAATTTTAATATTGTGTTGCTGGCTTAGTTTCTCTAAACCGTTTATCAGATCAGGAATGTGAGAAACCGGTACGACGACATCTTCGTTTATTTTTTTAGGTGCAACGTTACGTAACGCTGGTGATAAAGCTTTGCGGGTTGCCCACAGGGCATCAATTTCTATTTTTGTTTTGGCTTCTTTAAATTCAAGCAGACCGTCATTTGTTGCGGCGTTTTGAATGGCGGAAACACCTTCATTCAGGGCTGACACCGGACCGTCAACTTCAATCATTAGCATGGCACCAGCCTTGTCGGGTAAATCCGCGTCGGAAAAATCGTTTACCATTTTAATTGCGTTGCCGTCGATAAATTCCAGGGCGCAAGGCGTGAACGGTTGCGCCATGATGGCGGAAACCGCTTTAGCTGCACTGTTGATGTTATTGTAACTGCATTGCAATACGCGTTTGGCTTCTGCCAACGGGGTGAGTTTTAAGGTGGCTTCGGTAATGATCGCCAGTGTGCCTTCGGAGCCAACAATTAGTCGCGTTAAATCAAAACCGACAACGCCTTTGGTGGTGCAGGTGCCGGTGATCAGTTCTTTACCCTCTCCGCTGACGGCGGTTAAACCCAGAATATTTTCCCGGGGCGTGCCATATTTCACCGCACGTGGCCCTGCGGAATTGTAAGCCAGGTTGCCACCAATGGTGCAAAAAGCGGCGCTGGTGGGGTCAGGTGGCCAGAAAAAACCAAACGCGGCGGCGGCCTGTTGTACCGCCTGATTTGTTACCCCCGGCTGGACGATGGCAATGCGATTGTCTGGGTCTATTTTAATGATTTTGTTCATGCGTTCCAGTGACAGAACGATGCCCGCCCGCAGTGGCACGGTTGCACCCGTGGTGCCGGTGCCGCGTCCCCGTGCAACAATCGGCACTTTATACTGGTTGCAAAGGCCGACAAGTTGTTTTACCTGCTGGTGTGTTGTGGCAAACACAACCGCATCAGGCTGTGCATGTTGACGGCTGTTATCGTAACCGTAAGTCCAACGCTCGGCTTTGTCTGTTAATACGTTTTTACTTTCAAAAATATTGACAAGTGCGGATAAAAAATTAGCCGGTAAGGCGTTATTTGTCATTTTCGAGGGCGATCGGTGGCTGTATGACGTAAGGTTTCATCGTAATTTCATCTTCTTCTTTCAAGGTTTTTTCGCGAGTCTCTTCAACCTTTTTTTGTTCAGCCTCTATGCGTTCTGGTGATTTATATTCACCTGCGGACAGTTTTTTTGGCAAAGACCCTTTGTATGCCTCATACAGTGGTATGACGCTTTTATAACCGCTCAGGTCATTAATGATAGCAAGCACTTCTTTTGCTTCCTGGTCATTAACCAAACCCATCAGATAAACCTGGCTATCTGCGGTGATGACTTTTGTTCTGGATAATAGCCCTTTTCTTGCCAGAATTCGGGTTTTTATTTTGCTGGTGATCCATAAATCGTTAGATCGCTCTTTGGCTGAAAGTACTTTGCGAATCTGGATTTTATTGATCACTTTTTTGACGGGCCGCATGCTCATAACCTTGTCGTAAATGGTTTGGCGATATTCGGCTTTGGGTGTTTCACCAGTTAATAAAACGATGTTGTTGATACTGGTGACGTCAACGTGTACTTTTTTACCGAAAACTTCGTGGGAATAAATGAAATCGGATGCCTGTATTTCGATGGCCTGGTCTTCAACTATTTTTCCGGCGGTACGGCGGTCGGTAGCAATTGTTGCGCTGGCGCCGGCTGCCGCACCTACAATAATAATGGGCGAGCATGCACTCAGGTTATAACTTAGGGTGATAACGCTGAGTATTAATATTATTTTTTTCATGCGTGGTTTTCCATGTGTTGATATGGGTGTCGGGTTGTTATTTTAAAATTACTCAAAGGCATGTTTTAGCCAGGTTATGTCGTTATTTAAGATGGATATTATATCAAAGCGGCAGGCTTTATTAGCGTGTTTTTTATGTTTTTGCAGATAGGTTTGTGCGGTGCGAATAATTTTTTGTTGTTTGTTGCGAGTGACAGTTTCGTAGGGTTGTCCAAACTGTGCGCTTTTTCTGAATTTAACTTCAACAAACACCAGGGTGAGATTATTTAATGCAATAAGGTCGATTTCACCGGTTTTAGCACTGAAGTTTCGGTCAATGATGTTAAAACCCTGTTTGATTAAATAGTCGGCAGCTTTGTCTTCTGCAGATTTACCAATATCGCTGGTCGTTCTTTTTTCATTTTTTCTAAACAACATAAGGCTTAATCACCGGGTATCAATTAATGGCTGTCAAGCATGGCTGTTGCTGGCAATAATGTGGGGCGACCTTTTCTAAATTTTGCCCAGCTTAATGTTCGGGTAATTTTGTTTGTTTCACTCATTTGTAATTTGCCGGTGGCACCCTGTAGTGTTGATAAGTCGTTGGCTCTTAACCAGTTTAAATAATATAAAATGTTGTAGGAGTCAGTGCCAAAGGCATACAAGCGATTAAGTTTACGTGTGCCGTTGGGCCAGGTTCGGTAAATTTGTTGTTTATACATGTCGTTTTTGGCGGGGGTTAAGGTCCAGGGCATATCACCGATAATCACTTTGTCAATGTCGCGGTCTTTTTTGCGATTTAGTCGCCCGGAAAAACTGTGTGACGTCGCGTAAATGGGAATATTGCCCGCGTGGTAAAATTTTAACTGCGGTGGTAACAATCTCGCTTGTTTTGGAAATGCGAGCATGAAAACAAAATCAATATCCTGCCTTCTTCTAGGCTCAAATTTTAAGCGGGTTTTGAGCAGCCGTGATAAGGCTCTGCGGCGATCGCCACTTTTATCGATGGCGAGTAGTGACTTAATGGATTTTGAAAAATCGGTCTTTTTTGAATTGTAAGTGGTTTCTGTTACGGTTTCACCGCCAAGTTCGTCCCACGCGTTTTTAAAGGCGTTGGAAACTCGTTTGCCCCATTTGTTGTTTGGAAAAATAACAACCGCGCGATTGTATCCGTCTAACCAGGCTCTTTTGGCGGTTTGTCTGGCCTCGTCTTCGGGCGAGAGCGAAAACTGGTAAAAATTTCTGGAATAAAAGTCAGGCTGATCGAGTTGATTCAGCACCAGTGTTGGCACATTGTGGTTGGCATTTAAGGCGATTTCTTTTATCGCGTTTTTTCGTAAAGGCCCGACGACAATATCTGCGCCATTATCGATAGCTTGCTGATAAATTGCGAGAATGTTGCTGTTGGTTTCACCTGTGTCGTAAATGCGCAGCATTGGTGAATTACCTGAATTATTGTCTAAGTTGCTCTGGGCATAATAGCTGGCGAGAAAACCGTCACGAATAGCCGTTGCCGGTTTACTGTAAGTGCCCGAGAGAGGAAGTAATAACGCAATGTTTTCCAGTTTGGGTGGGGCGTCATCCATATCGGGTGCCAATGAAGCGATAACCGATTGGCCGATGGCTAGTTGCGGGTTTTGTTCCTGCCAGACTTTTAGCTGACCACCCAGTCGAAATGGGTTTTTTGATTTTTTAACCAGCAGGCTAAGGTTAACCCAGGCGCGTACATGAGTTGCTGTTTCTGCTTCTGTTGCTGATTGCGCAATATTTTCTAATACGGTTTCATCAAGGGTAAGCAAACCGCGAATAATGGCTTGCTGGTTGAGTAATATCTGTTCTTCTATTTGAAGCAAAGGTGCAAGCAAAATGCGGGTTAATATGGCATTTTCTAAATCCGATGCCAGCTCATAAGTTGAGATGAAAAGCCGCAATACATCGGCTCGGTTTGCAAATTCAGTGTAATTTTCGGATTTAATGTAATCCAGCCATGCCAGGCCTTTCTGTGGATTACGTGCGTTTACGGCGACTTTAGCCTTTAAATAGGCAAAAAAGGCCATTTGTTGCGCAGTTAATTCACTCGTGTTTAGTTCGCCAAGCAGATTGTCTGCGGTTTCAAAATGTTTTTCTTTTGTCAGTAAATCAATGGCTTTAAGCTGAATATCCTGTCTTTGCGGACTGCTGACCCTGGTCGAAAGTGTTAAATAAAGCATGGCGGCTTCGGTGGGCTTGCCCTCGGCTATTAGAGACTCCGGGGTATCAGCTGTACTACTGGCTAATTGTCCATCAACAGATGTTTTTTTGGTGTCAACACCTGAACAACTGGCAAGCAGGGCAATTAATATTGCACTGGAGAGGAATGTTGTCGAAAAACGTTTTATCTTCATTAATTATCCGGATTTATAGGCAAAAATGCTTTGCCGCTAAAATAGATGACAAAGCCCCGTAAGTATTTCACTATGATATTTTATATATTGCTTCATGTCGCGTAAAATCAGATTGAAACAGGGCATAGAAAGTTCAATTTGCATTCATTTTCTGTCTACATCCAGCCCACAAACAGGAGTATTTTGTGTCTTTAAATTCGGGAAAAATCTACGTTGTGGCAACACCGATTGGCAATCTTGGCGATATGACGGCGCGTGCGATTGAGGTGCTCAACAATGTTGATTTGATTTTAGCCGAGGATACGCGCCATAGCTTGCCGCTGCTCAGGCATTTTCAGATTCAAACTCGGTGCCAGGCTTTTCATGAGCACAATGAAACATCGGTTGCCGAAGCCATTTGCAAGCGGGTCGCTAAAGGCGAGTCGGTCGCCATAATCTCAGATGCCGGTGTGCCGTTGATCAGTGACCCGGGGTTTCCACTGGTGAGAATGGCTCATGAGCAACATTTACCTGTTGTTACTATTCCCGGCGCCTGCGCTGCTATTAGCGCCATTTCAGTTGCCGGGCTGGCAACGGATCGGTTCTCATTTGAAGGCTTTTTGCCGGCTAAATCTGGTGGCAAACGAAAAGTGCTTGAGGCGTTGCTGGGTGAGCCGCGGACGATGATTTTTTACGAGTCTCCCCGGCGGGTGATTGATACGCTGAGCATAATGGTGGAATTGTTCGGTGGAGACAGGCAGGCCGTGCTTGCGCGAGAGCTGACCAAATTATTTGAAACCGTGCACAAAGCCCCGTTGCATGAATTGCTCGATTTTGTCGAGTCCGACAGTAATCAGGTAAAAGGTGAAATTGTACTTTTGCTTGAAGGCAAACAAAAAGAAGATTCGGATGCAGATGCAAAAGACTTAACACGTATTTTGTCCGTATTACTGGAAGAAGTTTCGTTAAAACAGGCGGTTTCTATTGCCATGAAACTGAAAGGTTTGAAGCGTAACCAGGTTTATCCGCTGGCGCTGAGTTTGAAAGATGACGGGGTTAATGGAGGGTAGTGATGAAATACATCTCGATACTTCGTGGCATAAATGTAAGCGGACAAAAAAAGATAATTATGGGCGATCTTAAATCCCTGTACCAGGATTTAGGGTTTCAGAATGTATTAACCTATATTCAAAGCGGTAACGTTATTTTTGAAGTGGGCGAGAGTAAAATACCTGAGTTGAAAGAAAACATTGAAAATGCGATTCAGAAAAAATACAAATTTCATGTGCCCGTTGAAATTCGCACGAATTCCGAGCTATCAAAAGTCATAAATAATTGCCCGTTTGGCCTTGTGAATTTGGCTGAAAATGGCACAAAAGTATTGTTAACATTTTTATCATCAGTACCATCAAAATCCAATGTGAGCGAACTATTAAAACACGTGAAGTCGCCGGACGAATTAGCGGTTAGTGGAAAAGAGGTTTACCTTTTTTGTCCGGGTGGTTATGGCAAGAGTAAACTATCAAATAGCTTCATGGAAAAAAAGTTGGGCGTTGAAGCGACCACGAGAAACTGGAAATCGATTCATAAATTATTTGAATTGTCTTCGTAGCAAAATCGCGTATCAGTATATGCCCATTCTCCCCATCATCGCCGTATTATCCGAGATAAAATTCCGACTCGAAATTGCCAATAACGCCGTATTAATCGCGCCGCCGGGCGCAGGTAAAACCACAGTCGTGCCATTGGCTCTGTTAAACGAGCCGTGGTTAAACGGCAAGCGTATCATTCTGCTTGAGCCAAGGCGACTCGCAGCAAAAAACGCAGCGACGTGGATGGCGCATCAGCTGGGTGAAGTCGTGGGCCAGACGGTGGGCTATCGCATGCGGCTTGATACCTGCGTCAGTCACAACACAAAAATTGAAGTTGTCACCGAAGGTATTTTGACACGCATTATTCAAAATGATATCGCATTAGAAAATTACGGACTGGTGATTTTTGACGAGTTTCATGAAAGAAGTTTGAACGCGGATTTAGGTCTGGCCTTAACGTTAGACGTGCAGCGACAATTGCGTGACTCCCTACGCATTCTTGTTATGTCTGCCACCTTGGATGGCGAGGTTGTTTCCAGAATATTAGATGATGCCACGGTAATAAAAAGTGAAGGCCGAGGTTATCCCATTGATATTCGCTATTCAAAACATGCCGGTTTTAAACAAGTTGAGCGCAGTGTTGCGAGTTGTGTGCTGGATGTTTTAAAAAATGATAACGGCAGTATTCTGGTGTTTTTGCCCGGCGTGGCTGAAATTCGCAGGGTGTACGAGTTACTGCAAAAAAACTGTTTAAACTTCGATGTCTCGATTTATCCGCTGTATTCCAATCTATCACAGGCCGATCAGGAAAAAGCCATCGCGCCCTGTGTTGCTGGTGGGCGAAAAATTGTATTAGCAACTTCCATCGCTGAAACCAGTCTGACAATTGATGGTGTTTGTGTGGTAATAGACGCTGGTTTGGTAAGACAGCCCGGCTTTGATCCGCGAAATGGTTTAAACGTATTAGAAACCGTGCGTGTCTCTAAAGCGTCTGCCGAGCAGCGAGCGGGTCGGGCAGGGCGAACCGAGCCGGGAATTTGTTATCGTCTGTGGACCCGCGCAGAGCAGTCGGGATTAATTGCACAAAATCAGGTTGAAATAAAACAGGCGGATTTATCGAGCGTCGTGCTGGAGCTGGCGTTATGGGGCGTTGCCCAGCCTGAGAAGCTATCCTGGATTGATGAACCGCCTGTACCTGCATTTTCTCAGGCACGAAATTTGTTGCTATCATTGAACGCCATTGATAACAACGGTAGTGTCACTGAACAAGGTGTTCGTATGATGCAACTAAGCCTGCATCCCCGTTTAGCGCACATGGTATTAAAGGCAACACAACTCGGCTTTGGTCAGCTGGCCTGTGATGTTGCGGCAATATTAAATGAACGGGACTATTTTCGCTTTGGTCGGGGAGAGTTTAATGTTGATCTCGCCACAAGAGTTTCAGTCTTACGGCAATCTTATGCAGAAAAAGTCCAGATAGATCGGTCGATAAAACAGCGGGTTTTAAAAAACGCGAATGACCTGAGAAAACAACTGGGTCTGTCCCATGAGGTAGATCAGCAGCAGGAATATCTTGGTGTGGTTTTGGCCTTTGCTTATCCTGATCGAGTCGCAAAGCGTCGTAAAGAAGGAAAACGTGATATCAGTAATACTAGCCGATACTTACTAAGCAATGGTCTTGGCGCACAAATTAACGCAGAAGAAATGCTGCCAGCTGACGAATATCTTGTCGTCGCTGATTTGAGGGCTGCTAACAGCAATAATCAATATCACGAAGCCAGAATTTTTCTTGCGGCTGAAATTTCTGGTCAACAAATCGAAAAATATCTGGTAGACAGCATTGAAGAAATTGAGCTGATTGAATGGGATAATGTTACGAAAGCGGTACTTTCCCAACGTGTGCGCAGGCTGGGCAAATTAACGCTTGAGACCAAAGTACTAAAGCAAGCTGACGAGGAAAAAATATCACTCGCCTTATTGAGTGGCATAAAACAGGCGGGGATTGAATCGTTGCCCTGGAGCAATCAGGCTAAATTGTGGCAGCAACGTTTGCTTTTTTTGAAGCAGTCACGCCCTGACGAAAACTGGCCGGATGTGAGCGATGACTATTTGCTCAAAAATCTTGAGCATTGGCTGTTGCCATATCTAACCGGTTGTTCTCGACTGACGCATTTGCAAAAAATAAATTTGATGGATGTTTTTGGTGGGCTGCTTAGCTGGGAGAAACAGCAGTCAATGGATCTGTTGGCGCCTTGCCGTTTTAAAGTGCCCAGTGGCTCGCAAATCGCAATTGACTACCAAAACTTTGAAGCGCCTGTGTTAGCGGTGCGTATTCAGGAGTTGTTTGGGTTGGAGAACACGCCAACAATCAATGATGGCAGAGCCAATTTGATGTTATCGTTATTGTCACCGGCCCGGCGACCCATTCAAATAACCAGAGATCTATCAAATTTTTGGGACAATACTTACGCCGAAGTTAAAAAAGATTTAAAGGGTCGATACCCGAAACATTACTGGCCAGACAATCCGAGAGAGGCCGTTGCCACAAAACGCACAAAAAAACACATGCGTTGATGATGAGGTTGTTTTTCAGCGTTGCCGTTTATAAAAACATAATGGGGAGAGTTATCTATTATGACTGCTAATCAGGCGTATCAGAAAAATCCGTATTGGATTGCTTTTCGAGGTGGGTTTGACAGCGTGCTTCGGTGGCCTCATTTTGATGAGTTATGGAAAAATCTGGCAGCTAAGGCAGATGAACACTGGTACATTTATGCCATTGGAGAGTTGCCGCCGGAGACACCTGCAACAGCAGAGAAAATGATGCGGTTTTTAACTGAGATGGAAGTTTTACTTCGCCAGGAACACGATGAAGACTATTGTGGCATCGTGTATGTGGATGATAAACAGCGGCCGACTTTCGTCAAAATATTTGATCCGAATAACCTTGGTGTGTCCTGTGGGTTTAGTGATAACCCACCGTTACCCGGCTGGATATTGTCAAAACTGAAACCCATTGATTTGCCAGAAAATATGCCTCAGACGGCGTCACGCAAACGTTGGTGGCAAAAAGTATTCTCAGGTTAATGTGTGGCTATGCTGAGTTTTGTGGCATGAGTCGAATATCAATGGTTTGTTACAATTTAGACTGAGATTGTAAGTCGGACTTTCTATTGGCTCATAAGTAAGCTGAGATGGCGTCATATATTTGGCTTGCGAGTGATCCGCGGAATAATTCCTCCAGTAAATCGCGTTATGAAAACATGACCAAATTTTAATGTATTGGAAAGCTGCCTGACAGGTTGCTGAGCGATACTTTCATCAACAATAAGTAAAATTATTTAATGTAGATAATGTTGTATGAACGTAAACAGTTAAGGTGATCTCTTATGAAAAACATTTATAGAAAGTCAGGCTTGCCTGCCATTTTGGTAACTTCGGGTTTGGCGATTAGCTTAAGTGCATGTGATGTAAGCTTAAGCGTTGATGAAAAAACACTGGCGTCGCTCGGTGATATTAAAACGGGTGTTATTAGTTTGGTAGGCGATAGCGTGGCTGTTGATGGCGCCGTTTATGACACCACAAATGCGACGGTAGTTGCCGATGGTGTTGAGACTGATGCTTCAGCGTTAAAAGAGGGAATGGTGGTTTCGGTTCAGGGTACGATGTCATCTGATGGTGCAGGTGTTGCGAATCGGATTATCTATAATGATGAGTTAGAGGGCATGGTAACAAGTGTCACAGTGCTTACTGATGCTGATACAAATGCAGTCTCCGGTGTTATTACAGTGCTTGGTCAGACGGTTAAAGTTGATGGTGACACCGTTTTTGAAAGTGATGACGCCAATGATTTATCGATTGCTGACATTGATGAAGGAAATGTGGTTGAGGTCAGTGGTTATGCAACGGTCGATGGTGACATACTGGCGACACGTATCGAAGTGAAGGCCTGGGAATATATACCCGGTGAAAAAATCGAGTTGAAAGGCAATGTGGCTAACTTAAATGATGCGACGTTTGATATTGGTGGTCTTACTATTGATATTGGAAATGCGAGATTTGATGATGGTTTCTCGGGCGCGTTACAGAATGGCCAGCGCGTTGAGGTTTCAAGTTATGAGGGTTATGACGGCAATGGGAATTTGATTGCCAATGAGATTGAGCTGAAAAATAAGTCAGATCAGGAAACTCGTGATAATGACGTTGACGGCAATGGCGATAGTGATGATAACTTAGAATCAGAATATGGGCGTGACGGCGACGATGATGAAAATGACCGAGATGATGACCAGGAAAATGACCGGGAAAGCGATGATGACTAAAATTTGATTCCACGCCGTTGATCCGATTTTCTACAATCACAAACAGCTGGGCATGACAATAAGTGTTCAGTTGTTTGCATCTCCTGAATTCAAGTAATAAGTGCGCGTTAAGCAATAAAAATATGCGTCGATTTTTTATCGGTTTATGGTTTGTTATTATGGGTGCGTTTGTTGTGCCCGGGCGTTAGCTTAACCAAACACGTTTTGCCGAGGTAAAACCGAAAGACACACTTTCTATAATCCTAGAAAAATCAGTTGATCCACGAGCTAGAGCACAACTACTTGATTCGCTTGGCTATATGATAAAGATTTGATTCACCAACCAGGTGAACGCAAACTTTTTCATTACGCCAATCAAACCAATTACTTGCACTCTATTCTCGCGTCCAACTGATCTTTCTAGGTTGATGGGCCCTATGCTGGAATCACCGTGTTTTATTAGTCAGTCTACTGGTGTTAAATTACTCATGCTTTTTAGCCCGATATTCTATGCAAGCTTAGGGTATAATCCTCCGCGAGTCGGCCAAACAGTCGCTGTTGTCCTTTAGTTTTGCTAGGGATGATGGAGGAAAGTCCGGGCTCCATAGGGTAGAGCGCCAGGTAACGCCTGGGGAGTGCGAGCTTACGGAAAGTGCAGCAGAAAATAAACCGCCTGCTTTATAGGAATATGAAGTCGGTAAGGGTGAAATGGTGAGGTAAGAGCTCACCGCATCGGTGGTAACATTCGATGGCTTGGTAAACCCCGCTTGGAGCAAGACCAAATAGAGGAGTTGGTAGTTACTACCGCGTGCGACCCGCATGACTCCTGGGTAGGTTGCTTGAGGCATGTGGTGACACATGTCCCAGATGAATGACTGTTCAAGACAGAACCCGGCTTATCGGCCGACTCGCTTATTTTTTCATCGCTTCTTTCCTTTGACTTGGCTTTTGATGTAAATACTCACTAACTTGTCGCGCTGTATACAGTCAATTCTTTACTTTTTTTATCCGCTTAAATCCCCTTGTAAATTGCTAAGCTATTGTTTGTTAACAACCTTGCTTAGATTCAGATTTAATCACTCTTAATTTTTTGCTTTCACAATACCTTATATCTTATTGATCTATATGAGTAATATCTATATTTCTTCTCGTCCTGGTTTTCATCTTTTTTTACGAGCCGATTCCTTGACGGTATACCTTTTGCTGCCTATAGTTGGATAAAAGTGGGTAAAAGTGTAATTTTGTGGAATAATATGTCGTGAAAGAGTTGTTTCGTGGAGCAAGTAGCTTAAGTCTTGATGTGAAGGGGCGGTTGACATTACCGACGCGACACAGACAGGACATCATTGATATGTGCAATGGCAGCATGATCATTACCGTTGATCCTGACATGTGCCTGCTGCTTTATCCTCGCGAAGAATGGTTAGACATAGAACAAAAAATAGCAGCTCTACCCACGCTTAACAAGCAATCCAGAATATTACAGCGTTTTCTTATTGGTCATGCCACTGATGTGGATATGGATAAAAACGGGCGTTTTCTGGTTCCACCAACATTAAGAACATTTGCCGGTTTAGATAAGCAAATCATGTTAATTGGTCAGGGCAAAAAGTTCGAGATCTGGGACGAGGCCCGCTGGCAGCAAAATACGCAAGAATGGATGGAAGAAATTGCAGACAAAAACGAGCTCATTGGTGACCTTGAGTCTTTGTCATTTTAGTTGAATAGCAGTACACAGTAGCAAACACGGTTACGAGTATATATGAGCAGCGAAGCGCACAAATCAGTTTTGTTTGACGAGTCAATCAACGGACTGAATATAAAAGCAGACGGTATTTACATCGACGGCACATTTGGTCGTGGTGGACATTCGGCGGAAATCCTGCGTCAACTTGGCCCTGAGGGCAGATTGTATGCGTTTGATAAAGACCCTGAGGCGATTGAACATGGTCGGCAGCGGTTTAAAGGCGATAGTCGTTTTACGCTGGTGCATTCATCGTTTCAAAAATTACAGAAAAAAACGGATGAGTGGGGGGTTACGAAAAAAGTAAACGGCATTTTGCTAGATCTTGGGGTTTCGTCACCACAGCTTGATGACGCGGAACGTGGTTTTAGTTTTATGCGAAACGGCCCGTTGGATATGCGCATGAATTCAGACCAGGGGTTAAGTGCGGCAAGCTGGATAGCCAATGAAGAGGCCTCGGAAATTGCCAAAGTATTAAAAGAATACGGTGAAGAGCGCTACGCGAAACGCATAGCCGGTGCCATTGTAAAAGCGCGGGATGAGGTGTCAATTGAAACAACGCATCAGTTGGCTGAAATTATAAAAGCAGCGCATCCCGCGTGGGAAAAACACCGGCACCCGGCAACAAAGTCGTTTCAGGGAATCCGCATTCACATTAATGAAGAGTTAACGGATTTATCTAAATGTCTGGATCAGATGCTGGATGTGCTTGCACCACGGGGGCGTATGGCGATTATCAGCTTTCATTCGTTAGAAGACCGTATTGTGAAACAGTTTTTTAGAAAACAGGCGAAAGGGGATGACTTCCCGTTAGATTTGCCGGTGACTGTCTCTCAGTTAAGTCAACAATTAAAAACAGTTGGCAAAGCCATTAAGCCGTCAAAAAAAGAAGTGGGTGAAAATGTGAGGGCCAGGAGCGCCACCTTACGCATCGCTGAGTTGTTGGGGTGAAAGTATCGATCGAGATAAGGTTAGGTGTGACGATTATTTTACTTGTTGTTGTTATTGCGTCGGCAATTGGTGTGGTTTACACGAAACACATCAATCGAAAATATTATTCAGAACTACAAAAATTGCAGTTGCTACGCGACCAGATGAATATTGAATGGGGGCAGTGGCAATTGGAAAGAAGCACATTTGCCACAAGCAGTGAAATTGAGCGTTCAGCCAGAGAGCGGTTGCAAATGAAACAACCGGAAAAAAATGAGTTGGAAGTTATTCGGCTATGACAAAAGGCAATAAAATGTCTAAAAAGACACAAGCCAGTGCTAGTAGCGCCAATAGCAGTACAGATTGCGAAGCAAAACCCGATGCCGTAAAGCGGCATTGGCGTTTTTCTTTTGTTGTTATGGTGATGGTTGCTGCCGGCAGTTTTTTGTCTTATCGCGCGCTGGACATTCAGGTGTTGAAGAACGAGTTTTTGCAGCAGCAAGGCGATGCACGGCACTTAAGAACGGTCTCTATTCCTGCTCACCGGGGCATGATTCTCGATAGAAACGACGAGGTGTTGGCAGTGAGTACGCCGGTTGCGTCTGTCTGGGCGAATCCTCAGGAGTTTTCATTGCAGGATTCAAACATAAAAAACCTTGCTGCGCTTTTGGGGTTGTCGGAGTCAAAAATTATAAGCCTCGTCAGTAAAAAGGCAAACAAAGAATTTGTTTATTTTAAGCGACATATAAATCCTGCGTTAGCGCAAAAAGTTGACGCCCTGAATATACCTGGCGTGTATCAGCAACGGGAATATCGTCGTTATTATCCTGCGGGTGATGTGATGTCACACGTGATTGGGTTTACAAATATTGACGACGCCGGGCTTGAAGGTGTTGAGCTGCAGTTAAATGACATATTACAAGGGGAAGCTGGAAAAGATCGGGTGCTAAAAGACCGTAAAGGCCGAGCAATGGAGCTGGTGGATTTAATTGAAGCACCGCAGCCGGGAAAAGACGTTAAGTTAAGCATTGATAAACGTCTGCAATACATAGCCTATCGTGATTTGAAAAAAACCGTTAAAGCGCATGGTGCAAAATCGGGCAGCGTGGTGATATTGGACGTGAATTCCGGTGAAGTACTGGCGATGGTAAACGAGCCAGCCTACAACCCGAACAAACGACAAAACTACAGCATAAGCAAATTACGCAATCGCGCCATTACCGATTTATATGAGCCGGGCTCAACGATAAAACCATTTATTGTCGCCGCGGCGCTAAAAACAAAACAGTTTTCAGCGGATATGCCAATCAAAACGTCGCCGGGTTATATGCGCGTTGGCAAAGCTACAATTCGTGATGTGCATGATTACGGTGAACTTGATATTACCGGGGTGATTCGTAAATCAAGCAACGTGGGCATTTCAAAAATCGCCCTGGCTTTGCAGCCTGAACTTATGTGGGAATCTCTGTCTGATATGGGGTTCGGCGAATTGAGCCGGAGTCAGTTTCCCGGCGAAGCCACGGGATATTTGCCGTTTTTCGGAGAATGGAAGGATTTGACGCAGGCAACGGTTTCTTTCGGTTATGGCATTTCTGTGACCAGTTTGCAGTTGGCGCAGTCTTATGCGGTGCTGGCAAATGGTGGGTATTTGAAACCGGTGAGCTTCCTTAGCTTGAATGGCAATTCACAAACTGGATCGCCAAACACACCAAAAGGCAAACAGGTCATTAGCGAAGATGTAAGTCGGGCAGTGATGGATATGATGGAAACGGTTGTGTCTCGCCAGGGCACCGCTGTTTTAGCCAAAGTGCCGGGTTATCGTATCGCCGGTAAAACTGGCACAGTGAAAAAGCTGGCTCCTGGTGGCGGATATTCTGATGACAAATACTTAGCGGTATTTGCCGGTGTTGCCCCTGCCAGTAACCCGCGTTTTGCGATTGTTGTCATGATTGATGATCCATCTAACGGCGATTATTACGGTGGAAAAGTCGCAGCGCCTTTGTTTTCAAGTGTGGCGGGCGAGGCCTTACGTTTAATGAACGTGTCACCGGATGATGTGCCGACACCGTTATTGCGTATTGCAACGCTAAGTGGGGGTGAGTGATGACATCCGTTGATTTTGTTTCACCGTCTTTTTTGCTTAGCGAATTACTTGAAGGATTTGTTTTAGACTCAGCAATCGTTGATCTCACTGGCCGAGTTAGTGGCCTGGCGTGGGATAGTCGCGCAGTAAAAGCTCGCGATTTATTTTTTGCCTGTAATGGTGAAAATGTTCACGGTAAGCAATTTATAAGGTCAGCAGTGGCTGCCGGTGCGTCTGCTATTGTGCTTGAAACCAGTGATGTTAGCGAAGCGGTTCTAATATCTCAACAATACAACGGTGTACCGGTAATTCCGGTAAAAGATTTGACGAGTCAGTTAGGTTTTATCGCATCGCGTTTTTATGCCGAGCCCTCTAAAAAACATACTTTGATTGGGATTACCGGTACAAACGGAAAAACCTCAATCAGCCATTTGCTTGCGCAGTGTCTGGATGATGTCACACATCCTTGTGGTGTGATCGGCACCATGGGTGCGGGTTTGTGGGGACAACTTAAAAATGTTGAAAACACCACTCCGGGTGCAATTGAATTGCAGCAATGGTTTTATCAGCTAAATAGAAAACAGGTCAAATACGTTGCGATGGAGGTCTCCTCGCATGGTTTGGCGCAGGGTCGCACGAATGGCTGTGCCTTTGATATGGCGGTTTTTACCAATTTGACTCAGGATCACCTTGATTATCACGGTGACATGAATGCCTATGGCGAGGTCAAAACAAAACTGTTTACTTACGAGGGATTAAGTTCTGTTGTATTGAATTTGGATGATCCTTTTAGTGCGAGGGTTCTGGAATCTGTTTCAGCGGGTGTTGATGTTATTGGTATTAGCCTGAATGCAAAAACCAAAACGCAGCCTAATGTAAATGTCATTTTTGGTGAGGTAGTCAGCACCGACGACTCAGGCATGCGCATTTCTATAAAAAGTAGTTTTGGCAGCGGTGAAGTTAAAACGTCATTGCTAGGTGATTTTAACGTCACTAACTTACTCACGGTTTTTGCCTGTGCGATGCAGCTGGGTTTTCAGTTTGATGAAGTTTATGAAAAATTGGCACAGTTAAAAGCGCCGGGCGGGCGACTGGAAAAATTTGGCGGTGGCAATCAGCCTTTAGTTGTCGTGGATTACGCACATACACCGGATGCATTAGAAAAAGTGTTAATGACCCTGAAAAAACAGACAGCTGGCACCTTGTTTGTGTTAATTGGGTGCGGTGGTGACAGAGATAAAAGTAAACGCCCTAAAATGGGTGCCGTCGCAGAAACGCACGCTGACGTTGTGTATTTGACCAATGACAACCCAAGAACAGAATCAGACAAATCCATTATTGATGATATTTTACAGGGTATAACAAAACCAGAAAAAATCATCATCGAGTTTGATAGAGCAAAGGCAATTTCCCGGCTTGTTCGTTCGGCAAAAACAGGCGATGTGGTTTTGATTGCAGGAAAAGGCCATGAAGATTACCAGATTATTGGTGATCGACGTTTTCATTTCAGCGACCGTGAACAGGTTGTTGAAATACTGGGCGAGGCCGCCTGATGCAAGCCTTAGCCACTTACACATTAAATAACCTGGCGGCGGTTTTGGGCGTTTCGTTTGGTGGTGAAGATGCTGAATTTACCGGCGTAAGTACGGATACCCGGCAGATTAAAAAAGACCAGGTGTTCGTTGCCTTAAAAGGCCCTAATTTTGACGCGCACGACTATTTGTTAAAAGCAAAAGAAAACGGCGCCATTGCAGCCGTCGTTCAGCGTGATGTTGATTGTACCATGCCACAAATAATAGTGGACGACACTTTGCTCGCCTTAGGTCAAATGGCAAATGCAAGACGAAACTCTTTTTCAGGAAAGGTGATCGGGCTCACGGGCAGCAATGGAAAAACAACGGTTAAAGAACTGCTCGCCAGTATTCTAAAAACTAACGGTAACGTGCTGGCGACAAAAGGTAATTTTAATAACGATATTGGTTTGCCGCTAACCTTGTTGCGAATTAAAAATAATGAAGATTTCGCCGTGATAGAGATGGGTGCGAATCATCCTGGAGAAATTGCTTATTTATCTGACATCACTCATCCGGATATTGCCTTAATTACAAACGCCGGTTCGGCACACCTTGAGGGTTTTGGTTCTGTTGAAGGCGTGGCAAAGGCGAAGGGTGAAATATTTGGCGGGTTAGCAGAAAACGGTACAGCGATTATTAATCTCGATGATAACTATGCGGATTACTGGTTGTCTATTTCGCGTCAGTATCAGCAAAAAACATTTTCACTGGTTAATGCGTCGGCCGATGTTGGTGCATCAACTATCAAGATGTTGAATGGTGGTGCAGAATTTACCCTGCGAATTTTAAATAAAGATGAAGTCACGGTGAAATTACCGTTAAGCGGAGAACACAATATCGCAAATGCCCTGGTTGCGGCAGCGGTTGCGGATAGTTGTGGTGTATCGATTGAAAACATAAAACGTGGCCTTGAAGATTTCGACGTGGTAAAGGGTCGTTTGACTTTTTTGGCTGGTAACAATGGTTCAATGGTGATTGATGATACCTATAACGCTAATCTTGATTCCAGCAAAGCCGCGATTGATGTCTTAAAAACCTTAGCCGGAAAAAAGTATTTTGTATTTGGTGATTTGTTTGAGTCTGGTGAAAATGCCGTCAATATTCATCAGCAAGTTGGCGACTATGCGAAAGAACAGAATATTGACCATCTGTTAGCGGTGGGTGAGTTAACACGGTACACAGTGACGAGTTTTGGTGCTGGTGCACAACACTTTAGTAGCAAAAAAAAGTTATTAGATTATTTAAATCCGTTGATAAACGACAATGCGGCTGTTTTGATTAAGGGCTCCAGGGGAATGAAGATGGAAGAAATTGTCGGGCAATTGATCGATGTAGAAAAGACTAACGCGGAGAATATCTAAGGTGCTGTTGTATATAACCGACTTTTTGTCGCAATATTATTCCGGGTTTAATGTATTTCAATACCTGACCCTGCGTATTATCCTCGGTGTGTTAACTGCATTGATCATCGCTTTTCTTGTTGGCCCGGTGATGATTCGTAAATTGCAATATCACCAGGTTGGTCAGCCTATTCGTGATGATGGCCCGCAGACACATCTTGTAAAAGCCGGCACGCCAACCATGGGCGGCGCGCTTATTCTTGTGGCGATGGCGGTGAGCACTTTGCTTTGGGCTGATCTGGCCAACCGTTTTGTCTGGATTGTTTTACTTACCACTGCAATGTTCGGGGCGATCGGTTTTGTTGATGATTATCGAAAACTCATTAAACAAAATCCGGAAGGCTTACGGGCAAAAGAAAAATACGGTTATCAGACTGCTGCTGGCTTTATAACGGCAATTTTGCTTTATCTTTCTGCTCAGTCGCCGGCTGAAACGCAGTTACTTATTCCATTTTTTAAAGACGTCGCCATTGAACTGGGGCCCTGGTTTATTATTTTTGTCTATCTTGTCATCGTCGGCTCAAGCAATGCGGTTAATCTCACCGATGGTCTTGACGGTCTGGCAATTATGCCAACGGTCTTGGTTGGTGGTGCGCTGGGCTTGTTTGCCTATCTGACGGGTAATGTCAATTTTGCTGAATATCTTTCCATCCCGTATATCGCGGGTGCTGGCGAGGTTGCGATTTTTTGCGGTGCGATTGTCGGTGCAGGTTTAGGTTTTCTCTGGTTTAACGCTTATCCTGCACAGGTTTTTATGGGTGATGTTGGAGCATTGGCGTTGGGTGCGGCGTTAGGCGTGGTTGCGGTTATTGTCCGGCAGGAACTTGTGCTGTTTATTATGGGCGGCGTTTTTGTGATTGAAACTCTGTCGGTTGTTATTCAGGTTCTGTCTTTTAAGTTAACCGGAAAGCGGGTGTTCAGAATGGCGCCACTCCATCATCATTTTGAATTGAAGGGCTGGCCAGAGCCACGAATAATTGTTCGTTTCTGGATTATCACGGTAATTCTGGTTTTATTTGGTTTAGCAACGTTGAAAATTAGATAGACGATAGTTACACAACTAATGTTTAGGTAAAAGGGATGACAATTTTGTCCGCACAATATAAAAAACAACACATGCAGAAAAAGCTGGTATTTGGTTTAGGCCAAACCGGTTTATCCTGCGTGCGGTTTCTTGTGCGTGAAGGTTATGAAGTGGCCGTTTTTGATACCCGTGAACATCCGCCATTGATTGAAGAGTTGTATCGCGAATTTCCACATGTTGAAGTGACATTAAAAAGTGTCAGCGATGTTTTGTTTGATGATGTTGATCAGGTTGTTTTAAGTCCGGGTATTTGCTTGAAGTCGCCAGCTTTACGTATTGCCTATGAGCGAAATATTGAAATTGTCGGTGATATTGAGTTGTTTGCACTAAATGTAAAAGCCCCGGTTATCGCGATTACCGGTTCAAATGGAAAAACCACAACGACAACCCTGGTTGGTGAAATTTTTCGGCGTGCTGGATTAAACGTTGAGGTCGGCGGCAATATTGGGACACCTGTATTGGAGTTGCTGGAAAAATCGGCTCCCGATTATTACATCCTTGAACTATCTAGCTTTCAACTGGAAACCACCAAAAACCTGAAGCCTGCTGTGGCTGTTGTATTAAACATCAGTGCCGATCACATGGATCGCTATGACGATTTAGACGATTATGCCGACGCAAAACTGTCTGTTTTAGATGGCGCGTCAAATAAAGTGATTAATCTTGATGATGACTGGTTGAAGGAGCAGTTATCTGATTTAGGTGCTTATGTGGGGTTTACCGAAAAGACGCCAACCGAAAACAGTTATGGCTTGATGATGTCTGACGAGGTTTTATGGATTTCGTCGGGTGCTCGCAAAATATGTAATACCGAATCAATTAAGTTGCAGGGCCGGCATCAGTTAATGAATGCGGTTGCCGCAGTTGCGATTGCGGATATTTGTTCTGTTGAACAAAAAATTATTTGTCAGGTATTAAATGACTTTGATGGTTTGGCGCATCGCACACAGTTTGTTGCCAGCGTTGATGACGTTACTTATATCAATGACTCTAAAGGCACTAATGTAGGTGCGACGGTTGCCGCCATTAACGGTTTTGATTCAAACATTATTTTACTTGCAGGTGGCGACGGCAAAGGCGCGAATTTTGAAGGGCTTGCCGACGCTGCAAAAAATAAAGTGCAATACGCGATCTTATTCGGTCGTGATGCCGGTCAAATAGAAAAAGCGATTGCTCAAGCAACAACGGTAATTCGTGCGGTCAGTTTAGATGCAGCAGTAAAACAGGCCCATGAATTAGCTGTGGCGGGTGACACTGTTTTGTTATCACCGGCTTGTGCCAGCTTTGATATGTTCGACAGCTATCAACAACGCGGTGATGTTTTCATGGAAATTGTCAGGGGGTTAAAATAAAATGTCTAAAAAACCTCGGCAGTTAAATATCGGATTCAACCAGTTTAAAGAACGACGCGACAACGAACGTTTGCCGATTGATCCTGTTATATTTTTGTGCACGTTGGCATTGTTAATTATCGGCCTGGTGATGATGACATCGGCCTCAATTACCTCAGCAGACAATACCTTTGCTAACCCTTTTTATTACTCGCAACGACAATTGTTGTTTATTTTTATCGGCCTTAGTTGTGGTTATGTTATCTGGCGTTTGCCATTACATACCTGGGACACGCTTCGGCCCCTGATGCTTGTGCTTGGCTTGTTGTTGCTGGCAATTGTTTTGATTCCAGGTGTAGGCCAAACCGTAAATGGCAGCACACGCTGGATTCGAATAAGCGGTTTTAATGTTCAAATTTCAGAAATAATCAAAATATTCATTATCATTTTTATGGCGGGTTATTTAAGCAAACACAGAGAGTCACTTCAGCAATCATCACGCGCAGTGCTTGTGCCAATGTTCATTTTGGGCGTTGTTGCTGCTTTGTTGCTGCTGGAACCTGATCTTGGTGCAGCCGTTGTAATCTTTGCGACGGGTTTGAGCATGCTGTTGCTGGCTGGTGTTCGGGTCAGGATTTTTCTAATATTACTGGCGATTGCCGCTGCCGGTTTTTTTCTACTTGCCTATACTTCACCTTATCGCCTAATTCGTCTTACTGCTTTTGCAAACCCCTGGAGTGACCCCTTTAACAGCGGTTTTCAGTTAAGCCAGTCGTTGATCGCTTTTGGTCGTGGTGAATGGTTTGGTGTGGGTTTAGGTGAAAGCGTCCAGAAATTATTTTATTTGCCCGAAGCACATACCGATTTTGTTTTTGCCGTCATTGCAGAAGAGCTGGGTTTTATGGGGGCGCTTATTATTATTGGTTTGTACACGGCTATTGCCTGGCGTGCATTGTTTATCGGTCGAGCGGCTGAAAAAAACAATCAATATTTTGCCGCGTTCACTGCGTATGGTGTTGGTTGCTGGCTTGTGTTTCAGGCTTACGTCAATATTGGCGTTAACATGGGGGTGTTGCCAACCAAAGGTTTAACGCTGCCATTGATGAGTTACGGTGGTAGCAGTGTGGTGACGTCGCTGGCGGCGATTGCTTTGTTGATGCGTGCAGATTACGAGTTGCGTTTTCAATATTCCGAAGAGGAAAAGGAGCGCAGAGCCACATGTTAAACCGGGTTCTGATTATGGCGGGTGGCACAGGCGGGCATGTATTTCCCGCACTTGCTGTTGCCCAGGCCTTAAAAGAGAAAGGCGTTGAAGTCACTTGGTTGGGCACACGTAATGGACTTGAAGCGAATGTTGTTCCAAACGCGGGATTTGAAATTGACTGGATTAAAATTCACGGTTTGCGTGGTAATGGTTTCGCTGGCTGGTTGTTAGCGCCGCTTAAATTATTGTTTGCGGGTTTGCAGGCAGCCTCGGTAATAAAAAAACGAAAACCCGATATTGTGATTGGTATGGGGGGGTTTGTCACCGGTCCAGGTGGTTTTATGGCATGGTTGTTACGAAAGCCGGTTTTGATACATGAGCAAAATGCCATTCCCGGATTAACAAATCGCTTGCTGGCTAACTTGTCGGTGCGAGTGCTTGAGGCTTTTCCCGGTGCGTTTGGGCACGCTATTAATGCAATCGCGATTGGTAATCCGGTGCGGGCAGCATTAATGAGTCTGCCAGCACCTGCGGAACGATTTACCGGTCGGGATGAAAAAAAATTACGTGTTTTAGTGGTTGGTGGCAGTTTGGGCGCAAGAGCAATAAATCTAGTTATGCCAGAAGTTATTAATACACTTGGTGATGAGGTGTTAGACGTGTGGCACCAAACCGGAAAAAAACTGTTTGAAGAAACACAAGCGGTTTATAAAAAACGGAATGTGACCGCGAGAGTATCGCCTTTTATTGATGATATGGCTGAGGCCTACGCCTGGGCCGATGTTGTTGTGTGTCGCGCCGGTGCATTAACGATTTCTGAATTGGCAGCGGTGGGTGTCGGCTCGATACTGGTGCCATTTCCCCATGCGGTGGACGATCATCAAACCAAAAATGCACAATATCTCGTTGATGTTGGTGCTGCGACATTGGTATCGCAGAATGATTTGAGCGCTGAAAGATTAGCGCGAGACTTATCTGAGTTATTGAAAAACCGTTTGCAGGCTTTGACAATGGCCGAGGCTGCCTACTCGGTGCGGCAGATAGATTCTGTAAATCAGGTATTAATATACTGTGACGAGGTTGCTAATGTTTGAGCGTATGTTTGCCAACGATAAAACCGCCCGCGAAATGGGTAAGTCGAAACAGGTGCATTTTGTTGGTATCGGCGGTGTGGGTATGAGTGGTATTGCCGAGGTGTTAATCAACCTGGGATTTCATATCAGCGGGTCTGACATCAAGGAAAATATAGTTATCAGGCGGCTTAGATCGCTGGGCGCAAAAATATTTATTGGTCACGAGGCATCAAATGTAAAAGCGGCCGACGTTATTGTGGTTTCCAGCGCAGTTTCGGAAAGTAATCCGGAAGTGGTTGAGGCCAAGAAAAACCGAATCCCCGTCGTACCGCGTGCGGCGATGCTTGCGGAGTTAATGCGTTTTCGTCATGGTATTGCGGTAGCCGGTACTCACGGAAAAACGACCACTACCAGTTTGGTGGCCAGCGTGTTAGGTGAAGCCGGGTTTGATCCAACGTTTGTGATCGGTGGAAAATTAATTAGTGCAGGTACAAATGCGCGATTGGGTGAAAGCCGGTATCTAGTCGCTGAAGCAGATGAATCTGATGCCTCGTTTTTATTTCTGCAGCCGATGATGGCAATTGTGACCAACATTGATGCTGATCACATGGATACTTATGAAGGTGATTTTGAAAAGCTGAAACAAACCTTTGTTGAATTTTTGCATCATCTGCCATTTTACGGCACTGCGGTATTGTGTATTGACGACGAAAACGTCGCCGATATTTTGTCTAAAGTGACTCGGCCATTTAAATCCTATGGATTTAGTGAGGCCGCTGATTATCGGGCAACAAATGTAAAACACCAGGGCGCGGTTTGCCATTTTTCAGTTTCGTCACCGGAAAAAACAAACTGGTTGAACATTAAAATGAATATGTCAGGCGATCATAATATTCAAAATGCGATGGCGGCGATTGTTGTTGCTCATCTATTGGGGGTTGACGATCAATCGATATTGGACGCATTGGTGAGTTTTTCGGGTATTGCGCGCCGCTTCCAGATTTACGGTAATCTGACAGTCGACAAAAAAACCGTCCTATTGATTGATGATTATGGTCATCATCCAACAGAAGTGAAAAGCATGCTTAAAACCATTCGTGACAGCTGGCCCGATAGACGGATGGTTGTTGTTTTTCAACCCCATCGTTATACGCGAACAAGAGATTTATTTGAAGATTTCGCTAATGTGTTAGTCGAGCCGGATGTGTTGATATTAACCGAAGTTTATGCGGCCGGTGAAGAAAAAATCCCAGAGGCCGATGGCCGCGCATTGACGCGGGCAGTGAGAATTCGGGGAAACAATGACCCTATTTTTGTTAACGGCCCCGATGATGTGCCAGCCATGCTGGGTAATTTAATTGAAGATGGTGACGTGCTGTTAACGCTGGGTGCCGGCGATGTAGGTGCCTTGCCCGCAAAATTAACCCGTCTATTTGGTGCGGATGAAAGCAATAAAAGGCAGACTGATTTATGAGCAGGGCTGCTGCGACAACAATATCAGCCGACGTTACTAATATGAGTGAACTTGCGCCTTTGTTAAAAGGTAAACTGCTATTCAACGAGCCGATGAGTAAACACACGTCCTGGCGTGTGGGCGGAGTAGCTGACTACTATTTTAAGCCAAAAGACATAAATGATCTGGCGGTGTTTTTAAAAAATCGTGAAAAATATATCCCGCTTTATTGGGTAGGTCTCGGTAGCAATCTACTGGTTCGTGACGGTGGAATCAGAGGCGCGGTGATTATGACCAGTGGAATGCTTAGTGAAATTAGCATCATCGAAGAAAATGTGCTACGGGTGGAAGCTGGTGTGGCCTGCCCTAAGGTTGCCCGATTTTCAGCAAAAAACGATTTAACCGGTGTTGAGTTTCTGTCTGGTATTCCCGGCACTGTTGGGGGTGCATTAAAAATGAATGCCGGCGCCTTTGGCGCCGAGACCTGGGACAAAGTTGAGTCCGTTGAAACAATTGATTCTACCGGCACATTGCACATTCGTATGCCGGAAGAATTTTCGGTTTCATATCGTCAGGTGATAGGACTGAAAAACGAATGGTTTGTTGCCGCGCGGTTTAAGTTGGTAGAAGGTGATGCTGAAACGGCGTTAGCTGATATTAAAGTATTGTTAGAAAAACGGAATGCCACACAACCGACTAATCAGCCCAGTTGTGGTTCGGTTTTTCGTAATCCGCCAAATGATTATGCGGCACGATTGATAGAGTCCTGCGGATTAAAAGGGAAAAGCATTGGTGGTGCATGTGTGTCAGAAAAACACGCGAATTTTATTGTTAATACCGGTGATGCAACCGCGGCAGATATTGAGCAGCTAATTCAGCTGGTAGGTGATACGGTTGAGCAGCAGCATGGCGTTAAACTGATGCAGGAAGCCCACGTGATTGGTGATGCTTTATGAGTGAGCTAACTAATAACAAATACGGAAAAGTTGCGGTGCTAATGGGCGGTTTATCTGCTGAACGTGAAATTTCACTTCAAAGCGGTAGCGCTGTATTAAAGGCTTTGTTATCTCGTGGCGTTGATGCACACAAGATTGATGTGGGCGAGGATATTATTCAGCAGTTAATAACTGGAAAGTTTGATCGTGTTTTTAATATGCTGCACGGCAGAAACGGCGAAGACGGTGTTATTCAAGGGGCACTGGAATTATTAGGCTTACCTTACACCGGTAGTGGAGTGCTTGCCTCTGCAGTAGGTATGGATAAATTGAAAACCAAAGAAATCTGGTTGGCAAATGAATTACCAACGCCTCAATTTGTAGTGATTAATCATCAAACTTCGCCTGAAAATGTGGTAAAAAAACTGGGACTGCCGTTGATTGTTAAACCGTTTAATGAAGGCTCAAGTATTGGTATGAGCAAGGTTTCAGTTTTGTCAGAAATGAAACCGGCAATGGATCTCGCCTTACAATATGATGACGATGTTTTGGCGGAAAGGTGGATCGAAGGTGACGAATATACAGCAGCAATTGTTGCTGGTGAGTCGCTGCCGTTAATCAGGCTGGAAACAAACAATATATTTTATGATTTTGACGCGAAATATGTTTCAGACTCGACCCAATATCATTGCCCTTGTGGTTTATCTGAAGCTGATGAAGATAAATTTAAGCAACTGGCAAAAAATGCCTTTGATGCAATTGGTGCCAGTGGTTGGGGGCGAGTAGATATGATGGTTGATGCGTCTGGTAATGCTTTTCTTATTGAAATAAACACATTGCCGGGTATGACAAGCCATAGTCTTGTTCCAATGGCAGCAAAACAGGCGGGAAACAGTTTTGAAAGCCTGGTTTTGCAAATTCTTGACACAAGTATGGTGTAAGGAAAAATATTTTGAGTGAAAAGTCAAAAGAAATTCGAGAAGAAAAACTTTTTTTTAAAAAAGTTTTTCTCAAATTTATCTGGCTGTTTGTATTTTCTGGAACTGTTTTTGGTGGATACAAATTTATTTCACAGGAAAATGTATTACCGATAAAAGAAATTGGTATTTCGGGTGAATTTAATCAGCTTTCAGCGCGGGAATTGCATACACTGATTGTCGATGGCGTATCGGGTAATTTTTTTACATTAAGTGTAGAAAAAATTTATCAACAATTTTACGCCTTACCCTGGGTAGAGAAAATTTGGGTTCATCGGGTTTGGCCTGATAAGATTAATATTGAAATTCGTGAAAATATCGCAGTGGCTATTTTAAAAAATAGAGGTTTGTTGAATAGCGCGGGCACGGTTTTTTCAGCGGATACGATAGGGTTTGAAGACACTTTACCTACATTTTTTGTTGCTAACGAATATGAGCAGGAGGCGATTGCGGCTTATCATCGATATGACAAAATATTGAGTCAGGCTAACGTTAAAATCCGTCAGTTTATCTTTGATACGCGCAAAGCGCAGCGCATTATTTTGGCAAATGGCCTGGCGCTTAAGTTAGGTCGAGTGGAAACGGAGTATCGCCTAAAACGCTTTATTAGAGCATATACGTCAAATTTACTCGAAAAAAAAAATGAAATTGAAGGTGTTGATTTACGGTATACCAATGGTTTTTCGGTAAAATGGAAGCAGGCTTAATAAAGCCTAGTATTTAATGAGATTTTAATAATTATAATAAAATGAATGGCTAGGGAATGACAAATAATACAGACAGAAATATTATCGTCGGACTGGATATTGGTACCTCTAAGGTCGTGGCGATCGTTTGTGAAGTTAACGCCGATGATAAATTAGAAATCGTTGGTTTAGGCTCTCATGCTTCGCGGGGTTTAAAGAAAGGCGTTGTTGTTAATATTGAATCGACGGTTCAGTCAATAAAACGCGCAGTGGAAGAAGCCGAGTTGATGTCCGGTTGTCAAATTACCTCGGTATATACGGGTATTGCGGGCAGCCACATAAAAAGCCTCAACTCTCATGGCATTGTGGCAATTAAAGAGCTGGAAGTATCTGCGGCCGATGTCGCAAGAGTGATTGATGCAGCCAGGGCAGTGGCAATTCCGGCGGATCAAAAAATACTGCATGTGATTCCGCAGGAATTTATTATTGATAACCAGGATAGCATTAAAGAGCCGGTGGGAATGTCCGGCGTACGCCTGGAAGCAAAAGTACACATGGTTACTGGCGCAGTGAGTGCCGCACAAAATATTATTAAGTGTGTTCAGCGCTGCGGCCTGGAAGTAAACGACATTATTTTAGAGCAGTTAGCATCCAGTTATTCTGTTTTAACGGAAGACGAAAAAGAACTGGGTGTGTGTATTGTCGATATTGGTGGTGGCACCTCTGACATTGCTGTGTTTATCGATGGCGCGATTCGTTACACGGCCGTTATTCCTATTGCCGGTGATCAGGTCACCAGTGATATCGCCGTGGCATTACGTACACCATCGCAGTACGCAGAAGAAATTAAAATTAAATATGCCTGTGCGTTGACGCCATTGGCAAGTCCGGATGACAGTATTGAAGTGCCCAGCGTGGGTGATCGCCCACCAAGGCGATTAGCGAGACAAACCTTGGCCGAAGTTGTTGAGCCGCGTTATGAAGAATTGTTTGCGCTAATTCAGGCAGAGCTTCGTCGGGCAGGCATGGAAGACATGGTCGCAGCGGGTATCGTTTTAACGGGTGGCAGCGCCAAGGTAGAAGGGGTTGTTGAGCTGGCGGAAGAAGTTTTTCATATGCCGGTGCGGTTGGGTTGTCCTCAGTTTGTCACAGGCATGCAGGAAGTCATACACAATCCCATTTTTTCTACGGGTGTTGGTTTATTGTTGTATGGGCATGAACATCAGGATCAGGAATCGAATGAAAAACGATTTCTTGATGGTAGCCAGGATAGCGTATGGGCGCGAATGAGATCCTGGTTTAAACGTAATTTTTAGCGGTTGGTAGATGTGAGTTATCAGCTTGGTAGTTATCAGTAAGCGGCTTTTAGTCAATAGTTATTAGTGAAAATAGTGCAGTAAAGGCGTTTTTAAATTTTATTTGTTGGGTGTAAGGAGAGAGAAAAATGTTTGAGATGATGGATACCGATACACAAAATGCGGTGATCAAAGTCGTTGGTGTTGGCGGTGGCGGCGGAAACGCGGTTGAACATATGCTAACGGGCAATATTGAAGGTGTGGATTTTATTGTAGCAAACACCGATGCACAGGCCTTAAAAAATACCTCAGCAAAAACTGTTTTACAATTAGGTGCTGATGTGACCCGTGGCCTGGGTGCTGGTGCAAATCCTGAAATCGGCCGGCAAGCAGCGATTGAAGATCATGATCGAATTAAAGAAACACTCGCCGGTGCGGATATGGTGTTTATTACCGCGGGAATGGGTGGTGGTACAGGCACGGGCGGTGCGCCTGTGGTTGCAAAAGCGGCGAAAGAACTGGGTATTTTAACGGTTGCCGTGGTCACAAAACCATTTCCTTTTGAAGGCAAAAAACGCATGCAGATAGCGGATACCGGCATTGAAGAATTAAGTCAGTTTGTTGATTCCCTAATTACGATTCCGAATGCAAAACTGTTATCGGTGCTCGGAAAACACGTTACTTTGTTAGATGCGTTTAAATCAGCCAATGATATTTTATTGAATGCCGTGCAGGGCATTGCTGAGTTGATCACGCGTCCCGGCCTAATCAACGTCGATTTCGCTGATGTGAAAACAGTTATGTCCGAAATGGGTTTAGCCATGATGGGGTCTGGCTGTGCAATCGGTGATGACCGTGCACGCGAAGCGGCTGAAATGGCCATTGCCAGTCCGTTGCTGGAAGACGTTAATTTGTCTGGTGCAAAAGGTATTCTGGTTAATGTAACTGCCGGGCTTGATATGTCGATCGGTGAATTTGAAGAAGTGGGTAACACCATAAAAGAGTTTGCTTCTGAAAATGCCACTGTTGTTGTTGGTACGGTCATTGATCCGGCGATGGATGGTGATTTGCGTGTTACAGTTGTTGCTACCGGCATTGGTGATGAGACTCAGCAAATTGAAACTCAGCCAGTAACACTGTTGAAGAAAAATGATGGTCAGGTTGATTATAATGCCCTGGAGCGACCAACTGTTATGCGTAATCAGGTTGTTAACGACCGTTACTCAAATGCGGCTGCAGCTGAATCGCCAGACATGGATTATCTTGATATTCCGGCTTTCTTACGACGTCAGGCTGACTGAAGATAATACTGGTTTTAATTTACGCAATAAGCAGGGTAAGTGTGATGCAGTTCTAGGAACAGTAGGATCATTATGGTAATATCTCCGCCATTCGATTCTGCTTAAGGATCAGTCAGGCGTAGGGTAAAAAGATGACAAATCAAAGAACACTGAAAAATACAATTCGTGCCACAGGCGTTGGCTTGCATACAGGCGAAAAAGTATACGTCTCAATGCGACCTGCCGTGCCGAACACGGGAATAGTGTTCCGTCGGACAGACCTTGAAGAGCCTGTATTGATTGAAGCGCGACCAGAAAACGTGGGTGATACACGCCTGTCAACCACGTTAATAAAAGACGGTGTACATGTTTCAACTGTTGAGCATTTGCTTGCAGCTTTTGCCGGACTGGGTATTGATAACGTTTATGTGGATTTGAGCGCGGCCGAAGTGCCTATTATGGACGGCAGCGCGGGTCCTTTTGTTTTTCTTATTCAGTCGGCGGGTATTGAGGAGCAGGGAGTGCCTAAAAGTTATATTCGCATAAAATCACCTGTTCTGGTGGAAGATGGTGACAAATGGGCGCGTTTCGATCCTTTTGACGGTTTTAAAGTCTCGTTTAGCATTGACTTTGACCACCCCGTTTTTGCTAGAAGCACCCAGTTTACCAAAGTCGATTTCTCGACAACCTCGTTTGTGCGTGAAGTCAGTCGCGCCCGCACATTTGGTTTTACTCGCGACATTGAAATGTTGAAGGAAAACAATCTAGCACTGGGTGGCAGTATGGAAAATGCCGTTGTTGTTGATGACTATCGGGTTCTCAATGCCGACGGTTTGCGTTATGAAGATGAGTTTGTGCGCCATAAAGTCCTTGATGCAATTGGTGATCTGTATTTGCTGGGTCATAGTTTAATCGGTGAATTTCGCGGCCATAAATCGGGTCATGCATTAAACAATAAACTGTTGTGTGCCTTGTTAGAAAATAAGGATTGCTGGGAGCTGGTAACGTTTGAAGAGGGCGAAAGTGTGCCAATTTCGTATATTCAGCCAATAGCGGCAGTTTAATAAAGTGGAATTGCGGTAGTTACTGTTTGAATAGCAGCGGAGCTCCTGTTTTTGCTGTAATAGCTTAATACCTTGTTGATTTTGATAGGTATAATTTTAACCCCTTCCTCTTTTTGATTGAATCTCTTGGTTGTTTTGAAGCGGTTAATTCAGCGCCGCTAATTAACGGATATATCACTTTTTAGCGTGCCGCGTAATCCGTGTAAGCGCTTCTCTGAGGCCCGGGTCGGAAATTGCCTCAATTTCATCCAGCATTTGATTTGCCGATTTGTGAGATAGCTCAATGTTATTTACTTTGGGTTTTGTTATTTTCGCTGTTGTTGTCGGGCTGATTTTTATGTGAATGGTCTTGATTACTTTAGTGGTGGTATGTTGCTGAAACCGGGTTATAATTTCTGACTGTTTATAGCGCAGCCGTGTTGCCCAGGCTGGTGAGTCTATAATCAACCTGAGTTGACTGTTTTCCAAGCGGGACACGCGGATGTGTTTCGCTAGTTCGTGGTCAAGCGATTGATTTAAAATAATATTTATTTGAGTTAGTCGCTTGGCCTCGGAAATTAACGGGGCAAGTTTTTTTGTTTTTCCGGAAAGGAATTTGGCAATTGGTGCTGGGTATTTCTTCACGTTAAGCTCTTAAGAATTCCAATGAAGTGACGATACAAAAGTCACAAGGGAACGAATATACATATGAGTCATGTATTAATTACAAATCGCACAGGGAAAACAACCCGACTGCACTTAGGTGTCGTTGAATGGTTGTTGATCCTTATTATTTTGTCGGCCGGATTTGGCGCTGTCTTCTATTATGGCATGCAACATGGCAGTCAGGAAGCAGAGCCTGATGTTATGGTGCTGGTTATGCAGAAAGAGCTTAATAAGTATCAAAACGAACTGGTTAATTTGCAACGTGATTCAGAAGAAAACATGAGCGCACTCGCTATCCGTTTGGGTGAGGTTAAATCTCATGTGATTCGATTAGATGCGCTAGGCCAGCGTTTAATAGAAAAAGCCAAGCTAGAAAAAGGTGAATTTGATTTTGATAACTCTCCCGCACAAGGGGGCCCTGAGGCGACACCCGGTGCGCGCGGCGCGGCGATGTCAGTGCCTGACTTTTTATCCGCCCTGGATGACCTGTCTAAAAAAATGAATAATAGCTCGCTGCAATTAAGTGTACTGGAAAGTATGATAATGACCCGCGAACTACACGATGAGGTTTATCCAACCGGGCGTCCCATCAAACGTGGCTGGATATCTTCGTATTTTGGTTACCGCACAGACCCTTTTAATGGGCGTCGCGCCCGTCACGATGGCATCGACCTGGCCGGTAAAAAAGGCTCTGAGGTGATTTCGGTTGCTTCGGGTGTTATTACCTGGGCGGGTAAACGTTATGGTTACGGTAATTTGGTGGAAATTAATCATGGTAATGGTTACGTCACCCGCTACGGACATAACGAAATTATTGAAGTGAAAGTGGGTGATACCGTTAAAAAAGGTGAGACGATCGCCAGAATGGGCTCTACCGGCCGCTCAACCGGGCCACATGTACATTTTGAGGTGCATAAAAACGGCAGGGTTGTTGATCCGATGCGTTACGTGCGAGCTTCCCGATAAGCGCGCCGTATAAATAAATAGTTGCAAAAATATTTACGAAAACGACTTTATTTTGGTTGTTTATCAACCAGAACAAAGTCGTTTTTTTTTATTCAAAATATGTCCTGCCTAAAACCGCCGTTTCACTTGTAATTCCGCGCAAAACCTCTATATTTAGCTGTCCGAGATGGTTCTATAACTGTCTAATAAAAAAGAAAAGAAAAAGAAAAACACAGCAGCTAAATTGAGAATAATATTCATCAATAGCAATTAATAAAAAAACTACTCATTTGGTCAAAATATGTTCAGCAAAGTATTAAGTAAAGTATTTGGAAGTCGTAATCAGCGCGAATTAAAACGCCTGGGTAAACGCGTTGTTGAAATTAATGGATTTGAAGCAGCGATAAGTGAATTAAGCGACGATGCCCTGCGCGCAAAAACCGAAGAGTTTCGTCAGCGCCTGGCCGACGGTGCAACACTGGATTCTTTAATTCCCGAAGCCTTTGCCGTGGTTAGAGAGGCCGGCAAACGTGCAATGAATATGCGTCATTTTGACGTGCAGCTTGTTGGTGGCATGATCTTAAATGAAGGCCGTATCGCAGAAATGAGAACCGGTGAGGGTAAAACACTGGTTGCGACATTGGCGGTGTATCTTAATGCTTTGCCCGCCAAAGGCGTACACGTTATTACGGTCAATGATTATCTTGCCGAGCGTGACTCTGTCTGGATGGCTCAGTTGTATCGCTTTTTAGGTCTAACAACTGGTGTTATTTTGTCAGGACAGGATAGCGAGCAGAAACGAGCCGCCTACGCCTGTGACATCACTTACGGTACTAACAATGAATACGGTTTTGATTATCTCCGCGACAACATGGCTTTTCGTAAAGAAGAGCGTGTTCAGCGTGGTTTGCATTTCGCCGTGGTGGATGAGGTCGACTCTATATTGATCGACGAAGCCCGAACGCCGTTAATTATTTCCGGTCCGGTAGAAGGTAATATTGGTCTTTATACTGAAATTAACGCACTGATTCCCGGCCTTGAAAAACAGGAACCCGTGGAAAAAGATGAAGAAGAAGGTCCGGGTGATTATTCGGTTGATGAAAAGTCGAAACAGGTTTTTCTGACGGATGCCGGTCACGAGACCTGTGAGCAACTACTCTATGAAAAAGGCCTGTTGGCCGAGAGTGAGAGTTTATACGATCCGCAAAACATCAGCTTAATGCATCACCTTAACGCCGCGCTTCGGGCAAATGTCTTGTTTCAGAAAGATGTGGATTACATTGTCGCAAATGATGAAATTGTCATTGTTGATGAATTTACTGGTCGTACAATGGCTGGTCGTCGCTGGTCTGATGGTTTACATCAGGCGGTTGAAGCCAAAGAAGGTGTCACCATCCAGCAGGAAAATCAGACGATGGCGTCGATTACCTTTCAGAACTTTTTCCGGCTTTATGGCAAGCTGGCGGGCATGACAGGTACTGCGGATACCGAGGCGTTCGAGTTTCAACAAATTTATAGTCTTGAAGTAACCGTTATTCCAACCAATAAATCCGTCGCCCGTGACGACATGGGTGACCTGGTTTATCTGACCGAGCGTGAAAAATATAACGCCATCGTCGAAGACATACTGGATTGTCAAAAACGAAAGCAACCAGTATTGGTTGGTACGGCATCCATTGAAACATCCGAATTACTTGCCAGTATATTAAAAAAACAGGACATTAAATTTGAAGTCCTTAATGCCAAGCAGCACGAGCGTGAGGCGGATATTATTGCTAATGCCGGTGCTGCGGGCTCCGTGACCATCGCCACCAATATGGCTGGTCGTGGTACGGATATTGTGTTAGGTGGAAACCTTGAAGCCAAGCTGGCGAAATTGCCAGAGTCTGCCACTGACGCCGAGCGTGAAGCTTTAACCGCTGAATGGCAGCAGTTGCACCAGGACGTATTGAACTACGGTGGCTTACACGTGATTGGTACCGAGCGTCACGAGTCTCGACGGATTGATAACCAGCTCCGCGGACGAAGTGGACGTCAGGGTGATCCGGGGTCAACACGTTTTTATCTGTCCCTTGAGGATAACTTAATGCGTATTTTTGCCTCAGAACGTGTCTCAGGTTTGATGCAAAAGCTGGGTATGGAAGATGGTGAGGCTATTGAGCATCCCTGGGTTTCCAAGGCGATTGAAAACGCTCAACGCAAAGTCGAAGGCCGTAACTTCGATATTCGTAAACAATTGCTTGAATATGACGATGTTGCCAACGAGCAGCGAAAAGTCATTTACGAGCAGCGTGACGAGTTAATGGATGCCGAGGATGTGTCTGATACCATTCGAAATATTCGAGTTGACGTAGTCACTGAAATGGTTTCAACCTATATACCACCGCAAACCATTGAAGAGCAGTGGGACATAGCGGGTCTTGAAGTCGCGTTGGAAAAAGATTTTGGCCATAAGCTCGAAATTCAAAAGTGGTTAGACGAAGATGATGAGTTACATGAGGAGCCATTAAAAGCGCGTATTGTTGAACATTTTGAAACTGAATACGTTGAGAAGGAAGCACGGGTTGGCGAAGAAAATATGCGCCATTTCGAAAAAGCCGTCATGCTGCAAGTGGTTGATAACTTGTGGAAAGAGCATTTAGCGGCGATGGATTATCTGCGTCAAGGTATTCATTTGCGTGGTTATGCGCAAAAAAATCCAAAGCAGGAATATAAGCGTGAAGCCTTTGAATTGTTTATGCGAATGCTTGGCCGTATCAAACACGAAACGATTGAAATTATCTCTCGTGTGCAGATCGCAGTAGAGGATGACGTGCGTCGGGTGGAAGAGCAGCGTGAAAATGCACCGGAAATGCAGTTTGAGCATGAGTCTGCTGGCAGCCTGTTAGGTGGTTCGCCTAAAGAAGAGCGGGTAGTTGAAACAGCTCAGACAGCACCGTTCGTCAGAGATGGAAAAAAAGTGGGCCGAAACGAGCCGTGTCCTTGTGGCTCCGGTAAAAAATACAAGCAGTGTCATGGGAAGTTAACTTAACCTTTTCTAAGTACGCTCTGGGTTGGTTTTTTATCTTCTAAATACCGCTATTTTTTCCTGAAATAGCGGTATTTTTGTGTCAACCTAGAAAAATCAGTTGATCCACGAGCTAGAGCACAACTACTTGATTCGCTTGGCTATATGATAAAGGTTTGATTCACCAACCAGGTGAACGCAAACTTTTTCATTACGCCAATCAAACCAATTACTTGCACTCTATTCTCGCGTCCAACTGATCTTTCTAGGGTCAAGGAGACTGTTGGACTTAACCGTTTGAGGAAAATCTAATCGGTATCCACGGGTTGACAGCAAAACGGTGTTAAGCCCGACAGGCTCCTGTCTAGGTTAATGAGGGCGATAAGCGGTTAACTGTTAGCTGAAATCTTAACCGCCTGGCATGATACTTGGTTGAAGTTTATCTACATGTTTAAGGTTTTATTATTCAGGAGTGTTTTATGCTAAATTCCCGTCAATATATTGAAAAACGTGATTTCATGCGAATGGCATTAAATTGTCCAGTGAGTTATCAGTCGTCAAACCTGGGTCAGCGCAAAAAAACAGGTACCTGTGTTAACTTGAGTGCGAATGGTATTTCATTTTTATGTGAAGATTTAATTGCACTGGGGGATGAGCTTGATATTAGCGTACATCCTCAATTGGCAATTTCACCGCCGTTTAATGCAAAGATGAAAGTGATACGGGTGGAAAAACAGGGCGAAAGTAATATTTATAGCGTTGCTGGCACTATCATTGTCGCTCATTAAGTGATTGTCTTGTTGTACTCGTTAGCGTCCGAATCTTACTAAATCACCAGGTATTAGCCTGGTATTTTTGATTTCCAGTTTACCCACCGAAAATTCTGGTGATACCTGTTCGACTGACAGCGAAGCAATGGGTTGCTCTGAAAAACCGAGAAATTGTTCGCTGTCATTTCTTAATTCTTCGTGGCTTAGCTTGAATGTCATTAAGGTGTCGCCGATATTGACGCGTGATCTTGTGCCGGCGTCAAAATAAATTTCTTTCCCCGTTATTTTTATGATTTTCGCCGTAAAAGGGATGTTTTTAAGGTCTTCCTGAATCAGGTCAACCTGGGCATTTAAGATGCGTGAAAGGGCTGAGGCATAAACCGACTGAGCCACCCAGGCGTTAGATAAGAAGTTATGTTTTATTTTCTGTAAACCCGCGTTGGAAATTATTTCGCTGAACCGGTGCCGAGCTATTCGTGAGCCTGTTTGGCCGTCATGTAAATAAATTTCAATATCAAGGTAACGTTTGTCCTGTAAAAAGCCTTCCTCAATACTCAGGTTACGAACGTTGCCGGATACAATAATCTGTGCGCCGGTTTTGTCGCCAATCATTTTATACACCTCCGGGTTATCAAATTGATAACCTTCGCCTGATTGCGAAGCCAGGTATCTTGTTGCATCAAGTGTAATAAAGTTACCGGTGTTATCCAGGCGTAATAATAGTTCTCGTGGCAGTCGGCGTTCAATATCGGGTAAGTCGTAGATCTGTTTTCGGTCGCTTATATCAAATTGAATGGCTGCGATCTTTTTTCGATAATGAGATCCACGGGGTTGTTTTGCTTTGCTGTCTTCAGGTACATAGGCCCTGATTCGCACAAAATAGACGTCATCTTTAATCCACTCCTCGAGTATTTTGACGTTTTCAACGGTACCTGATGTGTTAACTCGGGCGCTGTCAATGACAAGTACGTTGGAGGAGATGGTTGAAGTGCTGTTAATGTAGGCGCGGGTCTGTAACAGCGCTTGCTGCATCGCATTTTTAATCGCCTGCTCTTTCGCAATTAGCTGAGCGCCTTCATTAATTGTTGCACTGCCGGTGGCTTCAATTGTTTTAAGTGCAAAACTGGAAACAGAAAACAATAGCAATAAAAAAAATAAACACGCACGGCTGAGTATGTGTTTATTTTTTTTATTTGTCTTGAAGGTCAATGGCATTTTATTTCCGGTTAGTTAGCAACGTAATAATTTGTTGCGCTGTTGACTGAGGTGCTTGCAGTTTTCATAAATTGTGGTGCTCGCTGGTTTGGCGTGTTTACATTTTGGATGCAGTCATTAATGACTTTTTCAGGCAATGTTTTGCTCAAAAAATTTTGATCAACGGTTAGTTCTACAATTGTTTCAAATGTACCGTCGTCCAAGGGGTTTTCAGCAATAACACGTGCACCATTAATATAGGTGTCGATGTAGACTCTGAAACGGTCTTTCTCTACAACCATGTCACCAATGGTGGTGCCACCCCAGATTTGTATGCCGGTGACGCGTTCAGCCAAACTACGGTAAGCATCAATTTTTGCCGCCCGCATGGCCATTAATCGCCGCTGTGGGTCAGGGTAAAATGATTTTGGTGGTGCACCGTAGCCCGTGACCCGAATTTTCACTGCATTTTCAGGGTTGCCGTTATTGTTTATCTGATGTTTGCCGCACTCAGTGTTGGCAGCGACTTTCATTGGTGCCACGGGAAAACTGCGTAGCGGCCCTGATGTCGGCGACGCCTGTGAAATCTGAGTTGATGTTTTTACAAGGGAATCTGATGACGCTGGCCCCTGAGATGATCTGGTCATTTGTTTTACCGGCGAGCATGCAGCCGTTAACGCGGCAGCGATAGATAAGCCAATGACGGTTTTTCTTGCGTGTGTATTCATAAAAACTCCTAACGGTACCCGTTTAGATAATCGTTGTAATCGTATTGAGTGAAAATATGTTTCGATATCGCATTTTGATAATTAGTTATTAGCAAGAGCAGTGCCATCAAACCGGGTTCATATTTTGCATTTTTTTTGCTGAAGCTACTTGTGTGGTTGACGCATAAGTTGTGCGTGATCACATACGCGGAATGAATAGCGGAATGTCGCGCAAGATAAAAAAGATTGTGTGAGTTAAGGAACGAGGTTTGCAGGGTGTTTATATTAGGTGTTTTAGTTAAATACAAGGTCTGTTTTATATGAAACAAAATAATGTCACAACAGTGAAGCGCATTTGTTTGCTTCTGTTGCTTCTGTTATCTATTTTGATGACGCCGGGACTGGTTCTGGGAAAACAAACAAGCTGTTTTGCGAGTGTGGATTATGTTACCCCAAAACCTCAAGTCATTAAGCGGGCGCTTTATGTGTTGGTTGATGAAACGATTCCATTATCTGAAATTATGAAGAAAAAAGTGGTTTCGCTTCTCTCTGAATGGGGTAAGCCGGGTGACATGATAAAAATTGCCCGGTTTTCTGCCAGTTATCGTGACTTATATCCTGAGCTGGTGTATGAGCAAAAAATCGAAATGATGCCGGATGACGGCTTTTTGTTTAACTTGTCTTACAAAGATAAGCGAGCGGTATTAGCCTGTTTAAAAAGTCAGGAAAAAAACTTTAAACCGTCATTTGAAACGCAGTTAAAAGTCTCTTTAAAGGCTTTAAACGCTAAAATTCCAAAATCTGAATTATTAGGGTCATTAAAATTACTCTCAAAACAAATCTATTTGTCGGACAAGGCGCTGGAAAAAACGGTTTTACTAATTACCGACGGCATGGAAAATAGTACGGTTACTTCTTTTTATAAAAAGGGAAAACTTCGAAAAATTAAACCGCGCAAGGAAATTTCTCAGGTGCGCCGTAAAGGTATGATTGGTTTCTGGAAGAAATCAAATGTGTATATATACGGACTTGGTCTGATGCCCGATAACAAAGCCTATGCTACGCCGGAAACGGTGCAACAGTTAAAACGTTTCTGGGAACAGTATTTTGTCGAAAGTGGCGGCAAGGTCAAGGCTATTGGTTTGCCGGAATTGTTACTCACGGCAATTGAGTAATAACTTGCTGTGACTGCCTGCGTTTTAAGTAGGCAGTCATACCCGCCGTAGTTAAAATGCTCCATATGGCAAAAATAGCACCGGGTAGCGCCGTCGCTGCTGAAAAATGTTTTAACGCCAGTGCGACACCCAAACCCGCGTTTTGCATGCCGATTTCAATTGACAGCGTAATTTGAAGTTTTTTCTCAAAACGGTAAAGTCTGGCCAAATACCAGCCCGCCAGATAACCCAGTAAATTCACGATAGCGACAATAAAAAACAGTTGCGGTCCCATGTCCGCGATACGTTCCTGGTTTGCCGCAACCGCGTAACTGCAAATGGTCACAATGGATAATACGGCAATTGCCGGTGCGATTTCCGACATGATCTGGGTATGATAACGATTAAAATAATTGTTATCACCATTGCCAGAAGGGAGTGGGCAATAGCACCGAATAATGGCATGACGGTATATTGTGTTAACAGGCTCAGGCCGATTTGTTTGGGTTGATGCCTGACCTGATTTAGTTCTGCAGGGTCCAATACCACGCCAAGCGAAAACATGGTGGCGGCAAAAAGCCAGAGAAAAACGTGTTTGAAGACCATGAATAGATCTGGCAGAAAAAAAGCGGCAATTGCGCTAATTAACGTAAGTGGCGCCAGGTTATTGGCAATCAGTTTTATTAACTTCGTGGGGCGAAGTTTATCACCCTGTGAACGCCACCCGTTACACTTTTATTCGATATTTGTCCGCTTTGTTCTGTAAGAAGGTGTAGAAGGTCGGGATTTTTGGTAAAATTCAGGCATGGACGTAACACACATAATTGACTCATTAAATGACCCTCAGCGCCAGGCCGTTACTGCACCCGACGCCAATGTACTAGTGTTAGCTGGCGCTGGCAGTGGTAAAACAAGAGTATTGGTTCACCGTATTGTCTGGGCGATTCAGACGATGGGTGTTTCACCTTATTCCATTCTCGCGGTGACGTTTACGAATAAAGCCGCAGCCGAAATGCGAACCCGTATCGAAAGCCTGCAGGGCATACCTTCGGCAGGCATGTGGGTTGGTACTTTTCATGGTATCGCGCATCGAATTTTACGCGCGCATTATGAAGATGCCGGATTACCCCGGGAATTTCAGATAATCGATTCAGACGACCAGTTGCGCATCATTAAACGTATATTAAAAGATCACCAGATTGACGACTCAAAGTGGCCGGCTAAGCAGGCCCAGTGGTTTATTAATGGTAAAAAAGATGAAGGTTTACGCGCAAAAAATCTGGATGCCGCGGGCGATCTGTCAGAACAGATGTTCATTAACATTTATGAACATTATGAAAAAGTCTGCAACCATGCCGGCTTGATTGATTTTGCTGAAATGTTGTTACGCGTCCAGGAATTGTTTATCAAAAAACCAGACGTGCTTGCCCATTTTCAGCGCCGTTTCAGACATATTCTGGTAGATGAATTTCAGGATACGAACGCCATTCAATATGCCTGGTTACGCTTGCTAGCCGGTAATAAAAATAAAGTATTTATTGTTGGTGATGACGATCAATCTATTTATGGCTGGCGCGGTGCCAAAGTAGAAAACATTCAAAGTTTGCAACGTGATTTTCCTGGCATCGCTACCATCCGCCTGGAGCAAAACTACCGTTCAACGGGCAATATTTTACACGCTGCAAATAAATTAATTGAGAAAAACACAGACAGGCTGGGTAAAAAACTCTGGACCGATGGTGAAGACGGTGAGCCGATAAAATTATATACCGCCTATAACGAGCAGGATGAAGCGCGATTTGTTGTTGATACAGTTAAACAATGGGTGCAGGAAGGCAATGATCGGCGAGAATGCGCCATATTGTATCGCTCGAATGCGCAGTCCCGTGTACTTGAAGAAGCCTTGTTAATTGAAAATGTGCCTTATCGTATTTATGGCGGCACACGATTTTTTGATCGAGTGGAAATAAAAAATGCACTGGCTTATTTGCGATTAGTTTCCAGCCCGTTAGATAATGCCGCCTTTGATCGTGTTGTGAATATTCCGCCAAGGGGTATTGGCGAAAAAACCCTGCAATCCGTTCGTGCCGTTGCGTTAAAAGAAAATATTTCGTTCTGGTATGCGATGGATGTAGTGATTGATTCAAAGTTATTACCGGCACGAGCGAACAATGCACTTATTAATTTTCAGACGGTCATTCAGGAATTGATCGCGTTCGCAGAAAACACCACGCTGGAAGATTTGTTGATTGAGTCGCTGGATAAAAGTGGCTTGATTGAATATCACAAAAAAGAAAAAGGCGAAAAAGGCCGGGCGCGAATTGAAAATTTACAAGAGCTGGTAAGCGCCATCAAACAATTTGAGCAGGAAGACGAGGTTGATCAGTTTCACGATGAAGAATTTGATGAATTAGACAATCTTTCAATTTTTCTGGCTTACACTGCACTGGAGTCTGGTGACAGTCAGGCCGACGCTGGTGAAGACTGTGTGCAGTTAATGACAATGCACTCGGCCAAGGGCCTTGAGTTCCCGATAGTGTTTATTGTGGGCATGGAAGAGGGTTTGTTTCCCAGTGAGCGATCAATTTACGAAGCTGATCGTTTAGCGGAAGAAAGGCGACTGTGTTATGTGGGAATGACTCGCGCCGAAAAACAATTATTTTTGACATCAACCGAACATCGACGATTGTACGGGCGGGAGACCTATCCGGTGGTCTCGCGTTTTCTTCGTGAAATCCCCCAGGAAGTGATGGTGGATATTCGTCCACGTGCCATGGTGTCGCAGCCGGTAACATCGACACCCATGCATAATCGCCTTGCCGATGCTGTGAGTGAATCCACATTTCAGATCGGGCAACTGGTTCAGCACGCAAAATTTGGTGAAGGTGTGGTGCTGAATTATGAAGGTGAAGGTCATCATGCGCGAGTGCAGGTGCATTTTGGTGAAGGTAGTAAGTGGCTGGTGCTGGCGTATGCTAATCTTAAGTAAAGAGGCGAGTAAATTTCGAGTTATGGTTGCTGGTATATTACGCTAAATGCATGAAAAGACGGAAAAAGGCAAAAAAAGTACGGTTTAATTTGTTGCGATTTTGATTGTGTTCTGGCGTAATATATGCGTTAGATAATGTTAGGTGAATAGTCTGCAAAAAGGTCTTTTTATTTCCTGTTAATAGGAGTTAAATGGTGCCTATTAGAAGTTGTTGTTAATAACTGTTGCTGATAACTAAGGAGGCATAAAATGAACAAGATTTGTACAAACTGTGGTTACGAAGGTAAACCGATCCGGCAAAAATCTGGTGCTTTAGCCATTTTGGCTTTTACACTGCTTATTACTACTACATGGGCGCTTGCGAGTCAGTTATTTTGGTTGGTCTGGCCTGTATCATTAATATCCACCATTTTGTTTCTTTACTGGTTTTTCACAACCAAGTGCCCCGAATGTAAGGATGTTTCAATGGTGAGTAAGCTGAGTCCCAAGGGTAAGGCATATTTAAAACACCCGCACACACCAACCAGCAATGTGGTTTACACTAAAAGAGACCCTGAAGTTGATATCTATAATCCTGAAAAATAGAGTTTAGAGATAGAGTTTAGAGATAGAGTTTAGAGATTTTGAAAATAGTTTTTAGAAATAGTTTTTAGAAATAGTTTTTAGAAATAGCTTTTAGAAATAGCTCTGAAAGAAGTTTAGGAAAGCGGCCACATTAGTTTTATGTGGCCGTTTTTTTTATTCTGCCTTTTTTCGGTATATTCGATTACCGTCTCATGTCATGCCGATTTGGCTTAAGCTTGGATTCGTGTCATGGTTTAAGTTCTGATTCCGGTTCAAGTCCTGGTTTAAATTTTGGTTTGCGTTCAGCAGGCTCAGTTGCTCATAAAATTTGTCAAAAATGCTGTTTACGGTCGCAGCGGCGCTAAGAATATTGGCGCTTTCAGCGGCGTAAATCTGTTTGCTGATGCTGTTTGAGAAAATCGATTCTATATTTCCGTTTGTATTGCCATTGTTAGCTGTGGCTGGCGTATTGTCTGACGCAGGCAAAGGCGGGGCCGTTGTTACCTGTGTTTTTTGATATAAATCAATGGCTTTGTACTGCTCGGCAGTTTTCACACTAAAATTAAAAGCGCTTAATTCTTCACTTTGCGTATTAATATTTTTTGCAATATTAAGTGCCGCGTTTACGTTACCTTTTTCAAATTGACCGACGGTTTTTGCAATGTCACTAACCAGGGTGCTAATAGCGGTTAACTCACCTTCGTCCAGCGAGCCTGATACGGTAAACGTCAGTGAGTTTTCAGACTGGGAGTTGGCTTCGTATACATAACCTGAAAAATTATTGGTTTGCAACGACGCGGATGATTGCTGTTGACTTAAACTGTTGGACAGATCAACGGTCACAATGTCGCCATCAAGTGTTTCAATTTGAATGCTTGCCTGGCTGCTTGCCTGGTAGCTTTGCTGGCTTGCCATCACTTCGGTGGTTTGAGTTGCAGGTTCAGATGTTAAAGGTGTCGGCATTGCATTGTTTTCAGGGTCTTTAAGATACTGAAGGAAATCTGTGACTTTTTGTTGTATTTGATCAAACTCCGGCGCAAAACCCTGTGACATCACATTAAGCTGCTCCAGCGCATCTCTTGCCTGCTGGAAGCCTTCCTGAATTTTCTGTATGAGCGCGTTAAAGTCGTTATTTGGATTGGCAGCCGCACCTGCGTCACCCGTTGAAATTGCGGTGGCGGCCTGGCTGACATTGTCAATAATCCGGGATGCGGTGGCGTCAGCATTGGCAAAGCTACGGGCGAAATTTGCTGGCGGGGTCTGGGCTTGCGGCACAAGCTGGGATACTGACCGGCCAATTTGATTGTGTAGAAACTCTCTTGCCTGGGTTGGGCGTATATTGTTTAAAAATACGCTATCCTCGCGAACCTGTACCGCTTTTTTTGGTGAATTATCACTGGACTGGTTTGGATGATCCAGTTTTTGTTTTTTGGTGTAATCCGAGAACTGACTGCCTGGATTATATGTAGCATTTGTAATGTCCATAACTTTACCTTGAGCAGTTACGTTTTTGATAGCTTCATTGCAGTTTTTTTATTAAAGCATCTTTGATATTAGCGGTAGTCGGCCATAGATTTGGATTCTTTAGGGTAAAAACTCACTTTTTTTCAAAAAAATGATTTTTTTTTGGAAAATGGCCAAAAACAAGGGGTTCGGGACTAATATGGTGGCGTTTGCCTGGTTATTTTTAGGTCTAAGTTGTTTCTTAATCAGGCTATGCTTCTCTGTTCAATAAGTCGATGTCGGGGATGATTGCATCTTTGCCATTAATGTAAACGTAACTCTTGGCGTGGGTATGAGTGTTTTCCGGCCGCAGATTTCTGTCAATATTCTGTGTGTTTGCTTCTATTACCTGGGGCATGTTTTTGGCGAGAATACCAAAAAAAGCACGATTATTATCTGCCGACGGGTTTCGCACAACGACAATAATATGTTTGCCGCTGCGATTTGTTTCATCGGTGACGTGCGGCTGGTCAAATGTGACGATGTTAATGTTTTGGTTATGCCAGCATATTGACCCCGTAATCCACGACGGAGTATGTGGCAGTGGTTTTATTGCATCGCTCACAATCACTTCCTCAATGGCGCTGTTTGGTAAAATCAGATTCACATTATTTGTCGGTATAAGAGTGCAGGGTATTTTTATTGAAGTGTGCATGTTTGTAGTGAGTAAGTTTGTGGTAATTAAGCTTTAACCTGGAAAGATCAGTTGGACGCGAGAATAGAGTGCAAGTAATTGGTTTGATTGGCGTAATGAAAAAGTTTGCGTTCACCTGGTTGGTGAATCAAATCTTTATCATATAGCCAAACGAATCAAGTAGTTGTGCTCTAGCTCGTGGATCAACTGATTTTTCTAGGTTTAATGATTAACCGTTTTGCCGGTGAGCACCTGAATGTAATCCAGTAGCTCAGATTCCTGATACGGTTTGCCAAGAAAGATATCAACGCCGATTTCGCTGGCGGCAAGTCGATGTTGTTTACCTGTGCGGGAGGTAATCATAATAATGGGAATATCCTGTAAGCGGTCTTTTGTTTTAATGATTTTGGCAAGTTCAAGCCCGTCCATATTCGGCATTTCTATATCCAGCAGCATCACATCCGGGGTTTCTTTTTCAAGTACCTCAAGTGCCTCGGCGCCGTCTTTGGCTAACAGGGTTGAAATACCGTTGCGGCCTAGAAAACGCTCGGTGACTTTGCGTACCGTAATCGAATCATCAACAACCATCGTTGTAATCGTGTCGCTATTTTTGTTTGCATCTTCTTGGAATACAAAATGCCGTTCCTTGTGCGTTGCATTTTCGGCGAGCTTGTTCAATGCCGGCGTATCAATAATCAAAACAACTTTGCCGTCGCCCATCACCGTTACACCGGCGATGCCCGAGACGTTACCGAGTTGCGGTGCGTTGGGCTTTAATACGGTGTCCCGGATATCAGCGATGCTGTCCACGTGAAGCGCAATACGCTTTTGTCCGAACTTGATAAGGATAATACTGGCGTGACTGTTAGCGGTTGGTAAGATCGTCGGCGCGTCGTTGAGTAGCGTGTCGACATACCATAACGGGTATTCAAGTTGATTAAAGGTATAGTGTGGTAAGTCGGATTCATATAATTTGCGTAATTCGGCTAGCGACACCGGTGTGCTGTGTTCAATAAAGGCGGTCGGAATGGCGTATGTGTTGTTTCCGGTTTTGATAATGATCGTGTGATTGCGAGATAAAGTGAAAGGCAGGCGTATGGTAAATGTGCTGCCCTTGCCCGTTTCGGTGTGAATTGAAACTGATCCACCGAGTTCATGTATGGTGGTTAATACCACATCCATACCAACGCCGCGCCCTGAGATTTGTGAAACTGTGTTACTGGTGCTAAAGCCGGGTTCAAATATTAAATTGGCGATATCTTCATCCGAATAATGTTTGTTTTTTATGATCAGATTTTTTGTCAGGGCTTTTTTGCGAATATCCTCAAGGTTAAGGCCTGCGCCATCATCGCTGATGACAATGAGATGTTCTGATTTGTCTTTGCTGAATGAAACATTGATGATGCCGGTTTCGGCTTTGTTATTTAATTCTCTGTTTGCAGGCGACTCAATACCGTGGGCGATGGCGTTGCGAATGATATGCTCTAAGGGGCTCATCAGTGTATCTAACATAGCGCGATCAATAGAGCCATCGGTGCCACTAAGGTGAAGCTGTGCCTTTTTCTCAAGTTCGTGGCAGGTTTGGCGCAGGATGCGCTGCATTCGCTGGGTTTGAACGGAAAATGTCACGACGCGGGCACTAAGCAGGTTTTCGTGCAATTGATTGTGAATTTTTTTCTGATGGTGAATCAGGCTGTCTGTTTCTAGCGAGAGTCTTGTTAATGAGCTGTGCAGGTTTTCGATATCACCAATGCTTTCCATGACTCTCTGTAGCTGTTTTTGCGTATCAGAAAATGAACTCAAATTCAAGTTATTGGTATTTTGTTTTTGTTGCATTGACCTGGCACTGCTTGCCTCAAATTGCAGATCCTGTATTTGTGTTAAGGTGCGAGAAATGGCTTTATCAAGTTCGAGCAAGCTGGATTTAGACTCCGTTACGTGGTCAGCGATGCGGTTTGAAATAGCACTCTCTTCGGTAGCGAAGTCGACGAGTTGATCAAGTTTAGTCGCATCCACTTTTATCGGCTCACTGGTGGCGCGTTTCTTTCCTGGTGCCGGATTGTTTGTTTCTTCCTGTTTCTGCGCTGGCGGTTTATCATCTTCTGCGGATAGGGGAGGCTCAATTTTTTCGCTTGTATCTTCCTGTTGTTCAGTAACGCTATGGGTGTCATCGACCGGGACAATTGGGTATTCTGTTTCAATGTTGCTTTTTATATTTGTTGGGTTCGGCTGCCTGCCTACCTGCTCCAGTTTGCTTATCAGATCGCTAAATGGGCGTACGTCCGCCCCATTTTGAATGTCTTCAATCATGTCGTTGATGGCATCAAGCGTTTCTTGAGTGAGAAGTTGAATAGACGAAGGCAAAGGTATAGATTTTGAAATTATGGCTTCAAAAACCGATTCCAGGGTGTGTGCGATATTACCAATAGCGGTAATACCTGCCATTCGTGCGCTGCCTTTTAGGGTGTGGAACAAACGTTGAGTGGCAGAAAGAAAAACATCGTCGACTTTTTCTGTGTTGGTAACGATGTCGTGACCTTTTGTAATCAGCGCCTGTGCCTCTTCCAGAAAAATATCGATAAGGTCAATGTCATCAGTCTGAGCCAGATTGCTGCCTGTTATTGTCTCGTCGGGTGTGTCGTCAACAGGAGAAACGACAGGTGTGTGTTCAATGTTTAAAACCGGCTTAACTTGGCTTGTATCGTCATTACTGACAACGACTTTCGTTATTTCGTGTAAGCGTTCTTTTGTAATTCGGCAAAAATCAGACAGAGTATCCAGGCTGTTTTGATTTAGCGGTGCCTGCTTTTTAGCGATGTTGTGAATGAATTTCGAAAGCAGGTCAGTGGTTTGAACCAGTTCCCGGTCTCCAATATAGTCGGCTGATGCTTTTAGCTGAGCGATTGCCTGATGCAGCGCCTGATTTGCCGGTGCGATAATGTCTGAGTTTAATCGCTCACTGATAAAATTTTCGATTATTGTCAGTTGCTGTAAATCATTTTGATTCTTTTTATGCGTTGTATTTATGGCTTCGACATTATTGGTTTTTTCCGCTTTCCGGTATTCCGATGTCTCAATTGGTTTTCGTGTCTGCGAATCTTTTGGTGGTGTTTTCTCAGATGAATCGTCACCTGAAGATGCTGTTTCATTTAAAGGCGATGGCTTGCTTAAAGGCTCTAGCTCATTTAACGGCGTAGATATGCGTTTTTGAAATTTCGTGTAACCTTCTCTGTCGGGCGTTCTATTTTGAAAGCAACCCACTAAATGATAAAGAAACTGTTGTGTGTCTGATAATAAACTGATGCCTTGTTTATTCATTTTAATGGATTTGCATTCCACTCGCGCCAGAAAATGGTCAAGCGAAGATGACAGCTCGCCAATTTCAACGGCACCGGCAACTTTTCCACTGCCCTTTAATAAGTGAAAGGACTCTCTCATTGTTGCCAGTGTGCCTGTGTCACCGGGGCTGAGTTTGAGCGTTTGAAGGCTTGAGTTCATTTTATCGAGTACTTCAAGTGCTTCTTCGGTAAAAATTTCTCTGACCTCCTGTCCCGGCCCATCGGTCGAAAACGACAAAATATTATTATCTACTTTAGATTGCTGAACAGGGCTTGAAGCGCCCGAAGTCGCATTGGGTTTAAATCGGGTGGCGGGTCGTCTAATTTGAGCAAAAATGACGTCACGCGAAGGATTGGTTTTGGTTTCTTTTGGTGCGGCTCGTTTTACCGGGTAGCCCAGGTTTTTCAGGTTGTCGCAGGCGAGTTCTAAAACTTCAGCGTGGGGTGTTCTGTCTTCGGCAATTGCCTCAAGATAATATTCAATACGCATTAGTGCTTCGGCAAATAGATCGTATTCCTGCGTTTTTGTCAGCCTGGCGTCGGTCTGTGAGTTATCGTTAACATCGTTACGCACATAGTCAGAAAGCGAGTTAAGAATTTCAGGCAAGTGGCGATCGTTGAGAATGAGCATACTACCTTTTATTTCAGACAGCAGATCAACGATTTTCCGTGTTGACTCGGATGGCCTTTCATCGAGTGGCAAATCAGCCAGTACATGGTTTTTTATTTCGGTGATATTGTGTTTTGCTTCATTTACCGTCTTGATCACAAGTAGGCGATGTTCTGATTCCGGCAAATTGCCTTGCATTGGAACCTGACTTTCGTTTGCAATAAGCCCCTTGATTTCTTGAGTAGGTCTTGTTTTTTCTTTGGCGCCGACAGAGCCCATGTTTTTTAAGGCAGAATCAATGTGAAGCATTGTTGTGGCAATTTCCAGCATGCTGTCTTTGCCGGGCGGCGTGGAAGCAGAAACCAGTTTTGAAAAGTGATTGATTAAATCTTGCACTAGTCTTTTCTCACTGATCCTGTTTAACAGGCTCATAGTGTCCGAAATATGTTTTAGCGGGATGATGGCTTCTGCGAGTTTTTCGTTACCTTGAGACGTGTTTCTGGCAAAGTTGTCAATCGAGATTTTAACCTGTTCAAGTGATTTCCCTAATTCTTTTGCAATGGCTTTAAACGTGTTTGAACTTGGGGTGTTCAGGTTTTTTTTGCAGCTGGATATATCACGCTCACTGGGAATGACATCGTCAAGTTTATAAGCCTGTTTCAATGTGTTTATGCGCTCACCGCTGGAGCTGGTCTGTGAAATGTAATACAGCGCATTTTTAAGGAGATCAACAGGAGGCTTTTTTTCAAATTCTTTATTGTTGCCCAGGCTAAGGGTTTTTAAAACTCGGTCTGTTTGTGCCAGTAACAGTTTTAAGGAAATGCTGTTTTTTATGCCTTTGTCGGTCAGGGCTTCAAATATGCCACCCATAATCCACCAGATTTGTCGATTGCGGGGTGTGACGCTGCTGGATTCCAGGTTGCTGGCAACGAGCTTCATTTGCTGCAGGCTGAGTGTATCTGAAGGGTCTCGATACCAGGAAAGTAAAGCCGCCTGGAAATAGGGGCGAAGTGATTTCGCGCTGTCGGTCAGGCAGGTTTCATTGTTTTCAGCGTGTGTTGCCGCGGGTGTTTTAGGTACAATTGATAAGTTAGGTAAAAAGAGCACACTTTCGCTCAGAAGCGGTTCGTTAATTGATGCGCGAATGTCGTTCATTGCCGGTAATAAGGACAACGGTAAATCGTTTTTTCCTTGATGCAATGTATCGACGTAGGCTTCGAGAAACATCGTTGCCTGAAGCAAAGACTCAAAGACATCTTCTTTGTTTGGGGCAGCATTTTGGTGCAAATTTTGGTGTAAGACTACCACGGCATCTTGCATGCTTTCAACCAGAAGAACGGCGGCGTGGAATTGTAACATTTCAAGACTGCCGCTGAGCAATCGGAGATCGTCGCTTATTTTCTCTAGCGCGGTATCGTTATTCAGCGTTTCAGCATAGTGATGTAGAGAATAATGAATTGACTTGAGCGTGCTATCAACCTCAGGTTTAACCCAGGTAATTATTTCTGATTTAATCATGATCGGGACTCCGGTAACTTAAATCCTTTAACTGTGGCCTTTTGTACATTGGCGAGTTCGGCAAGTTTGCCGGTTAACATGGCAGTTTGTTTTGTGCCAGCCAGTTTGTGGTCGGTTACTTCTTTAATGTTATTCATTGCCTGTGATATTGTTTTTGATGTTGTCGTTAGCGTGATGGTCGCTTCCGAGACATTATTGATAAAATCTGCAAGGTGGGCTGTCACCGTTTCTATTTGTAGTAAAGCGTCACCCGCCGTGCTTGCTAACTTGCTGCCGTGCAGCACATCGGTATTACATTGTTCCATTGAAATCACCGCCTGGCTGGTATCCAGTTGTATCGAATTTACCAGCGATTCAATTTTTTTCGTTGCCTGAGTCACCCGCTCTGCGAGTTGTTGTACTTCATCTGCAACAACCGTAAAGTTCTGGCCTGATTCCCCGGCGACACTGGCCTTTATTGCGGCATTGAGGGCGAGAATATTGGTTTGGTCAGCAATGTCGTTAATGAGTTCGACGATGTTACCAATTTCCTGCGAGCTTTCACCTAATCGTTTTATGCGATTGGAGGCGTCATAAATATCATTGCTAATGGTCTGCATCGCGTTCAAGGTATTCCGCACAGTTTGGCCTCCCCGTTCGGCCATTTCTACTGCTTTATTTGCTAACCGACTCGACTCACTGGCTTGTTTGGCGACACCCTGAAAAGACTCAACCATTTTATTCATGTTGTTTGTGACGCCGTTTAACTGTTGAGCCTGAGTATCACTGGCGCTCGAGAGGTGAATGGCAGTTGCCTGAGTTTCTTCGGCGGTAAGGGATACCTGCACCGTCATGATGTCAATATTGCGAACAAGCTGGCGCAGCGCGTTAATGGAAATGTTCATGGTTTTAGATATTGATTCGGTAATGCCCGGCTCAACACTGGCCTGAATGGTTAAGTCACCATTGGCAATGGGCGCGATTTCATTTTGAAGCTTAATGATTGCGTCAGTTGTCTGTTTGTTTCTTTCTTCCTCGTTAACGAGCAGGTAACGGGTTTTTTTATTGAATAAAAATATCAGCGTGATTAAAATAATCACGGCTAGTGCCTCAAGGCTATATATCAGCGTATTAATCTTTTGATGCTCGGGTGTCTGGGCGCGATAACCGTCAATGAGTGTGTTTACAGTTGTCAGCAATTTATCAGAATTATGTAAAATGTTGTCTGTTGCCAGACGAGCCTGAATGAGTCGAGCCGAATTCTGGTTTATTCGTGAGATTAATTCTTTAATAGTTTCGAAGGCAAAGATGAGCTCGTCAATTTCATTGCGTAATGTGGCGCGTTTTACTTTGCTGATACCCTGCTTACTGTTGCCGGTTAACATGCTGCCAAGCGCGTTGTGAAATTCGTTAGCATCTGCTGACAGCGTCTTGATATGTGCTTTTGTGTCGCCATTCTGTTGAGTGACTAAATTGGTATTGGTTACAATGCGTTGGGCGAGAATGAGTTGACGACTGCTGGTCAAAATAAGATTTGGCTCTGGTTGTCTGCGGGTAATATCACTAATTAACTGTTCTGACGAAGAGACAATTGCCGGCATAAGGGAAAGTACGGTGTGGATATTTTTTTTGCTTAAACGAATACTTTTTTCAGCGCCAAGAATAGTGTTAATATTTTTCTGTTGTTCACGCCATAAGTTGTTTACCGATTGCAGGTTTGCCAGGCTGGTTTCGCTGCTCCCAGGCGCCAGTTGCTTTAATGTGTCGGAAAATGATTTTTTAGTTTTTAGCAGTTGGTTGAAGGTTTTTGTCTGGCCGTGATCACTTTCATTAGAGTATTTTATGGCTTCAATGATGTGTGTTCGCAAGTTTCCGCTTAAATGTGAATATTTATGGTCGTCTTCATTCAGCGACGATTTATAGTTAAAGGAAAAAATAATTCCGCTTATGCTCAGTATCAGCAAAGCCACGAGAAAAAGTGAAAGTCTGGATGTTTTAGCTTTGGCCATTGTGGATTCGACTGGCTTGAATTTAGAAGGTTTTAACGTTGAATGACTGGGCCTGGAAGGATTAAGTCCAGTGGCAGTAGCTGGTGCGTCAAATAGGTTATTAGATAGATTCATTTTTTTAGTATTAGTTGTTAGTGTGCGCTTACCGTAGCGTGAAAGCTATCGTGCCGCATTTGCAAAGTCCGTATTGTTTGTAAGTCGGGTAATGGATAAATGTCCCCGGCATATGCCGTTGTCATCAAATATGTTGTCGATAAAGTCTTTGACGTTTGCCGAAAAAATATGGCTGATATTTTTTTCTTTCTGCTTCTGTTCTTGTTCAGCGCTTCGGGAGGGCGGCGACGGAAACTGTTTCAAGCCGTAAACGTGTTCTAAAAACAAACCATAAACATGGTGTTCGCTTTTAATCACTACGAGTCGACTGTGTTCTGTGATTTGCGATTTTTGGTTGAAAAAATACTGTTTCAGGTCGATAACCGGTAAAGGCTGGCCGCGCAAGCTGATTAACCCGAGCAACCAGTTTTTGGCACCCGGCATGGAGGACAGGTTACGCTGAAAGTCAGCACTAATAATTTCATCGATACAGGTGTTTTGTATAATCAGTTCATCTTTCATTATGCGAAAACCAATGCCGGACCAGGTATCGTTTTTTGACAGGACAGGCGCTTTTGTTTTGCCAGACTTTTCACGATAGGCATTGTCTATTTCGCTTAAAATCAAGAGTGGGTGTGTTGAGTTAACTTGCATATTAATTGTTGTCACTGTTTGAATAACGCACAACCCGGCACACGGGGAATGTTCGGCAATCCATATCAATTACGTTAAAGTCGGACGCCAAAAAATCAGTTTGTTGATTCCGGCGTATATTCTTTAATTGCGTCGAGCAATTCATCTTTGGTGAACGGCTTTGTCAGATAGCTGTCGGAGCCAGCGATTCGGCCACGTGCGCGGTCGAACAAACCATCCTTGCTTGATAGCATGATAATGGGCGTATTTTTAAAGGTGTCGTTATTTTTGATCAAGGCGCAAGCTTGATACCCGTCAAGGCGTGGCATCATAATGTCCATAAAAATAACATCTGGCTTGTTGTCAACGACTTCAGCAAGTGCAGAAAACCCGTCCGTTGCCGCGCATACTTCGTAACCGGCTTTTGATAAAAGATTTTCGGCGGTTCGACGGATAGTGTTACTGTCGTCAACAATCATGATTTTTAGTTTAGGTAAGGCGTCGCTATCGCTGGCCCCCGATATTTTGTTTACTTCCATGTGTTTTATCCTCTGCTTTTTGTTCAGGCCTATTTATTTATTTATGTATGGTCTGTTTTTTGCCGCTTATAGCCCGACTTGTTGTCACTTATTATCGTCATTCATAGTTTAGCTATAGTTTAGCCATAGTTTAGCCATAGTTTAGCCATAGTTTAGCCATAGTTTGACCTGTTACCGCGCATAGCTTTGCTATGAAATTAAATTTGGCAAAGGGTGTAATGAGGCTAATAAAACGCGAAATGTGTAATTAAATAAATACCTTACTGAATTGCTCTGCCTTGGCTGGTAACGCGATTTAGGTTTTTGAGTATACTTAAGAACGTTTTAAAATGATATGTTATTGCGCGGCAAAAATATGACGTATAGAGTAACAAGATGGATAATTTATCAGTAATCGGTGACTAACAATTTTTGTTTCCGTTGGTTGTTTTTTGCGTAAAAAAAATGAATAGACGTAACAGTTTGCGATAGAATGAACGGTTAGAAACTGAGAAAAAATAGGTGGGTGATGAGCATAAAGATAAAAATTGGCGTTGTAATGGATCCGATATCGGCCATTAAAACCTACAAAGACAGCACGTTTGCCATGTTATTGGCGGCTGAGCAGCGCGATTGGCCGATTTTTTATATGGCGCAAAAAGACTTATTCATTCGCGACGGGCGAACCTGGGCTAAATGGTCGCAGATTGAGGTGGTTGATTCTGAGGTTGACTGGTTCAGTGTGTTGGACTCCGGTGAATCACCGCTTGACGAGTTGGTTGATGTCTTATTGATGCGAAAAGATCCGCCGTTTGATATGGAGTACATCTATACCACCTATATGATGGAACTGGCTGAAAAACGCGGCGTATTAATGGTGAACAAGCCGCAAAGTCTGCGTGATGCGAATGAAAAGTTATTTACCACTTTTTTCCCCCAGTGCTGTGTGCCTTCACTGGTGTCCCGTTCCATCGCCGATATACGTCGGTTTATTGACCAGTATCAGGATGTCATCGTAAAACCACTGGACTTGATGGGTGGTGCATCGATTTTTCGCCTGCAGCCGTCAGACCAGAATTTGTCGGTAGTTCTTGAAAATATCACGCAATTTGAAACTCAAACGATCATGGCGCAAACCTTTATTCCTGAAATTAGTGGCGGTGACAAACGTATTTTACTCGTTGACGGTGAGCCTGCACCTTATGCGCTGGCGAGAATTCCGAAAAAAGGCGAAACCCGCGGTAATATCGCTGCCGGCGGAAGAGGCGAGGGCGTTGCGTTAACGGATCGCGACAAATGGATTTGCCAGCAGGTCGGGCCTGTTTTGCGCGAAAAAGGCCTTATTTTTGTTGGCCTGGATGTGATAGGTGATTATTTGACCGAAATAAATGTCACTAGCCCTACCTGTATCCGTGAGCTTGATACGGAATTTGGTTTAAATATCGGGGGTGATTTGATGGATGCGATTGAAAACAGATTAGCCGTCAGTGTCTAGTCGTTTGCTAGGTTGGTGTCATCTGTTCGGCCTGTTAGTCGTTTTATCAATTGCATTAGCCGGATGTGACTCAAAACCGGAACCACCGATTATTTTTGAAGAGCAAATGCTGGTCATGGGCACAATAGTGAACGTGACCATTGCTGGTGAAGATGAACAACTTTCTCACAAGGCGTTCCATGACCTGCTGACTGATTTTAAATACATGCAGGCGGCTTGGAACCCGTGGAAAAAAGGTTCGTTGGCCAGGGTTAATCATTTGTTGCCGATGCAGTCTAAATTTTCGATTGGCCCTGCGTTAAAAGACATGTTGGGACAGTCGCGAATTTTGGAACAAAAAAGTCAGGGCTTGTTTACCCCGGCCATTGGAAAGCTGGTTAAATTATGGCAATTCCATCAGGAAGAAATGCCCCAGGGCCCGCCACCGTCCGATGAGCAAATACAAAAAATAATTGCGACAAAACCGCAATTGAGTGCGTTAACCCTTACCGGTTTGACACTGATTTCAAATAACCCGGAAGTATTGCTGGATTTTGGTGGTTTTGCAAAAGGTTATGGGGTTGATAAAGCGGTAAATCATATAAAAGAACTGAGTATAAACAATGCCATTGTTAATGCCGGTGGGGATTTACGAGCTATTGGCTCAAAAGGCGGTAAACCCTGGGTGATCGGCATTCGTAACCCCCGTGCCGAAAGCGTGATTGCCTCGTTGAGCATTATCGGTGATGAAAGCGTTTTTACCTCCGGCGATTATGAACGGTTTTATGATTATCAGGGTAAACGTTATCATCACATACTGGATCCTCGTACGGGCTATCCGGCGGACAAAGCCAGCTCGGTGACGGTGGTACATAATGATGCCGCCACTGCCGATGCTGCGGCAACCGCACTGTTTGTTGCCGGCCCTGATAAGTGGGAAGAAATCGCTAATAGCATGGGCATATCGCAGGCGATGCTGATTGATAAGGCAGGTAATATCTTTATTTCACCGGCACTAAATGCGCGAATTAAATTTGTTGACCGGCAAAAAAAGAATATTCGTGTCTCGGAAAAATTTTCACAGTAATGGCAATTACCCGCTTAGATAAAATTGTTATTGCCTTGAGTTCATTGCTGGTAGTGAGCCTATACTGGGGCCTATGGCGAGCGGATGAAGAAGCCAGTGAAGTGGAGATATTTGTTGACGGTAAAAAAAGTTATATTCTGGATTTATTTGAAAATAAGCTTGTGACAGTTCAGGGTGCGCGCGGTGAAAGTATGATTGAAATAAAAGACGGCCAGGCGCGGTTTGTGAATTCACCTTGTAGTACCAGCTTTTGTGTGCGTAGCGGCTGGCAGAATCACGGCGGTGATTTTGTTGCCTGTTTGCCGAATTCCGTGAGTTTGCATCTTGTTGGTGGTCAGAAAATATATGATGCGATTAATTTTTGATAGCGACAACCTTACTGTAACTTACGTGAAACAGCAGCAGGTGCGGACTAATGCCAAATAGAGTGGGTCGTTACTTGGGTTACTTGGGTTACTTTCGGGAAAATTCATACCTTTGCATGAATAGGCGATAATGGCATTATTAAAAATTACGCCGCAAACGGAAGATATTGTCATTGCGCGTTTTGCGGCGCTGGCGATTGGGATTCATGTGCTGGAAAGTTTATTGCCCAGTCCGATTCCCGGAATCAAACCCGGTTTTGCAAATATTATTACCTTGCTGGTGTTTGTGGCGTATGGTGTGCGTGCGGCTTCGTGGGTGTCTATTTTACGCGTGGTTGTGGGCAGTTTAATTGTGGGTACGTTTTTATCCCCGACGTTTGTATTAAGTTTTAGTGGTGCGGTGGTGAGTTTGTTTGTGTTGTATTGCTGTGACCGATTTAATCAGCAGCCTTCGCTTCAAAAACTGAGTATTTTCGGTATCGCCATACTGATGTCGATGGCGCACATGGCAACCCAGTTTCTGATGGTTTATGTGTTTTTTATTCCACATAAAGCCTTACTGGATATTTTTCCGGTAATGATGACCGCAGCCCTGATTTTTGGCGTGTTAAATGCCCTCATTACTCAAAAAGTTTGTTATAAAATCAACCTGGTGAACGTAAATTATAAATGACAGTAATGGCAATACCTCAAACTTCTTTTAGACAACCGGATCGCCTGGGCATAATGATTCTCATTGCGATTGCGATTCATACCCTCATTATTCTGGGTGTGAGTTTTAGTGGTAATGATATTCCCGATGAAAGTAAAGTAACACCGCGTATTGAAGTCACGTTGGTGAATACCCGCAGTGATAAAACACCTGACAAAGCCGATTATCTGGCTCAGACTAACCAGGAAGGTGGTGGCAATACTCAGGAAAAAGTCCGGCCGGAAACCCTGTTTAAGCCGTTGATACCCGAAGAAGCGGTGAACGTCACTGCGCCGACACCACCCAGTGTTGAGCAGCATGAAGAAGCGCAACAGGTAGAGCACAAAGCTTTAATGACCCGGGAAAACGCAGCGCAGACAATCGTGACTGATGTTGTCGCGACGGAGGAAACCCAGACAACGCGCAAAACCACCGCGCAGCTTATCAGTCATTCCAAGCATATCGCCAGTTTGGAGGTCGAGCTCGGTGAGTCAATGCGGGCTTATTCGCTGTTGCCGAGAACAAAATATATCACCGCGCAAACCAAAGAATATATTTACGCCACTTACATGGAAAGTTGGCGCCGAAAAGTCGAAAAAATAGGTAACCTGAATTTTCCGGAAGAAGCCAGAAAACGTAACCTCAAAGGCAGTCTGATGCTGGATGTGGCCATCAATAAAAATGGTAGCATTCGTGCTTTAAAAATCAGACGTTCATCAGGGTATAAGTTGCTTGACGATGCAGCCGTGCGTATTGTGCGCCTTGCGGCACCATTTGCGCCGTTGTCTGCCGCCATTTTGAAAGAAACCGACGTATTACATATTACCCGTACCTGGAAGTTTCTGGGTGGTGATCTTACTAGCAGTAGATAGTCTATGCTTTAAACGGGGTTAGGCTAAGGTTGGTGGTTACACTTTTGCTTGAATTATAGGGCTAACTTATCAATACTGAATTTATGACGGATACCTCATACCTTAGCGGTCATTTTTTGATTGCAATGCCGAGTCTTCAGGATCCGAACTTCCTGCGTACAGTGACTTATGTTTGTGAACATAATGAAAAAGGCGCGTTTGGCGTTATTATTAATCGCCAGCTGGGCGCAGAAATTTCAGAAATCCTTGATCAGTTATCAATCCCTTTTGATGAAAACAATGAACTGGTGAAAAAATGTATCCACATGGGCGGCCCGGTGGAGGTCGAGCGTGGTTTAATTTTGCATTCGCCCGTTGGCCGCTGGGACTCGACATTGGTCTCACACGATGATATCGGTTTGACCTCCTCCCTTGATATTATGCAGGAGATTGTGGGTGAAACACCGCCGGAACATTTTTTTGTTGTACTGGGCTATGCCGGCTGGGGTGCAGGGCAGTTAGAGCAGGAACTGGCGGATAATAGCTGGTTACACGGGCCTGCGGATAAAAATATCATTTTTGACATGCCGCTTTCTCAGCGCTGGGATGCTGCGGCTAAGTTGCTTGGGGTGGATATGGCATTGTTATCCAGTGACGCGGGTCATGCATAATTCATCGGAATGTTCTATTGAGTGAGATAAAAACTGTATTGGCGTTTGATTTTGGCTTGAAGCGAATCGGTGTTGCCATAGGGCAAAGCCTCACCAAATCGGCACGGCCGTTACCGCTGTTAAGTGCGCAGGATGGCGCGCCAAAATGGGATCAGGTAAAGCAGTTAATCGATCAATGGCAACCACAGTTGCTGGTGGTTGGTTTGCCGGTACACATGGACGGTAGCGAGCAGGGCCTTACCCGTTTTGCAAAACGTTTTGGTAATCGCCTGAATGGTCGGTTTCACCTGCCGGTAGAATGGGTTGATGAAAGATTAAGCTCTTATGAGGCGGAATTGATGCTGGACGAATTAAATATCAGTTCACAGCCTGGCGATAAAATTGGCATTGATAGCGTTTCCGCCATGTTGATTTTGGCGCAGTACTTTAATCAGGTTTAATCAGGTTTAATCAGGTTTAATCAATTTAATTACTCGGATTTTTTTATTACAGACATTATGACAAACTACGACGTAGACGCCATTTTAGATGACATGGCAGACAAACTAAAATCCCGGTTTTCATCAAGTATAAACACCAATGATGAGCCGCTAATGATTGGTATACACACTGGTGGCGCCTGGGTGGCAGAAGCACTTTACCAGCGACTGGGATTGTCGGCCCCGCTGGGCACCTTGAATATTTCATTTTATCGGGATGATTTTACGCGTATCGGTATGCATCCGCAGGTATTGCCTTCCAACGTTACGACAAGTGTTGAGGGCAGGGCAATTATTCTGGTTGACGATGTGCTTTACACCGGTCGGACAATTCGCGCAGCAATCAATGAAATTTTTGATTATGGCCGACCGGGTAGTATTACCCTTGTTTCATTGATTGAGCGTGATGGCCGTGAGTTGCCTGTTCAGCCGGACATTGTGGGCTTACACATGGTGTTGTCGGCCAGCCAGCATGTAAAATTGGTCGGGCCGTCGCCTTTGGCGTTGAGTGTAACGGGAGACCCTGATTAATGAGTTATCGACAGAATATTCAATTAACCGCTGATAAAAATCTGAAACATTTTTTATCGATTGATGGTTTGCCTCGCGCCGTATTATTGAAAATACTCGATACGGCTGAAACGTTTTCCAGCGTGGGTGAACAGGCCGTAAAAAAAGTGCCTATCTTGCGTGGTAAAACCATCGTTAATTTATTTTTTGAAAACAGTACGCGTACCCGAACCACTTTTGAACTGGCCGCCAAACGTTTGTCGGCTGATGTTTTAAATTTAAACATTGCGCTGTCGGCTACATCAAAAGGTGAGTCACTGTTAGACACCCTGAGCAACCTTGAAGCCATGCAAAGTGACATGTTTGTGGTGCGCCACGCACAAAGTGGTGCCGCGTATTTTATCGCACAAAACGCACCGGCGCATATCAGCGTGATTAATGCCGGCGATGGTTGCCATGCGCATCCGACCCAGGCGATGCTGGATATGTTTACCATTCGGCGACACTTTGATGATTTCTATCCGCTGAAAGTCGCCATCGTGGGTGACATTTTACATTCACGTGTTGCACGCTCACAAATACATGCCTTGTCCACCTTAGGTGTAAACGAAATCCGCGTGATTGCACCAAAAACCCTGATCCCCGCAGGTATCGATAGCTTAGGTGTGCATGTTTACCATGATATGCGTGAAGGTCTGGCGGATGTGGATGTGGTGATTATTTTACGGTTACAGAAGGAGCGAATGGGCGGCGCTTTTTTACCGAGCATGCAGGAATATTATCAGACCTATGGTTTGACTGAAGAAAAATTATCTTACGCAAAAAAAGACGCGATTGTCATGCACCCTGGGCCAATAAATCGAGGTGTCGAAATCGCCTCAAGCGTGGCCGACGGGCCGCGTTCGGTGATTCTAGAACAGGTCACTAACGGTATTGCGGTTCGTATGGCGGTTATGTCGATGACCATGGGCGGTTATTCTGCATCTCAGGTACGGGGAGCCGCCTCATGAAAATTCTCATAAAAAATGGGCGTCTCGTTAACCCGTCAACTAACTTTGATGGCAAGGCTGACATTTGTATTGCCGATGGAAAGTTTTTTAGTGTGGGTGATGTCCCCGCTGATTTTATTGCCGATAAAGAAATAGACGCCAGCGAAAAAATTATTTTTCCGGGTATTGTGGATTTAAGTGTTCGGCTGCGTGAGCCGGGTTTTGAATACAAAGCAACAATTGCCAGCGAAACCGCTGCTGCTGCAAGTGCGGGTGTTACCACATTATGTTGCCCACCTGATACATTGCCGATTATTGATAACCCCACCGTGGTTGAAATGATAAGCCACCGGGCTGCAGAGGGAAATAAAGCCCGCGTCGTCGTTGTCGGTGCTTTAACGCAGCAATTAGAAGGCAAAAAAATCAGCGAAATGATGGCGCTAAAAAATGTCGGTGTGGTTGGTGTTGGCAATGCGCTGGCACCGGTGGAAAGCACCCTTGTGATGCGACGTGCGATGGAGTATGCCGCGAGTTGTGATATGACGGTGTTTATTTCTTCAGAAGATCACTGGCTAAAAGACGATGGTTGTGCAAATGAGGGTGCCGTGAGTGCCCGCATGGGGTTGACCGGTATTCCGGAAATTGCCGAAACAATTGCGGTTGCCCGTGATCTGGCCTTAATTGCCTACACGGGTGTGAGAGCGCATTTCTGTCGACTCTCCAGTGCAAAAGCCGAACGTTTGATTGCACGTGCACAATTTGATGGATTGCCTGTGACGGCAGATGTCGCCGCACACCAGTTGCATTTAACTGATATGGATATCGGTGCATTTGACGCCCAATATCACGTGCATCCCCCATTACGCACCATGAGAGATCGTGACGGTTTGCGAAAAGGCCTGAAACTAAGAACCGTTAACGCCATTTGCTCTGATCATCAACCTCATGATGTTGACGCCAAAATTGGTCCATTCAGCGATACCGAGTCGGGTATTTCTGCGATTGAAACATTGTTGCCGTTAACGCTGCGCCTTGTTGAGTCGGGTGACTTGTCGCTGATGGAAGCCATTGCCTGCATTACCTTTGAGCCGGCAAGAATTTTAGGTTTGCCGCTAGGTCGAGTAGAAAATGACGCGATTGCAGATTTGTGTATTTATGACCCTGATCAAATCTGGCAGTTGAGTGACGCATCAATAAAAAGTGCCGGCTTAAACACACCGTTTAAGGGCTGGGAGTTTGAAGGTAAAGTGACGCATACTATTTTTAATGGTCAGCTGGTTTTTGAAGATTGAACCCAGTTTCTGTTTTATCTTTTACACAGGTTAAAAATAACGACCTAATTGCTCGGCTGGCCATCAATGATGCACTGCCGCAGGCAAAACCCGGGCAATATGTTAATTGTGCACTTGAGAAAAATGCAAAATTTTTTTTACCTGCTTATGTTTTTGTGGTTAACCGAGCAGCGGCTTATATTGAGATTTATATTCGACAGGCTCAGACAAAAAAAATGGGCTTGGGCTTGGGCTTAAGCGTAGGCTCTGATGATTCGCCTGATGTTTTGTTTGTCAGTGAGCCGTCGGGTGAGTTTTTCGTGTTACCTGAAAATGAAATAAAGCCGTTGTTAATAGCTGATGAAACCGGCCTGCCTTCAATTATTTATCTGGCGGAGCAAATAAAGCAGGGTTGTAAAATACAGCCGTTGGTCTTGCTGTTTTCCGGTAGTATCTATCCGTTTACACCGATTCCTTCTCAGTTTGTTGTGTCTGATTTTCCCGCAGCTGTGCTGGCGGCATGCCCGATGTTAGAAGATAAAAAAATTCCCAGTCGCCTGATTTGTGAAAATTTTTTGCCAGGTTGTTACGAGGGTAGTCTTAGTGATTTTCTGGCAGAATTGCCCGATGCTTTTTTTAGTGCGGCGACAATGGAGGTGTTTGCAATGGGTGAAAAAAATATGCTTGAAAATGTGCGTCAGTTTTCGTTGCGGCGCGGGTTAAATTTTCAGGTGTTGTTGTCGTTGTGATTTGTCTTTGTGATCTGTCTTCGTGAATCGGGCCATATTAATTCAAATAATTACAGGTCGTTTCCCACCAGCGTAATGTTCTGCATTGCCCTGGATTCCGGGTCGTGCTGCTGACTTAGTTTAATTCGCAAACGCAGTTCATTTCGTGAGTCTGCGCCTTTTAATGCCTCGTCGTAGGATATGTCACCACTTTGATAAAGTTCAAACAGGCTTTGGTCAAAGGTTTTCATGCCGACCTGATTTGATTTTCCAACAACGTCGCTGATGTTGTAAATTTCATTGTTTAAAATATGCTTGGCAACCAGAGCTGTGTTTAACAGACATTCAATTGCAACCCTGCGGCCCTTCTCATCTTTGGTTGGTACTAGCCGCTGCGCAATAATTGCTTTCAGGCTAAGGGATAAATCCAAAGACACCTGGTTGCGCTGGTCGTCCGGGAAAAATCGCATAATGCGATCAAACACCTGGTTTGAATTGCTGGCATGCATGGTGGCAATGCACAGGTGGCCGGTTTCTGCAAATTGCATTGCCTGAGTTAACGTGGCTTTGCTGCGGATTTCACCAATCACGATTACATCGGGCGCTTGTCTCAGCGCATTTTTCAGTCCGATTTCAAAACTGTCTGTGTCAATGCCAACCTCACGTTGGGTGACGATACAGTTTTGTGGTTCATGCACATATTCAATCGGGTCTTCGATTGAAATAATATGACCATTGCTGAGTTTGTTGCGGTGGTTAATCATGGCCGCCAGCGTGCTGGATTTTCCGGAGCCGGTAGCACCAACGATGAGTACAAGCCCATGACGATACATGGCGATTTCACCAAACATTTTCGGCAGGTGTAACTCATCAATGCTGGGGATGTGTGTTTCAATGCGCCGTAATACCATGCCGACCTGATTTTGATGTCGGTAAACATTTACCCGAAAACGCCCGAAGTTATCAGGACTGATCGCAAAGTTGGCTTCGTTATGTCGTTCAAACTGACGTTTTTGCGCCGGTGACATTACCTTGTAAATGAGTTTTTTCGCCTGCTCCGCGGTAAAATGTGCGCTGGAGATAGGCGAGACTTTACCGTTTATTTTCATGCTTGGCGGAATTCCCCCACTGATAAAAAGATCGGATGCTTTTTTGTCACACATCAGTTGTAGCAGTGAATTAAATTCCATCAGTTTTTCTGTAGCGGCTAATACAATTAGCTGCGATTCTCCGTTTTTGGTAAGTCATTGTCCATTTTAACTAAATCGATGCAAACTACTACATCATATTTAGTAATAATCATATATTTCATATGGTTATTAATTCACCCTGTGCTAAAATTGATCTTTGGTTGAGGCCTTGGTTTTTGCTTCTGAGCGGTTAATCGTACCGCGATGAACAAGCTCCATCAGGGCCTGATCCATGGTCTGCATGCCAACCTGCTGGCCGGTTTGTATGGCTGAATACATTTGAGGAATCTTGTTTTCACGTATCAGGTTGCGAATTGCTGGTGTGCCAATCATAATTTCATGTGCAGCAGCGCGGCCGCCGCCATTCTTTTTGACTAGCACCTGTGAAATAACCGCACGAAGTGATTCAGACAACATCGAGCGGGTCATTTCTTTCTCCGACGCGGGAAAAACATCAACGACACGGTCAATGGTTTTCGCCGCAGAACTTGTGTGCAAAGTGCCAAATACCAGATGCCCGGTTTCTGCAGCGGTGAGCGCCAGGCTGATTGTTTCCGGGTCGCGCATTTCGCCCACCATAATCACATCAGGGTCTTCACGCAGCGCCGATCTCAATGCCTCACTAAAGCCGAGCGTATCACGGTGAACCTCGCGTTGATTAATGAGGCATTTTTTACTGTTGTGTACAAATTCGATAGGGTCTTCTATGGTTAAAATGTGGCCCATCGTATTCGCGTTAAGATAGTCAACCATGGCCGCCAATGCGGTTGATTTACCCGAGCCGGTGGGCCCGGTGACCAGTACCAGTCCGCGACTGGTATCAAGAATGTCCTGAAAAATGGGCGGGCAGCCTAAGTCGTCCAGCGAAAGTATTTTTGTCGGAATGGTACGAAAAACGGCGCCTGCACCACGGTGGTGATTAAATGCATTGACACGAAATCGCGCCAGGCCGGGAATTTCGAATGAAAAATCGTTTTCATAAAATTCTTCGAATTCCTTGCGTTGTTTATCGTTCATAATATCGTAAATGAGGCCATGAACTGTTTTATGTTCAAGCGGCGGGATATTGATGCGCCGAATATCGCCATCAACCCGGATCATCGGAGGTTCCCCGGCGGAAAGGTGTAAATCTGAGGCCTGATTTTTAACGCTGAAGGCGAGTAGTTCAGAAATATCCATGTGCTTCCTTTGAATTTGTTTTATCGGAAAGGCGGGCGGTTTTTTGTGTACCTTGTGTAACGGCTAAATTGGCTAAAATCTTTAAGTGAAGCGCGGTGATTTCAAGCAAAATATAGCGTAAGCATTGTTTGCTTGAGTGTTTGCCGGTAAATTAAAAGTGGTAAAATTTCCTCGGCTACAATCCTTTTTTGCATGATAATAGTATGATAAGCAATAATGCCGGTTAATACCACTTATGATAATAAAAAGAGCAAGTAAAGTAATATGTTAGATGTTGTTAATCATCTTCACCAAGTGCGCAGTAGAATTCAGCGTGCCGAACAGGCATGTGATCGGCAGCCGGGTTCGGTAGCGCTGCTGGCGGTGAGCAAAACCAAACCAGTTGACGCTATTCAAGCGGCGGTAGCAGCGGGTCAGCGTCGTTTTGGTGAAAGTTATGTGCAGGAAGCGGTTGATAAAATACAGCAAATCGCCAACGATGATATCGAATGGCATTTTATCGGCCCGATTCAATCAAATAAAACCCGGCTAATAGCCGAAAATTTTTCCTGGGTGCATAGCGTTGACCGTTTGAAAATAGCGCAGCGACTAAGTGATCAGCGGCCATTAGGTTTGGCGCCTGTGAATATTTGCCTGCAGGTAAACGTCAGTGCCGAGGCCAGCAAGTCGGGTATTACACCGGATAAATTACCCGGGCTGGTTGAAGCGGTTTTAAAATTACCCAACATAAAGCTACGTGGTTTAATGGCAATACCGGCGAAGTCGTCGTCTGAAAACGCGCAGTGTGAGGCGTTTCGCAAACTCAGTGACAGTTTGAAAAAAATAAATCAGCAGTTCTCAATTAACCTGGACACCTTATCCATGGGTATGTCCAACGATCTTGAAGCTGCAATTGCAGAAGGCGCAACAATGGTGAGAGTCGGCTCTGATATTTTTGGTGCCCGAACTTATTGAGAATTAGGCGTTGATAGCGAGACTTGATAGCGAAAGTTGAGAAGAATAGTGCGTATTAACTGTATTTATGAATTAGGAGCTTATTAAATTGGACGCAAAAAAAATTAGTTTTATCGGAGCAGGTAATATGGCATCGGCTTTAATTGGTGGATTAATTTCCAGTGACAACGTTTTGCCTGAAAACATCATTGTAAGCGATATTAACGACAGCCATTTGAGTGAGCTGGAAGCAAAATTTGCTGTGCGTACTTGTGGTGATAACAGTCGGTGTGCTGCAAAGGCTGATGTGGTTGTTATTTGCGTTAAACCGCAAATGATGGCAACCATCTGCAAGGACATTGCTGAGGTTGTAGCAAAAAATCAGCTCCTGGTTATTTCTGTTGCCGCAGGCATTACCACCGAAAATTTAAAAACATGGTTAGGTGAAAAAACAGCCATTGTTCGCGCAATGCCAAACACACCCGCCTTAATCAAAGCCGGCGCCGCTGGCCTGTTTGCCAATGCCGAGGTTGATACTGATCAAAAAGACATCGCCGAAAAAATATTACGCACAGTTGGTGTTGTGCTTTGGGTCAATACAGAAAAAGAAATGGATTATGTCACCGCATTGTCAGGCAGTGGCCCGGCCTACTTTTTTAGAGTCATGGAATCAATGGAAAATGCCGCCGTTGACTTAGGCCTGGGAAAAGAAACTGCACATATATTGACACTGCAAACGGCTTTGGGTGCGGCGAAGCTGGCAATGGAAAGCAGCGATAGCCTTTCGCAGCTGCGAGAAAAAGTCACATCACCCGGTGGCACAACTGAACGGGGTCTCGGCACCATGCAGGATGCGGGTGTGGACGAAATGTTTAACAAAACACTTCAGTCCGCCAGTGACAGGGCCGAAGCATTGTCTAACGAATACGGAGAAAAATAATGGGGTATGCTACAAACGCCGGCACTTTTTTAGTTGAAACACTCATCGGTTTAGTGCTGATTGTTGTCTTGCTGCGGTTTCTACTTCAGCTTATTCGTGCAGATTTTCGTAATCCGGTATCTCAGTTTATAGTTAAGGTGACGAACCCGATGCTGGTGCCGTTGCGCCGTATTATTCCCGGCGTTTCAGGCATTGATATGTCGTCGCTTGTTTTATTGTTTGCCATTCAATACCTGGCATTGTTTTTATTAACCGCGATGAGCGGTGTGGCATTTTTCCCGTTGGGCATGGCTGTTATTGCAATTGCAAAATTAATCGGGTTGGCAATTACCGTTTTTACGTTTTCAATCCTTATTCAAATTGTGATCAGCTGGGTTAACCCGGGGGTTTACAATCCGGTGTTGGGATTGCTGCATCAGATCAATGAGCCGATACTGCGCCCCGCAAGAAAAATTATTCCACCGATTCACGGCTTTGATTTGTCCCCCATTCTTGCACTGGTCGTTTTGCAGTTAATTTCAATGTTACTTGTTGCGCCGATTTCTGATTTTGGCGTTTCGTTGAGGTAGTGTTATTTTAACCCCTGAGGTTATATTAAAAGGTTATATTAAAAGGTTGTATTAAAAGCGAGTATAAAATATTTAGTGGTGAAATCATTATGCGGACGTTACTTTACATTAAGGTTTCAGGTGTATGAAATTTATTGCAATACTCCTCATTTCTCTGCTGATAATAAGTTGTGCAATTGTTGGTGGCTCAAACAACAGTTGTACTGCCGGTCAAATTGATAGCAATTCATATCCTTGCTGGGTAAATAAAAAACCATCAAAAGGCATTGTTGTCAGCATGTCGGAGCATGTTGATCCAAATAAAACACGTCAAGTCCTGTTTAAAAAGGCCTTGCTGGAAATTGCCGCAGCGCAAACGGGTATGGTAGTATCTGAAGATTCAATCGTTAAAAAACAAACCCGGGTGAGCGGTAATGATAATGTATCACAACAGGTAAAAGTGGTAACACTGGCTTCTGTGAAAACCGCAAATGGTAGCGTGGCAGTAAAAGCCCGTGTTGAAGATGAATGGAAACACCCATCATCAAGAAAACTTTATTTGTGGGTGGTACCTGTTGACTAGTACGTATTGACTAGTACGTATTGACTAGTACGTATTGACTAGTACGTATTGACTGGTTCAGTCGATTCGTTGTTTTTAACATTTAGGTTTTCTTATTTGAGGGAATAGGGGATGCGAGTTGTGAAAAGCTATGTCAATAAACTTGTTCTCGGGCTTACGAAAGCACCATTCATTTTCACGGGTCTGATACTGTTCTCCCCCACAGGTTTTTCAGCGGATGATAACGCTGATTTTGAAACATTTAAGAGCCAGCAAAGCCAGGCCGCAAGTGCAATAAAAAACCAGTTTGATCAATATAAAAAGGAACTTGAAGACGGCTTTGCCGCCTATAAAAAGGCCTATAACGAAGCAACCAAAGCAGAAAAAAAAGAAGTAAAAAATGTCTGGGGTGATTATCGGCCTGGTGATAAAAAACGCTGGGTTCAATATGATAAAGGTGGTGTGCGACAGTCGGTGAATTTTGAATCTGGTGAAGTTGAACTGGAGATGATACTTGACGCAAAATCATCGAGTAAAAAAGCCGAATCGACGTTAAAGAAGAAAATTCTGGACTTGTTAAAAACCTCTCGACGAGATGCGTTTAAAAACGACAGGGTAGCCCAGGCGGTAGAGAACAAAATTGCCGGTAACGCCCAGGTTAAAACAGATAAAGTGGCAACCACACCGGTGATGAGTTCATTAATTCCGGCGTCAAAAATCAGGGACGAAAAGAAAATACGTCAGGTCTCCCAAAAATATATTTCACAATCAACAACAGATACCAGAGCGGCCAGAAAACCGGGTAAAAAGGTGGTGAGAGTGAAGTTTATAATTCCTATCGATGCCCCCACAAAGTCCCGGCAGTTTATCAAACCCGCGAAAAAAATTGCAGATAAAGAAGATTTACCTCTAACGTTGGTAATGGCGATAATGGAGACAGAGAGTGCATTTAATCCCATGGCAAAATCGGGCGTGCCGGCCTATGGATTGATGCAAATTGTGCCACGAAGCGCAGGACAGGATGCAACGGCCTATTTATTTGGCAAAGCAAAAATATTATCCCCCTCGTATCTGTATAACAGCAACAATAATATTGAAATTGGCGGAGCCTATTTGCACATCCTTTATTTCAAATACCTGAAAAAAATTGAAAACCCGGTAAGCCGTTTATATTGTGCCATTGCCGCTTACAATACCGGGGCGGGCAACGTTGCTAAAGCATTTACCGGCAGAACAAACATCAATAAAGCAGCGGTTAAAATTAACCAGCTGACGCCTAAGCAGGTTTATCAGCGCTTGAGAACAAAATTGCCTTATGAGGAAACAAGACGATACGTTAAAAAAGTGTCCCAGAAGATGCAGAAATATCAACAAATATAATCACTGCTCACGCCGCCAATTGAATCACGGGTTTAGGTTGTGAACACCGAGTTAGCAAATTTAATTGCTTAATATAATGACAAGACAAGGGAGTGCTAATGAAAACATCGAGTGTTGGGCTGAATCTGGGCGTTGGTCTTTTACTGGGGCTGGGCGTTTTTGTCAGCCAGGTATTTGCTGCCAGTGTGTTGACTGATAGCGCTTCTCAGCAAAAGTATGAGCGCAAAGTTCAATTGCAACTTGCTGATATGGGATTAAAAGCGCGAAATGCCACCCTTCCGGTCTTTTTTTGTGTTGAAGGGAAATCAGCAGAGAAAAAACTGGCTACCGCATTGTTAGGCGCTCTTTCAGGTAATTGCGTTCCGGTGGGTGCCTGGGATTTTAATATCAGCCAGAGGCTGGAAGACCAGGCAGGGGATGAGTTGTTAAAACGCCTGTCCGGGAAGCGTTTTGATATATTAAAAATAAAACCCGGAAAGCTCAGTTTGACAACACTTTTTGAAAGCATTGAAACAGAGAGTAATATCAAGGACTTTCGTTTTGGAACAGGTAGCTTTTCTGAGTTTAAAAGCGCTGTTGACGGTTATCTGGGTGAAAATGTTGCACCTTTGATGACAAGCCTGTTGAGCAAAGCAAAAGATGCGCGTTATCAGGAAATGAAAGATAAAGAACGCGAAACCTTTTTAGCGACAGTTGCCAAAGAGAATAGTGTTCCCGCCAATTTTATTGAAAAGTTAATGAACTCTGCTTTTGTTTTTGCCAGTTATGTAGATACGCCGACAGGTTCAGTCACCATTTCTCAAAAACAAAAAGCGTTTGGTATTCATTTTAGTACAAACGTCTCTGTTAACTTAAGGTCGCGGCTGGCCGTATATCGTTTTAACCCGGATTCTGGAAAATTTGATTTTTATAAAGAAATCTCAGAAAAGTCCGGCAATGTTTCGGCCTCTGACCGAATTTACCCGTTTCGCCCCACGAATGCGGCAGCCATTATTGCCTCCTTTGATGATAGCTACATTGTCGCAGCGAAAGCCTCAGGTATCGCAGTGAACGTTACATTAAAAGAAGACGATAATTTTGCTATATTTAGTACGATAGATGAGATAAATGCGCCTCAGTTTGATACCGCCATTGGTGAAAATGAAGATGTGCGTGTTGATTCTCCATTTATTGTTTATCAATATATTGATGGTAAAAAAACCCGAATGGGCTGGGCTAAGGCAAGAAAGGTCGCCTCCCAAAAAACCTTTAAGGAAAACGCTGTAGACTATAAATCGACCTTTGATCTGGTTAAAGGTGAAATGGAAATAAAGGACCAATTGCGAGAGCATCCCTGGTCAGGCGTTTTAGGCTTTATAGATTTCGGCACAACAACGCTGAATGTTGATTCGGTGGATGATGTCAAATTAACGGGTGGCGGTGCTTTCTCAGCTATCCGTTTTGGCGCAAAATCTGATTTAGGTTATATGTTTAATAGTCCTGCATTTTCAGAAGTCTGGCTGGAGCTGGTTTTTGGTTATGGATCAGGTCGCGAAGATATTACGGTTGTTGGCGGGACGGCAGGCTGGACTGACGTGTCAGTCGTAACGGGCGGTATTGATCTGTCGTTTCGACATCACCTGAAAAGCACGGGCGTTTACCTTGGTTATAAGTTTGGTTTAGGGGCAGCGCAGATCAGTGGTACAGATATTTCTTCTTCCGCAAATGACATAGTCATTCGTTCGGGATTAGGATTGAACTGGGGTGCCCAGGCGGGTTATCTGTTAACGCCAAATACCGAAGTTTTTGTGAATGTACAGGGTATTGTCCCTTTGGGTGGTGCTGAAGCGGAGATAGACAGTGTGACCTACAACACCGAGCTATCAGGTGGGGTTGATGTTAATATCGGATTTGCCATGCACATTAAATCAATTGGTGGTCTGGCCAGATTAATGAAATAAGGAAATAAAGTCTATGAAAAAACTGATTATATTCGTGGTAGTCATCGTATTTGCCGTGGGTTGTGGCAAAAAAAATGTAAAGCCAGAGCCGCCAAAAGATGCTTATCCTGTTAGTAACGAAGTGCGTGAAGTTGAAAGCACAAGCTCAGCTGAAACATTGTTACGCGCAACCGGTAAAGGGTCTACGGTTGAATATGCCATCGCAGATGCAAAAAAAGCCGCTATCTGGTACCTGTTGCATGCCGGTACTAAACCGTTATTAAAGACAAAAGATGAAAAACGTGCCATTAGTTTTGTTGATGAAAAGCTGTATTCTAATCCAGGTGTGTATATTCGCGACACCAGTGACCTCAAGTCTAAGAAAAAGTCAGGCAATACAACGGTCGTTGAGGTTATCGTAAAAGTGGATGTCGCAATGTTGACGGATTATCTTGTTAACAACGATGTCATAAAAGCGGTTGATGACGTCGCCGACGAAGTAGGTCTGCCCGCGATATCGATTGTTGCATCCGGTAACAGCGCGGATGCCGATATCGCAAAAAATACCCTGGGTGAATATTTGTCGGACAAGGACTATGAAGTTAACGTGGTTGAGCAGTCCGGTAAATTGTCAAAAATCGTGGGCAAACTCGCAAAACTCGGTGGTAATACGGATCCGGCCTATGCCTGGGCCTTGGAAGCCGGCAGTGAAATTTACATTGAAGTGAAGGTCAATAAAGAATCCGGCCAGGTCGCCGGTGTTACTACGCGTAAGGCATCTGTCACCGCGAAGGCTTTCGAAACGTCAACCGCGCGCCAGTTAGGCAGCACAACCGGACATTCGTCAGAGCGTTCGGCCTCCGGTTATGATGCACTGATTCAGGAAGCGTCAAATGGTGTTGCCGATAAACTGATTTCACAAATTCGAAAAAAGTGGTTAAAAGAAGCAAAAAAAGGCAAGTGGTTTAAACTGGTTGCATTTACTAATGCTGGCGATGCCGACAACGTTGACCGCAGTTTATACCGTGCGCTGAAATCACTGCCCTCGGCCAAAGTAAAACGCCTTGCCGCCGGTAAAACTACTTTTCAGTACCAGGTGCGGGTGAAAGAAATTGCGAATGCCTTTGAGCTATTGGACAGCTTGTCAGGCAAATACAAAGGCCCGGGAAAATTGACCCGCGCATTAGAGTCAGGCAGTTTGCTGGTATTAAAAGCAGGCGCCGGTGATATTAAAATTGATTTTGATTAAGTCTGCATAATGAAGATGATGAAATGATGATGAAAAAGGAGAATGAAATGAATCGACTAATAATGGGGTTGACCACAGGTATTGTTGCACTGGGACTGGTCGCCTGCGGTGGTAAAGATGTAGTTAAACCTGTTGTAGCTGACTGTGTATTTCCCAACACCAGCACAGATGCGCCCGGTTGGATTTGTGATGAGCCGGTTCCCGGTCTGGATGTGCAGGCTGTTGGCATTGCGGAGCCATCAAAAGCGGGTATTAGTTTTATGAAAGACATGGCCGCAGCCGATGCACGTGGGCGTCTGGCTGAGCAAACTAAAGTGCGTGTGGATAAAATGGTAAAAAAATATCTGGGTACAACAGGAGTTGCTGATACTGAAACCGTTGACGCCGCTGCTAGCAGTACATTAAAAACCATTACTTCGCAGGAACTGGTTGGCTCTAAAGTGTACAAATCCAGAACCGGCCCAAATGGTCGTTTGTTTGTGCTGTTAGGTTTAGATGCAGCCGCGGCGGAAAGAATAGTGGCTAAAGCGGCAAAAACCAGCATGAAAAATGACCAGGCACTTTGGCAGCAGTTTATGGCGAAAAAATCATTTGATGAAATGGCCGCCGATATTGCCAGAACCGAGCCTTAGACTTTGACATAGCACCACAGGCTTCAAATAAAAGCGTGTTTACCGTATTTACAGTTTGCTGTATTTATAAGTATTTATAGGTATTTATAGGAATTTATGGAAAGGTAAGCACGCTTCCATCATAAAAAATGAAATGAATATGACTCAACATAAACTTCTTTTTCTGCTGTTACTCTTGTTGTTGCCTTTGACTTTGTCGGCTCAAACTAACACGTTTATCATGTGGGCAGAAGGTAACGGTGACACCATAAAAGATGCCAAGGCATCCGCTGTGACCGCGTTGAGTCAGCAGGTGATATCAAAAGTTGAGTCCAGTTTTAAAACTGAATTGTCAGTGAAAAACGAAGATGTTAATCGTGACTCAAAAAGCATTAAGCAAATTAAATCCAATCTTATTTTAAAAGGCGTGATATACGTTGATGAGGTTCGCAGTGGCGGCAACATCAAAATTACCGCCGGTCTCGACAGATCAGCGATTCTCAGCACTGTTGATTACATGAAAAAACAGCTGGAAGTTGATTTCAATATTCTAAGCCGTGACAACAAAGAAGCAGCACTCGTTATTAGTGATCAACTCACGGCATTTGTATCTGTATTGCCCGGCAGTATTTTAAATGACTTCGACAACATTGAAGCGTGGAACAAAAACAAACGTGATTTGTTACTAAAAAGCATTAACATGGGCCGGATTTTGTTTGTCTCAAACACCCCGGATTACACCGTTAAGGTTGACGAAAAACCCGTATCGAGTGGCGTTTTTCTTGAAGCCGGAAATTATCAGTTCGCTGCAAGTGCCGACGGATACCGAAAAATGAGCGGACGTTTTTCTGCCTCGTCGGGTGAAACGATTAAAGTTAAGCTGGATTTTATTAAAACGATTTCAAATAAAAATATACGTTTAAAGCTACCGGCAAATTATGCCTTTTTAAGCGGCGAGCTTGAAGACACCCTTGCAGACCTTGGCATTAATGTTCAGCCTGATGCAAGCAATAGTTTAAGCGTTAAAATTAAAGACACGGTAACAGCCGTAGATGGTTATCTTTCCCATGATCTAATCATTCGGATAGAGGCCAATAAAAATACCGCTCGGATAAAACGAGTGACGGTCAGAACAGATTTCATCGTTCAGAAAGGTGAAGTGAATACAGTCAAAAACAAGACAAACAAATTGTTACGAAAGGGTGTCGTTGCGTTGTTGAGTAAGATGGATTTAGATGCGTATTTTGGCGCAAATTAATCTCTGCTACGCTGGCCAATATCTCTTCATAATCACACATGTCTGATTTATTATTATTCTTCGCTTAGGCCTGCTTCAGAGCGAGCGTTAACCAAACATTTTGGGCAAATGCCGTGGCTGAACTGTGCGTCCGAATGCCGGGATATGTATGCCTCAATTTTATCCCACGCGCCTTCATCGTTACGGATACTGTGGCAATAAGAGCATATTGGAATGATGCCTTTTAGCGTCTTAATTTCATTTAAGGCGTCATGTAGTGATGCAATTAATTCATCTCTTTCCTGCTCCATTTTTTTTCGGCCGGTAATATCGGTATGTGTTCCACTCATGCGTAGCGGCTCGTCACTCGTTGCATCGCGCAGGACAATTTTGGCATGATCGAGAACCCATTTATAGCCACCGTCTTTTGTGAGCATTCGGTATTCTAGTTTGTGCCTGTCCGTACGTCCTTCAAGGTGATCGTTAATCGATGCCCAAGCGGTTTCGCGGTCATCCGGATGAATCGCGTTTGTCCATGTGTCGGTGTTATCTTCAAACTCTTTGACCGTCGCATAACCCAGCATTTGCGCCCAGCGGTCATTGCGTTTCACCATGCCGGTTTTTATGTCCCAATCCCAAAAGCCCTGTTCACTACCTTCAAGAACCATCTTTAGGCGTTCTTCGTTGAGTAATAATTTATTTTTTTTCCGCTTATGATCGTTCATATTGGCTATTTTACGCTTATTAGATTGTTGTTCAAACAGGTTTTGTATTCAACGAAAATTAAAGTTTATAAGGTACCACTATAGTCCACAATCAACGGTGCATGGTCGGAAAAGCGCTCATCTTTGTAGATGCTGGTTGATCTAACCCGGTCTTTTAAACCAGGTGTGATAACCTGGTAGTCGATCCGCCAACCGGTGTTGTTCGCCCACGCCTGGCCGCGATTGGACCACCAGGTGTATTGGTGGGCTTCGTGATTCACCACACGGAACGCATCAACCCAGCCAAGTTTGTCAAATATCTCATCCATCCAGGCACGCTCTTCCGGCAAAAAGCCGGAGTTTTTTTCATTTGCTTTTGCATTTTTTATATCAATTACTTTATGGGCGATGTTCCAGTCACCGCAAATAATGTATTCGCGTTTATGCTTGAGCATTTGCTTCAGTTTTGGTGTGAAGCGGTACATCAAGTCATATTTGAATGCTTGTCTTTCTTCTTTAGATGAGCCTGATGGCAGGTAAAGTGAGATAACGCTAATATCGTCAAAGTCAACTTGAAGATAGCGGCCTTCGCTGTCCATATCATCCCAGCCTATACCAGTATGGACTTTTTTGGGTTTTAATTTACTGTAAACCGCGACGCCGGAGTAGCCCTTTTTTTTTGCGTCATGGTAATACACATGATAACCCTCGGGGGAAAAAATCGGGTCTGAAAGCTGGTTTATTTGTGCTTTTGTTTCCTGAATGCAAATGACGTCTGCGTCGATGACTTTTAACCAGTCAAAAAAACCTTTTCTGGCAGCGGCACGGATGCCGTTGGTATTAACGGATATGATTCTCATAATGATCCAAATGTAGGGTGGAATTGTATATTTTAGCGTAATTTAAATTAACTGAGGTATAATTCTGCCAAAATTAGCTAACAAGGTTAACAAAATATGCGCGATTATCAGACATCATTTATTAACTTTTCACTCGAAAAAGGCGTGCTCAGGTTTGGCGAGTTTACCCTTAAATCCGGTCGTGTCAGTCCGTATTTTTTTAATAGCGGCTTGTTTAATACCGGTAGGAGCCTCGCTGAACTGGGACGTTTTTATGCGGCGGCGATTATCGACTCAGGCCCTGAGTTTGATGTGATTTACGGGCCTGCATATAAAGGTATTCCACTTGCGGCGGCTATTAGCATTGCGTTGGCGGACCACCATAATCGTGATATACCTTATGCCTTTAATCGTAAAGAAGCGAAAGGCCACGGTGAGGGTGGAACGATTGTCGGCGCAGAGTTGAAAGGCAAGATTCTTATCGTAGATGACGTGATATCGGCTGGTACGTCGGTGCGTGAGTCGGTTGATGTGATCAAGGCCAATGGCGCGATTCCGGTGGGCGTCATGATTGCGCTGGATCGCCAGGAAAAAGGTAAAGCGGATGTTTCAGCTATTCAGGAAATCGAGTCTATTTATGCTATGCCGGTGAACAGTATTGTAAAATTTGAGCATTTGATTAAATTTATTGAAAACAATCAATCTGTTAGTGAAAACCTGCCGGCGGTTAATGCTTATCGCGCAAAATACGGCGTTTAATTGACCTATATTAGATAACTGTAAGCAAACGTTACCCAATCACCAGTTTAATGCCAACACTAATGGTAATGATCTCGTAGATAACTTTAATCCATTTGTTACCCTTGGTGATGGCGAGGTGCGCGCCAATATAACCGCCCATTAAAGAACCTAAAATCAGCGCTGGCAGCCATTCCCAGGCAATTGAGCCTAATATCCCCAGTGTTAATGCACCAGTGCCGTTCCAGAACAGGCCGACGAGCACCAGCGTGTAGGTGACGGCAGTTTTGTAATCCAGGCCGAACCAGCGCACCAGCCATAATGTCACAAACAGGCCGGTGCCGGAGGTAAGTGAGCCGTTTAGCGCGCCAATAAAAAACATCATCAAGCCGCCAGTGATTAAGCCGCTGGTATCTCTGTGGGTGGGGTTAAGTGATTGACCCAGTGAAGGTTTTAATCTTGAATACACACCGAGTGATATAGTTAACAGCCCCAGTGATATTTGTGCGATACGATCGTCAATGTGTAAAATGATGTTAGCGCCGACTAAAACACCGGGCAAACCGGTAGCCAGTATGAATAAGGAAAAGCGCCGCTCCATGCGGTTTTCCTTTAAGTTTCGCAGGGTTGCGCCGATACCAAGAAACACACTGGCGACCTTGTGCGTAGCGAGCGCGATGCCAAAAGGTAATCCTAAAAAGAGCAGGGCGGGGAGTTGAATAAGACCTGCGCCGCCGCCCGCAAAAGCTGAAAACACGTTTGCGACGAGTGAGATAATAAATAGAATTGCGGAATCAAAAACAGTCATTATTAATGTGATTTTTTAATGCGATAACTCGAAAAATGCAATAAATCGGAAAATGAAACAAATCGGAAAATGAAACAAATCGGAATAAGGTTCTTTTTGTAAATGCGACGCTTCAGAATTAATTGTACATTGTTAACATTGTCTCTGGCAGTTTTTATGGCTAACCCTGCGGTTGCCGAACAGTTTTATATGTTTAAGGATAAAAACGGCCAAACTCAGATACAGGACTCAATCCCCGCTGAATACGCGAAAAACGGTTATAAAATTGTGAACGGCCGCGGCGTCACCATTAAAGTCATTCCTAGTGAGGACGAGCAACGACAACATTTAGAAGCCAGCGAGCAGCGTAAAAATCAGATTTCCCTGCTCGAAAAACAAAAGGCGGAAAAAAGGCAGTGGGACGAACGTTTATTTCGAAGCTTTTCCAGCGCAGAGGATATCCGTCAGGCGGGGAACAAAAAAATTATGGCGGTTCAAATGCAAATTGAGACTACCGCCAGGCACATCATTGCGTTTGAAAACAACCTGGCCAAACTCGACGCCCAGCGGGCAGCGGGCGGGCATGCAGATGAAGAATCTATCGCTAAGCTTAAAGAAAGCATTAAGCTGAATAACGCGTTTATCATCGAAAAACGGCAGGAGCAGAACAAAATTCGTGAGGAATATCTGGGCTACGTTCGAAGGTATCAAATGTTAAGTATTTAACATGCTTCTAAAAATAATCCACTGCTCATCAGAATAAGTCAGCGGACCTTGTTCAAAGCCTGAGCGTCTATACTGAGAAAGTTTGCCCTCAATATTGGCGGCCATTATGTTGGCGATAACCGCAATGTTCAGTGATTTATCCAGTTCACCATGTAATACACCTTCGCGCAAAAACTGTTTCAATTGCATTTCAAGTCGATCAAAAAACTGAGTTACCCGGGTGCGTAATTTTTCACTTTCACCCATGAGTGCCTCACCGGTTAGGATGCGCACAATGCCTGGATTTCTGTCTGAAAATGTGAGCACCAGATGTAAGACGGCTTCACATCGAATAGCGGCGGACTTTTGATCCTGCTGGATTTTATTAATGCGACTAAAAATGGTTTCTTCACTAAACTGAATCAGGCTTTCAAACATTTTTGCCTTGCTGGGAAAGTGCCGATAAAGTGCTGCCTCCGAAATACCCACCGCTTTAGCCAGGCTGGCTGTACGAATCGGCATGCCGGGGCTCTGTTCAAGTTGGGCTGCCAGCGTTTCAAGAATTTGCTGACGACGATTTGGTTTTTTATCGGTGGCCATTGGGCTTCTCTATGCGTTGGTCTACACGTTTGCTATACGTTAGTTATGCGTTTGTTATAAGTGTGCCGATGCCGGTGTCGGTAAATATTTCCAGCAACACAGAATGCAAAATACGCCCGTCGATAATGTGCGAACTTTTGACGCCGCCCTGAACTGCGTCCAGCGCGCTGCTCATTTTGGGTAGCATGCCGCCGTAAATCGTGCCGTCGGTAACTAAATCATCAATACGTGATGGAGTCAGGCCGGTGAGTAATTTGTCATTTTTGTCCAGTAGGCCGGTGATGTTGGTTAAGAGGATGAGTTTCTCGGCGTTAAGTGTTGCCGCCAGTTTTCCTGCCACGAGATCAGCGTTAATATTGTAAGAGCGCCCGCTTTCATCAACACCTATAGGCGCAATAACGGGGATAAAGTCGTCTGAGACCAGCATGTCAACAATGCGGGTGTCGATTGATTCAACTTCACCAACATGACCTAGATCGATAATTTCAGATGCGTTTAATTCGGGCGTTTTTTTTGTGACCTGTAATTTTTTAGCGCGAATCAAATCACCGTCTTTGCCGGTTAAACCAACGGCGCGACCACCCTGACGGTTAATCATGCCGACGATATCTTTGTTGACCTGCCCGCCCAGAACCATTTCAACCACATCCATGGTTTCCTCATCGGTGACACGCATGCCGTCGATAAAGCTGGTTTCTTTACCGATACGTTTGAGTAAATTACCAATTTGTGGACCACCACCGTGGACCACCACCGGGTTAATACCAATGTGTTTTAATAATACGATGTCCCGAGCAAAAGACACTTTCAAATCTTCATCGACCATGGCGTTGCCGCCATATTTAATGACAAATGTTTTGCCGGTAAAGCGCTGAATGTAGGGCAAGGCCTCGATTAAAACTCTGGCGATGTCGTGGGCAGTTGTGTTGTTTAGTGACATTTGAATAGCTCTGTTTTAGGTAAAAGAGTAATTAATACGTAATTAAAAAGGCAAGGTTAGTGAATCATCAAGTGACATGAATAGCGCGCGAAATTTTTCCTGTACATCTTTCATTGAATCTTCCGTGTCGCCTTCAAACCGGATGACAAGGCAGGGTGTGGTGTTTGACGCACGAACCAGTCCCCAGGCATTGTCGAAATCTGCCCGGATGCCATCAATGTCGGTGATAATTGCATTTTCAAAATTTGCTGCGTCACGCAGTAGGTCCATGAACTTAAAATGTTCACCCTCATTCATTTCCAGTTTTAACTCGGGCGTGTTAACCGTGTCAGGCAATGAGGAAAAAATGTCATGGGTACTTTGATCGCTTTTTGCTAAAATTTCCAGTAAGCGTGCACCGGTATATAAGGCGTCATCAAAACCATACCAGCGCTCTTTAAAAAAGATGTGGCCGCTCATTTCTCCGGCCAATGGTGCACCGGTTTCTTTGAGTTTGGCCTTTACCAGTGAATGTCCGGTTTTCCACATTAAGGGTTTGCCGCCAGCCTCGCTGATGGCCTTACCGAGGTTCACCGAGCATTTGATGTCGTAAATAATTTCAGCACCGGGATTGCGCGCAATAATGTCACAGGCGTATAGAATCATTTGTCTGTCAGGCCAGATGATTTCACCGGAGGGCGCGACAACACCGAGTCGGTCACCGTCACCGTCAAAGCCGAACCCAACGTCGAAACCACCTTTGGTAACCGTATCAATTAAATCTGTTAACGTGTCTGGCTGGCTTGGGTCAGGGTGATGGTTCGGGAAGGTGCCGTCAATCTCGCAGTAAAGCTCAGTGACCTCACATCCTAATGCGCGAAAAAGTTTGGGTGCTAACTCGCCTGCCACACCATTACCCGCGTCAATCGCAATTTTTAATGGTTTTGCTAACTTGATGTCACTGATGATTTGCTGGATGTAATCGTCGGACACATCAATTTCTGTGTAATTTCCTTCGCCGGATTCAAAGTCATTATTTAAAATACGTTGTTTTAAATGCTGAATGGTCTCGCCAGATAAAGTCGTATCATCCAATACCATTTTCAGGCCGTTATAATTTGGCGGATTGTGGCTGCCGGTGAGCATCACACCGCACCGGGTTTGCAAATGATACGTCGCAAAATACAAAACGGGTGTGGGCACGCGGCCGACATTAACAACATCAAGGCCAGTACTTAATATACCGTCGATTAAGGCCTGTAACAGAACGGGTCCGGAGAGGCGGCCATCACGTGCGACCGCAAATGATTTTTGATTTAGTTTTTTTGCTTCACTACCGAGTGCTTTACCGATGGCGTAAACAATATCTGGCGTCAGTGTTTCATCAACAATACCGCGAATATCGTAAGCCTTAAAAATGCTGTCGGGTAGTGATGTTACGTCAATGTTGTATTTGTTATTCATTGTGACTATGTCCTGTTATCAATGTGATCCTGAATGCCCGAATCCACCTTCACCGCGTTCGGTCGCATGGAATTCTTCAACGACTTCAAATGCGGCCCGAACCACTGGCACAATCACCATTTGCGCCAGTCTTTCACCGATTTTTAAGGTAAAAGATTCGCTGCTACGATTCCAGCAGGACACCATCAGCGGGCCCTGATAGTCCGAATCAATTAATCCCACGAGATTGCCCAGTACGATGCCGTGTTTGTGTCCAAGTCCGGAGCGGGGCAATAATATTGCCGCCAGGCCGGGGTCTTCAACATAAACGGAAATGCCGGTGGGAATCAGTTTTGTTTCACCGGGTTTGATTTCCATGTCGGCATCAATGCACGCACGTAAATCCATACCGGCTGAACCGGTCGTAGCGTATGCGGGCAAAGGAAATTCGTTGCCGATGCGTGCGTCGAGTATTTTAACTTGAATGTTTTTTGTCATATGTCTCAGCGATTAATTGGATTAGTTGTTTGGCCAGTTGGGTTTTTGAATTTTCCGAAAATTGAATTGTTTTATTTTCAGTTAATACAGTAACGGTATTTTTATTTGAGTTAAAGCCGACATCGTTACCGGTTGCCGATTTGCCAACCTGATTGGCAATAATCATATCCAGTTTTTTTCTTGTTAATTTTATTTTTGCGTTTTCTTCCAGATTCTCTGTCTCTGCGGCAAAGCCCACGCAAAACGGTGAGTCACTCATGCTGGCAACATCGGCAAGAATGTCCGGGTTTTTTACTAGTTTAATTTTAAGTTTGTCCGAGGTTTTCTTAATTTTATGGTCAGCATAAGCTTCAGGGCGATAATCAGCCACGGCGGCTGCGCCAATAAAAATGTCGGTTTTATCAGCCAAGGTTGTCACTTCATGGTGCATTTGTGCCGCCGTGGTGACGCTGACGAAATGAATACCAGCCGGCTGGCTTAACGTGCTTGGCCCGCTAATCAAATAAACCTCGGCACCGGCAAGTCGGGCCCGTTGTGCCAGTGCGTATCCCATTTTGCCTGAGCTGTGGTTGCTGATGTAACGCACCGGATCAATCGCCTCACGGGTCGGCCCGGCAGTGATTAAAACTTTTTTTCCGGCAAGTAACGTCGAGTCCGATAATAATTCGATGACCAGTGCATGGGTTTCTTTAAGTCGTCCTTCACCGGTTTCACCGCAAGCCTGATCACCCGTATCGGGTGAAATAATGTGAATGCCGCGTGCTATTAATGTGTTTATATTATTTTGCGTGGCCGGATTATCCCACATGGCGTGATTCATTGAAGGTGCGATGTACACCGGGCAATCGGCGGCCAGGCAAAGTGTGCTGATCATGTCATCCGCCTGCCCATTGGCGATTTTTGCGATGCTGTTGGCCGTGGCGGGTGCCAGCAGGATTTTGTCTGCCCAGCGGGCGAGGTCGATATGTTCCATTACCCGGTTATCGCTGACAAACATATTCTGATAAACTGGATAGCCGCTTAATGCCTGCAAGGTGACTTTGCCGATGAATTGTTCTGCCGATTCGGTCATTACCACCCGAACGCTGGCGCCCTGTTCCTGTAAACGGCGAATGATATCGGCGCTTTTATAGGCGGCAATGCCACCGCAGACGCCAAGCAATATGTTGATGTTAGCCGCATTGTTTTTGCTGTTATTCGTCGGATTGCTCATGCGGCGTATTTTAACGTTAAATACCCAATCTTGCACTTGCCATAACCTTTATTTAGCAACACTTTGGTAAAATTCGCCGCTTTACTCTTAGTTGGATAACAGTTGGATAACAGTTGGATAACAGTTGGATAAATTTATGGCAATTACAGACTGGCCAGCAAACGAACGGCCACGAGAAAAATTATTAAAACAGGGCGCAAGTGCCTTGTCTGATGCGGAACTACTTGCCATTTTTTTGCGCACCGGCGTGCCAGGAAAAACCGCCGTTGATCTTGCGCGTGATTTGTTGACCGATTTTGGTAGCTTGCGAGCGATTTTAAAAGCGGATTTGAGCGAATTTTGTCGGGGACAGGGCTTAGGTCCGGCAAAATTTACGCAATTACAGGCCGTTTTAGAGATGAGTCGTCGCAATTTGCAGGAAAAAATGACAAAAGGCGATATTTTATCCAGCCCCGACGATACCCGGCGGTTTCTAGAGGCCGCCTTACGTGACTATGAGCACGAGGTGTTTGCTGCGTTGTTTCTGGATAACCGTCACCAAGTAATTTGCTTTAGGGAGTTATTCGCCGGTACTATCGACGGTGCATCGGTTTACCCGCGAGAAGTGGTCAAGCTTGCTTTACAGTTAAACGCTGCCGCGATTATTTTTACACATAACCACCCTTCAGGTATTAGTCTGCCCAGCGAGTCAGACAAAAATATCACAAAACGCTTAAAGGATGCCCTGTTGATGGTGGAAGTGCGAGTGCTGGATCACTTTATTGTTGGTGATGATGGCGGCTATTCGTTTGCCGAGCATGGCTTGCTGTGAGTTAGTCATTAACGCATAATTGCACTCGTTGATAAGGTTGACCTATTGGTTAATGACCTATCGGTTAATGACCTATTGGTTAATGACGTATCGGTTAAGTCGGTATTTTTTCACACAGGGAGTATTCATGAGTCGTTCAATTGTGATCATATTTTTGATCCTGTCGGGTATATCCAGTCAGGCCAATGCAGAAAGCGGTGACCAGTATTGGATGGCGAAAGCCGGTCTCAGTTGGCTCAATAAAAGTGATAAGCCGGACACCTTGAAAGCGTTGAATTTAACCTACGGTTATGGGGTGACTGAAGGCATTGCTGTTGAGCTTGATTATCAGCAATCGGCGGGTGGCGGCAGCTATTCTACTGTTTCGGGCACTACGACCGAAAAAGGTGCATATTCTTACAAGTTAGGCTCAATCGGCGCGGCCTACCGTTATGTGTTTTATGAAAGTTTGTATTTTCGAGGCAAACTGGCCCTGGCATATGGTGAAAATCGGCGTACCAGTAATTTGATCAAAACAGATTATAGCGAAGTCGCAAACCTGACCGGCAGCCTTGCGCTGGGTATATTGGCGGGTGATATTGTGGGTAGTTCATTCACCGTGGAGCTGGAGTATCGGCAGCAGTCAGAATCATTAAAATCAGCGTTGCTGGGTTTTAATTTAACATTCTAAACCTGTGATCGTTTTTCCGCGCATAATCAAAATCGGTTTGCCGCAATCTCTTGTTTTTTTTATTCTTTTTCTGCTGGTAAACACTCACCTTAATGCAAGGAGTTTACCCCTGTGGGAGCTGGGTATTGCCACGGGTTATGCCTCTCTTCCTTATTACCGTGGTTCTGCATCAAGCCGAAAATTTCTGGTGCCGTTGCCGTTGGCAATTTATCGGGAGAAAAAGCCCGGCTTTGCCAGCAACGTTAAAAGCCGCTTGTATCCGCGTTTGTTAGCCTCCGATAAGCTGACACTTGGGATGAGTGCAGGCGGAATGTTGCCCGTGCCAGAAGGCGGAACAAGCGGCGTAAGACGAGGCATGCCGGGCTTGGGTGCCACGTTGGAGCTTGGCCCCCGATTGGCGATGAATTTATGGGAAAAAGCCGGTCAGTCTTTTTCTTTGCATTTGCCGTTGCGAGCCATGCTTTCGCTTTCACCTCGTGAAATTGATGCCCAAGGCTGGGTTTTTGCGCCTTATCTTTATTACAGCGTAAAAAACTTCAACCCAGAAAACTATCGTTTAAAAAAAGGCGCCAATAACGGCTGGCAGTTAAATATCGCCGCAGGGCCACAATACGGATCACGTGATTTTCATGCGTATTATTATGCGGTTAACAACCAATACGCCAACAACGGACGAACGGCTTACATCGCCACTGCCGGTTATAGCGGCAGTCGGGTGTCGGTGTATGCGCAAAAAACCATTAATCGTTTGTGGTTAAGCGTGTTCGCCCGATACGATGATTTATCCGGTGCCAGTTTTATTAATAGCCCGCTTGTTGAGCAGGAGCACGCTTTGTTTGGTGGTTTTGTGGTGGGTTGGGTGTTTGCGCGGTCATATTAACGGGTTAATGTGATTAGTCTTTTGCTTTTGAGTTATTAGCCCGCTACTTTCAAAATAGTGTTTGACTCGGGCTAAAATCAATAAAAAATGGACAATGTAATTGCATTCGTTGGCTAATTTTGGTATAAAATGCGCCCTTTCGCAGAGAGTCTGTGCAAAAGGTCGAATTGGAGAGAACAACGATGTCAAAAGTATGTCAAGTTACGGGGAAGCGTCCGGTTAGCGGAAATAATGTTTCTCACGCAAAAAACAGAACAAAACGCCGCTTTTTGCCTAATTTGCATGTGCGCCGTTTTTGGTTAGCAACTGAAAGCCGTTGGGTTCGTATGCGTGTTAGCGCTAAGGGCTTGCGAATTATTGATAAGCTTGGCATCGACCAGGTATTGTCAGATATCCGCTCACGCGGCGAAAAAGTATAATCTGGAGTTACGGATATGCGCGATAAAATCAAATTAGTTTCTTCTGAAGGTACTGGCCATTTTTATACGACAACTAAAAATAAGCGTACCATGTCAGAAAAGTTAGAACTGAAAAAATATGATCCCGTTGTTAGAAAACACGTGATCTATAAAGAAGCGAAAATTAAGTAATTCACTTACTATTTTGCTTTAACCTAGAAAAATCAGTTGATCCACGAGCTAGAGCACAACTACTTGATTCGCTTGGCTATATGATAAAGATTTGATTCACCAACCAGGTGAACGCAAACTTTTTCATTACGCCAAAACCAATTACTTACACTCTATTCTCGCGTCCAACTGATCTTTCTAGGTTTAAAAAAACCGCCTGATGGCGGTTTTTTTGTGCCTGTTTTATTTCTCAGGTTCAAGTGGGTGATGTGAACAAGAATAGTCGAATTTATGCGGATATAAATGTTAGACTTCGTCAAAGGTGGTTTTTGCTGCCGGAGTTTTCATAACTAGATCCACAACTATTTTCGAAATTAAGATGAATCAGGAGTTTGATCAAGATGCTTAAAGTAAAACTGGGCCAGCTTTCGTCACTTGTGTTGGCGCTTTTATGTGTTTTCAGTACCAGCGTTTCAGCGCAAACCGCATCCGTTACCTTGAGTGAAACAAGTGCTCAATTAGGGTACGGGTACTTAATTAGCGGTAGTGATTATGGCAGAACAGAAATTGGCGTAGAGTTTTTATATAATAGCAATGATGCTTACATCGTTGATACAAGCTTATTGGTTTATGATGAAGTCGGCAGTAAATTGCCCGGACTGGTTGCTGGTCTTGGTGGAAAAATATACGGTGCTGCATTCGATAGTCAGGAATACCTGGCCTTAGGTCTTGGGGGCATAATTCGTTATGCCATCCCGCAAAACAATCGTATTATTATCGGTTTAGACGGTTATTATGCGCCACCAATTGTCTCATTTTTCAACGCAGGTCGTTTTTATGAGTGGGCTGCCAGAGTAGGTTATGAGATATTACCTAAAGCCTCGGCTTATGTGGAGTATCGACAGTTTTATGTAGAAAATGATAATGGAACGGGTGCACCACTTGAAGAAGGTTTTCGTGTTGGAATGAAGATTACTTTCTAGTCCGCTTTTTAGTTAGCCTTAAAAACAAAACCCCTGTTGGCAAACAGGGGTTTTGTTTTTTTGTCTCACTTACATTGCTTCAATACGTGCTTTTTGTTCCTGAAGGCTTTTCAGTGAGCTTCGCATACCAATGGCTTTTTCTTTTTCTTTGTTAACCACGGCTTCGGGCGCACGGTCGACAAAGTTTTTATTGTTTAACTTGCCCTCAACCCCGTTCAAGGTTTTTTCCAGTTTTTCGATCTCTTTACTTAAACGCGTTAACTCGGCATCCTTGTTTATTAAGCCGGCTAGCGGGATTAATACTTTCATCTCACCAACAAGTGCCGTTGCTGAGTCTGGCGCATCGTCGCCAGCAAGGTTAATGCTTTCCAGTCTGGCAAGGCGATTTAAAAAGATGGTATTGTTTTCCAGATAAAGCTTGTCATTGCTACTGGCGTTTTGAAGCAATACGGGCAGCGGTTTGCCCGGTGAAATATCCATGCCGCTACGAATTTTTCTTATCCCAAGGATAAACTCTTTAACCCATTCCATTTCTGTCACGGCTGCGTCATCTACCTTGGAGCCGTCAGCTTGTGGGAAAAGTTGCCGCATGATAGTGTCGCCTTCTACACCGGCCAGCGGCGCAATACGTTGCCAGATTTCTTCGGTGATGTACGGCATAATCGGGTGAGTCAGGCGTAGCAGGGTTTCAAGCACGCGTACCAGTGTCTGGCGGGTGCCTCGCAGTGCGGCTTCGCTACAGTCTTCACTTTGTAAAACCGGTTTTGATAACTCAAGATACCAGCCACAGTATTCGTTCCAGGTAAAGTCATAAATGGCCTGAGCCGCATGGTCAAAACGATAGTGTGCGATAGCGTCATTAACCTGCTTTTCGGTTTGCTGCATGCGCGATACGATCCAGCGGTCGGCAAGACTTAATTCAATAGTGCCACCGTTGGTACCGCAGTCCTGACCTTCGGTATTCATTAACACGTAACGTGCCGCGTTCCAGATTTTGTTACAGAAGTTTCGATAACCCTCAACGCGTTCAAGATCAAAGTTAATATCCCGTCCGGTGGACGCCAGTGATGCAAAGGTAAAACGAATGGCGTCAGTACCAAACGCAGGAATACCGTCGGCAAATTCTTTACGGGTGGCTTTTTCTACCTTTTCGGCCAGGTGCGGTTGCATCATGCCTTTGGTGCGTTTTGCGACTAGATCTTCTAGCGTAATGCCGTCAATTAAATCAATCGGGTCGAGCACGTTGCCTTTTGATTTTGACATTTTTTGGCCGTGTGAATCACGCACTAAACCGTGAATGTAAATTTCTTTAAACGGAATTTCGCCAGTGAATTTCAGTCCCATCATAATCATGCGGGCAACCCAGAAAAAGATAATGTCAAAACCGGTGACCAGTACGCTGGTAGGGTAAAACGTTTTTACGTCTTCCATGTTGTTAGGCCAACCCAGGGTGGAAAATGGCCATAGCGCAGACGAAAACCAGGTGTCGAGAACATCTTCGTCCTGCTTTAGCTCAACATTGGCAGGTAGGTTATGTTTTTTGCGAACTTCTTCTTCACTTCGGCCAACATAAATATCACCCTGCTCGTCATACCAGGCGGGGATTCGATGCCCCCACCAGATTTGGCGGGAGATGCACCAGTCCTGAATATTGTTCATCCAGTCGTAATAGGTATTTTTCCAGTTATCGGGTACAAATTTAATGTCGCCGTTTTTTACGGCTTCAACAGCCGGTTCAGCCAAAGGCGCCACTTTGACATACCATTGATCGGTAAGGAAAGGCTCGATAACCGTGCCGGACCGGTCACCTCTTGGTACCATTAATTTATGGTCGTCGGTTTTTTCCAGTAAGCCTAAGGTGCCTAATTCTTCGATAACAAGTTTACGTGCTTCAAACCGATCCAGGCCCTGAAAATCTTCAGGAATTAAATCGCCAAATTCTTCATTGGCCGAAATAATGCTGGCATTATGGGTAAAAATATTAATTAAGCCGTTGTTCGGCAGCGTTTGAAGTGCGGTGGTGTCACGATGGCGTGTCCAGACATCGTAATCGTTAAAGTCATGGGCCGGGGTAATTTTAACGATACCGGTACCAAATTCCGGGTCGACATAATCATCGGCAATAATCGGAATGTTACGGTTAGATAAAGGCAGGGTAATTTTCTGGCCGATTAAATGTTTGTAGCGATCATCACCCGGATGCACAGCAACGGCTGCATCGCCCAGCATGGTTTCAGGTCGGGTCGTGGCCACAATCACATGGCCGGTACCATCGGCCAGCGGGTATTTCATGTGCCACATGTAACCGTTTTCTTCCTGCGAAATTACCTCAAGGTCAGAAACCGCCGTGTGTAAAACCGGATCCCAGTTGACTAAACGTTTACCGCGATAAATCAAACCTTCTTCATGCAGGCGCACGAATACTTCTTTAACCGCATCGTTTAAGCCTTCATCCATGGTGAAACGCTCGCGAGACCAGTCTAGCGACGAACCCATGCGACGCAATTGTTGAGTGATGGTGCCGCTGGACTCCTCTTTCCATTTCCAGATGCGGTCGATAAATTCTTCACGGTCTAGATCGTGGCGGGTTTTATTTTCGGCATTAAGCTGGCGCTCTACCACCATTTGGGTGGCGATGCCGGCGTGGTCGGTGCCTGCCTGCCATAAGGTGTTGTTACCCTTCATGCGATTAAAACGAATCAGACTGTCCATGATGGTGTCTTGAAATGCATGACCCATATGTAAGCTGCCGGTGACATTTGGCGGAGGAATCATGATGCAGTAAGGATCACCTTCGCCCGAGGGCGCGAAGTAATTGTTTGATTCCCAGGTATCGTACCAGCGTTGCTCTATAGCGTGAGGATTGTAGGTTTTTTCCATAATATTCGATAATTTCTTTGATTGTGGCTGAATAGTTTGAATTTGGGAGGTTGAAAAGCCGCCAAAATAACAGGGCCACTCAACCTGTAACAGCATGATAGCACGCAATTAAGCTAAGTTTAGTTAAAGTCTGAGCTACTGCGGATAAAGAGTCCGTCTACGCGGGTTTGGATAAAACCTTCAACCTAGAAAGATCAGTTGGACGCGAGAATAGGATGCCTTCGAGTTAGGGACTTAAGTATTTTTTTTGAATCGATTAGTATTCTTTATTCGCTTAATGCATAAGCAACTAGTAATATTATTTTTCTTATGGTTTTCATAAATAATATTTTTACTTGAAATACTGGGTAGTTATTGTTTTAGCAGGGGAGTGGAGAAGGTTATGAAATATTTTTCAAAAAATGTAGTGTCGTTGGCGGTTGTTTCAGTTATTGCGTTACCAGGTTTCGCTTATGCGACAAATGGCGATTTGATGATTGGACAAGGAGCAAAGTCACGTTCAATGGGGGGTGTCGGGATTGCAAAAAGTTTTGGTGCTGAATCCGGCTTAGCGAATCCTGCGATGATTAACAAAGTTGAAAAAATGGAAGTTACAGGTGTTGTTACAGCCTTTATGCCGAGTGTTTCGGCTGCTTCAAATGCAATGTCAAATGCTTCACAGACGACTGTTCAACCGTTAGTGTCAGCATCTTCAACGGCGAATTTAAGTTTCATTCCAGAGATTGCATTTGCTCAAAGAATAAATAAAAATATTGTGTATGGTGTGTCGGCAACCGGTACAGCAGGTATGGGTGTTGATTATAGCGATGTTGCATTTGGAACAGCAACAGATAATGGTGTATTCAACATGAAAACAAATCTACAGCTTTTAAAAGTTGCGGTACCTGTTTCGTATGAAACATCTGGTTTAACCGTTGGTGTATCCCCAATATTACAATATGGTACTCTCCAAATGAGTCATCAACGTAATGATAGTCCTACTGACCCAACTTCTTTCTCTGTGCTATCGAGTCCAAAAGCAAGTGCTACCTCTTTTGGCTTTGAAGTGGGTGGTGCTTATGATTTGACAGATGCTGGTATAAAAGGCTTAACAGTTGGTGCTGTTTATAAATCTAAAATTGCCATGACATACAAAGATACTATAGCAAAATCTATTGACGCATTTGGTGGTCCTGCTGCGACTGGTGTCACGTCTGGTGACAACCTTGATCAGCCTGCTGAATATGGGGTAGGTATTGCTTACTCAGCAGCTGGTAATACGATTGCGTTTGATTATAGAAATATTGCCTGGGGTGATGCAGCGGGATATAAAGATTTTGGTTGGGAAGACCAAAATGTATTTGCGCTAGGTTATGAGTATGCAACGAAATCCTGGGCTTTAAGAGCGGGTTTTAATTATGGTAAAAATCCAATTGCTGAGCAAGATGGGAGCACCTATGCTGGTGCAGTTCAAAACTTTTTTAATATAGCGGGTTTTCCTGGAATAGTTGAAAAGCATTTTACTTTTGGTGGAGGTTATTCATTCTCTGATGCATTGACTCTTGATGCGGCAGTTGTATACGTACCAGAAGCTTCTTTATCGTATAATACAACGGGAATGACCCAGGCTTTTGCTGGAGCAGAAAATCCCGGTTATAAACCTTCAACGGTTGATGTAACCCATTCTCAGCTGGGTCTTACAGCAGGAATTAGCTATAAATTCTAATGGTAAAATAAAGACAATCCCTCAGAGTTTTCTGGGGGTTGTTTAATTATTTAGTGCTATTAATCTTCCCAAAAGTATTCGCACTAAGTTTTAACCTAGAAAGATCAGTTGGACGCGAGAATAGAGTGCAAGTAATTGGTTTGATTGGCGTAATGAAAAAGTTTGCGTTCACCTGGTTGGTGAATCAAACCTTTATCATATAGCCAAGCGAATCAAGTAGTTGTGCTATGGCAGCAGTACACCAGGCAACCAAAAGAGCTGCCGTCACGAAGAAAGATGCCTGGATACAGGCATTGGTAGCGCGCAAGGGCAAAAAATGTGCAGCCGTTGCGCTCGCAAACAAAACCGAGAGAACAGCTTTTGCTATGCTCACACAAGGTACGCAATACAAGGCGGAGTTTCTCCCCGCTTAAAATGTTTAAACAATAAAAATGCACAATCGAAGATGAAAATCAGCGTGTTAAATCAGTTAGTAACATAGAGCTTGGAGCTCGTTGAGTAGATTTGAAAACACGTTCGCGTAGATATCATAGAGCCAGAGTTCGCTACTCAATTTAGAGCTCGTACATAAGTACGCATTTATTTCTTTGTTTGGGTTATTTTATTGTTGACAACGGGGGAGTCCACATAAGCTTGTTTGGTTGTCTGCATTAGTTGTCCAGTTAGCTATTTGTGCAAGCGTGTTTTATTTAACACGTCGTTAATAATGATGGGTAGTTGTCGTTTGATACGGTGGTTGACTTCGGTGCGTAATTCACTTGCCATCTGGTCGATCAATCGGGGAAGGACAGACTCGACAGCGTTGCCCAGCAATGCATCGAGTTTGCTGGTTAGCTGGCTATGCAACTCACCGGTGATGGATGAGGTGGCTTGTATGACAAGTTCATCGATTTTATGTGAAAGCTGCGAGTGCAGTTCATAGGGAATGCTGAGATTTAGGCTGTTCTGGCTTTTATCGTCATTCTGTCCCGCGCCTGTAATACCAATGCTGTGAGATGCCTGCGTGCCTGCGGTGCTGTTTAAGTCTACATCGGGGTTAAATTCACTGATATCTGACTCGTCAATTCCGGGTGCGCTGTCCGCTAGCCGGGTTGTTTCTGCTTCTGTTCTACCAATCGGTTCGTGAATACTGTTACTTAGATCTTCGGCAAAGCTGATAGAAAAATCGCTGGGCTCAGATAGCGCGCTAATGGGTATTTCGTTAATGCTTATTTCGCTGTCACCTGAAGCCGCTGCAATTTTTTCATCGATAGATGTTAAGCCTGTTTGTGCCTCTGAGGCAATATCGAGATGTAAGTCGGCGATGATATCTGATGTGGGTGGTTCGGCTAGGCTGTTGTCATCATTGAGCAGGGCTTCAAGTGTTGCGCTTTCGCTTTCGCTTTCACTTTCACTTTCTTTGTCTGCTGAGAAAATCGAATTGTCGCTTGCTGTAAAAGTGGATATTTCGGCTGTGCTTTCGCCTTCAATTTCGCTTAACGATTCAGCGGCGGTTTTTAATGAGCTGTCCAGTTCATTAATGTTGCTGTTGCGCTGAGCCTCGGGTGAATCAAATAAGGGGTTGTCTTCAATGTCGCTGGCCAGGTCTTCGCTGCCGATGCCTGAAACTTTTGAGCCTGGTTTAGACATAACCGCGTCTGATATTGGTGTCAGCATTTCTGCATAAATGGTGGCTTCCTGGTCGAGCATGGGAATGCTGGCGTTTTCCGTGTCTGGGACGATGATGCGCGACTCAGACGGGGTATCTATGGTTTCGTTTAATACGGGGATGTCTGTGTTGTTATCTGATGGCGCGGTGTTTTCCAGGGTGCTTGTTTCTTGCGAGCTGTTTTCATGTGAGCTATCTTCACCCATTTCCGCAAAGGCTTCGTCGAGCAAGGATATGTCGCCGAGTATTTCGGATTGCTGTTTATCTTCAATGTCGGATGTGTCCCCAATCGAATGTACTTGTGATTCCGGGGCGTCGATACTGGTTTCAATGGATGTCAGGTCGCCAATCGACGGGGCCGTTTTGTCTTTCATGTCGTCATCAATTGGATGGCTATCATGAAAATCGGATTCGCTGGGCTGTGTGGCATCTGACATATTACTTACCTGTTTACGTCGTGCGAGTTTACGGTGCAACCTCGTTGTTGATAATGACGATAACGTTGCCGAGCAGCTTTCTGTTGTTGCTGGTCGCCGCTGACGATTTCTGCAACACGTTCAAATTGCTCATAAAATACCGGAACCTCGGACTTTAAATTAATCAAAACATCACTGATTGATGCTTTATCCGGGTCGTGGCTTATGTGGATTGGGGTTTCGCTAGCCTGTGTTTCGTTTGCTTTCGCATGAGGCAAAAAACTCAAATCACTATAAGTCCACATTAACGTATCCATACGCTCTGTTTGAAGGTTATCGGCAGTATGGATATGAATCTTGTGGCCTTTTTTAAACGCTTTTTCAGCGAGTTGGCAAACAAAGTGTTCAACTCTGGCCAGAGGCGTATTTTTTAAGACATAAAAATCAACTTGAGTCATAAGAAGTGTCAAATTTTGGTCAAGTAAGGGCTAAGTTGCAAATTCAATGCCTTCACTGCGTAACTGTAAAGCGCATTTATCTTTTGTCCCAGAATCCACTTTATTTTGACACAAAATCTAAACGTGCTGAGTAGATAATTGGACTCCCCCACACTCAAGGTATGGGGTAATATTAATGCACCACACAACAATATTATAGAGAGTCCTGAAAATGAAGAATACTATGGTTGGCGTTGATTTAGCAAAAGAAGTTA